>Ga0182024_10011113_pt1 | contig 18158 bp, 14 predicted proteins | sample P32metaG_FD_120480 | JGI IMG/M metagenome (GOLD analysis project Ga0182024, IMG submission 120480) | Permafrost microbial communities from Stordalen Mire, Sweden - P3-2 metaG (Illumina Assembly) | ecosystem: Environmental > Terrestrial > Soil > Wetlands > Permafrost | place: Sweden: Stordalen... | reverse complement strand
GTGAGCAGCTTCACAAGATTGAATGAGGGGCTTGTAGATCAAGGCGAGCCCGCTTTCGCTAATCCCAGAAATGCAGCAAGTGGATCGCTGCGTCAGAAAGACCCGCGCAAGACTGCGGAACGCAAACTGAATCTGTGGACTTATTTCGTTTATATAACCGACCCGGCGCATAAGCAGCCGCAAAGCCACTTTGAAAATTTGAAGCTGCTTGCGGAGTTGGGCTTTCCGGTTGAGCCAAACCGATTTTTGGCTGACTCTATAGGTGGTGTCGAGAAGTTTTGTGCCGATTGGTCGGCGAAAAGACATGACCTGGATTATCAGACAGACGGCGTGGTTGTGAAGCTCAACGACCGCTCGCTCTGGGATCAAGTCGGCTCAACTGCGCACAGCCCTCGCTGGGCCGTAGCTTTTAAATATCCACCGGAAGAAGTTGATACCATTATTGAAGCCATTCATTTTGATGTTGGACGCACAGGAACAGTGACGCCCGTGGCCTGGCTGCGACCGGTCAAGTTGGCGGGCACGACAGTGAAGCGGGCTACCCTGCACAATGCCGAGCAGATTCGCAGATTGGATGTGCGCGTGGGTGACACCGTTGTCGTGCGCAAAGCAGGCGAAATAATTCCTGAAGTGTTGAGCGTCAAAGTAGAGAAGCGACCGGCCGACTCACAGCCGTTCGTTTATGCGACGCAGTGTCCTATATGCCAGACACCGCTTGAACGTATTGGCACAGAGGTCGCTTACCGTTGCCCCAACACTTTTGGCTGCCCCACTCAACAGCGCCGGCGCATCGAGCACTGGGTCAGTCGAGACGCAATGGATGTTGATGGTGTGGGCGAATCTCTCATCGACCTTCTTGTCACGCACCAATTGATTGCTCGCGCTTCCGATTTGTATCGCTTGACGCAAGACAAGCTTCTTACATTGCCCAGGCTGGGAAATAAGTCAGCGCAGAATATTCTTTCCGCCATTGAAGCGTCCAAAACCAGACCCCTGGCTAATCTAATTTTTGCTCTGGGAATAAGGCACGTTGGCAGCTCAGGCGCAGAGCTCTTGGCGGAGAAATTCAGATCGCTTGAGGCTCTTGCGTCAGCCTCGGCCGCCGACATTGCCAGTATGGAAGGAATTGGACCAGCTATCTCTGAAGGGGTGGTTGAGTTTTTCCAGCATCCTGAAAGCCATATATTGATGGAAGGGCTCAAAGATGTCGGCGTGTCGCTGGAATCTGTTTCCGTAGGCGACGACCAGCCTCTGCTGCAAACATTGACGGGAAAAGCATTTGTTTTAACCGGCACTCTGGAGACGATGGATCGCGACGAAGCAGAAAAGCAGATCAAGCGGCGTGGCGGCAAAGTGACATCTTCAGTCTCGAAAAAAACGGATTATGTAGTAGTAGGAGCCAGCCCCGGCTCAAAACTTGCGAAGGCACAAGAACTTGGTATAACTGTAATTGACGAGTCCGGTTTAAAGGGACTTTTCGAGGAGGGACAGCCAAGCTGATGCGGACATTTTTTCTACATCCGCTTGCTGCGGCCATAGTTTTTGCCGTGCTGGTCACATGTGCTCTGTGCGCGTTTCTTTTCTTTCCCGTCTGTTGCATAAACTGGGGCTGGAACTCTCTTGTTGCTCACTTCTTGCCTGTTCCTCAGATTGTGGTCTGGCAAGCTTGTTTGTTATATCTGGCATTATTGACCAGCTGTTATTTACTCGGTTTGATCCGCATTGAAGTCAGGACAGAGAGCGAAGATTGAAACCGCCGCGAAGATCGAAGCCGCCCGGAAGATTGACCCCCCCCGGGAGCGCAGGCGTCTCGCCTGCATTGAAATCGCCCGGGAGCGCAGGCGTCTCGCCTGCATTGAAATCCGTAATTTTGGCGCTAATCCTATTTTTTGTCGTCTCAATGAGCACGTCATTGCAGGCGCAGGCGAAAGAAAAAGCTCCGCTAACACAAGATCCGATGATGAAAAATTACCTCATCGGCCTGGACTTCGTCAAGAAAGGCGACTGGGATGGAGCCATTGATGCACTTCTGCAATCCGTTTACTTTGCCCGCAACAGCTATGCACCACTTTCATACTACTGGTTAGGCGTCTCTTACGAAGCCAAACATCAAGACTTGAAAGCGATTGAGGCTGCCAAAAAGTATGTGGAGCAGGGGACCGGCAGCGTTGCTAATGGTCATCTGCTATTAGCCGAGTTGTACATCCGCAACGATCGTCTTGATGAAGCTGAGGGGGAGTGCACCGACGCCATCAGTGATGCCGGGCTGACACCAACAGGCGCGCGCGGTCACTTCTGGTACGGCAAAATTTTTGAAGCGCGAAAGGAATATGCCGAAGCCGACGATCAATATATGTTGGCACTGGGAGATCCGCCGTGGACTTATTACGAGGCCTGGGAGGCTCATGCCGAAATCGCGATGAAGAACAAGGACTGGTCTTCGGCATACACTCTGTTTAATTCTATGCTTACCAGCGAACACAAATTGAAAGGGTTCGATATCGTCAAGTGTTATCGCAACATGGGCGTTTGCTTAGTGAACAAAGGCGATCATCAGGGCGCTCTGCTCAACTGGCATAAGGCGCTCGATTTCAATCAAACAGATGCTGACACCCATCTTGAGCTGGGCATCATGTTTGATTCTGAGATACACATGCAATCAGCGATAGATGAGTACAAACAGTACATTCGTTTTGGTCAAGATCCGATGAAAGTAGCGAAAGCAAAGGAACGAGTGCTTATGCTCGAGCAGAAGTTGAATCCAACCGAGGCTCCATATGTTGCCAAACCTTCCCCCTACATCCGCAAGCAATACCAGCGATCGCAACCGCCACCACAGCAGCAGGAGCAGCCTGTGCAAGGCTTGCCACAACCGAAAGATTCGGGATTTTAGTTTTTGGATTTGCTGAGTATGGATGTGCTGAGGATGATTCGGTGCTATTGAAGCCGCCCGGAAGCGCAGGCGTCTGCCCTGCATTGACAAACGCCATTCTTGCTCTAATCATGGTTCTTGTGTTGTCGATCGGCCCGCCATTATCGTCACAGGCGAAGCAGAAGGCGCCCTTAACGCAAGATCAATTGATGAAAAATTACCTCATCGGTCTTGAGCTTTACAAGAAAAAGGACTATGACGGCGCTATTGATGCACTTCTGCAATCCGTTTATTTCGCCCGCAATAGCTATGCACCAACGTCCTATTATTATTTGGGATGCTCGTACCAAGCCAAACACGATTACACAAAAGCGATTGAGGCGGGGAAGAAATATCTGGAGCAAGCAACCGACAACACTGCCAACGGTCATCTGCTGTTAGCTGAACTGTACATCGCAACCGATCGGCTTGATGAAGCTGAGGCCCAATGCCTTATCGTTATCGGTCTACCTGATATAACCCCAGAAACCATGCACGCTCGGTTTTTGTATGGCAAGATTTTCGAAGCGCGCAAGGACTATGGTGAAGCCGACGATCAATATACAATTGCCCTGGGCGATCCGCCGTGGAGTTATTACGAGGCATGGGAGGCTCATGCCGAAATCGCAATGAAGAACAAGAACTGGAGCGCGGCATACTCTCTGTTCAATTCTATGCTCACCAGCGAACATAAATTGAAAGGGTTCGATATCGTCAAGTGTTATCGCCTCATGGGCGTTTGCTTACTGAAGAAAGGCGATCACCAGGGAGCGCTCGTGAACTGGCATAAAGCGCTCGATTTTAATCAAACAGATGCTGATACACATCTTGAGCTGGGCATCATGCTTGATTCTGAAATTCACATGCAATCGGCGATCGATGAATACAAACAGTACATTCGCTACGGTCAAGATCCAGTGAAAATACAGAAAGCGAAAGAGCGAGTACTGATGCTGGAGCAGAAGTTGCATCCAGGCGATGCTCCATACGATGCCAAACCTTCGCCCTACATACGCAAGCAATACAAACAACAGCAACTGCCGCCGGAGCAATCTCCAGAAGGATTGCCACAACCGAAAGACTCCGGATTTTAGATTCGTCGCAAAAAATGCGACTTGACCAACTCAAAGTTGCATAACCGCAAGACGTCCGATGGCGTTGAAGTGTGCGTCAAATGTGAGAACTGTTGCCCCTTCTCGCATTGCCAGCGCAGCAATCCAGATATCGTTTGTTGGAATCGGCGTCCCTTTTCGGCGGAGTTCCACGACAATCTCTGCATAGTTGTGGGCTGCATCATCATCGACATCCAGTACTTGAACAGCTGGATTTGATAGGAACGCTCTTAATTCGCACTCGTTCTTTTCATAGCGCGTTCCCAGCCTGAAGCCGGCTCGCAATTCGCCCAGGACGATGGAGGGCACCGCCACAGATCGGCATTGTCTAAGCACGTCTATTGCTTGAGGATGTCCGGCCTTGAAGTTGCTATAGGCGGAAGTATCAATGCACAGTGTCTTCACTGCCAAAGTTCCCGGTCGACCTGCTCAAACAGTTCCATGTGTTGTTCAAAATCAGAGAACTCCTGACTAGTCCATGTACCGGCAAGTTTTGACAGACCATTATCGTATTTCCCAGGTGTCACCCCCAGGCTCTGACCAAGCAAATCCAACACTGCTTGATTGAGAGAAGTTCCTCGTCGTCTCTTCTCCTTCTCCAATGCTAGAGCAAGCTCATCTGGCACTCCGCGAATGGTGATCTGTTTCATGTGCCTTCATTTGATGCTTTCACTGAAGGCATTATAGCGAACGCAATCGGAAATTGTCAACATATCCGGCGAGTTTGTTCTTGCCAAAGCTGAGACCATAACCAAGATCCTGTAATTTTGATTTTGCCAAAATCTCGCAACTGACACCGGCAAAAACTCAATCAAAAATACTTAATCACGAAAAACTCAATCACAAAATACTCAATTCTTTGAGGATAACTGTAGCTGTACTTGTTTCTTCAGATCGGTAGCTTGCCTAAATAGGAATCGAGTTTTTCCATCGGAGTTGGCCAAAAGCTTCAATGAGTACGGAGCTAGATACTTTGTCGCTTCGTTATAGACTTTCGTGGCCATGCTAACGTTTCCATTAGTGGCACATGCTTCAGCGAACACCATGTTTGCATAGAGGAATCTCAGCGCCGATGCATGCACGTCGTTGTCGTCGTCCTTGATATCGTCATCCTCCTTCATATCCGCATCGCCTTTGTTTTTGTTTTCCAGCTTTTTGACAATCGCCGTGTGATGGTCCGCTTCGTACTGAAATCCTGTCACCGAGTATTGAAGAGCGACTGCTTTGTCCATTTTGAGTTTCAGAAGAAGGTGGGCCAAATTTGAATAGTATTTTTTCACTCCCGCATTCACCAATATATTTGCATACTTGAAAGCTTGCTCTGTGACATTTTTATCCTCACCTCGATCTTGGCCCTGACTCTGCCCGGCATAACATTCATACACCTTTTCCAACGTCTCGATCTGATCTCGCACCGGCTCACCAAGTCTGGTGCGCACAGCCAGACAGTGCAGTTGCCTGGGCAGTGCTTGCTTGTATTCAGCCCAGTCGACCAACTCGTCTGCGATGCTGTTTTCGCACCTTAGAATTTCCGGACAAGACTTTTCCGGCTCTGAGTTCGTTGCCGCCAGTGCCTTTGTCAAATATTCGACAATCTTTTTGTGGATCGTCAGCTTGTTGTTATCATCCCTTAGCTTTACCCGCTCCAGATCAGCCCAGAGATTCCAATTCTCATGGTTGAGCTGACTCCAATCTTGCGACTGCAGTCGATGGGCAGACAATTCATCCAGGTCGGTTGTAGGAGTCAATTTCTTGAGATCGGCGCGGGATTGTTTCAGGAATAAATCCTTGGCATTCCAATCTTTCAACTGATCAGCGCACATAGCCATACGGAATTCGCAGCGGGCGATTTCTCCACAGTAGCGATCCTTTTCACGCTTGACCGACTCCAGGTTCTTGAATGTTTCTATCGCCTTTTGGGACCAGGATTTGGCCTCGGCCCATAGTCCCTTGCGAAAATAAATGTCTGCCAGATCTTTTTGCGCGTTAGCGAATGCGAGGGAATTTTGTCCGTTCGATTCGTAGATAGACTCGGCTTGCTTCCTCAGACCCAACTCCTTGTCGCCGCTCGACTCCTGAATCTTATGCATATCAGCTTGTGCACTCTTGCATTCGGCCAAGATAGGGTCTTTAGGATCAAGAAACCGAGTACCAAGGTTGAGGGCGAAGTTAAGCATTTTCTCTGCGAACCAGCTTCGCTCCGCCTTTTTCAGGCTGTTGGCTAGCACAATTGATTTGCTGATCGTGTCCTTGGCCTCTTTGGCATCTTGCACCTTCAACAACTCTGTCTCCATGTGCGTGTAATCGAGCATGGTGTCATGTAGGGCTGCGTATCGGCGAGACCATTCGGCGTCTGGAGTTTTGTTCATCACCGTGCAAACGTCGAGGAGCCCCTCCAGGCTTGCTTTTTCATATTTCGGATCTAAATGTTTTGCCTTTTCCAGCTGCTCCGAGAAGATTCTTTCCACTTCTTCATAATGATTGCCTTCATCAAAAAGAACTTGTGCCTGTTGGTCCCCATCTAACCAACGAAGTTCTTCCTTGAAGTTGTTGGGTGGCGGTCCATTGTTGTGAGTGGCAATAATCAAAATCAATAAGGCAAACATCAAGAGAAATGTAGCCCCCCCTAGCAACATGAGTGTCTTTAGCCAACTGTGGCTGCCAGGGCGTGCCTTACTCTGCCTGATTTGCAAGGTCAGTTTGAGCTTGTCGAAAAAACCATCTTTTGGTGCGGATATTTTTATATCTTCCAGAGCATGGCGAAACTCCTCGATGCTCTGGTACCGTTGGGCGGGATCTTTCGCTATCGCCTTAAACAAGACGGAATCAAGTCGACCGACCATTTTTATGCGAGGATTGACTTGAGATAAAGGTGGAGGATATTGTGAGATCTGCATCTGAATCGTCTCGAGAACGGTCTTACCTCTGAATGGGGGCTGACCAGTGAGCATCTCGTACATGACGCAGCCCAGAGAATAGACATCAGAACGCACATCTAGTGATGCGCTCGTGCATTGCTCAGGGCTCATGTATAGCGGGCTGCCAAAGATGTCGCCGGTGCGCGTCAGCCCCTGGCTGGTATCGGTTTCGTCTTGCAACAGCTTAGCCAGTCCAAAGTCGACTATTTTTACGACCTGCCGCTTTGACTCAGGATCTTTTAGCAACATAATGTTGCCTGGCTTCAGATCTCGATGGATGACACCATACTTGTGCGCGTGTTCCAGCCCTACGCAAACCTGCGCAAGCAAGGAGATTGCTCGTCGTGATTCAATTGGACCATTCTTGTTGATGAAGTCATCCAGCCCCTCGCCTTCGACCAAATCCATGACCAGAAATGGCTGACCGTCTTCAGGGATCTGGAACTCGTAAACGCGAATTATGTTTGGATGATCCAGTTTGCTGACAGCAAGTGCTTCCTGGCGGAACCGGCGGATGCCTCTGGGATCGAAGGCAACATGCGGAAGCAAGATTTTTACTGCCACCATGCGGTTTAACAGCAGGTCTTTTGCTTTATAGACCACGCTCATTCCGCCCATGCCGATGCGGCTGAGCAGCTCAAGATGTCCGGCGAGAATTGTGCCGATCAGAGGATCGTACCTGCCTACATTTTCATTGCTTTCGTTCTGCAGGTGATCTAGATTTGCGCCGCTGTTCGGTTTCATCTTGTCTTCTCAGCATCTCCCTCACTGATACTACTAAAGGTGCTTTGAGGATAACTGCAGCTGAACCTGCTTCTCAAGATCCTTAACTTGCAAATATAAGGACTGGTGGGTCTTCTTCTTATTGGCTTCAGCCAAGTTCTTCAAGGTGTAGGGCGCCAACAATTTTGTCGCGTTATCGGTGGCTGTGCGGCTCATGCTAATATTTCCAGTTGCTATGTAAGCTTGCGCCTCCACCAGCTGCGCATACGCTAATCGCAGCCGTTCGCGAGCATGGGGTAATGTCTTGTCATTGCCTGCGTTCTCGCTCTGCTCTGTGTCATCGTCATTATCATTATCATCTTTGCGCTTTTGACTAAGCGCTTTGCTGTACTCTTTTCTCGTGTAATCCGCTCCTCTCACGGCATATTTCAAAACTTCCGCCGGGTCTTTGTTAAGCTGCAGGAGAATGTGTGCCAGATATGAGTTGTGCCTGTCTGATCCTGCATTCACCAACCTATTTGCATATTCAGCCGACTTTTGTAAATCCTTTATGCCCACATAGCAGTCGAATGTTTTTTCCAGCGGCTCCATCTGTTTCTTCACAGGTTCTTCCAGCCTGATTGTGGACGCCAAAGAGTGTAGTTCTCTGGGCAGTGCTGATTGGTATTGGCTGACACGAATTAATTCCTTTGCGATCCTTTTTTCGCATTCGAGAATTTCAGGATAAGCCTTTTCAGGTTGTCCGCCGGCAGCATTTGCGGCAGCCAATGCTTTATTTAGACATTCAATTGTTTTGTCTGTAAGGCGATACACGTTGGTATCATCTTTAGCCTTGTGCCGCTCCAAATCAGCCCACAGAAGCCAATTGTCATATTTCAGAAGGTTCCATTTCTCAAACTTCAACTGTCCAGCAGATAATTTGTCCAGATCTTTGTTTGGGGTCAATCTTTTCAGATCATCTTGCGATTTTTTCAGGAAAGCGGTGGCTTCGTCGTACTGTTCAAGATAGCCATCGCAAACTGCAAGATTGTACTCGCATTGGGCAATCTCCCCGTAGTAGGCCTCGCCCTCTGTTTTTTTGAACGTTTCCAGAGCTTTCAAGAACCAGGTCTTGGACTCAGGCCAATTCTTCTTTCGCAAATACATGCCTGCCAGCTCTTCTTGCGCTCTGGCAAAGGCAAAAGTACTTTGATGCTTCGATTCATAAATGGACTCTACATTCCTTCTCAAATCCAATTCGCTGTTGCTATTCCATTCCTCAATTTTCAACATATCTGCTTGTGCTCTTATACAATCAGCCAGCAGGCTGTCGTTTGGCTCAAGGAATCGCTTTCCTACGTTGACCGCGTTCGACAACATTTTTCCCGCCGACTCAGACTTGCATGAGTTCTTCAATGTCGGGGTCAGGGCAATTGCCCTGGCTATCGTTCTTTTCGCGTCCTCAGCATTTTGCACATTCAACAAGTCTTGAGTAATCTGTGTGGTATCGAGCATAGTGGCATTGATTGAGCCTAGTTTCGCAGACCATGCCGGGTCGGCAGCCTTATTCATGACATAGCATACGTCAATCAGCCCCTCCAGGCTCGCCTTTTCATATTCTGGCGGCAAGTGTTCGGCGATTTTCAATTCTTCAGTAAAGGCCCTTTCTGCTTGGGGATACTGACCGCTGTCAAAATAGATCTGAGCGTCATTCTCCAATTTCAACCATTGCTGTTCTGCCTTGAATCCAGTGATTGGTGGATCCACTCCATGGTGCCTGGCATGGAAGATAAAGATCACTGCAGCAACGATAAAAGGAAGTATGGTCAGCCCTGACCAAACGAGTGTGCTCAGCCCACGGCTACCAGGGCATGTCTTACTTTGGCGGATTTGCAAAGTGAGCTTGAGCTTTTCGAAAAATCCATCTTTTTGTGCGGATGCTTTTATATCTTCCAGAGCGTGCCGAAATTCTTCGATTGTCTGGTACCGCTGCCCGGGATCTTTTGCCATCGCCTTAAACAAGACGGAATCGAGTTGACCGACCATTCTTATTCGATCATTGACTTGAGCTAAAGATGCAGGATATTGTGAGATCTGCATTTGAATCGTGTTGAGAATGGTCTTTCCTTTGAGCGGTGGCTGACCAGTGAGAACTTCGTACATGACACAGCCAAGCGAATAAACATCGGACCGAACATCCAATGATCCGCACAGACACTGTTCTGGGCTCATATACAGCGGGCTGCCGAAGATGTCGCCAGTGCGAGTGAGCCCCTGGCTGGCATCACTTTCGTCTTGCAAAAGCTTGGCCAGTCCGAAGTCGACGATTTTTACGACCTGGCGCATTGACTCAGGATCTTTAAGCAACATGATGTTGCCCGGCTTCAGATCTCGATGGATGACGCCATACTTGTGAGCATGTTCGAGTCCTGTGCAAACTTGCGCCAACAAGGAGATCGCTCGAGTTGACTCTATTGGCCCGTTTTTGTTGATGAAGTCTTGCAGCGACTGACCTTCGACCAAATCCATAACCAGAAACGGCTGTCCATCCTCAGGTATCTGGAATTCGTAGACCCGAATTATGTTTGGATGGTCCAGTTTGCTGACCGCCAGCGCTTCCTGGCGGAATCGGCGGATGCCTCTTGGATCGAAGGCGACATGGGGAAGCAAGATTTTTACTGCCACCATGCGGTTGAGCTGCAGTTCTTTTGCTTTATACACGACGCTCATGCCACCCATGCCAATGCGGCTGAGCAGCTCAAGATGCCCGGCGAGAATTGTGCCGATCAGAGGATCGTGCATGCCCACATTTTCATCGCTTTGATTCTGCAGGTGATCTAGATTTGCGCCGCTGTTCGGTTTCATCTTGCGTTCCCAGCAACTCACTCACTGATTACACTGATTATGCCCATTGTGCACTGACTGGCGACCAGAAACCTTATTCAAGTGGGTAGTGGCTGGGCTTGCACCACTCTAGCAACAGTCACTTTGCATATCGGGATGGTATCCAGATGGGGATCAGAGCCTCGATTTGGTTGTCAGGGATGTCAATCTTAATGCGAAATTGATACATTGCCCGAAATGAACCCCCTGTCGTTGGTCGTAGCTTTAATGTGCTTAATTGCCCTGTGTCAGACTGAGGCGATCGGGCTGCCTTCAAACCAAGATTTTCAAACTTTGCCAAGAAAATCTCAAGGCAGCCAGGCCAGCTCGACTGAGGCAGCGCAAGCAAGCGTTGTGATGCAAATCCATCCCCCACTGACAGAAAAATGTCTGTTAGCGGCAGGCTCTGCCGGTGCCACTACAGGCGGTGAGATGGTTGCAGCTGAAGAGTCGACTGCAAAACTGGCTCAACAGCCTGGTCCTGTGTTAAAGCCTGGCATTCAGATCAGTCCGTCTTCGCCGGAACACAGCAGCCCGACGGCGGCGGCGGCGACTGCAGCAAACGCGCCGACGACAACCGCGCCTGGGGCAACCGTGCCGACAACAACCGTGCCAGCAGCAGACTCTCCGGCCGCTGCGCCAACAACAACAACCGCGCCTGCAACTACCGCAACACCGCCGGCGAAACCATCTTCGGGAGCAAATCCTCTGGCGCCGGAAGGTGAGAAAAGGCGCGGATTTGACGCTCCATACGATTCAGTTTTTCCCGGTACCGAGTTTGTCGGTTCGGCTGGTACTTTGCCTATAGGAGTGCCGGATGGTGATCCGATTTATCCAGCGGAGAAGGCTATCTGGAAAGCTTGCCCCATTTTAAAAAAGCTGCGCATAAAGATTTACGGATGGGTTGATCCTGGTGCCAATGCCAGCACTTCTCGTCATTCCAATATTCCGCTTTCTTACGCTGTCGTTCCCAATCGGCTGGAGATGGATCAAGCCGTCATCAGGCTTGAGCGAGTTCCGGACACCGTGCAAACAGAGCACAGCGACTGGGGATTTCGCAGCAGTTTTGTTTATGGCATCGATTATCGCTATACGACCGCTGCCGGTTGGTACCCAGCCAGCCTGGAGTTATTGAGCCACAACTCGCTCTACGGCGCCGACCCGGTTGAGCTCTACGGAATGTGGTATACGCCCAAGGTTGCCCAGGGGATGGTATTGAAATATGGGCGCTACATTTCGCCACCAGATATAGAGGCACAACTGTCGCCGGACAATTATCTCTATACACACTCGGTGATGTTCACTTACGACAACTATACGCAGACTGGCATTTTATCCACAGTCAAGCTCAGCGATCAATGGGTCATCCAGGGCGGAGTCCACGCTGGCGATGATATGGCACCCTGGACTAGAGGAGCGATTCCTTCAGGTGAGGGGTTCATCAGATGGACATCCAAAAGGAACAAAGACTCCCTCTATTTTGGTGTCAACTCATTCAATAACGGTCATTATCGACTGGCTCAATATAAGGGTGGGGTACAGGGGCACGACAATTTAGGGCAGCAGAACTTTACCTGGTCACACAAATTCAACGACCGCGTGCATACGGCGACCGAAGCCTATTACATTTATCAGATCAACGCGCTTCAAGGTGGCACCGTGATAGATGGTCCGCCAAAACCCGTCTTTACGAATGTGGGACCAGGCAAATTCTTGCACGGAGTATCTACTTCGGCCGGCTTCGTCAATTACACCAACTTCAAGATCACTAATAGGGATTACATAACCGTACGGCCAATTGATTATCTGTTGGATCCGCGCGGCGAGCGCACCGGATTTGCCACCACTTATGCCAGCTGGACTGTGGGTTGGTGCCACCGCTTTAGTGACTTGCTGTGCATTCGCCCTGAGATTCGTTACGAGAGATCGCTTGCCCGCCACGTGACACCATACGACGACGGTACGCGCCAGTCTCAGTTCACTATCAGCGCCGATGTGATCCAGCGCTTTTAAGGGGCGTTAGGGAGACTGTTGTGCTCATCGGCGAGCGCAGATGCTCCGGCTTGCGCTCTTACCTTACCGCATCGTATAACGATATACGTTATACGCTATACGTATAACGTATATCGATTTTGGAAAGGTATGCTCAGTGCTCGATTCAAGCACTCGGTTGCAGGCATCACCATCTCTCATCGTCTCGATAACCAATATCCGATTGCGAAAAGGACTTACTTGCCCGTATATGCGGGGGCGCGTTTTTCGACAAATGCTTTGACACCCTCGGCGAAGTCGTCACTCTTGCCCGCCACTTCCTGCAAATGGGCTTCGTATTCCAAAAGCTGATCCAGGTCGGGAAAGATGGCGCGATTTAAGGCGCGCTTGGTCAGGCCAAAGGCTTTGCTTGGCCCTGCAGCTAGTTTTTCAGCCAGCGCCCGCGCTTCTGTGAGCAAACTGTCCAGGGGCACGACTTTATTGACGAGCCCCAGTCTGAGCGCTTCTTGAGCGTCTAATTTATCTGCTGAAAGCATAAGCTCGAATGCTTTCGTGGCGCCGATCAACCGGGGTAGCAAAAAAGTCGACCCTGAATCTGGTACCAGACCAACCTTCGTAAACGACTGAATGAAACTTGCATTGTCGGCGGCAATTCGCAAATCGCAGGCCAATGCCAGGCTGGCACCGGCACCGGCGGCAACACCGTTGACGGCGGCAATGATCGGCTTTTCCATACCGCGCAGTTTGGTGATGATGGGATTATAGCGGCGCCTGATCGAGTCGCCCAGAGACGGTCGCTGCCCCATGTCCTGGTTGATTGAGCGACTTTGCAAATCTTGTCCTGAGCAAAATCCTCTGCCTGCTCCAGTGATGATAATCGCTCTCACAGTGGCATCTTTTTCCATCTCTTTCAGGGCGTCCTGAAGAGAAAAAGTAAGCTCGTCGTTGAAGGCGTTCAACTTATCCGGACGATTGAGAGTAATGATGCCAACGCCGTTTGTTTTTTCGATAAGGAGGATATTTTCTTCAGTCATGGTGGATTCAGTTCCTTCACAGACAATGTGTAGACTCTAGTTTGGATGCCACAGATGCAATTATTCAGCGTCCTCTAAAGCTGGCTTGGCGTTTTTCCAGGAATGCTTTCATGCCTTCCTTTTGATCTTCTGATGAGAAAAGCATGTAGAAATTCTTGCGCTCGAACTGCAAACCTTCGGCAAGCGTTCCGTCAAAGGCTTTGAGCACGGCTTCCTTAGCTAGTTTTACGGCAATCGGTGATTTCTTGGCAATCTCTCTGGCCATGTTTTTTGCTTCTTCCAGATAAAGCTCAATCGGCACCACTTTATTGACCAGGCCGAGGCGATGGGCTTCGGAGGCGGTGATTGGACGCCCTGTCAAAATTATCTCCATAGCTTTGTGCTTGCCGACCACTCTGGTCAATCGTTGGGTCCCACCAGCGCCGGGGATGACTCCGATATTGATCTCCGGTTGACCGAACTGGGCGGTTTCAGAAGCGATGATGATGTCGCAGTTCATGACCAACTCGCAGCCGCCGCCGAGGGCAAATCCGCTTACAGCCGCGATGATCGGTTTCTTAATCCCGCGGATTCGGTCCCAGGTGGAGAAGCGATCCTTGGCCATAATGGAGATGGTCGTTTCGTCCGACATCTCTTTTATATCGGCACCAGCGGCGAAGGCGCGCTCGTTTCCAGTGAGAACGATGGCGCGAATGTCGTCGTTGCGGTCAAAGTCTTCTAGCGCTTTCACGAGCTCGTCCATGAGCTCATGGTTCAAGGCGTTCAAGACCTTTGGTCTATTCAAGGTTACGACGCCAATCTGCTCTTCTACCGCAGTGGTGATGTTTTGGTAGGTCAGAGTCATCATCTCATTCTCCTTTTGCTGTTTCCCACATAGGGCCGTATCAGGCATTGACGTCACTTTAGTTAATCTTGCAGTCCACTAACTCTCACTGGCAGACTGACTGCCAGATTCCCGCGGTTGGGCCTCAAGACCAACTCCGCAGGCTCCGCAAAACTTGTTGCTGGCAGGCATTGCTGCCTGGCAGGCATTGCATGTGGTATCGCCGGGCTGTTCGTGATTGGTTGCTTGGGGCATTGTATCGCCGGGCTGCTCGTGATGGGTTGCTTGTGTTGTGTCGCTGGGTTGTTCATGATTGCCTGCCTGGGCAGCTCTTGCATCCCTGCCCGGTTCATGATTGCTTGCCGCGGCTCTTGTGTCCCTGCCCCTTTCATGATTGGTCGCCTGGGCTCTTGTATCCCCCGAATGTTCGTGATTGGTTGCTTGATCAATTGCCGGCGCTATTGGTCCTGCAGCCTTGCAACGAATGACGCCATAATCAATCTCTGTTTTCTTCTTGAAGGCGCGTGTTCCTTCGTTGGTTTCATAGGCTCCGGCGTGAAGAGTGAGCCAATCTCTGGCGTGGCCCACAGTCATGCTCCAGGAAAAATCGCGCCAGAAATTTAGCTGTTGTTTCGTGTAGCGAGTGCACTCCGGCAGCTTGTTGTAGAGTTTGGCGCACAGCTGCTCGACGGTAGAGTCGAGCATGGAGTAAGGCACCACCTGGTTGACCAAACCCCAATCTAGAGCCGTGTAGGCATCAATGTTTTCGCAAAGCAGGAGCATTTCGCGGGCCCGCCGGTCACCGATTATTAACGGTAACCACTGCGTGGCACCACCGGCAGCGACACTACCGCGGGCAGCTCCGACTTGCTTGATAGTGACATGATCGGCTGCTACAGCCAGGTCGCAAGCCATGTTCAGTTCGTTGCCGCCGCCTACGACCATGCCGTTCAATCTGGCAATTGTCGGCTTGCCGATGTTGCGCAGGCGGTCATGCATTTCAATGAATGCATACATCCATTTGTAATAGTCGTTTGGTTTCTTGGCGATGTATTCCTCTTGCTCGCGTAAATCTGCACCTGTGCAAAATGCCTTTTCACCTTGCCCGGTAATCACAAGCACGGCGATGGTATCATCTGCGGTGACATCGAGAAACGCAGTTGCCAACTCCTTCATCGTCTGGAAGTCGAAGCAATTAAGCACTTCGGGCCGGTTGATCGTAATCTTGGCCGTGTAGTTCTTCTTTTCGTATATTATGCGTTTGAAGCCAAATGACTCTGGCGGGGCGCCTGATACCGAAGATTCAAATGATTGTGTTTGAGGCATTAGCAGCCTTATTCCTCCGCATTCTATTCAGCCTCAACCCACTGTCGCGGGCACTTTCTCCACATCCGCAAACATCACGTAAGTGACATCTTTGGCGAAACTCATCAAATTCTTGCTTGAAGCTTTTCCTTCAGGCGATGACATGGCGTTTTTCATATCTTCCATGCTGTCGAAATAAAGCTCCGCCATCAAATGATACTCACTCTCTCCCCCAGGCGTTCCTGTTACACGTGCCACTTCCAACCTCTTCAGACCTGGCAATTTGTTGGCCAGAGGAAGGTGAGTGTTGAAATACTGATCGTCAAAATCTTTTGCATCTGCAGGCTTTTTGTACAATGCGACAACCTTTACCATTTCTGCTCCTATGATTTGCTTTGTTCTGAGGGGGTGACGGGATGTTGGGAATTCATCGCCAATTGATTGATTATAGAAAGCTCTTTCATTTTTCTATCCAACCATTGTTTTTCAATTAACGATTGCGTGATCGATCCGCGGGCGATCTTTCCTCTGCTGTTAAATGCTTCGATATCGCAAACAATTTTTTTGTCTCTTATTCTGCTTACCACCGCTTTCACTCGCACTTTCATGCCTGGCAAAGACAGAGTCAAATGTGACACTTCCACATAGGAGTTCATCACTTCTTCGTGCTCTTCAAGATAAGGAAGGATAACCTTTCTGGCCACCCATTCCATATGATTCACAAGGGCTGAAGTGGAATATAAATTGTGCACAGGACGCCCATCGAAATTGGCCAACATCGTGTTTGAAATCTCAACTTCGATTTCTGCGGTTTGACCGGTTTGCAATCCTGGTTTCATTCAATGCTCCTCAACACTATCTTTCCAGTCTCAAACTTACTTTTCCGGGACCGCAGGCGTTTCGCCGCCTGCTTCTTTATTTTGCCGATTGTCCACAACCCGCACCGCTTTGCCTTCGCTACGGGCTAAAGATTTCGGTTTCAGCAGTTTAACGTCTGCCGTCAGCCCGAGAAGATCTTTGAATGAATCTTGTATCTTTTTGGTGAGAGAAGTCAACTCCAGATGACCATCCTCAAATTTGCCCCAGCGCAAAAGCAGTTGCTCAGTCACTTCCACTTGCACTTCCAGTGAATCAAGGGCTTTCTTGCGCTCCAACACGAGCTGATAGTTGGGAGCCAACTCCTCAATGTGCAAGAGAATCTTTTCAATCTCCGACGGATAGAGATTGACACCGCGGATGATCAGCATATCATCGAGCCGGGCGCGCACGCGAGCCATCTTTATCATTGTGCGACCGCAGGCACAGCGCTCGGTGCTCAAGCGTGAAATGTCACCGGTGCGATAGCGCAAGACCGGAAGCGCTTCCTTGGTCAAGGTCGTAAAGACAAGCTCACCTTCTTCTCCATGCGGCAAAACCTGACCCGATTTTGCATCCACAATTTCCGGCAAAAAATGATCTTCCCAGATGTGCAAGCCGCTGCGCCCCTCCAGGCACTCCATGGAGACGCCCGGACCCATCACTTCGCTCAATCCGTAAATATCCAGGGCGCGAATTTTCAAAAGATTCTCAATTTGTGCGCGAAACTCTTCCGTCCACGGTTCCGCCCCGAAAACACCAATCTCCAATTTAAGTGAATCGCGCCTGACCCCCAACTCCTCAAGAGTGAGGGCGATGTTTAGAGCATATGATGGAGTCGAGCAGAGCACGCGGGCACCAAAATCTTGCAAGAGCAAAATTTGCTGCTGCGTTCTGCCACCAGATGCGGGGACAACCGTGGCTCCCAAGGTTTCTGCACCATAATGAACGCCCAGACCGCCGGTGAACAATCCGTAACCGTAGCTGTTATGGATAACGTCGCCAGGACGCGCTCCTGCTGCCGCAAGTGAGCGTGCGCAGACCTGCGACCAGGTGCTGATGTCGCCTTTGGTGTAGCCGACCACAGTCGGTTTGCCTTTTGTGCCGGAAGAGGCGTGTAAGCGGCTCACGTGATTGAGCGGCTCGGCAAACAATCCGAAGGGATAGTTTTCGCGCAAATCGCTCTTGCGTGTGAAAGGAAGATTCTGCAAATCCGGCAGAGATTTAAGCGACCCCGGTTTGATGCCGGCCTCGTCGAGCAATCGACGGTAAAACGGCACCCGTTCGTACATCTTGGCGACGACAGCCAGCAGGCGCATCAGCTGCAAGCTCTCCAGCTCTTTCCTGGCCAGACGTTCTATCTGGCTGTTCCACATATAAACTTCTGACTGAATAGCCACTGATCCAGAGCCACTAAAACGATGTTATGCCGAGCCGTTTGCCTTGCAAACTGCTTCGATGCACCATGATACCGCCTTGGCGGCTGTTTTAGATCACTCGACAACGTCGATCGCCGGAAGCAGGAGCCCGTACGACTCAAGAATCGGCTTCATCTCGTTGTACCAGGACACGCGCACCTCATGGTTGTCGCGTTGTTTCAGTTTGAACTTCTGATAGGTTCTG
>Ga0182024_10011112_pt1 | contig 18159 bp, 17 predicted proteins | sample P32metaG_FD_120480 | JGI IMG/M metagenome (GOLD analysis project Ga0182024, IMG submission 120480) | Permafrost microbial communities from Stordalen Mire, Sweden - P3-2 metaG (Illumina Assembly) | ecosystem: Environmental > Terrestrial > Soil > Wetlands > Permafrost | place: Sweden: Stordalen... | reverse complement strand
GCGGCCTTCATGTACATCGCAGCCACCGCGTTGTAATAATCGAACTTGATGTCATCTTCCCGCGACCACACAACTTTGACCGGACGGCCCAGCTTCTTGGACAACACCGCGGCTTCGGCAACATAATCCGGTTTCGATTTTCTTCCGAATCCTCCCCCCAGCAGCGTGACGTGGCAGATCACGTCTTCTTTCGCAATGCCAAGTTCTGACGCCACAATGGCCTGCGCCGCCTGAGGATTCTGCGTCGGCGCCCACGCCGTGACTTTGCCGTCCTTGAATTCCGCCAGCGCCACCATGGGCTCCATGGGCGCATGAGACAGCAGTGGGACGTAGTAATCGGCCTCGACCACATTGGTTGTGGGAAAAGCCTGATCGGTGTCGCCCACGCTCCGAATTAGCTTCCCCGGCTTGTGTGCGGTTTCCTGGAGCTCCTTCTTGTATTCGACCGAATCGTAGGATTCGTTCGGCCCGTTGTCCCAGGTTATCTTCAGCTTCTTGCGCCCCTGGAATGCCGCCCAGGTGTTGTCGGCAATCACCGCAACGCCACCCAACGGCTGAAAGGCCGCCGGAGGTTTAAACGGATCGATGCGAACCGTCTGATGCACTCCCGCAACCTTCAAAGTTTCCGCATCGTCGAGCGTATTTATTTTCCCGCCGTACACTGGAGGATGTTCGACCGACGCGTACACCATGCCATCCATTCGCGCGTCCATTCCATACATCGCTTTGCCCGTGCAGAGATTCTCCAGGTCAACGCTGGTCATTCCCTTCCCGATATAGCGCCACTCCGAGGGCTTTTTCAGTTGAAGCTGTTCTTTCGCCGGTACCGCGAGGCGGGCTGCCGCCGATGCCAGTTCCCCATAGCCCGCGCGCTTGCCCGTTGCCTTGTGAACTACCACATGCAGTTCGGTGGAACACTCCGATGCGGGCACATTCCACTGTTGCGCCGCCGCCTGGATCAGCATCGCTCGCGCTGCTGCTCCGCACTCGCGCATGGTGTCATAGAACCGCCTCACCGATTGCGAGCCGTCTGTGTTTTGGTCTCCGTAGCGCTTATCGCCAATCGCCTGGTCGATCTTCACCCGCTTCCAGTCGGCGTCGAGCTCGTCCGCAACTACGAACGGTAACGATGTACGGATGACCGTTCCCATCTCCGACCGGTGGGCCACAATGTAGACGGTTCCGTCTGGCTGGATCCCGACAAATACATTGGGGTGAAGCGTCGCCTTGTCCGCATCCGTTGAATAGCCGTTCGTCTGCCCCTGCCCGAAAGCTGGCGGCATGTACCGCACCGCGAGAATAAAGGCTCCCGTTCCAAACACTCCAGTGAGGAATCTCCGGCGGCTTGCATTCTCGATGTTGCTCATGCGTTTTTCTCCGCGGCAACTTTAATTGCCTGACGAATTCGCTGATAGGTGCCGCAGCGGCAGATGTTGCCCGCCATGGCGTCGTCAATTTGCTGGTCCGTGGGATGGGGAGTGCCCTTCAAAAGTGAGACGGCCTGCATGATCTGTCCCGACTGGCAATACCCGCATTGCGGAATATTCAATTGCATCCAGGCTTGTTGCACGGGATGGAGCCCGTTCGCGCCCAGGTCCTCAATCGTACGAATCTCGCTGCCCGCCGCCGCGCTCATGGGCGTGATGCACGACCGGATGGCTTCGCCGTTCTTATGCACCGTGCACGCGCCGCATAGTGCGATGCCGCAACCAAACTTTGTTCCCGTCAATCCCAGAATGTCGCGCACGTACCATAGCAACGGCATGTTGGGATCGCCATCGAAGCTGCGATCTGCCCCATTCACCTTAAGTTTCACCATGAGGATCACCCTCTCCGCGAGTGGCTGAGCATTCCGCGTGCCACGCCGCACTGGCGGCTATTCCAGCACAACCAGCCCCTATTTGATTCGGAAAGATACTCTCTCTCGCGGCCGGTGTCACTATTTCGACGCGGTGTTGAAAAGCGGTCACCGCCGCCTGGACCGCTGCTGATTTCATTACCCCTAAGCGAACCTTGAGTGGCAAGAGACTTGCTTTAGTCCAAGAGCGATCGACGCCGGTTTTATTCTTGCGAGTTGGGGAGGAAGCGTTCATCGCCGGAGGTCCATTTTGAAGTTGAATCGCAGTTTCTTTTTTTTCGCCGCAGCGATTTGCGCCAGTCTTTTGATCGCGCCGGCGATGCGGTTATCAGCCCAGGATGCGCCTTTTAACGGCGCGCCTGCTCCCAGCGCGCATTTGAAAAACCCATATTCGGGGCAGCAGGCGGCCGTCGCCGCGGGCGCAAGGTTCTACGCAACCAACTGCAGCTCTTGCCACGGAAGTCATGGGCAGGGAAACGGAACCATGCCTGCCGTAGCGGAAGGAGCCACGCAATCGGCACCGGATGGCGCGGTCTTCTGGTTTATCACGAACGGAGCGCCCGATAAGGGAATGCCGTCGTGGAGTTCCCTGTCGGAGCGGCAGCGTTGGCAGCTTGTCTCCTATTTGAAGTCGCTCGGCAATTCTCATGGTTCATAGGCACTCAGTTTCATTTCTAGGCAGCAAATTTTCAACGCGAATTTTATTTGAGGTCAATTGTGAATAAGAAAAGCATTTCTGCTGGCGTTGCTGGCCAAGTCTCGTTGGGCGGAAAACTTTCTGTCAACCGTCTTGGCTTTGGTGCGATGCGGCTCACTGGTGAAGGCATATGGGGCCCGCCCAAGGATCGGAAAGCCGCACTGGCGGTTCTGCGCCGCGCCGTTGAACTCGACGTGAATTTCATCGACACCGCCGATTCTTACGGACCCTCTGTGAGTGAGGAATTGATCGCGGAGGCGTTATATCCCTACCCCAACGGTCTGGTGATTGCGACCAAGGGTGGCTGGAATCGTCCCGGGCCAAATCAGTGGACTCACGACGCAACTCCCTCCCACCTTCGAAAAGCGATCGAGGGCAGCCTCAAGAGACTGCGGCTGGACTGCATCGACCTCTACCAGTTGCACATGCCCGACCCAGTCGTATCCTTCGAAGCGTCGGTGGAAACTCTGGCTGAGTTGCGCAGCGAGGGGAAGATTGGTCAGATCGGATTGTCTAACGTCACGCAGGAACACATTGAGCGGGCCCGCAAGATCGTCCCAATCGTCTCCGTCCAGAATCGTTACAGCTTTGCCGACCGTGAATGGGACTACGTGGTGGAATATTGCCAGCGGAATCAGATTGCTTTCATTCCGTGGTTCCCGCTGGCAGCTGGCAAAGTTGCGGGCGAAGTGCTAAACCGGATCGCGCAAGCGCACGACGCAAGTCCAACCCAGACAGCTCTGGCCTGGCTGTTGCGGCGCTCGCCCGTCATGCTGCCCATCCCGGGGACATCTTCCGTCGAACATCTCGAACAGAATGTGGCGGCGGCTTCGCTGCGGCTGAATGAACAGGAATTCGAAGACCTTTTCGAGGTATCCGAATTGGTGGGATCTCGGTGAACAAATCAGGAGCCTTATGAAACTTCTTACAGCGGATCGGGTAAACGCCGGGTTTATTGGTTTAGGAAACATGGGGAGCCGCATCGCACAGCGGCTCCTTGATCACGGATATCATCTCTGCGCGTACGATATGAATCCCGCCAAGGCTGAAGCCCTCGCTACACGGGGTGGCACGGTTGCGAAGAGCATTCTTGAACTGGCGAGCACGGTCGATGTGGTTCTCTCCTGCCTGACGAACGACGCGGCAGCTCGCAGCGTGTATGCCGGAGCAGAGGGAGTTTTTGCTGGCGCACGGCCGGGTACCGTCGTGCTCGAAATGAGCACGATTGCTCCAGAGACCTCACGCGAATTACACAGCCTTGGGGCCCGGCGCGGCATTGAAGTGCTGGACGTCGCCATCTCCGGCAGCACTCCCGCCGCGGAACAAGGCATTCTAACTCTGCTGGCAGGGGGCAACCGCGAACTGTTCCTCGCCGCGAAACCGCTATTTCAGGCCATTGCGAAGCAATACTTTCACATGGGCAATTCTGGGTCAGGAACGGCGATGAAGTTGGTGGTCAACACGCTATTGGGGGTTGGCATGCAGGCGATCGCCGAGGCTGTGGTCCTTGGGGAGAGAGCCGGTCTTGATCGCGAGAGGCTGCTTGATGTCTTATCAAAAACTGCTGTGATTGCTCCAGCTCATGTCGGAAAGCTGGCGAGAGCTGCGGTCTACGATTACACCCCGCAATTTCCCCTGCGCCTGATGAATAAGGATTTTGAATTGATTCTGAAGGCCGCCGCAAAAGAAAATGTCTCGATGCCTGCGACAGAAGCCGCCTTTTACGTGAACTCCGAAGAATTGGCTGGCGGCGACGAAAAGGATTTCTCCGCTGTACTACGGCGTATGGAGGAAATAGCGGGGGTTGCTCCGATTTCCTCGGCTCCGTGACCGAGTGATTTACTAGCAGAGCGCCTTATGGTGGTGCTCCTTACTGTTGCTAGTGGCGGATGGCGCACTACGCCGGATCCACCTTTGCTCCGGACTTACAGGTGAAACCGGTCTCCTATTCCTGGGCTAGGTAATGCGCGATTTTTCAGGCTTTTCCAAGTGACGACGAGCAGGAACGCGAGCCATCTTCGAAATTGGAAAAGAGCTTCTTCCTCGCTATGAATTGCCACTGTGAAGCTCAGCCAAGGGCGTGGGAGGCGCGAGAAACTGGCCGGCTCTAACTCTCTCTATTTTCGTTTCACTCCTCGATTGCAAGCCTGATCGTCTTGGACTATCCTTTTATGCAAGTTACCTCTGCGCGATCCGGGCCAGATGAACCATGGCTCAATGGAATTCTCCATCAACGACGTTATTACCCGCTGATTCTGAGCTACGGTTGTGCCGCCCTCTCTGTTTGCAATCACTCTTGAATTGGCAGGTGCGCCAAGACTACGTTTAGGAGTTGCCGTGAGAACCACCGAGATGCGGAAAACCGGAGTCGAAGTTATTGGCGATATGCCGTGGGGAACACACTTTTGTCTATTCTACGAGACAACCGCGGATCTTCTCGAAATAACAGTGGCCTACTGCAAAGCTGGATTGGAGAACCAGGAGTTCTGTCTGTGGGTAGTTGCCGAACCCCTTGTCGTGGAAGAAGCGATGCGCGCATTACAACGAGCCGTACCTGATTTCGATCGATACTTTGCTGACCACAGCATCGAGATTGTCGCGGCTCGCGACTGGTACTTGCAGAACGGCATATTTGATCTCAACCGAGTGATACGCGGGTGGAACGAGAAACTGGCGCGCGCATCGGCCAGAGGTTACGCCGGCGTAAGGGTGACCGGCGTTACTGCATGGCTCGAAAAAAAGGACTGGAAGGATTTCTGTGAATACGAAGACTCACTCAACCAGGCCGTGGCCAATCAGCGCTTGGCAGTGTTATGCACGTACCCGCTCGCTGCCTGTGGAGCTGCTGAAATCCTGGACGTCGTGCGAACCCATCAATTTGCGCTGACAAAGCGGCGCGGGGCTTGGGATGTTATCGAGACTGCGGGGCACAAACAGGCAAAGGCTGAAATCAAATGCCTGAATGAGGAACTGGAGCAACGCGTCGCCGAGCGGACCAGGCAACTCACTGCCGTTAACAACGAACTGACGAAGGAAGTGATACTTCGTCAGCGTGCGGAGGAGGCTCTGCGGCGGAGTGAAGCTTATTTAGCCGAAGCACAGAGAGTGAGCCACACGGGCAGTTTCGGCTGGAGCGTTTCTAGCGGGGAGATCGTCTGGTCGGATGAAACGTTTCGAATTTTTCAGTACGATCGAGCCCACACACCGGCGCTGGAACCAATCTTGCAACGAACCCATCCAGAAGACAGAGCTTTCGTACAGGAAAAAATCAATCAGGTGGTACTGGAGCGTAAGGCTTTTGAATTCGAACATCGGCTGCTGATGCCGGATAGCTCGGTGAAGCATGTTCGAGTTGTGGGTCATCCGTCCGCCAACGACGATTCGCGTAGCTTTGAATTGGTGGGCGCGGTGATGGACATCACCGAAGCCAAGCAGGTGGAACAGACGCTTCGGGAAAGAGAAGCGTATTTAGAGGAAGCGCAAAGGCTTACCCATACAGGCAGCGGGGCCTGGCGTGTACCCGGATGGGACGCCTTGTATCTTTCCGATGAGTGGTATCGCATCTATGGCTTTGATCCAAAGCGAGGTCTGGTGGCGTGGCACGAACGGCTGCAGCGCATGCACCCGGAAGATCGAGGCAAGGTGCAAGAGGCAAAGGACCGAGCGATTCGCGAACGATCGGATTACGAAGTCGAACATCGAATTCTGCTTCCCGATGGCACTCTCAAACATACTCACACCGTGGGCCATCCTGTTTTGAATGCATACGGGGAAGTCGAGCAATTCGTGTGTACGATGATGGACATCACCGAGCGCAAGCAGGCTGAGGAGGCCCTGCTCCGCAGCGAAGCCTACCTAGCGGAGGCGCAGAAGTTAAGCCACACAGGCAGCTGGGCTTGCAAGATCGCGACTCGCGAGATGATCCACTCGTCTGAGGAACATCGTCGCTTGTTTGGTCTCGATGCGGAGAGGAAGGAACTCCCTTTACTCGATGAGTTTTTTCAGCGCATTCATCCCGAAGATCGAGACCGGACCGTCGGCGATCTCGAGAAAGCAATCGGCGCAGGAACCAATGTTGAGGCGAACTTCCGAGTCGTACTTCCGGAAGGGACGACGAGGTACATGTACGGCATTGGCCATCCTGTTGCGAGAGAGTCCGGCAACACCGGCGAATTTGTGGGTACCGTGATGGACGTCACCGACCGCAAGCAGTCGGAAGCGCTGCGTAACGGAGAGAGCCGCATTCTAGAGATGATTGCCCTAGATTTTCCGCTGGAGGAGACACTGGAGAAGTTGGTGCGGGTGATGGAAAGCCAATTTGACGGCTCGCTTTGCTCAGTCCTGTTTCTCGACGAGGATGGGCAGCATTTGCGCCATGCCGTCGCACCCAATCTCCCCGAGCCCTACCTCAAAGCGATTGACGGCATTTCCATCGGACCGAAGGCGGGATCATGCGGCACCGCAATGTACCTCGGAGAACCTGTGTTCGTTACGGATATTCTCAAGGATCCGCTCTGGGAGGATTATCGAGCTCAAGCTGAGCCTTGTGGCTTCCGTGCCTGCTGGTCTACTCCCATACTTGCCCATTCGGGCAAGCCGCTGGGCTCGCTTGCGATGTATTACCGCGAGCCCCGAGCCCCAAGTCCGACCGAGATCCGAGCGTTGGAAATGGCCACGCACCTGGCCGGCATTGCCATCGAACGCAGGCTCATCCACGAACAGCTACGGCGAAGTGAATCTTACCTCACCGAAGCGCAGAGGCTTAGCCACACTGGCAGCTGGGCCTTCAACGGTCGAAAGGCCATCTACTGGTCAGAGGAAAATTTCCGCATTTGGGGCTTCGATCCGCAGCAGGGTCTTCCAGACCGCGAAAAGATTTTGCAACGCATCCATCCGGAGGATCGCGAACGGATGCTCGAATACGTCAACAAGACACTGCGGGAAAAAACAGACTACGCTGTCGAGTTCAGAGTGGTGCTACCCGATGGAACCATCAAACACATTCAGGGGTTAGGCCATCCCGTCTTCAGTGCGAGCGGGGAGCTGATTGAAGTCGTCGGTACGCAACTTGATGTGACGGAACGCAAACGCGCCGATGAAGAGCGCGAGAGATTGCGCCAGGCCCAGGCGGAGCTGGCCCATATCAATCGAGTGACCACGATGGGCGAGCTGACGGCCTCCCTGGCGCATGAGATCAAACAGCCGATTGCAGCCGCAGTAACCGACGCCAGAACCTGCGTGCGGTGGCTGAATCGCGATGAGCCAAACCTGGTTGAGGCACGCGAAGCGGCATCAAGAATCGCTACCGATGTACTGCGCGCTGCCGAGATCATTAGCAGGATCAGCGTGCTGTTCAAGAAAGGCTCTGCCCAGCAAGAAGAGTGGGTCGATATGAACGAACTCATTCAAGAAATGATGATCCTGTTGCGTAGCGAGGCCAGCCGCTATTCGATTTCGATCCGCGGCGAACTTGCAAACGATCTCCCCGCCGTGAAGGCGGACCGGGTGCAACTGCATCAGGTTTTGATGAACCTTATGCTAAATGGGATTGAAGCCATGAAGGAGACGGGTGTCGTTGGCGAACTTACCATCAAGTCGCAGCGACACGAGAATCGTCAGCTTCTGGTCGGGGTTAGCGACACGGGCATGGGACTTAAGAAAGAACATGCAGAGCAAATCTTCAACGCATTTTTTACCACCAAGCCTCAAGGCACTGGAATGGGACTGCCCATCAGCCGCTCCATTATCGAATCCCATGGCGGACGATTGTGGGCCACCTCCAACTCCGGACATGGCGCAACTTTTCAGTTTACCTTGCCCACCGAAGTCCCCCCGCTGGACGACTCACGACATCGAAGAAGTCATTTATCTCCGCCTGTTTCTCTTCCGTAGAGATTTAGAGCGTTGCAAATCTGTTAGGGGCTTCGGCTTTGTGTGCTTCGCGCTTTAAGGCGCGATCCAGCGTTTGATCGAGAGCGGCCTTGACTCTTTCGAATTCAGTTTGGGAAAGTTGGCCCCGTTTGCGCTCCACCTCAATCTGAAAAAGTTCTTCCTTGATTCCTGTAATTAACACGGCGGCCGCTCGTGCAGCAGTGGGCGCGCGCGCCGCTTCCAACATTGCAGATTCGGTCGACTCGTAGCCACTTTCTTCTTGCATAGTAGTTAGCAAGGAAGCGTTACCCTTTTGCCGCGGGTAAGCACGCGTCCTCAACTGTTGCCGCGATGCCACGTAGACGCCCGCGATGAGCAGCGCTGCGGCACAGCTGCCTAGGATCCACCATCGGTATTTTTGCAGCGGATCGGGCGCGTCGATTGGCGGCCCCAACCCGCCGCCGGGACGCGTATTGGGATTCACGGACGCAGCGGCGGCACTGGAAGGTTTCTCAGCCTGGCCCGCGCCTTGAGCGTCGCTTTGGCGGGTGGTTGCGAGCGTGCCTTCGCCGGAAAGGTTAAAAGCGAGTTTTTGCCCGGCGGCAGTGTTTGACGCTATCTGAACAGTCGCGTCAGGCGCGTTCGGAAAGTGAATCGCTTTGAAAGCGGCCGAGCCCGGGGCTGCTTTGAACTGCATCGCCTTCGGCACCATGACCATGAAGTTTTCCAAAGGATAAAGCGACCTGGGATCAAGATTCGCGCTGCCGCGGTACGGAATCTGATATCTCACTTCGAAACGCGTCAACCCCGGCCGCAGTGGAAAGTTGAACGAGTAGCGATTCTTCTCGCCTTCGGGTACGGGAGCCGACTTCAAAGGGGCACCGTTCTCGGTGATGGCCGTACCCGAGTTGTCGACGATCTGCGCACCATCGGGAATGTAGAACTCCAGATTGCGATTATCCAGTTGAGTGCGCGGCGGATTGGAGGTGTTCCGCACGCCAAAGTCCCGCGTTACTACAATCTGCCCGTGAGAGGCCTGGATGCGCATGATATCGGCCACGACTCCGATGCCATTTACTTTTCCCGCAGCGTCGTAGACTGCGATAGCGACCGATGTCGTTCCCGGAGGAGCCACGCGGTGATACGTGACGCCCTGATGAACTGCGCGAATCAGATACGGTGTCTGCGCCTCGTCCAATTTGAAATTGAATCGGCCCTCGGCGTCGGTCTTGGTGCGGCCGGCCTCCTGCATGCCCTGGCCAAGTTTGAACAATACAATTTCGTCTCCGGTGGAGGCTTTGCCGGTGGTGGAGTTTTTCACCGTGCCCGTGAGAGTTTGCGCCGCGGTGAACGAGGCAAGCATGAGGATGATCATCGCAACAGGGATCACCTTGCAATGAGTTCCTTCTGTTCTTAGCGGAGCAAGCGCGGCGGTTGTTTGTCCGAGTCTCGCTTTCGCGCAAATTACGCTCTCAATCTGGATGACATTCAAAAGAGTTTTCAAGGCCTTGATTCCTTTCTGAATTTTGTTTTCCGGGCTGCTGCAGCGGGAACACATTCCAGGCGCGCGATCTCGGCCAGTATGGTGGCAGCTTCATCCTGCAAAGAAGATTTCAGCGACGCGTAGTCGATGTCAGGAACTTTTCCCGCCTTGTACTCGAAGTTGAGATCGCGCAAGTTTTCGTAGACAGCGTCTTTGCGCTCTCGTAAATATCCCGCGCGAGTTTTTGTGGGGCCAAGAAAGAGTCCTCCGGGCAGATAGAAAATGTAAAGGAGGGACGCGACAGTGAGCATCAGGCATGAGGTAAGCCAGATCATAGATCGGTCTCCATGCGAGCCTTGTCACGGAATTGTTCCAGCCTTGCGCCGCGTACGGGTTGCAGGCCGGCAATCGCGGGGGCCGGTCGGTTCCTCCAAGAGCGAATCACCAGACCGACGAGGCCGAAGCCTAGTATTAAGGCGGCAAAGGGCATGATGTAGGCGGCTTGATCAAAGCCTTTCGTAGTGGGCGCCGCCAGAACCGTCGGTCCATATTTTTGGACGAAGCCTTGCTCGACAAGGCTGTCGCTGTCTCCCCGCTGCACTGACGCCATCAGTTCGTTCCGCATTCCGTCGGAAGCCGGACAGCCGACGTGGTTGCACTCCAGAAGAATCTGACTACATCCGCAGATGCACATCATCTGATGTCCAATTTCGGAGAAGCGCGTCGCCGGATCGCCAGCACCCAGAAGGACTATGACCGCGGTGCTTAAGAGAGCGCTGCTAGCGGCTTTGCGAATTGGATTTGAGATCGTCATTTGAATTTGTTTGGGTCTCGGCGTTGGGTCTTGGGTCTTGGGTGTTAGGCCTTAGGTCTTAGAACAAGGCCCGGGATCAACTCGCTCAAAAGACCTAGCACCTAATACCTAACTTCACATTTGTCCACGAAACTCAATCCCCGGTCACCACCTGCGCAACTTGCGCGGAGCTTATGCGTGCGCGAGCGGAAACGCGTGCCAGCGCGGGCGCATTTGGAATCAGAGCCAGGACAGTTCCAACCAGCATGATCCACACCCCGATCCAGATCCACATCACGAGCGCGTTCAAATGCGCTTTCAAAATAGGGTGACCGTTCGCTGGATTCACTCCTTCGAACACCAGATAAAGATCTTCGTCCAGAGTGGAGCGAATGTCCGGCATCGTTGAAGTCTGGCGGCTCGCCTTGTAAAAACGCCGCACCGGGGTCATGGTATCGATCAGCTTTCCCTTCTTGTAAACGTCGAGCACGGCCCACTGGCTGGAGTAGTTGGGCGCATCGTCGTCCGTGTAGGAGCGGCAGACGAGCGTATAGGCGCCGAGCGTCATTTTGTCGCCATAAGCCATTTCTTGCTCTTGATCCTGATTGAAGGCCGCTCCGGCGAAGCCGATGATGACGACGACCACTCCCAAGTGGACGATGTACCCACCGTAGCGGCGAGTATTCCGGTGGGTGAGCTGCACCATGGAGGCGAACATGCTTTGCCCAGTGTGTTCCGAAATAACGCGGCCGCCGCGATAGAACTCACTGGCGACGGTCAAAATTACCAGCACCGAAAGCGCCACGGCCATCAGCGAATAGAAGTAAGCGATGTCCTGCCACGGTCTTAGGCCGAAGGGCGATCCCCAACTCTGCGGCGTGATCATCAGGAAAACGGCGACGGCGGCAGCGCCAATGGCCGGCCACATGAAGTTGCGGCGCAAGCTTTCGATCGAGGTCTTGCGCCAGGCCAGCAGCGGTCCCACAGCCGTGAGTATCAGGAGCAGCAAAGCCACGGGAATCGCCACGCGATTGTAGAAAGGGGCGCCCACTGTAACTTTGTTGCCTTGAACCAATTCAGAAATCTTCGGGAACCATGTGCCCCACAGAACCGTGAAGCAAAGCAAAACGAAAAGCAGATTGTTGAATAAGAAGCTGGACTCGCGCGAAACCAGAGATTCGAGCTTGTGTTCGCTGCGCAATTGCGCTTTGTTCTTGAAAAAGAAAAATACGAATGCAGCAAACGTGATGGCGAGGAACCATGCAAACCAGTCTCCGATGGAAGACTGTGCGAAGGCATGAACGGAACTGATGATGCCGCTGCGGGTGAGACACGTTCCAAGGATCGCCAACCAAAATGTGGCGAAGACCAGCCAGATGTTCCACATCTTCAGCATGCCGCGCTTTTCCTGCATCATCACCGAGTGCAGAAACGCGGTGCCGGTGAGCCAGGGCATGAGCGACGCGTTTTCGACGGGGTCCCATCCCCAGTAGCCGCCCCAGCCGAGCACGGAGTAGGCCCAGTGCGCACCGAGGAAAATGCCGCACGTGAGAAATCCCCAGGTGACCATGGTCCAGCGGCGGGTGATGTGAATCCACTTTTCGCCGGGATATTTCATGACGAGCGCGCCCAGGGCGAAGGCGAATGGAATGGTGAACCCGACGTAGCCGAGATATAGCATGGGCGGATGAATCACCATCTCGGGATATTGCAGAAGCGGATTCAAACCGTTGCCATCGGCGGGAATTGTGCCTTTTACAATCGCGAAGGGATGGGCCGCGAAATTCAGCAACAAAAGGAAGAAAATCTGCACGGCAGAGAGAACCACCGAGGCATACGCGAAAAGTCGAGGATCGGTTTTGTATCGCAGCCGCAGGACGAAGCCGTAAGCCGCAAGGAGCAGCGACCAGAACAGGAGCGACCCCTCCTGCCCAGACCACAGCACGGCGAACTTGTAAGGACCGGGAAGATCGCGATTACTGTGGTGAAGAATGTAAGCGATGGAGAAGTCGTTCTGGAAAGCCGCGACCGCCAATATCAGCGCGGCCAGCAGAATGAGTGCAAAGGTCACGATGCCGGCGCGCCGTGCGCTTTCGCCAAGAGGCGCCGCAAAAGGCCTATTGCCAGCGAGCGCCACGGCCCCCGCGATAAAAGAGAATGCGCTGCACGCTAATGCGAACAAGAGCGCGAAGCTTCCGACTTCCGCCATTATCATCCTCCTAATCTTCCGGGGCGCTCTGCCTTTTCGCGATGAGCCCATATCTCGGCGCACGGCCCGTCGTTTTGTCGTGGGAAATGCACAACCAATGGCGTCACTGCGCGGTGAATTGCTTAACGTCGCTCTTTACCCCGTCGTTTATGCCAGTGGCCCCCGTGGACTCGACTGTGTAGTAGTAATTCGTCCCCGGACTGAGGCCATCGATGCGCACGCGAAAAACCGCATCGGGATGGCTGCGGTTTAAATGAATAGGATTTTTCGCAGTCTGGTTGAGTTCCTTCGGATCGATGCCAAAGTGCACGATTCCGTAATGCACGTCCGTGCCGCCTGGGTTGTTGGTCGTCCACGTGATAATCGCCAAGTTGGTTCTTGCCATTTCTAACTCCGGACCATGGCTGATCTGCACGTGCGCGGCCTTCGGCTCCGGCGGAGCTATCGTCTTCGGACCGTAAGGGTTCGCTTGAGCGGCCATTGAGTTCGAGAAAAATAGAGTGACTGCCGCGGCAATGGTCAACAACTTCGCGTGGATTGCATTCATATCTATACCTCGCCAAAGAATTGAGAATTTCGTGCGGTCATAAATCAAGGCGCATGGAGCTGACTCCATGCGCCTTGTGTTCACCTAGGGCTTCTTCACGAGGCTTTCCAGCAACCGGGTGGGAATCAGAGTGCTGTTTCCCTGAGTTGCCGCAGTACCCCCTGACATACAAGTTCCTGTATAGGTACTGATGTCAGGGTAAGGAGTGGTGTAGCCGTCGTTGAGAGTTTGGAGAAACGCGACGACCTGATTCTCCTCCGTATCCGTCAGGCCGAGTTTGCCAGTCGTCATATCGACATTTTGAGGGACTTCGGGCGACGGCCAGCAGGTTACCTTTTCGACGGTGCCTGTCGGACATTCCCCGGACGAGACGGCATACGGGTACACGTCGCGCGTGTTGTAGAAGTGGACGAGTTGTTTCAGGCTTTTGATGTAGCCGTTGTGGAAGAACTCCTTTTGGAAGTAGGGGCCCGGCGCCTCGGTGGTGGGGCACTGTGGCGGTGCCATGGCCACGTCGCGCGCGGTAGCCACTTGCATTTGGCCGTCGACGGTTGCTGCATACTGCGTCCAGCTTGAGTTGGGATTGGGAGCGGAGCCGAAACCGCTTCGGAGGAAAGTTCCTAATCCGAGGTCGGTGTAGGTAAAGCCACCCGGATTGGGTGTAAATCCCAAAGAATCCGGAGTGGTCTCATAATAAAAAGAGTCTCTGGGATTCTTCGGCAGACCCTCGTTGGCCGAACCAAAGCACGTAAAAACCGGAGTTACGTCGGCAGCCGTGCTCGTGTCTGTTTGAGTCGGGGCGAGGGCGGTGCCCCTTCCGTCGAGATGGCAGGAGTTGCAATTGCCTTTGCCGTTGAATAAGGCGTAGCCGGCGGCTTCATCGGAGGTCAAGGTGTAGTTGCCCTTGAGGAAGGCGTCGAACTTTGAAGTGAACGGGCTGATCGAGAGGCTGTGCTCGAAGGCGCTAAGGGACTCTGCCCAGTGATCGTAATCGTTAGTAGCGAGAGTACGGTCGCCCGGACTCAAAGTGAGAGGCTGAGTGTTGGAGCCGAACACCGAAGCTCCCTCCGGAGTCGCGCAGATCGACGCGACATCGGCCGGCCAAGTGATGCCGCTAAGTGAGCCGGCGCCCCAAATCTGCTCGAAGAGCGACGCGTACGGCGCCTTGGAAAGCTTGTACGCGATGCAGGCCGTGTCAGGGTTGGCCATTTCGTTCGGGTCGACAGGAGGAAACTGGGACTGCTCGCCGTCAGGAGTTCTGGTCAAATATCCAGTTGCACGTGAATCCCAGAAGTTTCCACCAAAGAAGAGGCCTTGCTCCGCGTCATACTGAAGTGGAGGGAAGTAGCTTGAATAGGTGTATCGCTGCGCTGTCCGCTTCCCGGCTCGAAAAGGAGCCGATGCAGGATACGCGATCATCAGAAGATTCACCGACGGGATCGGTCCGCTAAAACCAGCATATGGCATATGGCAGGACGCGCACGCTTTGTTTTCGTTCGGCGAGATTGTCTTGTCGTAATTCATAAGCTTGCCGAGTATTTCGACTGAGGCAATGCCGGTGTTTTGAAATATAGGTGGTTGACCGGTTACAACCGGAGGCACTATGGCGTGCCACTGTGTAATGGCTTCAGCTTCGATGCCATCCACTTCGCGCAGTACCCTGGCCAGTTCTGAATCCAAATTGGCGGGAAGTATCCCAGGTGGGTACGGGTTGTAAACTGGCTCAGGAGGCGGAGCGGGAGTCTGGGCCGACATTTTGTTTCCGGCCACCAACATCACACAAAGCACAGCGATTGATACTATCGTTAACCGTTGGCGAATCATAGGTTACTCCTTTGATAGGTTTGAAAATCGGTGTGGATAAGGTGGGCGGCGCACTCGAATCCGATCAGAGGCTTTGGATTTCAGAGCGCCGACCGTGGAGACGCTACTAGGGCGCCACGAAACTGCAGGCGATGCTTTCGTTTTATAGGCAGGTTCAGGTGGGAGATCTCAAGGACGTTGAGAGTCCGCACCTGCTGATGAGACGGCGGAATCGGGTGGAAGTTGAAATCAGTGGCGGGTGGCGGAGTTAGGCACGCTGTAAAGACCAGCAACTCTCTTTTCGAAGAGTTCATGCGTCTCACGGGTCCCTCCTACTAACGTCAGGGTCCGCGGTGCTTTGCGGTGTTCAGCTTTCAGCAAGTTTCGTACCACAGTGCTCCGCACCAGCTTTCTGATGGAACTTTGTCCGCGCTGAGATGACGATCATGTGGAACGGAGAGCAGATGTCCTGCGAAGGGAGAGAGTTATTTTGGCAGATCTTCACCGATCGGGATGAAACGGCATGCCTGGTTGTCCGGCGCTGGCCGGCTCTGGCGTCTGTAAGTCAAGATTCACGACGACTGGCTCCTGACCGTTCCTCACCACTACGGCTTCGCACGGATTTGTTGGATCGGCATTAATCTCCTGATGCGGCACATATGGAGGAACGTAAATAAAATCTCCGGCTGCAGCTTCGTCACTTAGTTCGAGGTGATCGCCCCAGCGCATCCGCACTCGTCCTTTCACAATGTACAGAACGGTTTCCAGTTCTCCATGGTGGTGCGGGCCTGTCTTTGCATCAGGTTGGACGACCATGGTGCCGGCCCACAACGTCGCCGCTCCGGCTTTCGCATGAGTAATCGCGGCAGACCGCGTCATTCCCGGCGTCTGTGGCGTATTCATGTCCAATTCGCCGGCGTGCACAATTTTGACTCCGTTCTTCTTCCAGTCCATAAGAAATACTTTCTCCCGATACTTTCAGTCCGACTCTTGAAGGCCTGATTAGTGCGGGGTGGCGATCATGCCGTAGATGCTTGCCCCAATAACCGTTAGTATCATTCCCATTGTGATGATGATGGCCGCATGACCAATAAGCCGGATCGTGATGACGGCCCGATGTGCAATTCTCGAATCCATGGAATTCGACTCCTCTCCACGCCGCAAGCATTTTTGCGACCACGCGAATTTATAAGGTATTCACCGTAGCTGGTCACCGGTAGAGAGTGAGATACGCTTGTCCGCGAATCGACTCGATTGACATAAGTGTCGAAATAAGGACGTTCGCATCGCACGCACAGTTAATCTATTTCATAAATTAAACAGCTCTCGCGTCCGGTCTGATAATTGCGACAACCAATCCGTTTAGCGCTTGCTGCCATAACTTCACGATGAAGACACTCAAAGCAATTCTTGCACTGTCAGCCGTGATTGTGATTGTTGGACAAGTGCGAGCCGAACGCCATGCTGCCGTGGCACCGCAAAACGTAGAACAGCCGCTTGTGTCGCATCCTGCGACTGTGCAAGTGCTAGCTCGGGCCTGTGGGAACTGCCACTCCAATCATACGGAGTGGCCATGGTACAGCCATGTTGCGCCAATCTCCTGGTGGATCGCGCGGGACGTGCGCGAAGGCCGAGACAAACTGGATTTCTCGAAATGGAAAACATATTCGGCGCGGCAAAAGCGCGACAAATCGGAACTGTGTGCGGACTCATAACTACGGGCAGAATGCCGCCGCGGATCTACACTGCCATGCATCCAGAAGCGAAACTTACCGAGAGGGATAAGAACACAGTGTGTGCCTGGGCGAAGGAACAAGACGATGCCGCGAGATAAGTGCGTGCCGAACACCTGGACTTGTCACGACTTTGGCATCCCCCGTGCGTGCATTTCTGCATATCGCAAACGGCTTCACCTTTCAGTTTCTTTCAAGGAGAGACTTTCCATGACGAATCGATACAATCTACCGGCTGTACTGTCAGCACTAGGTCTACTCTGCTGTGCGGCTTTAACCCTGGCCTCCAAAGTCTACGCCGCTGGAGAAGGCAAGATTACCGGAACTGTCACCCTCGCTGGCGCCGCTCCGCACATGAGGGGCATCGACATGTCGAAAGACCCCTTCTGCTCCAAGGCCAATGCTAGTTCCCCTGCCCACCTGGAAAACGTAGTAGTCGGTCAGGGCGCTGGATTGGAGAATGTGGTTCTTTACATCTCCGAAGGCTTACCAGCCGTCGCGCTGGCCGCGGTGCCTACAACGGCGCCGGTATTCGACCAGAAGAATTGCGTGTATACGCCGCACGTATTGGCGCTGGACGCCGGCCAGACGTTCAAGGTATCCACCAGCGATCAAACGGCCCACAACATTCATCCCAACCCCAATCCGATGACGGGCAATATCCCTTGGAATCTCTCGCAGCCCGCGGGATCACCCGCGATCGTGAAGAACTGGAAAGCCCCGGAAATGATTCCGGTGCAGTGCAACATTCATCCCTGGATGCACGGCTGGTTCGCTGTGGTGAAAGGGCCATACGCGACCACCGACGAGAAAGGCAGCTACACAATCGACAACGTTCCGCCTGGGAGCTATACCGTCACTGCGTGGCAGGAAGACTACGGTACGCAAACTCAAAAAGTAACGGTTGCCGCCGGGAAGCCCGGAACCGCCGATTTCAGCTTTAAGGCAAAGTAGAGAATAATAGGGAATTAAGTCGAGCTAACTGTGCCGAGTAGAGTGCGGGTATCTGTTTGTGTGTGTCAACGTAATGGCTTCCGCTTCAATGCCATCCACTTCGCGCAGCACCCTGGCTAGCTCTGAAGGTAAATCGGTGGGAAGGATCCCAGGCGGGTATGGGTTGTAGACCGGTTCCGGAGGTGGCGCTGCGGTCTGGGCCGACACCTTT
>Ga0182024_10011111_pt1 | contig 18161 bp, 16 predicted proteins | sample P32metaG_FD_120480 | JGI IMG/M metagenome (GOLD analysis project Ga0182024, IMG submission 120480) | Permafrost microbial communities from Stordalen Mire, Sweden - P3-2 metaG (Illumina Assembly) | ecosystem: Environmental > Terrestrial > Soil > Wetlands > Permafrost | place: Sweden: Stordalen... | reverse complement strand
CGCGTCCACGTGGTCCGTCCCTATTTCCACAAATTCCACATAGCCTTGCAGCGTCGCATCCACATCGATCTCTTTCTCCTTCCGCTTCCCTTCCCGCAAATCCAAAATCGCGTGGAAAGCAGCCGGATCGCCGCCCGTCACTGAGGCGATGGCGCTCACAGCCTCGCGTTTGCTGGCAGGCTTTGCCTGGCCCAAAGCCATGAGCGCGTGCCGGAACAGTGTGCAGAAGGTCGAGTTCGACGAAAGCATGATCCCGAGGCGCGCTTTATCCCGTGCCGGAGCGACGAGGATCGATTGCCGCAAGCGCAGCCAGTTCGTGCGTAGCTCGCGCTCTACCTGCACGCGATGCAGTCCCGTGGGCACTTCGAGTTCCGCCAAAAAATCGCTGCCGAAAAGAATACGGTGCTTCTCCTTCATGTCCAGCAGCTCAATGGCAAACACATCCGCGGAGCGACGCAACTCGTCGAGCGTGAATACCAGCGGCGAGGGATTCCCCCGGCGCATCCACCACTCCGTGATCGCGTGAAGTTTTTCGAGCTCCCGCGCTCCCGCTTGTCCCAGGATGCACAAAATATTCAGGTCGGAGTGCTCGGCAAGAAACTCCCCGCTCACGGCCGAGCCATAGAGCACCACCGCCGTGAGATTGTTGCCGACCTCGGATTTGAGGCGGTCTACCAGTTCCTTCAATTGCGCTTCCATGCTTTCGCTTCCTCTCGCGCCCTCTTGCCGCGCCCCGCCAAAACCCTGCTACAAATCACCAACTGCCGCCGGCGCCTCCGCCACCCGACGATCCTCCGCCAAAACCGCCAAACCCTCCCCCGCCTCCTCCGCCGCCCCAGCCGCCTCCACCCGCGCCACCAAACCCTCCGCCCATCATCGGCCCGATCCACCATCCTCCTCCACCAAAGCGCGAGCCTGGAGGGCCGCCCTTGCGCCGGAGGAATGAAAAAACGATGAAGATGCAGAACAGCAAAAGAAAGATCTCGCCGAAGGACAAATTTCCCTGCGTGCTTTCAGCGTGGTCCGCCGTGGGCGAAAATCCGGTAAGAGTGACGCCGCGGTCAGCGGCAATCACGTCCGCAACGCGCCGCGTCATCAGCGAAAGCGCTGCATCGTAATTGTTTTGCCGGAAAAGAGGCACAGCTTCGCGCCCAAATCCTCCCACCTTGCCGTCGGGAAGAATCCCCTCGAGCCCATAGCCGACTTCCGTCCGGTACTGGTGGTCGTCCACCGCCAACAGGATCAGCACGCCACGATTGGTTTGCTTCGACCCGACTCCGATGCGCGTAAAAAGATCGTTCGCGTATTCGTCGATCGACCGGCCGCCGAGCGACTTGATTGTCACCACCGCAATTTGTGCCTGAGCCTTCTGATCTACCTCGGTGCACAGCGCATCGAGTTGCTGCCGCGCTCCGCCGCTTAAAACACCGGCAAAATCATTCACGTAGCCGGTGACTTTCACCTGCTCTGCCGGTGCCTGAGCTTGGACCAACGGCGTGCTCAAGCATCCGATAGCCATAATCTCGAGTATCAGAAATAGAAAAACAACAGCCGGCCGCACGAGTTCGCGCCTCACAGGCAGCCGCAAGATTCGCCCAGATCGTATGCGTTTCGTTGCCGAGATTGGCTGGCAGGCGCGGAAGTGCGAGCGGGAGTGGGAGCGCATCAGGTCTCTAACGCTTTCAAATCATGGTAGAGCCACGTTGCAACAGTGTCAACGCGACTCTCAACAAGCGCCAATATCCTCGCCAATGCCTCCTATCCTGAATCCAATCGCGCCTTCGTGAATCACATCACTGGTGATTCGATTCCCGCCGCATTGCATATACGGTAGGATTGTTCCTTGAAATAAATCGCCGGGAAAACCCGTTCTAATACCGCAAGTGTGCCAACGCAAAGTTGATTGGATTGGAGAGAACTGAAAAAATGGACCAAAAGCGAATGAGAGCGGCAGCCACCGTTCTAACAATCGGCCTCACCATCGGTGCGTTGCTGGCATCCCCGAGCTACGCTCAACAGAGCTCCGCGCAGAATCAGGCGCCAGGCGCCGCCGCCCAGCCCCAAGCGCAAGTTTCGCAGACCGGGACCGAGCCAACGCGCCGGTTATCCCTGGCTCCCGACTACTCTTCCGCAAGTTCCTGGTTTCCTCACGTTCGCGCGCCCTATGAGCAGCTCAGCATACCCGAGCCTACTCTCGCCAATTCGCCGCGCGTCGACCAGCTCATTCAAAATGGAAAGTTGATGCTGAGCCTCGAAGACGCCATCTCGCTCGCCCTTGAAAACAACATGGACATCGCCGTGCAGCGGTACACGCCCTGGCTCGACGAAGCGAATCTTCTGCGGTCGCTTTCCGGCGTAAACGGCCGGCTCGTTTTCGATCCCGTGCTCAATGCCACAGGTCTCATCGAGCAATCTACCCAGCCCATCAACAATCCGTTTCTTTCAGGCATCGACGTCGCGCTGCCCACTTCCACCACAGTGCCGGTGGCGCCACCCCTCGTCTCCCACAATGGGCAAGGCAACTTCAACTATACGCAGGGATTTTGGCCTGGCACCCAGCTCCAGGTCACTTTCAATAGCGATCGTTCGTCCATCAATTTCCCAGGTAACCTCTTTAATCCCTTTATCGAATCCACTCTCACTGTGCAGGTCACGCAGCCGCTCTTGAACGGCTTCGGCAAAGTTGCAAACAATCGTTACATCATTGAAGCGCGCAACACCGTGAAAGTTGGCGAGTCGCAATTCGCGCAACAGGTCATCAATACCGTTGCTCAGGTTTCCGACGATTATTGGGAGCTCGTCTACGCCCGCGACAACGTGAAAGTGGAAGAAGCCAGCGTAGGCGTCGACCAGCAGCTTTACGAGAACAATAAAAAGCAGCTGGAAATCGGCACCATGGCGCCTTTGGACGTGATCACCGCTCAGTCGCAACTCGCTTCCGATCAGCAGGCCCTGGTGCAGGCGCAGAACACGCAGCTCCAGGATGAAACCACTTTGCTGGTGGCCATCACCAAGGATCCGCTGGCCATCTCCCGAGCGAACATCGAAATCGTTCCCACCACGCTCATCCGCACACCCGACGTCGTCGAAAACATTCCGCTCGAGAATGCGGTCCAGGAAGCATGGCAGAAACGTCCCGAACTCCAGCAGTCCTCTCTCAACCTGAAAAATGCCCAGGTTGAGATTCAGGCCACCAAGAATGGCTTGCTGCCCACTGTCAATTTGTTCGGACTCTACCAGCAGATCGGCATTGCCGGCGCCTCCACCAGTACCACAAGCACGCCCGTCGGCTTCGCTTCCGTTGCCACCGAGCCTATCCTTTTCGCCAACGGCACTCCGGTCACGGTTGGCAATCCGGCGGTTCCCATCTTCGTGGGCTCCCAGGTTGTCAATTCCGTGCAGACGCAGCACAACGGCGGCTTGGTCGATAGCTGGGACAACATGATCCACAACAATTACCCCACGTACGAGGCTGGCGTTAATGTCACCCTGCCCATTCGCAATCGGGCGGCCCAGGCTGCCAGCACTCAGGCCATTCTCTCTCAGCGCCAGCAGGAGGTGCAGTATCGCCAGACCCAAAACACCATCGTCCTGAATGTGCGGCAAAGCATGATTGCGTTGGTCGAGGGACGCGCCGCCGTGGCCGCCGCCCAGCAGTCCGAAACTCTCGCTCAGCAGACATTAGATGACGAGCAGAAGAAGTATCAGCTTGGCTCCTCCACCAGCTACAACGTAGTGCTGCGTACTCGCGACCTCACCGCCGCTCAAGGCACCCTCTTGCGCGACCGGATCAATCTCATCGAAGCCGAGGTCAACTTCAATCAGTCCATGGGCCGCACGCTCGACGTAAACAACATCTCCATCGAAGACGCGCTCCGCGGCAAAGTGGCTCCTTCGCCCAACATTCCTGGATCGCTCGACAATCCCGCAGCGCCGCCTCAGAAACCGTGACGCTCCGGCACATCGTCTGGCGGCTCCGCGAGGAATTCTTCCCGGAAAAGCATCCTTATGACCAGCTCACCGGGTGCGACACCTCTGGGATGATTCATGGCCGCCGTCTCGGCCCGGAGGCGGAAGATTACCAGCCGGTTGACCCGGATGTTTTACGCGCCGGGCTCGACCGTCTTCTCGAGGACCTTGCCGCCTTCACCTTCGTCGATATCGGATGCGGCAAAGGCCGCGCTCTCCTGCTGGCCGAGGAGTACCCGTTCCGAAAGATTATCGGTGTGGAATTTTCCCGCAAGCTCGCGAAAATCGCCGCCGCGAACGCCGCAAAAATCGGCTCGCAGCGCATCTCTGTGGTTCACACTGACGCTCGCGCTTTTCACTTTCCACCGGAGCCGCTGGTGGTCTTCCTGTACAATCCCTTTAGCGGCGATACCCTCCGCTCTGTTATGAAACAACTCGGGCCACATCCGAGCTCCCTTTACATCCTGTACGTCAATCCGGTGCATAGCGACGCCATATCCGCGCTGCCGCAAATGGAAGTTGTCGCGTCCGACGACTGGTGTACGATTTGGAAGCGCTGCAATCAATGTGGGCAAAATGAGTAGCGAGAAACCTGGCAATCCGAAAGTCTCTGGCGCTGCTGCGGGAAACGGCCAGGGCAAGTCCTCACCCGCGAAGCCTCGTCCAGAGCCGAAATCGCCCGGTTCCGCTCCCTCGCCCGAAAAACCTTCCGAGCGCGCAGCTGAATTCACCACTATTTCTCACTACCCGATTCGCCGCCTCTACACCGAGGTCGATCTCGCCAATTGGAATCCGGAAAGCAAGCTTGGCGCGCCCGGCGCTCCTCCTTACACGCGCGGCATTCACCCGTCGATGTATCGCGAGCGCCTGTGGACCATCCGCCAGTTCGCCGGTTTTGGCAGCGCGCACGATACCAACGCACGCTTCCGCTACCTGCTTTCCCAGGGCCAAGCGGGCCTTTCAGTCGCGTTCGATTTGCCCACGCTCATGGGATTTGACTCCGATCATCCATCTGCGGAAGGGGAAGTAGGCAAATGTGGCGTGGCAATCAGCTCGCTCGCCGATATGGAGGTGCTCTTCGACCAGATTCCGCTCGCAGACGTCACCACCTCCATGACCATCAATTCGCCCGCGGCCGCCATCTGGGCCATGTACCTGGCCGTCGCCGAGAAGCAGGGCGCCGACTGGAAGAAAATCTCCGGCACGCTTCAGAACGACATCCTCAAAGAATACATCGCACAGAAGGAATACATTTTCCCTCCCCACCCTTCCATGCGCCTCGTCACCGACACGATCGAGTTCGGCGCGAAACACGTTCCACGCTTCAATCCCATTTCCATCAGCGGCTATCACATTCGAGAAGCCGGCTCCACGGCCATTCAGGAGCTTGCCTTCACGCTGCGCGACGGGATCGAATACGTCGAATGGGCGCTTCGCCGCGGCCTGCACGTTGACAAGTTCGCGCCGCGCCTCTCCTTCTTTTTTAACGCGCACAGCGATTTCTTCGAGGAAATCGCCAAATACCGTGCCGCTCGCCGCATCTGGTCCAGCACAATGCGCGAGCGCTTCGGCGCAAAGGACGAGCGCTCCTGCGCCCTGCGCTTCCACACGCAGACCGCCGGCTGCTCGCTCACCGCCCAGCAGCCTCAGAACAATATCGTTCGCACCGCGCTCCAGGCTCTCTCGGCTGTGCTCGGCGGCACGCAATCGCTGCACACTAATTCGCTCGACGAGGCTTGGGCCCTGCCCACCGAATCTGCCGCCACTCTCGCCCTGCGCACCCAGCAGATCCTCGCGCACGAAACCGGCGTCACCAACACGGTCGATCCCTTCGGCGGTTCGTATTTTGTCGAAACCCTCACGAATGAAATCGAGCGCGCCGCCCTCGACTACTTCGACAAAATCGACGCCCTCGGCGGCATGCTCGCCGCTATCGAACAGGCTTATCCCCAGCGCGAAATCGCCGACGCGGCATACGAATATCAACTAGCCGTGGAGCGGAAAGAAAAAATCGTGGTGGGCGTGAACGATTTCGTCGCCGAAGGAAAGCCCATCGAAATTTTGCAGATCGACGAGTCCATTGCCCGCGGCCAGTCGGACCGCTTGCGAAAGCTGCGCGCCGAACGCTCCGACGCCGAAGTCGAGCGCCGTTTGAAAGCTCTCCGCAAAGCAGCCGCCGGCTCGGAGAATCTGATGCCACATCTTTACGAAGCCGTGAAAGCCTATGCCACCCTCGGCGAAATCACCGAGACCATGCGCCAAGTCTTCGGCGTCCACGACGAAGTCCCCGTCACCTAAAGCCGTTAAGTAAAAGGACAATATTCTTGCATCTCGCATACCTCGATGATTCGCGGCAACAAGGGGCCGTCGCGATTTTTGGAGCCCTAGTTATTCCTCATGGCGAATTTGGATGGGCTGAGCGGATGCACTCCATAGCGATTGAACAACTTTTTCCCATCGATGAAATTGAAGAAAGATTCAGGGAATTCCACGCATACGAATTGTTCAAAGGTGAGGGAGCATTCAAGGGAATTCCCCAGGACAAACGATTTAACGCTATTCGTGTTCTGTTAATGGCAGTGCACGACCATAAGCTACCTTTCATCTATGGCGCTGTAGACGAGAAGAAATTATCCAATAGTGTCGCAGCGCAGGGCCTTTTTGGAACGGCCCATCCCCTCAGCGCAGCCTTCAAATTATGTCTGTTGGGCGTAGAAAAGTGGGCACAAGCACAGCATCTTCAACGGCCAGAAGTAATAACCGTTGATTACAAAGATCAATACCTATTTATTGCCGATGATACAAAGGAGCAGGAGTTAAAAAAACAACTTCAATCCGACTACCGACGACTACGCTCAGCGCGTCCTTACGTCTGGCAAAAACCACATCGTTTATACCATTCACATGATGCCATGTATTTTGGAGACTCTACGCAATCGGTCGGAATCCAGCTCGCCGATCTTTGCGCTTATCTTTTGCTGCGCCATTTGCTAAAGAGAGACTACCCAATTAAAGACGGAAGTGACGAATTTTACGAGATGTTCGCGGGGCAAGTCATATGTGCCAAACCCGAACCCGAATGGTCGCAGCACAGTGAGTTGCTCGTAACCCATGATTCTTAGAAATAGAAGCTTCATCACCATTCTCTTGAAAATCACTTCTCCTCTATCTCGCATCTAAGCTCCAGAGGAAAAATGCGAACCCTGATCGTTTCTCTCGCTTTACTCGCTCTGTCGTGCGCCATCTCTGCCGCTCCTGGACAAGCGCATCCTGATGCAGCCGAAATCGATACCGCCCATTCAACCTTGACCATTCATGTTTTCAAGACTGGACTCTTCTCTGCCCTCGGCCACAATCATGAAATCAGTGCCCCCATCGAATTTGGCAAGGTGCATCCTTCGGAAAACCGGCGGTCGAACTGCGCGTCGATGCCCGCAAGCTCCGCGTGCTCGACCCGGACGCCTCCGAGGACACGCGCGCCCAAGTGCAAAAAACCATGCTCGGCCCCGACGTCCTTGACTCCGACCGCCTCGCCGACATTCACTTTCAGTCCACCGCAGTCGAAGCCTCCGGTGCCAATCACTGGACCGTCCGCGGAAATCTCGCCCTCCATGGCCAATCTCACCCGGTCACCGTCGACGTAACTCTCAATGACGCCACCTACCGCGGCTCGGCCGCTTTCAAACAGACCGAGTTCGGCATCAAGCCGGTCAGCGTTGCCGGCGGCACCGTCAAAATTAAAGACGAGGTGAAAATCGACTTCGAGATTTCGCTTGTGAAGTGATCCGCAGTATTCTTGTACCCGGATGCCTCGAAAAGCCACACAAATGCCGGTGCCCAACCGGCCCATCTTATGAAATTGAACTCCGACCAGCCCGCCAGCAGCGCGCCCATCGAAGGCGCGCCCATTACAAATACCCCCGCCTACCAGTCCAATCTCCAAAAAATGTCCGCTCTTCTCGCCGAAATCCACAACCAAGAGGAACAAATCCGGCAGGGCGGCGGCGCAAAAGCAATCGAAGCACAACATAAGAAAGGCCGCCTCACCGCCCGCGAGCGAATCGCGAAGCTGATCGACCCCAACAGTGATTTTTTCGAACTCGGTCTCTATGCCGCTTACGAAATGTACGAAGAATGGGGCGGCGCTCCCGCAGCGGGAACGGCCACTGGCATAGGCCACGTATGTGGTCGCCGCGTGATGATCATCGCCAACGACGCCACCGTGAAAGCCGGCGCGTTTTTCCCGATGACCGCCAAAAAAGTGATCCGCGCGCAAAATATCGCCATCGAGAATCGCGTCCCCACGATTTATCTAGTCGATTCCTCCGGAATATTTTTGCCCCTCCAGGAAGATGTCTTTCCCGATACCGACGATTTCGGACGCGTTTTCCGCAACAACGCCGTCATGAGCGCGATGCGCATTCCCCAAATTGCCGCCATCATGGGCATGTGCGTGGCGGGCGGCGCGTATCTCCCGGTGATGTGCGACCACATTCTCATGACCGAAGGCAGCGGCCTCTTTCTCGCCGGCCCCGCGCTCGTGCAATCGGCCATCGGGCAAAAAACTTCCGCGGAAGAGTTGGGCGGCGCTCAAATGCACTCGCAAATCAGCGGCACTGTCGACTTTCGTGAGCCGGACGACGATGCCTGCCTCCGCCGCATTCGCTCGCTCGTCGAACGAATTGGGCGCGCTCCGGCCCCTGTGTTCTCTCACAAGAAGCCTGCCGCCCCGGCGCAGTCGCCTGCGGAAATCTATGGAATCTTCTCCGCCGCGCCTTCCAGGCAATATGACATGCGCGAAATCATCGCCCGCATCGTGGACGCTGGAAATTTCGATGAATATAAAGCCGAATACGGCCAGACCGTTCTCTGCAGCTATGCACGCATCGGTGGCTGGGCGGTGGGCATCGTCGCCAATCAGAAAAAGAACGTCACCACCTCCGCCCCTGGCACCGGCGAAAAGCGCATCGAATTTGGCGGCGTGATTTACACCGAAGCGGCGGACAAAGCCGCGCGCTTCATTCTCGACTGCAATCAAAATCTGGTTCCTCTGGTTTTCCTCCATGACGTGAACGGTTTCATGGTCGGAAAGGAAGCCGAGTGGAGCGGCATCATCCGTGCGGGTGCAAAAATGGTGAACGCGGTATCCAATAGCGTGGTGCCCAAGATCGCCGTGATCTGCGGCGGCAGTTTCGGCGCAGGCCATTACGCGATGTGCGGCAAAGCCTATGATCCGCGATTCATTTTTGCCTGGCCCACCGCGCGCTACGCGGTGATGAGCGGTGAGTCGGCAGCGGGCACGCTCGTCGAAATCAAGATCAAGCAGCTCGAGCGCGAGGGGAAAAAGCTGAGTGAAGCGGAGAAAAAGGAGCTTTTTGATTCCGTCCGGGCCACCTACGAGCATCAGACCGATCCGCGTTACGCCGCCGCGCGCCTCTGGGTTGACGCGATCATCGATCCCGCCCGAACCCGCGACGCCCTCATCGAAGCCCTGGAATGCGCCGCCCTCAATCCCGCCGTCCCCGAATTCAAAACCGGCGTCCTCCAAACATGACCCATTGCCTAGCCAGCGCGGTCTTGACACTCACGTGCGCGAAATGTACATTCAGGGAGACGTAGAGTACGTTAATGAGGTTTCAGTGGCAAAACCTTCCCTTGCGGTCAAAAAAGTTACCGCGACCGACCTCCGCGGCAAGCTCAAAAAATACTTGAAAGAAGCTTCGGCCAACTGCGTTGTCTTGGTGGAGAACCGCCGCCAGCCATCAAAGTATCTTGTCGACAAGGACTTTTTGGATTCCCTCGTCCAAGAGCGCGATTCGATTCTCGCGACTCTGGAGATTCTCACGGACCGCGAACTTACAGACCGTTTGCTCGCGTTGTCGAAAACCATCGACGATGACGTCGCCGCTGGCCGGCTGCTTACCACCGCAGATGTCTTTGGCAAATGAACAAGGGGCCAGAACGGCCTTCGCCCTCCTCGCCATTGCCGGAAGAGGCGCGCTCCAAATCTCCCTTCGAACTCAGATACACCCGAGACGCCGCAGCGGACATCAAAGCGCTTGACGGCAGCGTGCGTAAACAACGGCGAAAAGTCTTGGAGAAGAAGCTAGCCCTGGACGCGGAGGGATACGGACTGCCGCTTCGCGGTTCGCTGGCAGGTTACTGGAAGCACCAGTTCGGAAACCATCGCATCGTTTATCGAATTTACCCGCGGCATCGGGTGGTCGTCGTATGCAGTGTCGGAACTCGCAAACAGGGCGACGCCGAGGATATCTATAAGCAACTCGAATCCGTCGCCAAAACAGGACGCCTCGCCGAGCAACTGGCGTCCGTACTCAGGAACCTTTTGCCCGCGAAGAAATGAGGCGCCTATTCCCGCAGGCTTGCGGACTGGGATTTCGGGCTTTATATTTTAAGAGGTTTTTTTACGAAGTTAGATTTTTAGGGGGTCGGAGCTTCAGCTCCGACATAAAAAGTCGGCGCGAAGCGCCTCCCTGTCGCGGCACTTTTCCCGCGAGTCTTCGATTTTCAAAGAAAACAAAATATTCCCGGAAGCCACATTGGAAACGGTCACCATAGTTGAATGCCCGCGCGACGCCTGGCAAGGCCTCGCGAACGTCATTCCCACCGAAGAAAAAGTAAAATATCTCACGAGCCTCATCTCGCTCGGCTTCCGCCATATTGACGCAGTCAGCTTTGTCTCGCCCAAGCACGTCCCGCAAATGGCCGATAGCGAAGCGGTGATGCAGCAGTTATCCCAGGCCAAGCTGCCCACAGGCGAAGCGCCCGACATCATCGGCATCGTCGTCAACGAGCCAGGACTAGAGCGCGCGCTCGCCACGCCAGGCGTCACCACCATCGGCTACCCTTATTCCATCTCCGCCTATTTCCGGCGCGCCAATGCGAATATGTCTCGCGCCGAATCGCGCGCGCTTGTCGAAAAGCTCCACAGCGAAACCAAAGCCGCCGGGCGCAAACTCGTGATTTACATTTCCATGGCCTTCGGGAATCCCTATGATGAGCCTTGGGGACCGGAAATCGTGGAAGAAACAGTGATCTGGCTCAAGGATGTGGGCGTGCGGCTCGTTTCGTTGGCCGATACCATTGGCACAGCTTCTCCCGAGGAGGTCGCGCACGTGTACCAAGCCGCCACCAATTGCGTTGCGGGCGTTGAGATCGGTGTGCATCTACACAGCCGCCCAGACGCCGCAGCTGAAAAAGTCCTCGCCGCCTATGAGGCGGGATGCCGCCGCTTCGATGGCGCGCTCACGGGACTGGGCGGCTGCCCTTTCGCGGGCGACGAGCTAGTCGGCAACATCCCCACGGAAACCGTGCTAACCACGCTCGCCGCCCGCGGCGTGCCTACTGGGATCGACGCCCGGTCCCTCGCGGTTGCTTGCGCCATGACCGGCGAACTCCGCGAGCGATACGCGCACGCGCCGCAAACCCCGGAGACAAAGTGAAAGTAGACAAACTAAAATAGCTCCTGGCGTCCGCTCTCACTAAAAGTTTTCAGAGAAAGTTGCTTCAGCATGAGCCACGAAACGCTTCAACTCGATCACAAAGGCGAAGTCGCCACTATCACCCTCAATCGTCCCGAGAAGCGCAATGCGCTCTCCTCGCTAATGATTGCGGAAATGATGGCGGCATTTGACGCAATCGAGTCGAGCCACGCCCGCGTCGCGATCGTCACTGGTACCGGAAAGGCCTTCTGCGCGGGCATGGATCTCGACGCGCTGCGGACCTTGGCCGGACAATCTCTCGAGCAAAACGTCGAAGACTCGCGCAGCTTCGCGAACCTCCTCTATCGTATTTACTCGTTTCCGAAGCCCATTATCGCGGCGGTGAATGGCGCTGCCATCGCCGGAGGCTGCGGCATCGCCACTCTCGCGGACTTCACTCTCTCGGTGCCCGAAGCGCAGTTCGGCTACACCGAAGTAAAGATCGGCTTCATACCGGCCGTTGTTTCCGTTTTTCTGCGCCGCCAGATCGGTGAAAAGCGAGCGCGCGACCTCTTGATCAGCGGCCGCATCATCAGCGCTGGCGACGCCCTTCAGCTCGGTCTCGTAAGCGAACTCGTTCCGGCAATCACCCTCGCTGCCCGCGCCCAGGAATTCGCGGGTATTCTCCTGGCCGCCAGTCCCACCAGCATCGCCCGCACCAAGCGCCTGCTGCTTCGCTACGACGACCCCGCCTTGAAGGCCGAACTTGAAATCGCCGTGCGCGAAAATGCCGATATCCGCTCCACCGCCGATTTTCGCGAAGGACTTTCTTCGTTTCTTGAAAAGCGCGCACCCAAATGGACCGGCCGCTAGGAATCCGCCCGCCAATGAAAGACTACGCCGACACCACCATTCGCGTCCGCTACGCCGAAACCGATCAGATGGGCATCGTCTATTACGGAAATTATCTCACCTGGTTCGAGATCGGGCGCGTCGAGCTCTGCCGCCAGCTCGGTTTCGAATATAAGCGCATGGAAATCGACGACGATAGCTTCATCGTCGTGGCCGAGGCCCGCTGCCGCTATAAGAAGCCTGCCCGCTTCGACGATGTTCTCGTCATTCGCACCCGCGTCACTCAATCTCAGCGCCGCACATTGCGATTCGGATATGAGATTCTCCATCGGGATTCCGGCGAGTTGCTCGCCACTGGTGAAACCATGCACGTCATTTGCGACTCTCGCGGCCGCCCAAAATCGCTGCCCGAGAAATATCGCGCCTATTTTCCCGCAACGCCTGCGCCGCGCGATGAACCTCACGATGCCCCGTCGCAAGCTTCAGAAACCGTTGCGACAAATTTCGCGCAAAATGTCGCGACAACCGTCGCGCAAAATGTTGTAGAAGACGTTGCGGAAGATCCCGCTTAGAATCGTGTCCGGCCGCTGCATGGCTCCGCGCTGCCGGTTTTTTTAGTTTCAAATGGAACCTATTCAAATTGATGGCGAGCGCCTGACGCTCGACCAACTCTACCGCATCGCGCTCAATGGCGTGCCGCTCGCCCTTGCGCCCGCGGCCAACGCTCGCATGGACGCTTCCCGCGCGGTGATTGAGCGCGTGGTCGAGTCCAACGCCGCCGTTTACGGCGTCAATACCGGCTTCGGCAAAATGTCTACCGTTCGCATATCCCGCGACGAAATTCGCCAGCTGCAAATCAATCTCATCCGCAGCCACGCCTGCGGCGTCGGCGAGCCTCTCAGCGAAGCGGTCACACGCGCCATGATGGCGCTCCGTGCCAACGCACTCGCCAAAGGATTTTCGGGCGTGCGTCCCACAGTGCCGCAGACTCTCGTCGCTATGCTGAATCGCCGCGTCCATCCTTTGATCCCCGCGCAAGGTTCGGTGGGCGCATCGGGCGATCTCGCCCCGCTCGCGCATCTTGCTCAGGTTGCGATCGGCGAAGGCGATGCCCTCTATCAAAATCGCAAAATGAGCGGCGCTGAAGCCATGCGAGCTGCGGACATTCCGCCGCTGGCGCTCGAAGCAAAAGAAGGTCTCGCGCTCCTGAATGGCACGCAAGCAATGCTCGCGCTTCTCACCTTGTCTTTGCGCGAAGCGGAAATCGCAGCCGACACCGCAGACGTCGCTACCGCCCTTTCACTTGACGCCTTGCGCGGCAGCCCGACGGCGTTTGACGCGCGAATCTCTCAGGTCCGCCCGTTTGGCGGCCAGGAAATCGTCGCGAGCAACCTACGAAAACTCGCACGCGGCAGCGAAATCCGCGAATCGCATCGCTCCGCGATTGTCGACCCTCGCGTGCAGGATCCTTACAGCCTTCGCTGCGCGCCGCAGGTGCATGGAGCCGCTCGTGACGCGCTCGCGCAAGCACGCGCCATCGCCGCCATCGAGTTAAATAGCGCCACCGACAATCCGCTCGTCTTCGCGGACTCCAATGAAGTCATCAGCGGCGGCAATTTTCACGGTCAGCCCCTGGCCATGGCCGCCGACCATCTCGCTCTCGCCTTAGCCACACTTGGTGGAATTTCCGAGCGCCGCATCGAGCAAATGACCAACCCGCAAACCAGCCAACTCCCCGCCTTTCTCGTCCGCGAGGCCGGGCTGAACTCCGGATTCATGATCCTGCAAGTCACCGCCGCCGCGCTGGCGAGCGAAATGAAGATGCTCGCGGCTCCGCACTCGATCGATTCCATTCCCACTTCCGCCAACCAGGAAGACTACGTCTCGATGGGCATGGGCGCTGCGCGGCGTCTCGCGCCAATGATCGAGAACCTGCGAAACATCCTAGCCATCGAACTCCTCGCCGCATGCCAGGGCATCGACTTTCTAGCGCCCTTGCGCACAGGCCCCGAAGCCCGCAAATCCTACGATCTGGTCCGCTCGCTATCGAAGCGTGTCGATGCGGATCGTTCCCTCGCTCCCGATATCGCCGCCGTCTCCCGCACAATCGCCAGCGGCGCGTTTCGCGATCTCCTCGATTCGACTCCGAAACCAATTCCTAGTCGCTCACTTTAGCGCCACGCCTCCGAATAAAAATTGAACAAAAAAAAGCCAGAGCAGAGATTCTCTCCGCCCCGGCTTAAAAAAGCGTGCCTCCCGTGCGCGCATTCCTGTTTTCTACGTTCCGTCGTGATCCCCGTCGCTGGCTTTCGCACTCTGTCCAGGCGGTTGAGACTGACTAGCAGCTTTCCCGGCGCTGCTGATCGTTACCGTATCTTGAGGAGTGCCGGTATTGTTCGCGGACTTTTGTTTGGACGTAGGAGCCGCTTGATGAGAAGCACTTATCTCCGCCGTTTGTTGCGCGTTTGACACACCACCAATCGCGTTGGCCATTCTGATCTACCTCCTCTCCGCTTATCGGCAATTCTTGCCGGCCCTTTACCTCGCCGCTGAACTTTCCTGAAGTTGCACCAGCAGCCCGCTTATCTCAGCGCCCGTGCCAGAAATGTGCCAAAACGGTATCCCACCACGTATTTGAATGGCGTTGCGCCCAGCGAATAATGTCCGCACGGCAGCGACAAACTTTGCACTTCCAACCCGTCTTCCTGCGCCTTGCGCAGAAAAGCGTTCGTGAACTCAGGCCAAAAAGTGGGATCGTACTTTCCGCTGATCGCCAGCGCTCGTTTGCCCGAGTCTTTCAGCTTCTCCACGTAAGGAAAAGGGCTGATGGGTGACCAATAGTGCCGCGCTTCCTCTTTCGTCAGCGCCGCTGCAATCGGTTCCCACACGTTCATGGTCGTGAGCCCGTTCGCCACCACGTCGCCAAAAAATGTTGCCACGTGGAGAAAAGCCCCGGCGCGCAGCAGCGGTTCGTGGCACATCGTTATGAACGCGATGCACGAGCCAATGCTCGTGCCCAGAATTCCCAACCGCTCGTAGCCCTGCTCCGCCAGCCACTGCAGCGTGTACCGCACGTCCACCACAGCTTGCCGGTTCGCTTGCAGCGTCAGGCCAATGTTGGGGCTAATCAGGTGGTCGGCGCGCGGATGCCCCGGAATCGACCGCCGGTCGTGATAGGGCAGGCTTATCTTGATGGCGGTCAGGCCCAGTTTGTTCAGCCAGCGGCAAACATCCTGTTGCTCCTCCCATCGCGAATTCCATTGCGCCAGCACCACCACCGCCGCGCCTTTTTCTTTGGATTTCCGGGGACGAAACAATTGCCCGTACACCCGGTTGTTTTCCCGCCAGGGTGACGCAATGGCGCTCGTGAAAGAAAGCACGTCTCCTTCCAGTGCGTAATCACCCGTCGCATTCGCGGTGAACCAGTCGTCGCTTCGCGCGATCGTCGCGTCCGCGAATCGGCCTAGAAATCCTCGCGGGTCCGGATCGTTCGCGTCCCCGCCGATATGCTCGAGCCCCCAGGCAAACGGCAGCACTCGCCGGTTGGGTTCCTGTGCCCAGCGCATGTGCTCATATCGGCGGATTTTCTGTTCGAGCCACGAAGCCATCGGGGGAACTACGAATATAACTGAGCCGCGGCCCTACTACCTCTGGTAACTCGTTTGCCGGGCCCCTGCCTCTAAATGCGAATCTGGCTACCAGCGGCGGACGGGCGTACCGCACAGTAGCCTTTTGAGGACTTCCATGCGATATAATGCCGCGCAGTTCACCGTGGGACCTCATCGGCTTGCAAAAGTGAGGGCGCGAGAATTTATGTCGCTTGAACACCGTACTCAATCCCTCCGGCAAGGCGCGCGTGGCGCCCTTCGCGACGTGGCGCGAATCCGTGAGACGCTTAGGCCTCAAATAAAAGCGCTGGCAGCCGACGACGGTTTTCGCCTCCGTTATCAGAATAAGATGCTTGCGATGATCCTTGAGCGCGTCTTGCGGCATACGGGCGCGAGCATGGGCCATATTCAGAGTCTCGACCCCCAGTCCGGGCGGCTGTTGATTCAAGTGCAGAAGGGATTCTCCACTGCTTTCCTTCAATTTTTCCAGACCGTCGAAGCAGGCCACGGCGCATGTGGCATAGCGCTGCAGACAGCGCGCCGCCAGGTGGTGCCGGATATATTGGCTAGCGGCCTTTTCACCAATGGCCCCAGTCTGGAAATATTGTTAGACGCCAACGTCCGCGCAGTCCAATCCACGCCTCTTATCGGCGAATCGGGCAAAGTGATCGGCGTCCTCTCGACGCACTATCGCCGGCCGCGAGAGATCGACATCGAGGAATTGCGGATCGTCGATTACTTCGCACGCGCCGCCGCAGACGTGCTCGACCTGATCGCGACCCGCTGAAATCGGGAGCGGCGCTATCCCGTCGCGAAGTATTAGGCAGAGCTCCTGTTCGCCGTTGCCTTGCCGCATCTCCTCAGGCAAGCTCGCGCCAATGAAAATTCCGGTATTCCCAATATCCACTTTTTCGGCAGTGTCTCAGCCTGAGTTTTTTCGGTTACGAGCGGTCGCCAGAAAGTGCAATTGCACCGGCCGATTCGGTTTTTAGGGGGTCTGAGTTTTCAAGCTCTGCCAAGAAGACTGCTGCCTGTTGCTTTTGTTGTCATGCCGACCGAAGCGCAGCGAAGCGGAGGCGTCTCTCTTTGCCTCCTGTTTCTTCGCTCGGCAACGCCGGCGCAAAGCGTCTACCTCTCGCGGTGTTCTTCCCGCGAATACTCATTCTCCGCGTTCCTCGCACGACCGAATGCCACGGGGAAGAAAGAGCGTGAGACGTACCTTAACAGGCCTCTGAAGGAATGGCTGGCATTCCTGCTCCCGTCATGTGACCATGGTTCTGTTCTTATCACCGAGCGGCCCTCTCATGGTCCCGCCTCTCTCTGCCGAGAATAGAGAGAACGCGATTATGAATCAGGACGCAACACCTCCCAACACTTTCCCTATCGTCTGTATCGGCGGTTCTGCGGGAAGTTTCTCCGCTTACATGGACATTCTCGGAGAAATATCCGCCGAGAGCCAAGTAGCCGTCGTCATCGTTTCCCACCGGGCGCTCGAAAACTCCGGCCTGCTAGTTGCGCTCTTGGCCACAGCCACGTCCATGAAAGTTGTTGAGGCTCGCGATGGCATGGCCCTGCAATGCGGACGCATTTTCGTGGCGCCGCCCCACAGGCAATTAACGACAGATGGGGTGGTTCTGAAAGTTGCCGTACGTCTATCGAAACATTGCGGCTGGCCCACAGCAATCAGCGGTTTCATGTTTTCATTGGCTAGCATGTACACCACGCGAGCGATTGCGATTATCCTTTCGGGAATGGGGCACGATGGCAGCAATGCCTTGGCTGCGATCAAAGAGGCGGGGGGCCGCACCCTAGCTCAATCGAATGCCCTCTATCCCGACATGCCTCAGGCGGCAATCGACACCGATCATGTCGATTTCGTGTTGCAGGCAAACGAAATTGGGAAGTACTTGGCTTCGCTCACTTCAGCATCTTCGTCTCGCCTACCGCCGAAGCGTCTCCGCCCATAAGAGACACGCAGCTTTCGCATGGCAAATTGACGCTGACGTAGCTGAAACACAAGCCTATCGTCCTTCACGCGTGCGCGACGCCTTCGTCAGCGCAATTGGCACAATCCGCTTTACTCGTGACGCGAACCGACATATTTATGGTTTTGTCATTAATAGCGGCCGCATTCGCAATTTCAGTTTCACTCGGCGCGGAGAATAATGAGAACTCAAGACGCTTCGAGCGCTACTTCGCGCCGCTGTCTATTGCAGCGCGAGCTTCCTGCAGGGCGTATTCTTTGGCTAGATCCATCGTCGGGAACTGCTTGTCACCGTGATGGAGCGTT
>Ga0182024_10011110_pt1 | contig 18163 bp, 18 predicted proteins | sample P32metaG_FD_120480 | JGI IMG/M metagenome (GOLD analysis project Ga0182024, IMG submission 120480) | Permafrost microbial communities from Stordalen Mire, Sweden - P3-2 metaG (Illumina Assembly) | ecosystem: Environmental > Terrestrial > Soil > Wetlands > Permafrost | place: Sweden: Stordalen... | reverse complement strand
TTCGGCACCGGCGCGCATGAGACGACGCGCCTCTGCCTTGAAGCGATCGAGCGCCATCTGCGCCCCGGCATGGCGGTGATGGATGTTGGCACCGGTTCCGGAATTCTGTCGGAGGCGGCGTTGAAACTGGGTGCCGGCAGCGCGCGCGCCTGCGACACAGATCACGGAGCGGTAATTGTGGCGCGGGAGAATTTTGAGCGCGCGGGAGTTGCCGTGCCGGTCTTCGTCGGGTCAGCGGACTCCATAGCGAGCGGTTCCGCAGACATCGTTGTGGCAAATATCAGTCCGGCCTGGATCGCGGAACTGGCTCCGGAATGGATACGAATTCTGAGACCGGGCGGCGTCGCAATCCTGAGCGGCTTCGAAGCCGCGGATGTGGGGGTGGTCTCGGCGGCGATCGAAAAAGCCGGTGGACGCGTGGCGGGAGAATTCGGGGAGCACGAATGGCGGATGATCGAGGTCGTACGTTAGGACTGTACCTCCGGGCTCTCCGTCCGCAACTTCTCCAGCAGGTCATCCACCTTCAGATATTCCGCCCATCGCCTCAGATAGCCGCTATCGAGGCGCGCACCCGCCGCTCTCCAGACGCCGCGAAGATCGTTCCATTGCCGCTCCGAAACCTCACCGCGGGCGCGGTACCATTGCAGCTTCCGCAGAATCGTATCTTCAACCGACGCCACCAGACACTCGATCGATTCCCCGCCATCCGGCCGGCTCTCGCGAAACGCGCGGCGTCCGAATTCCATCCGGCTGTATTCGTCGTTCCGAAGCGGAAAGAGATCGAATTTCCAGACGCTGCCCAGATGAATCAGATTCGCTGCACGTCCCAAAGCAAACGCTTCCCGAATCTGTCGGGCATCCGCATAAAACTCCTGCCGCAGCTCGGCGACAAAACTGTCAATCCGCTCCGGCTTCAGATCCACCACAATATCGACATCGAGCGTAGTCCTTGGGATGCCATGTGCCGAACTGGCGACCGAGCCGCCAACCTCATAGGGAACTTCCAGCCGATCCAAAACGGCCAGTAAACGCGCGAAAGCTTCAGCCAGCGTGCTCATCTGGTTTGAAAGGCGTCTCCGGATCCCAGCCATAAGCGCGAATCATCAGATCCCGTGATAACCGCAGCGCCGCGGCTCGCAGAAAGATCTCACGCTCCGATGCCTCGGGATACCTTGCACGCACTCCCGATTCCGCCACCCGCACGGCGAAGTCGCTGAGCTCGAACGCCATCATCATACGTTCACCCGGCGTCTTCTGCCGCAGCAATTCCAGCCAGACTTCCATCGCGCGTGGATCGGTATCGGTGAACTCCTCCGGGTGTGCTCCAGATCGCCGCGCCATGTAGCCCGATTCTAGCGCGTCCTCTTACCGGCTTCCAGACTCAAACAGCATAACCCAGACGTCGCCGAATGACCCCACTGCGCGGTGCTTCCAGCCGGCCAGCTCCGGTTGCGCGGCGAACCATGGTGTCCAGAGATTCACGTCGTAAATCCCGCCGTAAACAACGAAGCGCCTCGCGGGGGCAGCGTGGTCGCGAATAACGGTCTGTGCGTAGCGCGTTCCCACCGGCTCCAACCGCGTGGGCAGCAGAAACAGAGCCCCCCGAACCGGATAAGCGTCCAGATGGGCGTAGAGAAAACCCGGCAGCACATACGCGGGCGTCCAGACCGGAGGCCGCGCTTCCACAAATGGACTCGGACAGATCACAGGCGTGCGGGAATCGCGCACCAGCTCGTTCACCGCCAGCGCCGCTTCCCGCCAGTGCGAATTGCGACTCGGCGGAAACGGCGCTTTCCCGAAATTGACGGCCAGAATTCCGAACCCAAGGAGGACCGCGACAGGCTTCCATGCCCGCGCCGGGATGGAGATACCGGCTGCCAGCGTACACACCAGTATCATGCCGGGAAGAGCAAGAGAAAAGTAGCGAGGCACGAAAAAGGAGTTGCCTGTAATCCACGAGGCGGCCAGAAGACAGCCTGGCTGCCAGAGCCACCAGGTCATCAGCAGGACCGTCCCTGCACGCGACAACGCCGGCCGTTCGCGCGGCCAGCGCAACATGCGCGCCAGCAGCCAGAAGCCAATACCGCCGGCAGCGATCATCGGAATCTGGAATCCGCCCAGAACGGTACTCAGATTGGGCAGCGGAGTCACAACGTGCACCCGAGCGTCGCGAAAAAGATGGAGTGTGACGGGAACCAGGGGCGCCACCGACGCGGCTACGACCGCGAATATCCCCGTCAACGCACGTGCGGAAACGGGCGTCTCCCCGCGAAGCCTTCGTAGCAACGCATAGCAACCAAACACCGCGTAAAACGGCCAGTAAATCAGGTGAACGCGTACCAGCAGTGCGGCGAAGAGAGTGAAAAACGCCGCATCACGCCAGCCTCCCCGATCCAGCCAGCGAACAAGAAACCACAGGGCGGCTAACCCGACACAGGTGCCCAATCCATAAGGCCTGGCGTCGGTCGCCTGCCGCGTAAACTCATGCGGAATGAAGCAAAGGAAGACAGCAACCCAGCCAGCCCGCGAGTGAATGAAGCGCATGGCCAGCCGTGCAATCAGAAGCAGACTGATAAGCGTAACAACGAGCGAAGGAAGCCGAACGCTGAACTCGGAAAATCCGAGGAGCGACTGCGACAAGCGGGGCAACCAGTAATAAACGGTCTGATCCAGCCTCGGCCCTGCAGCCAGCGAAGGATGTCCCGCGCCATGTCGGATGACGAACGCAGTAACCGTTTCATCCAGCCAGAAACTTTCCCGCAACAGCGGTATCCAGAAACACGCGACGCAGGCCACAAGCAGGAACGCAAGCAGAGGTGTGTAATAACGCTGCGATTCGTTCTTCATGTGGCGGACGAACCTCAGTTTCCCACAACGGCGCGCACTCCGCCTGGTACGATCAGACTCATGACGGATACCCGGAGGCTGGATGGCGTTGACGTTCTGCGCGGCTTATCCATCCTCGCCGTTATCCTGCTCCACATTGAGCTTCGTCTGCGCATCGCGGGATTCCCGCTTGCGGGCACAATGCCGGCGTGGCTCCGCTACCTGTTGTTCTCAAACGGGGGCAACGGCGTAACCGTCTTTTTCGCCGTCTCCGGATTTCTCATCACCCGCACTTCGATCCGCCGATTTGGATCACTCGCACAGATGCGTCCGTCGCGTTTCTATCGGATCCGTTTCGCCCGCATCGCGCCGCTGCTGTTGCTCCTGCTTGCCATACTCAGCGTTCTGCACCTGGGGGGCGCGGAAGGTTTCGTCATTCCCGCAAAGCGCGCGACCTTGCCGCGCGCGCTCTTCGCGGCGCTTACGTTTCACCTGAACTGGCTCGAAGCATCTCGCGGGTTTTTGCCGCCGAACTGGGACGTGCTCTGGTCGTTGTCGATCGAAGAAATGTTCTACCTCTTTTTCCCGCTGCTCTGCGTTCTGCTGTTTCGTTTTCGCTGGGGTACGACCCTCTTCATCGTGCCCCTGCTGGCGTTTGTCATGGTCGGCCCGTTTCAACGCGCCGTGTGGAGCGCCAATGAGATCTGGAAAGACAAGGCATATCTCAGTGGGATGGACGGCATCGCCCTCGGCTGCCTCACGGCGCTGCTTACGGATCGCTTGCGAAATATCCGCGCCAACGTGTGGCTGCACCGGCTGGCGGGGGCTACCGGCGCGGCGATGATGCTGCTGGTCGCCGTCTGGCCGAACTGGCATTGGTTGCACCTCATCGGCCGCCATGGGTTCGACAACACCTTAGTCGCGCTCGGCGCCTGCCTTGTCATAATGGCGACGGTGCTCACAGGTATGACGGGAAACTGGTTCACCGCGCCAATCCGCTGGCTGGGCCGTCACAGCTATGAGGTTTATCTCACACACGAGTTCGTCGTGGTGTGGGGAACCATGCTCTACGCAAAGCTCCACAGCGGCCCGCTACCGGTCTGGTTCATCGCAATCGCGGCGCTATCGGCTTTACCCGGCGCAATTCTCGCCCGCTATTTCTCCGAACCACTGAACCGCAGACTGCGCGGAGCCACCGTCACCGGCGGCCACAACGCAAAGCCTGAAGTCCTCGCGGAGAACGCAGCATGAGCTACTCCCACGCGATCGGCTCCGTCACATATCGCTTTGACGATCTGAAAACTCTTCTGGCCGGCGCGTCTCCTGCGCGATCCGGCGACGAACTGGCCGGTCTCGCCGCCCGCACCGCAGAAGAACGGGTCGCCGCGCAAATGACTCTCGCAGATCTGCCGCTCGACGAATTCCGCCGTCATCTCCTCATCCCCGATGAGTCCGACGAAGTCACGCGCCTGATCGTGAACGATCTCGACGCCGGGGCATTTACAAATTTCGCGCACCTGACGGTCGGAGAATTCCGCGACTGGCTTCTCAGCGAGCAAGCCACGCCCGAAGCCCTCGCAACTCTCGCGCCCGGTCTCATGCCCGAAATGGCGGCCGCGGTGTCCAAAATCATGCGGCTGCAGGATCTGATCACCGTGGCTGCGAAGGTCCGCGTGGTCACGCGCTTTCGCACCACGGTCGGCCTCGCTGGCCGCCTTTCCACGCGACTGCAGCCGAATCATCCAACCGACGATCCCGCCGGTATCGCCGCCAGTATCCTCGACGGGCTCTCTCTTTCGAGCGGCGATGCCGTAATCGGCATCAACCCCGTTTCCGACAGCGCGGAGACCGTCATCACGCTTCTGCGGCTCATCGATCGGATCCGCACCACGCTTCAGCTTCCGGTGCAGAGTTGCGTGCTCGCCCACATCACCACGCAGATGGAGGCCATGCGTCGCGGCGCGCCCGTCGATCTTGTTTTCCAGTCGATCGCCGGCACCGAAGCGGCCAATACATCATTTGGCGTGAACCTCGCGCTGCTGGAAGAGGCCTGGCAAGCGGCGCGCGAGCTGAAACGCGGCGAGTGCGGTGAGAATGTTATGTATTTCGAAACTGGCCAGGGCAGCGCGCTCTCAGCCAACGCTCACCACGGCATCGATCAGCAAACCTGCGAGGCCCGCGCCTACGCCGTTGCGCGGCACTTCAGGCCTATGCTCGTCAACACTGTTGTCGGTTTCATCGGTCCCGAATATCTGTTCGACGGCAAGCAGATCGCGCGCGCCGGGCTGGAAGATCACTTCTGCGGCAAACTTCTGGGCCTTCCTATGGGTTGCGACGTCTGCTACACCAACCACGCCGAGGCCGATCAGGACGATATGGACGCGCTGCTCACGCTGCTCGGAACTGCGGGCGTGAACTTCATCATGGGAGTGCCAGGAGCCGACGACGTCATGCTGAATTATCAGAGCACGTCTTTTCACGATGCGCTCTATCTGCGCGCTCTTCTTGGCCTTCGCCCCGCCCCTGAGTTCGAAACGTGGATCGAACGACATCAGCGCGAATTGCCGCGCGCGCTTGGTCTGCTCACCGGAGGCGGGCTCCAATGATGAACGAACTCAAGCGCTTCACCATGGCGCGAGTCGGGCTCGGCCGCGCCGGCAACAGCCTCTCCACCCGCGATCTGCTCGATTTTCAGCTCGCCCACGCCCGCGCCCGCGATGCCGTCCAGGGTCCCTTCGACCCGCACGCGCTCGCCGCGGAAATTGAGGCGGCGGGACTAAACTCTCTCGTGGTAAACAGCGCAGCGCGCAGCCGCCCCGAATACCTTCGCCGCCCTGATCTTGGCCGTAGCCTCGATCAGCCATCAAGACAGGCTATCCGGCAAATCGCCGGACCGTTCGACGTCGTTTTCATCTTGGCCGACGGACTCTCGCCGCTCGCGGTGCAGACCCAGGCTGTGCCCCTTCTTCGCCTGGTAACGGCCAGGCTCGATCCAGCCGATTGGCGTATTGCCCCCATCATCATCGCCGTGCAGGCCCGCGTTGCACTGAGCGACGAGATCGGTTCCATTGCACAGGCGTCGCTGGCTGTCATATTGATCGGAGAACGCCCGGGCCTGAGCTCGTTCGACAGCATGGGCGTGTACCTGACATGGTCGCCCCGTCCCGGCCGGACGGAAGCGGAACGCAACTGCATCTCGAATATCCGGCCGGAAGGCATGACGATCGGCGCGGCAGGCGAGCTTCTGCTGCTCCTGCTGCGCGAAGCCCGCCAACGGCGCTTATCGGGGGTGTCGCTCAAACCGGAAAGCACCGGCGAAATCGGAACGAGTCGGCAATGACTCGGTTATGCCGAAAACATTTTGGCAAGAATGCCTCGTTCATGTTCCGGTTCAGGCGTATGGTCCGTGCGGTCGCCGCGGATGCCGGGGACTGACGTCGAAGCAACCAGCGGAACCCCGACCAGCACGGCCGCAAGGGTGGGATTCAGTTGCTCCATGGGAATCCCCAACTTCCTCGCCATTTCCTCCAAAGCCTCGGCTTTCATCATCACTCCGGCTCTTGCAATGATGACTTGCGCTGTTTCCGAAGTTGGAGCGCAGTCGATGATATTGAACTGCAAAAAGTCAACGCCCCATTGTTGAGCCTTCTCTTTCAATTCTTCCAGCAACAACGCGGAAATTTCTTTTGTCTGGCTCAGGTTCGTATGGTCGCGACCGGTGAAGACATCCCGTAGAATGCCCATACTGATATCCGCCAGAGAATTATGCAGGTCTTCAATCTCAAACAACGCACGATAGATGTCGGTGACCCGGAAAATCACGGCTGCGTTGATGCGAAAGATCAGGCCATCCCTGATCATGATCTCCTGATTGTCAAAACGGATGGTCTGCTGGCGCACATGGTGTTTCGCCAGCGTATCCACCCACGGAATTAACATCACGAAACCGGGATGTATGATCCGCGGATTGCCATCCTTATCTCTTCTGGCTTTCCCGAATCGGAGTTTAATTCCCAGTTCCCCTTCTTTGACGTAATTGAAGGTTTTCGACAGTCCCAATCCACTGGCGATCAGGCTTCCCAGAATTTCCGTAAGTGCGTTGAAATCCGACATATCGCCCGTCTTTCGTTTCGAAGACGTCCCAGCATATCAGTCCCGGGACAATTGGCGTACCTCAATCGGCTTCGGGCCGGACCCTGTCGTTAATGTAAAGCTGATTCCCGTCCGGGTCCGCCAGAGCCAAAACTCTTGCCGGATAATTGGCCGCACGAATTACGTGCCGTAGCCCGGACAACGTCGGCTCAGGTGGCAAACCATTATTGACTCGCATTCCAACCCCGCGCGATCCCCGAATCAGATCGTCTGCCGCCAGATCTTCGTAGGCGGCGAGCACGGTATTCCGGGAGACCCGCAACAGTCTGGCCAGCACCCGCGTCGAGGGCAGCCGCACCTCGCCGCGAATCCTGCCACCTCGGATTTCCTGCGCAATCTGGCGATGGATCTGCCGATGGAGCGGAACGCCGGACGCCCTGTCCAGCGCGACCGGCGGCACGAAAAGTTCCATGAGTGGCCCTCTCCGGTGGCCCTTTTCATTGTGCACACTTTCGGCGATCATGGGGACCAGGGAGCAAAATACATGATCTCGGGTGGCAACGCAACCGTATTCGTCTCAGACATGGACGCAGCCGTAGAGTTTTACACAGAGGTGCTGGGGCTTAGACTCACCAACCGCTTTGGCAATCACTGGGCTACGGTGGAAGCCGGCAAGAGCCTAACCATCGGTCTCCATCCGGCTTCGCCGAAGCATCCGGCTCCCGGAACAAATGGGGCCACGATGATCGGCCTGGAGGTCGATGAGGCCATTGAAGGCCTGGTGGCCCGCCTGAGCGAAAAAGGCGTGCGGATCAGGGGCTCGATCATGCGGGACGAGTCCGGGAATTTCGTTCATCTGGAAGATCCGGATGGCAACGAAATTTATCTGTGGGAAGTCAGTCGCTGGAACGTCCCCGAATCGGAATTGGCAACCACCGGAGCCCCGGCTCACAGCTAAGAGCCCGGCCGCGAAGGACCTATATTCAGCCCTTCAGCTTCGCGAGACGCTTCTTAATCTCCGCGGCATCCTTCGCATCGGGCGAGAGCTCCAGATACTTTTGGTAGGCGGCGCGAGCGGCCTTCGCGTTCGATTTCTTCTCCTGCGCCTCGCCCAGACTTCTCCAGGCTACGGCGTTACCGTCGTTCCACTTCGTCGCGTCCTCATACCGGCTGGCGGCTGCGGTGTAGTTACCCTTCCTGAAATATTCGTTGCCGATCGCGACATCGCTTTGCGATTGCACGGGATTGAAGCTGTAGACTTTCGGCGCATCGGTCTTATCTTCCTCAGGCGGCATTTCCGATTTATCGGGCGGCGCGGCGGCCTTTGGCTCGAAGGGAGGTGGCAAGCCATCGGACCGGTCCGAAGTCTGAGCAATCGCCAATCCGGCAGCCAGCAGACAAAGCCCGGCCGAAATTCGCCAACGTGACATACTTTTATTATAGTTTTCCCCGCACCGGAATCAACTTTTAGCAGTGACCGCCCTACGTGAACAAGCCGCTCTGCTGCCCCTTGCGCCAGGCGTGTATCTGTACAAGGATTCCGCAGGCAAGATCATCTATGTCGGCAAAGCGAAGCTCCTTCGCGCCCGCGTCCGCAGCTACTTCAACGAAGAACGGCTCCTGGAAGCCAAGACCGGCTCTCTGATTTCAGAGGCGCGCAGCGTCGATTACATCCTGGTCGACAACGAAAAAGAGGCCCTGGCCCTCGAAAACAACCTGATCAAGCAGCACCAGCCGCGCTACAACGTCCTGCTGCGCGACGACAAAACCTATCCCTACATCAAGCTCACCAACGAGCGCTTCCCTCGCGTTTACGTCACGCGGCGGCTGAAAAAAGACGGCGCATCCTACTTTGGCCCCTACTTTCCGGGGAATCTCGCGTATCGCATCGTACACCTGATCCACCGGCATTTTCTGGTGCCGAGCTGCAAGATCGACCTGACCCGTTTTCACCCGAAACCGTGCCTGCAGTTTCATATTCATCGCTGCCTGGGGCCGTGCGTCGAAGGCCTCACGAGCGACGAAGAATACTCGCGCGCGGTTCGCCAGGTGCGGCTGCTGCTCGAAGGGCGTCATACCACTCTCGCGGCCGAATTACGCGACCAGATCGAAGCCGCGTCCGCCGACATGCGTTACGAACAGGCCGCAGCGCTGCGCGATGTCATGACCACCGTCGAAGAGATCGCGGAACGGCAGAAGATGTCCGCCGCTTCCGGCAACGACGCCGATATCTTCGGGTACTACGCGGAACCGCCGATGGTCGCCGTCAATCTGTTCCACATGCGCAACGGCCAGATTGTGGACAGGCGCGAGTTCTTCTGGGAGGACCAGCACGAATTCGAGCCTGCGGAATTCTTTTCCTCGCTCCTGCTGCAGATTTATCTGGATCAGCAATTCGTTCCGGCCGCAATCCACGTCCCCGTCGAATTCGAAGACTGCGCGGTTATGGAAGAGTTGCTCTCCGAAAAGAAGAACCGCAAAGTCGAAATCCTCACGCCACAGCGCGGGCAAAAGAAGGCCATGCTGACGCTGGCGCAAACCAACGCGAAGCATAGTTTCGACGCGCGTTTTCGTGTGATGAAACCGTCGTCTGCGGCCATCAAAGAAGCCCTGCGCGATGCCCTGAATCTGCCCGAAGCACCGAACCGCATCGAATGCTTCGACATTTCGCACGTGCAGGGCACCGACAAAGTCGCCAGCATGGTCGTGTGGGAAGACGGGCGGATGAAGAAGGCCGATTATCGCAAGTTCATCATCCGGACCGTCGAGGGCAACGACGATTTCGCCAGTATGCGTGAAGTTGTCGGACGCCGGTACTCGCGGCTGCTCGAAGAAGCGAAGCCAATGCCCGGCCTGGTGCTGATCGATGGCGGCCTCGGCCAGTTGCACGCCGCGGCCGACGCGCTCGAAGCTATCGGCATCACGGATCAGCAGGTGGCTTCGATCGCGAAGCGCGAAGAGATCGTCTATGTGCTGGGCCAGGAAGACGAACCGGTGATTCTCGACCGTTTCTCGCCGATTCTGCATCTCATCCAGACCATTCGCGACGAAGCGCATCGTTTTGCAGTGACGTTCCACCGAACCCGCCGCAATGCGCGCACGTTGACCTCGGAACTGGACGAAATACCCGGCATCGGTCCCATCACGGTGCGGAAGCTCCTCAAAGAGTTCGGCAGTTCGACGATGGTGCGTCAGGCAACGGAAGAGGAACTGGCCGGCAAGATCGGCAAGGCGGCGGCCCGCAAAGTCCGCGCGCACTATGAACCAGCCGTCGCGGCTCCGTAGGACCGGCACTTGTTACCCTGAAGAGTTGCTCCTCCGTTCCGTCATCCTGTTATTACTCGCGACCGCGTCGTCCGCCTGGTGCGCGGATACCATTGCCGTTCTGCCGCTTTTCAACATCAACGCAGCCATTGCGCCGGATCTCAACTGGATCGGCGAAAGCGCAGCGGAAACAATTCATGAGGCGCTCAGTTCGTATGGCTTGCTCACGCTCTCACGCGATGACCGTGTCGAAGTCTACCGGCGGTTGGGCGTGAAGTCCGAAGTCCTGCTGACGCGCGCCACGGTGATGAAAATCGGCCAGACGCTCGATGCCGGCCAGGTCGTTTTCGGCGATTATACGGTGGAACCCACCGCCACAGGCGGCGCGGGCATCAAATCGGCGATACGGATCGTCATTCACGTGATCGATCTGAAAAAGCTGAAGGAGGCCGAGTCGTTCGAACAGGACGGCGTGCTGGAAAATCTCAGCCAGATGGAAATGACGCTGGCGCGGCAGGTGCTCCTCCAGCTTTCGCCCTCCTCGGGAGTTTCCGAAGAAGTGTTCCGCCACGACCGGCCAGCCATCCGCGTGGACGCCATGGAAAGCTACGTGCGCGGACTCATGGCCGCCAGCGTCGATCAGAAGACAAAATTCTTTACGCAGGCCGCGCGTCTGGACGATCGTTTTTCCGAGCCCAATTATGAGTTGGGCCACATGCTTTTCGCAAAGAAGGATTATCATGGCGCCGCCGCGTGGCTGGCGCGCGTGACTCACGCCGATTCGCACTACATGGAAGCGTCGTTCCAACTGGGCATCTGCCGCTATTACGAAGGCGACTACGACGCCGCCATCCGCCTCTTCCGCATGGTCAGCGACGAAGTGCCGCTCAACGAAGTATTCAACAATCTGGCTGCCGCCCTTTCGCGGCGCAACGACGCGTCCGCCGCCGCAGGCTTTATGAAGGCGCTCGAAGGCGACGAAGGCGATCCCGATTACTGGTTCAACTACGGCTACGCGCTGTGGAAACTGGGGCAATACGACAAAGCCGCCGATCAGTTCCGCGCGGCCCTGCAACGGTCGCCGGACGATACGGAAGCGACCAGTTTTCTGGGGCGCTGCCTCCACAGCGATCCCTACAAAGTCGGCGATCCGAAAACCGATAACCGCGAGCGCATCAAGACACTCTTCGAAGACTCCGCCTACCGCCAGTTGCGGGCGGAATTGAAAAAATAGGAAGACTTTTATATGAGCCCTGACCCAAAGACTGAAGCAGTTGTGATCGATGCGCCGGTATCGTCCGAGTACGCCGAAATCCTGACCCCGGACGCCGTCGCGTTCGTGGCCGCACTGCATCGGCGGTTCAACGCGCGCCGTCTGGAGTTGCTGGAGAAGCGCGCGGTGCGCCAGACTCTCATCGACGCCGGCCAGTTGCCCGATTTCCTGCCGGAGACCGCTCACGTTCGCAACAGCGCGTGGACGGTCGCGCCCATCCCGGCCGACCTCACCGATCGTCGGACTGAGATCACGGGACCCGTGGAACGCAAGATGATCATCAACGCCCTGAATTCCGGCGCGAGCGTGTTCATGGCGGACCTGGAAGATTCGAACTCGCCCACCTGGGACAACATCGTGGGCGGTCAGATTAATCTGCGCGACGCGGTGCGCGGCGATATCTCGTTCACGAATCCGGACGGCAAGCAGTATAAGCTCGGCGCGAATCCCGCGGTGCTGCTGGTACGTCCGCGCGGTTGGCATCTCGTCGAGCGGCATGTTCTGGTGGATGGCGAACAGGTTTCGGGGTCACTGTTCGATTTCGGCCTCTATCTGTTTCACAACGCGCGCACTCTGATGAAAAAAGGGACGGGCCCGTATTTCTATCTGCCCAAAATGCAGAGTCATCTGGAAGCGCGCCTTTGGAACGACGTGTTTCTCTTCGGCCAGGAATACATCGGAATCCCGCGCGGCACCATTCGCGCCACCGTGCTGATCGAAACAATCCTCGCGGCGTTCGAAATGGACGAAATCCTGTACGAGCTCAAGGAACATTCCGCCGGTCTCAACTGCGGCCGCTGGGACTTCATTTTCAGCTTCATCAAGGTGTTCCGCAATCACGCGTCGATGATGCTGCCGGACCGCTCGCAGGTTACGATGGACCGCGCGTTCCTGAAGAGCTATGTCGATCTGCTCATCCAGACGTGCCACAAGCGCGGCATTCATGCGATGGGCGGCATGGCGGCGCAGATCCCGATCAAGAACGATCCCGCCGCGAACGATGCAGCGCTGGAGCGGGTGCGGCAGGACAAACTACGCGAGGTGAAGGCCGGTCACGATGGCACGTGGCTCGCTCACCCCGGCCTGATTCCCGTGGCGAAGACCGTGTTCGACGAGTACATGACCACGCCGAATCAGATTCATGTGAAGCGCGAAGATGTGCATGTTGTCGCGGCGGATTTATTGAAGGTTCACGATGGCCAGATCACCGAACAGGGGCTGCGGCTGAATGTGGATGTGGGAATTCAGTACATCGAGTCGTGGCTGCGTGGCAACGGCTGCGTACCGATTTACAACCTGATGGAAGATGCCGCGACGGCGGAGATTTCACGCACGCAGGTCTGGCAATGGCTGCGCCACGGCGCGAAACTGAACGACGGACGGCAGATCACGCCGGAGATGGTGCGCGGGATTGTGGCGTCCATGCTGCAGCGCCCGGGTTGGGACAGCGGCAAATTCCCGCAGGCCGCAGAGTTGTTTGAGCAGCTATCGCTCAGCGATGAGCTGAAGGAATTCCTCACACTCGAAGCGTATCGCTATCTCTGAGGATCTGCTTACGCGGCGTGCGTGCGGATCCACTCCGCTTCCCACTTGCGGATGGCGGCATCGTAATCTTCGACCTCGCGCGGCGTGACCGTCAGATAGTCTTTATCCATATCTTCGCCGTTTTCGATGACCTGGCGCAGCTTGCAGGCCGCCATGCGGGAGCACCATGTATCCGTAATCACGCGACCGGTGCGCTTGCCGAACTCGCGGATTTCCGGATGCGACAGCACCACGATCTTCTGCGCTCTGGCCTCATCGGCCTCGCCCTCGATGACGAAGCAGACATCCACCGAATCGGCATGGCGGATCGAGATGCCCGTCTGCAGATACTTGAAGAGCGCATGCCAGGTGCGGCCAAACGGATCCGGGCCCACCTGGAAATCACGGAAGTTTTCCATCGAATTCATTTTAGCCTGTGGGTTCCTCCAGCGTGCCCGGTTTGGCCACAGGGAGGGCCTTTGTGTAGTCTGGTAAGAGACGATGGCATACGAGAAAGAACTCAAAATCGGCGCCGACATCGCGCGCGAAGCCGGCATCCTTGCCCTGAAGATCCGCGAAGGCACGCTGGGAATCGAGATCAAGGCGGACGAATCTCCCGTCACGGTCGCCGATAAGGCCTGCGAAAAGCTGATTGTGGAAGGGCTCTCCGCCGCATTTCCCGACGACGGCCTGCTGGGAGAGGAAGGCGCGATGCGTGAGTCGAAAAGCGGCCGGCGCTGGATCATCGACCCTATCGACGGCACCCGCGACTTTATCCGCGGCACGCGCGCCTGGACGATGCTGATCGGCCTCGAAGAAGAGGGCAAGATAGTCGCCGGGCACGAGTACTTCCCCGCCACCGGGGAAATGTTTTCGGCCGCAAAGGGAGAAGGCGCGTGGTGGGATGGCAGGCGCATTAACGCCTCCGGCATTACCCAGAAGAATAAGGCCCTGCTTTGCTGCAACGGTATCGGGTTTATGCACCGTTATCCATTCAAGGCCGATTTTCTGGATTGGGTTTCAGAATTCTGGACGGTTCGCAGCACCGGCGGTTGCCTCGACGCCATGCTGGTGGCTTCCGGCCGCGCCGATGTCTGGATCGAAGCCCAGTGCGCGCCCTGGGACGTAGCGCCTTTAAAAATCATCGCGGAAGAGGCCGGCTGCGTGACCTTTGACTTCACCGGCAAAGATACCATCTACGGCGGCAACTTCGTTATTACGATACCGGCGCTCGCGGACGAAGTACTGAAGTTCGTCTCGCGCACAAAGTAGCCCCGTCCGGACGCTCCTGGCTTCTGTCATCGTGCGGCAGGCGGCTCCCGATCGGCGGGAATTCCGACCAGACTGCGATAGAACGCGACCGCCCGGTTGATCGCGGACTCGTTGTTCGCCGTCACCAGACTGCTCGCGTGCAGGCCGGTTCGCAGGATGCCGTAGAAGCACCACACGTTTTCCGATTCGCGATCCAGAAAGTAGACCGACTGCATCTCCGCGGGGGGAAAGACCGGCAGGAACAGGTAACGCATCGTGGCGACGTTCTCGACTTCAAAAACGATCCTGTCCGCAGACGCCTCCGCTACCCGCATGCGATAGACGCCCTTGCCTGTCAGGTTGTCGATCTGTTCAAAGTAGAGTGGGGTTGCCGTGCGCAGTTCATCCGGCGTGAATCCGCCGCGGCGCTGACCGGATTGCGGGCCGGCCAAAGCATAAGCGTCCGTGATCAGCGTTTCCCACTTCTGGTGCGTTGTCGACCAGTAGCGGAGGCCCGATAGATCAGAGATCGCTCCGATGTGGCGTAGCAGACCTTCGGTTCCGCCCGCAGGTCCCGAGGGATAACGAAATCGAGCGACCGTGGTGACCAGGGTGGTGAAACCAGGCGCGGACCAACCGGTACACGCGGGCGGTTTCCAGTCCCGCCCAAGATCGGCGCGGCTCCATAACTTCGATACCGCCGGGGCATCGAGCACGGGCCATGACGGAACGGGGGCTGTTCCGCAGGGCGGCTGCGGAACAGCCTGCGAAAAGCCGGGCACCGGGAAAAGCAGCACCAACGGCAACAGAAATCGCCGCCGAACTGGCCTCACGCCGATCATTGTTGTTTCTCAGGCTCGATTTCCCGGCGCACCTGCTTCAGCATCATCAGGACCATCGTCACCGGCGTCTTTGCAAGAATGCCGTGGGGCACTTGAGGTTCCATGTGGATGAACGCTCCCGCACGGGCAGAAATCCTCTCCGCGCCCGCTGTAACTTCCACTTCGCCCCGTACCAGGTACAGGACTATCGGCATCGGCGCGCTGTGAACAGGCATCTCGTGACCGGAGGCGAAGCCGAACACAACCACCCTGAGTCCCTCGTCGTCGAACACCGTTTTGCTCCGCACGCCACTTTCCGGTATCCGCACATCGGTCTCGATATTCTCCAAAAACGTATAAGGTGCCATATTGTTATTGTGAAGCGCTGTTCGGGTAAAAGGATATAGATGAGGATCATTAAGCCCGGCGAATATCGCGTCCGGCCTGGCGAGCGCGTCAACCTCGGCAAGTGGCCGACCATCGCGAAGCCGCTTTGTCGCTCCGACGACGAGTATCAAACTGTGCTGGCGGATCATATCGACCGGCTCAGCAAACAGCAAAGCCTGCTTTATGCGTCCAACTACTCGCTTTTGCTGATCTTCCAGGCCATGGATGCCGCCGGGAAGGACAGCATGATAAAGCATGTGATGTCGGGCATCAATCCCCAGGGCTGCCAGGTCGTCAGCTTCAAACATCCCAGTGACGAGGAACTGGACCACGATTTTCTGTGGAATCCGGCGCATCGGTTACCCGCACGTGGCCACATCGGCATCTTTAACCGCTCGTATTATGAAGAGGTACTGATCGTTCGTGTGCATCCCGCGATTCTTAAGGCGGAGCGTCTGCCACCTGAAATCGTCGATGAGAAGGCGTTCTGGCGTCACCGGTTTCGCTCCATCGTGAATCTGGAGAAACACCTTCACCACAACGGCACGCGCGTCATCAAATTCTTCCTGCACCTTTCGAAAGAAGAGCAGCGTAAGCGCTTTCTGAAACGAATCGACGAACCGGAGAAGAACTGGAAATTCAGTCTCGACGACATCCACGAAAGAAAATACTGGACGCAATACATGAGCGCGTATGAGGATTGCCTCAGCGCCACCAGCACACGCATTGCGCCCTGGTACGCAGTGCCCGCCGACGACAAGGCGAATGCCCGCCTGATCGTCTCGCAGATCGTTCTGAATCTGTTCGAAGAACTGGATCTGGCGTTTCCGAAGACGACGCCCGCCCGCCGGCGGGAATTGCAGGAAATCCGGAAACACCTGGCAAAGTAGCTGAGGCGTGGGCATATACTAAATGGCGATTCAGATCAAACAGGAGTTCGAACCATGTCCAAGAGGATTCTTTCCGGCCCCGTGGCCGCGATTATTGTAGCCGCGCTCGGCGTGACAGCGGCATTTGCCCAACCTCCAGCCGGTGCGTTTGGTGGTAGCGGCAGAGGCGCGGGCCGGGGACCTCAGGCTCCGCCCCTTATGTCGCCTGAAGTTTCGGCGGATCGGCAAGTCACTTTCCGCATCAGCGCGCCGAACGCGCAGAGTGTCCGCATTTCCGGTGGCGATATCCCGAACATCAACACTCGCGGGACGATGACGAAAGGCGCGAACGGCGTTTGGGAAGTCACGGTAGGACCGCTCGATGCGGGCGCTTACCGCTATAACTTCAACGTCGACGGCGTGACGGTTGTCGATCCCCGTAATGGAGCGGTCAGCGAATCGCTCTCGAATGTCTGGAGCCTTGTGGTTGTGCCGGGCTCGGATTACTTCGATACGAAGGAAGTGCCGCACGGCGCGGTCGCGTCGGTCACTTACTATTCGACGGCGCTGAAGAAATTCCGCCGCATGCACGTCTATACGCCGCCGGGTTACGAGAACAGCAAGGAAAAATATCCCGTGTTCTATCTGCTGCATGGCTCGGGGGACAACGACGACGCCTGGACTTCGGTAGGCCGCGCGGGTTTCATCCTCGACAATCTGATCGCGGAAAAGAAAGCGAAACCGATGATTGTCGTGATGCCGGCCAGCCACACGCAGAATACGACTGGCGGAGGGCGCGCGGCGGGGCCTCCTTCGACGGATCCGAATGTTGCGTCGCCTCCCGATGAATTTACGCAGGACTTCGAAACCGATCTGATGCCGTATGCGGAAAGCCATTACCGAATCATCACGGATCGAGCGCACAGGGCTATTGCCGGCCTTTCGCTCGGTGGCAGCCAGACGCTGAACATCGTGATTCCGCATCTGGATAAGTTCGCCTACGTTGGCGTTTTCAGCTCCGGTTTGCTCGGAGCGTTCGGTGGTGGCGGACGCGGCGGTGGACGTGGAGCGGCGGCAGTCGCAGCGGCCCCGGCCACACCTGCTCCGGTCCCCGCTGGCGCCACTTTGTGGGAGCAGCAGCATAAGGCGGAACTGGATAACGCCGCGTGGAAGAAGGGCCTGAAGCTGGTCTGGTTCAGCACGGGCAAGGACGACTCGCTGAATCCGACGAGCCGAGCCACGGTCGAACTGCTGAATAAGCACGGCTACAACGCCACCTTCCATGAGAGCGAGGGAGCGCATACGTGGCTGAACTGGCGGAACTACCTGGTGGAGTTTACGCCACAGCTTTTCCAGTAGCTGCGAGTGCCATCACTCTTTAGCCGAAGCGGGCCACTCCTACCGATGAAAATGGAGTGGCCCGCTTCGGCGATGGACACACTTCGGGCGTATGGCCGGCAGCCGGTGAAATATTCAATTTTCAAAGATCGAAAAATGGCCACAGATGCACACGGATAAGAAAAAAACTTAAGCCGCGTGCAACATTGGCGGTGCGTTTTTGCCGCAGCAGCGTTTAAATTTCAGGCCCGATTTGCAGGGACATTCCGCGTTGCGGGGCGTTTTACAAAACGAACTGGCTGGTGTGACCGGTTGTGGCAGCGGCATGGCCATCATGGCGTCGATCCGGGCATTGTCTTCAAGGATTTGCCGGCGGTATTTGGCGGCAAGTTGCTTGTCGATGTTGTTCTGGATGGAGCTGAGGTCGCAGAGGCCGAGGCGGGAGACGTCGGTTCCCGCTTCGAAGAATTCGTTGCGGAACTGGCGCTCGGTCTGGAGTTTGCGGAGTTCGGCGGTGC
>Ga0182024_10011108_pt1 | contig 18164 bp, 16 predicted proteins | sample P32metaG_FD_120480 | JGI IMG/M metagenome (GOLD analysis project Ga0182024, IMG submission 120480) | Permafrost microbial communities from Stordalen Mire, Sweden - P3-2 metaG (Illumina Assembly) | ecosystem: Environmental > Terrestrial > Soil > Wetlands > Permafrost | place: Sweden: Stordalen... | reverse complement strand
CTCACTCGATCGATACCGGTTCAACCGGCGCCGGAGGAGTGGCCAGCGGTGACTATTACACGCGGCAAATGGCGGCCAATGTTAACCGTGGCCCTTCCGATTTTGACCTTCGGAATACGGCATAGGCAGCCCTGACGTATGAGATTCCCGCCGCTCGCAGAAATCGATTTGTCGCGGCCCTTTCGCAAGGTTGGTCGACGCAAAACACCTTTCAGATTCGCTCGGCTATTCCCGCCAACGTGAGCTATTCGGGCTATTTCATAGGAACGTCCGACATCGCTGTCCGTCCTGATGTTGTTCCTGGGCAGCCTTTTTACCTTAGCAGCGCGCAGTGCCCGCCTGTTCTGTTTTCGCCCTGCCCGGGTGGCAAGGGCTTCAATCCTGCCGCCTTTACCCTTCCACCTCTCGACCCAACAACCGGTGACCCAACAAGACAGGGGGACTTTGGCAGAAACGGACTGCGCGGCTTTGGGGCATGGCAATGGGATTTCGCCGCTCATCGCGACTTTCCCCTCAATGAGCATCTCCAGTTGCAATTTCGAGCAGAGCTATTCAACGTTCTCAATCACCCCAACTTCGCCCCGCCTGGTGGAGACCTCAACGCCGAATTCGGTTACTCAACCGAGACTCTTGGCCAAAGCTTGAATGCTGCCAACGATGGAAGCGGGGGCTTCAGTGCGCTCTATCAATTCGGCGGGCCACGATCTGTTCAACTAGCCCTCAAACTGGCGTTTTAGCGAGCGGATATTACACGAGAACCCCGCCTGAAAAGCCAGGGTTCAAATTGTCCCTCCGAGGATATAGATGGGATTGAATAGTCTGCGAACAACGCTTCTTGTGTTCACATTATTCGTCATTCTGCCTCCCGTCGCCATAACACAGGAAGGCATCGATCCCGGCTTTGACGCGGACCCGGTGAAAATTCCAAGTGTTCCCAAGACTGCTCCGCGACCGGTTACGAGCATGGATTTGCTGACCCTGCGAGAAGTTCAAGGCATAAATATTTCGCCCGACGGAAAATGGGTCGCTTTTGTTCTCGATCAGGCTGTGTACGAGACCAATCACTACCGCAGCGGCATGTTCGTGATTAGTACAGAAAAAGGCAGCAAACCTGTCTGTCTGGGAAATGCAGGACCTCTTCGCTGGGACGATATCAATCAGCGGACCCGGGAAGACCCCGTATGGTCTGCGGATAGCCGTTACGTCTACCGGACCATGAAGAATGAAGGATCATGGCAGCTGTGGAGGTGGAACCGGGAAGGTGGAGCACCCGTTCAGGCGACCCATGTGCAATATGACGTGCAGAGCTTCTCACTGAGCCCGGACGGCACAAGGCTGCTCCTGACAGTGGCGCTACCTGCAGCCATCGACAAAGAGAGATTAGCTGAAGACGGTATTTTGTACGACGGCAGTTTTAAAGGAACTGGGCAGCCGATCATCGATCGCCTAGCAGCGACGCCCAGCGGAACGGAGACTTGGATTCAGGAAATTCGGAGTGGCGTCGCTCATAAAGCTACATCCGACGAGCAGCGCGAACTTGAAGTCTCGGGCCAGATCGTTACGGTCAATGGAGAAATATCCAGCCAGTTCTTCACCAAAAAGGAGATTGAGGAAGGATACATTTACAGCTACATGGTTTCCCCTGACCGGAAAAAAGTGGCTTATTCGAAGAATGAGGACAACCCTTCGAAGTCAGAATGGAACCTGTACCCGCTGCTCGTGAAAACTGCTGATGGTGGATCGTCAATCACGGTTGTCACCTGGCCGTGGTATCCCGGGTTGTATTGGTGGAGCGCGGACAGCAAGGAAATCTATTACACAGACGACGACGCAGATAACCCTTCGCGCAAGTTCAAGATCATGGCGGTTTCTGCAACTGGCGGCAAACCTCGTGTGCTGCTGGAGTCTAACGGTTTGTTGGGAATTTTTTCGGTAGATCACTCCAAGCGGCTGGTGGCCTGCTACGACGAGGACAATGAATCCCCAGCCAGAATCGTCCTCATCGATCTCTCGAACGGCCAGATGCGCACTTTGATCGATGTAAACCCGGAACTGCAAAACTTGCAGATAAATCCGGCGAAGCGGATCGACGTTTCCGATCAGCGAGGGGATCATTTTTGGGGACATCTAGTGCTTCCGGTGGGATACGAACCAGGGAAACGCTATCCGCTCGTCATCACGACCTACGTGGACTACGCAGGGTTTCTTCTGGGCGCTGTCGGGAACGAATACCCGATCCACGTTTTTGCCGCCAATGGTTTCGCAGTCCTGAACTTCAACGCATGGGGGCGAAAAAGCAATCCGAAGCCCGGCGACTTCGACAGCACGTTGCGCCTGTGGCAAGCCCCGAATGAAGCCTTGCAGGCCGCAGTGGCCGAACTTTCGGCGATGGGAATCGTCGACAGTTCAAGAGTCGCAATCACCGGACTCAGCTATGGGGCCACAGTCATCAACTACGGCATAAGTCACACCAACATGTTTCGAGTTGCGATTGAGAGCGGGCCTGCTTACGACCCAATCATGTACTACCTGGCGACCGACGAACAGCGCTCTGAGGCCATTTTGCACTGGCAGAACATGGGACCTCCAGACGGTGACACTGCTCCAAATTGGCAAAAAGTCTCGGCGGCCCTCAACGCCGACCACATCCACACGCCTCTGCTCATCAATGCCTCCGCTGAGGAGTGGCTCGACGAAGCGCAACTCGTTGCCGCTTTGCGTGACCGGAAGAAGCCAGTCGAAATGTTTATTTATCAGGATGAGCGGCACGAGAAGAATCAGCCCAGGCACCGTTATTCAGTTTATGAGCGCAACGTGGACTGGCTGAATTTCTGGTTGCTCGACAAAGAAGATCCCAATCCGGCCAAGGCGGACCAGTACAAACGCTGGCGCGAATTGCGTAAGCTCGACGAAAAGGACCGGGAGCAACTCAAAGCATCAGCTCCCTAAGAACGGGAACTTGTTTTCACATTTCTGGATGTCCGGTCCATTTCTTTACTCGTCCAGATCGTAAGCCGGGTTGGGACTGCGGTGCAATACTTCGACGTAAACCGGCAAGACCTTCTGTTGGAACTCGATGACTGTCATTGCCTCACCGATAGTCTTCACTTCCGGTTTAACGTAGTTCATGGCCCCTCCACTCATCTCGGTAATTCTGCACTCATTCAGATGGTAATATCGTATCGGGATTGAAAGTTGCCTCCCGGCGGCGGCAGCCGCCGGGAGGCAAGAAGGGTTACTCGTCCAGGTCGTATGCCGGCATAACGATATGCTTTTGCCCGCCGTCAAGGGCTACGGGCTTGGCTTTTGTCAGTGGGTTTTGGATGACAGCTACGGCTTCACCGAGCGTCGTTACTTCTGGTTTGCTGTACGTCATGGTGGTTCTCCTTGGTTGAAATATTCCGTCCGCTGTGAACGGGCGGAAGGTCGTTAGGGTCGGGACTCGGCGTGCAACGGCATCTTCCTTCAAGTGGGAGCCAACTCCGAGAATGCCGGCAAATCCAGCAGGCCCCGCTGCGCCAAATCTCGTAACCAGAATTCCAGCGAAATCGTCCAGAGTACGCGCACAAGGGCACACGTTTTTCCCGCGCGTATGTCGGCGACAGTTTTCAGTAGTTGCTCGTCATCCACATAACCCAACCGTGCGCTGATCGAGGCACTGTAAGCGCCCTGAATCTCACCCCAGTGCTGATCAAGCATGAGCGCCGGAGTGCGCGCGGCAAACTGCTTTGTTTTTCGGGAGAGGACTTCCGCCGGTACGATGCCTGCAAGAGCACGCCGCATAAGAGAACGCCGTTCGCCCGGGCGCAACCATTGTTCGGCAGGCGTGGACAGAACAAACTCGATCAGGCTCTGATCCAGATATGGATATGTGGTTTCTTCAAGCACGGGAGCCGGCAGGGCCATTTTCGCCAGATTGTTCGCCATCGCTTGAACGCCATTGAAGGCGGATCGCCGGGTTGGCAGCCAGAATCCGAATGTCTCGCGGGCGGCCGTTTGCCGATACTTGAGCCGCGTGCGCCGGGCAAAATTCGGCCGGTACCAGGCTTCAAGCTTTCCCTCCGGAGCGAAATGTTGAGAAAAAGCCGACGGCAATGCGTCGACAGCGGAATCCCAAAAAAGATGCATCCAGGGTCGCCGCTTGATCAGGCTCCATGCTGCGAGTTGCCCGGCGAGGCGGAAGAATCGACACTGCAAGATGAGATCGCCCAACAAGCAGCGCGGCTCGGGAATTCCACCCATGAACTCGTCGCCGCCGAGCCCCGACAGCACCACGCGACATCCGCTCTCGCGCACCCCATCAGCGTACTCATCACCTAGCCCGCGGGTTATACCGAGTGTGCCGGGGAAGGGACAGAACGTGCCAAGCTCCAGCGATTTCGGCGACTTGGCCATCTTGCTGCTATCGATGTGGATGCCGACTCTGCCACGCTGCCTCTCGATCTTGTGGAAGTAAACCCAGTCGTCTCCCTTCGGCTCCGTCTTGTCATAAAACGAAAGCGTATCCAGTCGCCGTGTGTCTGCTCCCTCGTTTGCAAGAATGTCGTCCGCCATGCACACAATCGACGAGGAGTCCAGACCTCCGCTCAGCTCCGCGATTACTGGAGCGTCGGAACGCAACCTGCGGCGCACTGACTGGCGGAATACATGCCGGAAGTGTTCTTCGTAGTCGCGATCGGTCTTGTAGCGAATTATTGTGTGCGGGGAAAAATGCCAGAAGCGCTCCACGCTCACATTGCTTGGCCGGACTCGGACGAACTGCCCCGGCGGAACTTCGCGAATCTCGCGATAGGGAGTCGAATCCCCGTCGGGATTGTGCGCCAGATATCCAGCAACGAATTCGTCGTCCGTATGAAACTTGATACCCCCAAGCAGCACGAGTGGAGCGATGTCGCTCGACCAACGGACTTGATCAGCTCTCAGATGATAGAAAATGTGCCGCACTCCCATGAAGTCAGAAGCAAAGATCAGTTCCTTCTCTTCCGGCCGCCAGATCGTCAGTGCCCAGTCACCGACAATGCGGCGGAATGAATCAATCTCCCAGCGGTCGAAAGCATACGCTACGATCGAGACGTCCGTGGCGCTGCGGTCCAGATCACTACGAAATTCCGCGAGTAAGTCTTCGCGGTTATCAAGCCGCCCGTCCCAGGTGACTACAAATCCCCGCCGTGAAACGTACGGTTGCCCCTCGCGCCGCGATTCGCGGGTCGTGTGAAAAGGACGATAAATCAGAGCGGCCGGCCCTTCGCAATAAAGCGATTCGCCATCCGGCCCTTGCTGTTGCAGTGCTGCGTTGAACTCCTCGATCAGCCTTCGATCAGCCGCACTGCCGTCGAAATTCCATACACCTGCTTGCACGCTCATTTCATTCCTCTTTCAGCAGCGGTCCCATACCGAATATGTCGCCTGAACATCCGAGCGCTCATTCACGGCGCGTCCATTTACTTCCACCCAGGCGTGCGCCTGAAATGGTATCTTCTGGGCGCCGAGCACCATCCGTGCGTCGACTCCATGCCTACGCAGCAGATACGTGGTGACGAACGAGCGCTGCAAGCATAGCGATTGTTTGGGATACCAGATACAGGCGTAGTTCACAGCACTGCACACGCGCTCGAATGCGTCCTGTGCATTCTTGTTTTTTCGTGCGACCTTCCATCGCCGAACCATGGAGTGAATCGTCTCGAAGCGACAGCATGCGCAGATGACGTCGTAGGCAAAAAGCGCGCACAGTGCTTGTACGAAAAGCGTCATGCCAGCCTCCCTGTCTCCACGGGAACATCGAGTTCGTGGCAGATGAACGCGAGCCTGTCAGCCAGCGCTTCGATCTTGACCGAGAGCGGCTGCACCGGGGTGTGTCCCCACGCTTGTTTGTAGTCGAGCAGAATCGGATGTCCCGAATGATTCGCCGTCTGCAGCCGTGCCGCCATTTTTCTTGCGTGCATGGGGTTGCAACGCGTGTCCGCGTCACCCGAGATGAGCAGGACGGCGGGATAGTCCGCGGCGTCTTGCACACGATGATACGGCGAGTAGGCGAGCAAGGAATGGAGGTCCTGCTCATCCTCGGGTGAACCATATTCCTCTGCCCATCCCGCGGCGAAATCGAAGAGGTGATACCTCGTCATGTCGAGCAAGGGCCCGAGGCAGATGGCGGCGCGGAACAAGTCGGGACGTTGAGTAATCGTGGCGCCGACCAGGAGGCCGGCATTAGAGCCGCCGCCAACGGCAATACGGCTGCCTGCAGAACGCCCTTCCGATATGAGCCACTCGGCGGCGGCAATGAAGTCATCAAACGAGTTTTGACGGTTCGCACGCTTTCCCGCTTTGTGCCATTCTTCACCGAGCTCTGAGCCTCCGCGGAGAGCAGGAACTGCAAACAGCAGTCCCTGCTCGATCAGAAAGGTCGCAAAGGCAGTGAAGCGGGGCGTGACACAACTCCCAAATCCTCCGTAACCAGTCAGAAAGGTCGGCAGCGGTCCCGAGTGCAATAGATCTTTCCTGGCGGCGAGAAAAAGCGGAATCGAGGTGCCGTCCTTCGATGGATAGCTGGTCTCCTCGACGGCGATTTCGGAAAGATCAAATGGGACATTCGGCTCCTGCCACACGCAAGAATGTTCTTGCCGCGTGTCATAACAGTAGACGGTAGGTGGTTGCGCGATTGAGGTGTAGCTGTAGAACAAACTATCGGTTCGATTCGTGGGATTTAGAAGGTCGATAGTGCCGTGCGAAGAAAATGGAACATCCTTTCTCTCACCATCCTTGATGCCGAATGCTTCGATTTGAGTTGAGAAACGATCGACACTCGTCACGAAGATTCGGTCGCCGGCAACTGTGAATTGCTGGATGCAACGATCGGACTGGGGAACAATATCTTGCCAATTTGCAGGGTCGGGATCGTCGAGGGCGATATGAACGATTCGAAAGTTCGGAGCGCCGAAGTCGGTGTAGGCGAAGAGTTGGCCATGTGCGAAGAACGGCACAAAGCAGCCTTCGATATCGCGTAACAAGAGCCTGGGAGCCGCTCCCGGCTCCAGGCGCTGCAAGTAGATTGAGGTGGTCGGGTGCTTGCCGGTAGAGAACACCGCATAAGCCAAGAGATTGGATTCGAGCGAATCAAGAATTCCGAGGAAGAGATTCGGCCCTTCACCCGCAAAAAACACTTCACCGTCTTGCGATCGGTCGCTACCGAAGCTATGCCACAAAGCAGCTTTATATTTGGGTCGCGGATCGAGCAGATCGCGATGAGAGTAATAGAACCCCGCGCCATCGGGCGCAAAAACAAACCCTGTGCAGAAGCCTTCCGGCAGGCAATCCGGCAGAACCGTATTTTTCTGGATGTCCAGAATTTCTACGCTCGAATGGTCGGTCCCGCCTTGTCGGACGGAATAGGCTAAGAAGTTCCCGTCCTGAGAAATCGCGACAATAGAAACGGCAGTCGAAGTCCCGGTTGCGCGCAATGCTGGGTCGACCAAAACTGTCTCCTCTCCGAATAGCCCTTTTCGCATCGCGATAACGGGCTGCTCTCTGTCTTCTTCACGCTTGAGGAAAAAGTGTCGGTCTCCGACATTCCAAGGTTCGGAGATAACCTCCTTGAATGCTAAGAGTTCTCTAACCCGTTGTCTGATTTGCTCCCGCCCCGGAATGGCATCGAGGTATGAGCGTGCGTAAGCGGTCTGCTCCTCGATCCACGCGCGGGTTCGTGGCGAATTCTGATCTTCCAGCCACCGATATGGGTCTGTGATCTCGACACCGTGGAGAACCTCGGTTACGGGTTCGACGAGTGTTGGGGGAGGTGCTTGTACCGCGTGCGCCATTTACTTACCCTCTCGAACATGCGGGGCTACGGAGGTGGTAGGTGTAGGAACTTGGACTCAGTCCCACATCTGAGCGAATGATGGTGAACCGTAAACCCACCCTAGTCCTACCGCGAAAAAACTTTTTTCATGCTTGGATTTGCGCAGGTTCAGTCTCGATTTGCCGGGCGCCTTGAAATGCGAGAAGCGGGCCCTCGGAAGGCACAATGTCCTTACTACCAATCACTTGAGTAACTACCACCCTACCCAGAGACAGGTTGACTAGCTAGAACCGGCGCCATCCATGCCGTCTGGGCGCGCGACTTCATTTCGCCAGCTGCACAAAATCGTGCACCAAAACAAAACTTTCTCCGCCGGAGATGGTTCTAAGCGTTATGTTGCTTCCGGCGAGTCACGGATCAGCCGGGGGATGCCGTTCTTTTCATCTCTGACCGACGGGATGGCCTGGGCTTACGGGCATTTCCGTCTGTCCGGTTTTCAGAACGGATGAACGATTTGTGTTGCTTTCGTTGGTTCCGCTCTTACACTGGTCGGAGGAAAATGGGGAATATCTGACATTGAAAACGACTTCTGGTGGGCTAAGTCAGATTTGACTAAGCCTAGCTGAAGAAATCAAAGGCGGCTCGCAAACGAGGGGGTGCTGAGCCATTCATTAGGAGCACTCTGCAAGACCGACTCGGTCTCGCGGAGGCGCTCCCGTCAAATCGGTTACGACGGGAGTAGTCGTCATGACGAATCCGGGGGATTGGCTGCGTGAGCTTCGTGAGGAACTTCATCTCACGCGTGTGGGGGTCGAGCGCCTGACAACGGAGTCAGCAAGCCGAGCAGCGAATGAACGTTATCGCATTCGGCGCGGCCGGCTCGGCGATCTTGAAGATGGTCACAGTCCACCGGATATCTTCGAGGTAGCCAGCCTTTCTGAATGCTACAAGGTGCCCTACCCTTCAGTACTTCGCGCTTTTGGCGTGCAGTTAAGCGAAGTGCGGAATATCCTTGCACCTCCGATGGAATCCCGCACTCCGCAGAAACCCTGGTCCTTCCCCGATGCCGACCGCCCGTTTTCCCTTAAATTTCAGACCAGCATCAGTTTCGACACCACGCGCCTGGTCACCGAGAGCCCCGAAGAACTGGGTATCCCCGCGGCCGTGCGTCGCGAGCTCGAGGACGCCGATTTTCGCTTCGGAATCGTCGCAACCGACGACGACACGATGGGAGAACTAGTTCCGGCAGGCTCCGTCGTGGTCATCGACAAATCTCGCAATGCGGTGGAGATGGGCAACTGGAAGAGTATTCGCGAGCGACCCATTTATTTCGTGTGGCACGAAAATGGATACAGTTGCTCGTGGTGTTTCCTGACGCGCGAAACCTTGTTCATCGTTCCCTATCCGACTTCGCGCCAGCCTGTAATGATTTTCAAGACGCCACGTGCAGCGTCGATCATCGGGCAGGTCGTTCACGTCTGGCCGCCACTCACTATCCCGAGGCACGGCTGACTGCCGGAGAACGGCCCAGGTTATTGGGCGGAAAGGCGTCTCTTGCGCCGCAGTAGGTTCTCGAGGAACCCAGATTTCTTGGGTGTTGTCTGGTTCGGTCTGCGAATCAACTGTTGCGCTTCGAGCGCAGCGATGAATTCGGTGGCATCTGAAACAAGCTGAGGTCGGCTCACAGGAAATTCTTGTCCCAGCGCATCGACGATTTGCTCAAGGGAACATTCCTTCTTCAGCAACTCCCAAATCTTGAGTCCGACCGGGTTGAGGCTGAAGCAAACTCCTTGTTCGACGTCCAGCAGAACTGCTCCATCTTCAGAAGCAACTTCTCGGATGCCCGGTGCAATCGCCAACTCTACGGTGCTCGTCGCTTGATCCATGGCACATAACCTCGTCATCGCTTTACTCGGACTTGAGTTTTCGCACAATGAACCATGGCCATCGTTCGCGGCGACAAATATTTTTGCTGCACGAATTCCTGCAAACGGAGCCTAGCACTAGCATCGATTGGCATTGAAACAAGGTCGGGCTGGACGAAGAATCACTCCTGGGTAAAGCCCTCGCCCTTGCACGAATATGTGCACGGTCGAAAAGGATAAGCTAGCCACTCGTTTCACAGCTGGGAAGCGAAAAACCACTAACCGCCGCTTGCTCAAGTGGTTGGGCGATATCTGCGGTTGTAAACCTGAGGGGCATCGCGGTTAGGCGTGCAGGAATTCATGCACGGGAACAAGATTTGTGCCATTGCTCGCGAACCGTGCTAACTAGCGAGACATGGAGCGCCGGGGTGATTTGCTGTCTTCCGAAATGCACTGGCTCGTCCGCTATGCTCGACCCCTGCGATTTCTTCTGATTGCAGATCTTCTGTGCATGATTGTCGGCAGTGCGCTCTCACTGCTGGACCCGCTGGTCGTAAAGTGGCTGATCGATGTTGCCTTGCCGAGCCACACATTGCGCCCTGTGCTGTTGGGTACATTGATCTTTTGCTTGATCTACGTAGCGAGTCTCGGGATCAATTACATGGCCTCATTCCTCAGTTGCCTTGTCACGCAAAAGATGGTGTTCCGGATCCGGATGTCCGTTCTGCGCAGGTTGCATGTGCTGCCCGCACAATACCGCCGAGATTCCCAAGTAGTAGACACCTTGTACCGCATCGAGCAGGATGTGGACCGCGTGGCGGAATTGAGTGGAGACATTCTTCCCTTAATCATCCAGATGGCGATCATGGGCGTTATGGTCCTGGTCACGATGGGTGTGTTGAATTGGCATCTGACCTTGTTAGTTGCTCCGATGCTTCCCATCTTTTATCTCTTGCAGCGCGCCTACGCCGGGAAGCTGAAGGAAGCCGCGGACAACGCTCAACATCAGTCCGGGAGAGTGAATGCCTTCCTACTGGAGCACCTGGCCGGTCTAATGCAGTTGCAACTGCTCAATCGTACTTCGACTCAAGCCGGAAAATTCGCGCGTCTCACCGCCAAAGGGGCGCAGCTTCAGGTCAAGCAACATGCGACGGAAATGGCCTTTGGGGCGGCGTCCGTGTCAGCCATAGTCCTTGGCGTGGGCTTAATCCTTGGTTATGGGGGGTATGAGGTAACCCGAGGCCTATTGACGGTCGGCGGTCTGGTTGCCTTCCACGGCTACGTCTTCCGTTTGTTCGCGCCTGTCAGCATCGCAATCGATCTTCAATCGAGATTTCAGAGGGTTGGCGCCAGTATTCGGCGCATTGTGGAGATGACGAATCCGCAATCGACTTCTGAAGCCCAAGGAAATGTGGTGCCCTTGCGGCGCGACGTCAAGCCTGAACTCGAATTCCGCTCCGTGTGTTTTTCCTACGAGCGAGATCGGCCGATTTTGCGCAACATGAGCTTCCGGATTGAGCCGGAAGAGACGGTGGCACTGGTGGGTCTCAACGGCTCCGGGAAAAGTACGATCGGACTTCTCGCCACCGGTTTGTACACGCCGGATGCAGGCTCGATCCTGGTCGGAGGCAGTGACACGCGAGAAGTGGGTGGCCGCAGTCTTCGCGCGACTATCAGCTTAGTACCGCAAGATCCCATCTTGTTTGACGAAACGATCCGGGAAAACCTTCTTTACGGAAATCCACTGGCCACTTCCAGTGACTTGGATGAGGTTGCCGCGCTCACGCAGCTCGACCAAGTTGTTCTGCGGCTTCCAAGGGGTTTCGAGGAGCCGCTGGGCCCACTCGGGGCAAGGCTTTCTGGCGGAGAAAAGAAACGGCTGGCTTTGGCTCGCACTCTCCTGCAGCAGCCAAGAATTCTAATTGTGGACGAGATCACCAGCTCTCTCGATGCACCGTCAGCGGCTGGACTTCTCCGTGGACTGGAACACTTTCGCCAGTCCCGAACGCTGGTCGTAGTTTCTCATCGCCCATCGACGATCCTCTGGGCAGATCGAATCCTAGTGGTGGAAGACGGTGCCATCGTCGATTCCGGACGACATGCCGACCTTATCCTGAGATGCCAAGCCTACCGCAGGATTTGGCAGTCTCAGGATTACGAAACACCAACCTTTCTCGATCGAGCGGACATGCCCCGATTGGAGCCCAGTATCGCAGGTCCAGCACACTAGGTAGGTTCATCTACGTTCAACCGTTCAATAGCGGAGGACCACATGTTGGACCACGATCTCAGCCTGACTCATTCAGGCTCTGACTCTGTGCCCGCATTCCACGAAGTTTGCCGCAGTGTTCTTAACCCAGGCAGCCTGTCATTTGTGGCGGCGAATGCGCCGTGGGAGGTCGTCCATTCGTTTGAGGCCCGCCAGCAGCGACTCGCAAGTTTCTCGCTACAGCTCGCAGGCACGATGCTCGTGCGGCAACTCCGCAAGACCGAGAGGAATAGTTTTAAGAGATCTTTATTGCTATTCTTCCAGTCCTGCCCGTTAAAGATGAAACACGTGATGTTGCTGGTCGCTTGCACACTTGGGCGGCTGGGACTCGGCGTTCTAGGCGTTTTGCGGCACGGAATCCCTCGTCACTTGCAGATTGGTTTATCTGCGAAGATCCTGCGGAATGTTGGCAATGTGCTGACCGATTCGGAGACCGACGATGAAACAGACTTGGAGAACCAGAGTGGCGCAAATGTAATCCATCCTTATGCTTTCGATATGCACTACGCCGCAGAATCCGGCGACGGCGGGGTTGCCGCAGATATTCTGAGGGCTCTTACTGTTTCTTTACCCAATGACCTTTCACGCCTGATATTTCTAGCGACGCTTCGTGATAATAACTCTGGTCATTACTTCCACCCGGACGTGGCCCGCCGATTCTCTGAGCGTGTTGCCGATCGGGCAATGCTCGCCTGTCATCAACGTATTTACAAACAAGTGGTTGCTCTTTCGATCGAAGACCTTACCGATCAGCTCGACCTGTATGTCACGACGGTTCCAGCGCCGAGAGAAAGAATGATTGAAAGCTGGACAAAGCTGAAGGCGTATCGGGCCACTATTCCGATAGATACGGATCCCATCTCGGCAGAGATTTTCTTTATGAAAGTTGAGGTTGCGGTTGCAATTTTAGAAGCGAGGCTTCCCCGTCGAATTCAATGATTGGAGCAGAGTACTGTGTCTGTTGCCCGCAAACTGTTCTTCGATTTGCCGGTCCCGAAGAAGCTGGTTGCAATCCTTTGGATCTTCCTCATCGTCGTCATTGCTTTACTAGGTTTGAGCTATCTGACGATTGAAAACCTCTCAGCCGCCAGGGCGTACGTGGGTGGAGAGGGTCTTTGGTCTAAGGCGCAGAAACAGGCGGTCCGTGAATTGCTGCTGTACTCGACCTCGCGCTCGGAAAGCCACTTCGCGGCCTATCAAAGAGCTCTTTTGGTTCCCCTCGGTGACAGACAAGCACGCCTGGAGTTGGAGAAGCCGCACCCGGACATGAACCTCGTCCGCACTGGTCTGGTTCAAGGGCGGAACAATCCCGAAGACGTCACTGGGATGGCGGCACTGTTCCGGCATTGTCGAAAGATGAGTCATATGTCGGAGGCACTCGAGATTTGGGCGCAGGGCGACGCCCTCATCGACCGACTGCAAGGCTTGGGCAGTGAACTACACCACGAGATCTCATCGGACCGTCCTAATGCGACTAGGATTGCCGACCTTGCTCATCGAGTGGACGTCGTCGGAGACCAATTGACCCCGCTTGAGGATAGCTTTTCGTACGCTCTCGGGGCAGGAGCTCGCCAGGCGAAGCACCTATTCCTGCTGGCCACTTTCATCGCTGCGGCTATTTCCTTCGCCGGAGGTCTCCTGTTCACCCTCTTCATGTTGCGACACATGCGACAGACGGACCAAAGGCATCGGCAACTCCTGGACGCAGCGAACGATGTGATTTTGGTCATCGATGCCGAAACAGGAGTAGTCGCGGAAGCCAATGCTCGCAGTGGCCAGATCCTAGGCCGGTCATCCGGCGAAATGATTGGCCGGAACGCGGAGACAATTGTGTCGGAGTGCGATCGCGAGGCTTACAGACGCATGGTGCAAGCGACGGGCGCAGGTCAGCCGGTCGCGGGTAGAGAACTACATCTGGACCGCGCTGATGGGAGCGCATTGGCAGTCGAAGTCAATTCCGTCATGACCGAATTTGCAGGCAGGAAGTTAATCCTGGGAATATTTCGGGATATCCGAGAACGAAAACGCCTGGAGGAAGAAACTCGGCAGGCTCAGAAAATGGAAGTCGTCGGCCGGCTGGTAGGAGGGATCGCCCACGATTTTAATAATCTTCTGATGGTGATTCTCACCCAGTTGCGCAAGATTCGCGTTTCGCCGAGCCCGCCGCTGGTTCTGGAGCATGCCGAGACCGCCCGAATCGCTGCAGAAAGGGCTGCTTCACTGACGAGCCAACTGCTCTCCTTCGGACGCCGGCAGGTGTTGGTGCTCCAAGTCCTAGATTTGAACGAACTCCTCGAGGAAGTGAAAGAAATGCTGTCTACCATTCCGAGGGACCAGGTGCAATTGACCATGACGCTGAGTGTCGAGTCACTTCCCGTCAAGGTCGACCCTGGAAAGATTGAGCAAGTCATCATGAATCTAGTGGTAAACGCTTGTGACGCTATACCTTCAGGAGGAGACGTAGTAATAAGGACCGCTCGTGTACCCAGACCTGCTCCTGAAACAGGGGGATTTGAGGATGCAATTGCCTTCGCGATGCTGGAGGTGACGGATACTGGCTACGGTATGGAGGCTGAAACTAAAGCTCATCTGTTCGAGCCCTTTTTCACCACGAAGCCGCTCGGCAAGGGCACGGGGCTGGGACTCTCCACTGCCTATGGCATCGTGAAGCAGAGTGGAGGTTCAATTGAGGTAGAAAGCTCACCTGGGAGGGGAAGCACCTTTCGAGTTTACCTGCCGATGGTTGAGAAGACCGTGGGCCCTCGAACGATTCGCGAATGGCCGGCGTCCTCTTTAAGAGGATCGGAAACCATTCTCTTGGCGGAGGACCAGCCCGCGATTCGCAGCGTTTTGCGTGAATTCCTGGAGGCCCATGGCTACAAAGTGCTGGAGGCGCAAAATGGCAACGAAGCGCGTGAGATTGCCAAGACTTATGCCGGCGCCATCGACGTGCTGGTCGCAGATGTGATCATGCCTCACATTCGCGGAACTCAGTTGGCGAAACTGCTCACCGAGCTTCGTCCCGAAATCTGCGTGGTCCTCATCTCGGGCTACTCTGAGGATGCATTGCTGGACAGCCACCTGCTTGCGGAAGGAAATATGACCGTCATGCAAAAGCCTTTTGAGCCAGAGGAGTTGGTTCAAAAGATAAGGGAGGTGCTACCTGGAAGCCGTATGCCGCCCGGGCCCCGGCGGTCGTAGTTTCTTCAGGCTCGAAAGCCGGGCATGCCCAGGGACGGCAGGTTTGCCTTTCACCTTATAATTCTTGTATGGCGGATCGCATTGCGTGCTCCTGTGTAACCTGCCCGCAGTGCGGAGCGTGGATTGTGGTGCAAGGGGAAAAAATCGCTGACAGTTCCAGCAAGAACTTATCTGTCCGGACCACCTGTTCAATGCCGGAGTGTGCAAGAGAGTTCTCGTTCGATGGGGAGGATACGCATGTGTTTGAAGTTCCACTGCACCTATTCGAACGCCGCTATTTCTACCGCTCCGAATTGTCACCACCGTCCTGAATTGGGAAGATTTATCGTCGGCCGTAGTAAGATATCTGTGTAATAACTGGTGAAGGCGTTCACCATTAACCGCTGTCCCACCTGCTGTTAAGCCGGGCACAGCTGATGACTCCTGACAAGGGATTCTTTGTCGCGGAGTCATGGCGCCCGGGCGAAAGAACCCCAAAAAGTGTTGCGAATAGGCGGTCCATGCAAGCAGTTGCGTCCACCTGTGCTCGTGCTATTGGAGACTCTGGTTGCCGCGATTTCTTGAGCCGACTTCGCCAAGAGGTCTGGAAGCGAACTCGTAGCTTTAGCGCGCTCTTATCGAGGAGCACGCTTGGCAAATTGAGCGTAGCCCTGAGTTGCCATGAGAACGGAGCAGCAGCCATGAAGATCGTTATCATTTCTGACGTACATGGAAACTACGAAGCCCTGCACGCGCTGCCTGAAACATACACAGAACTTTGGGTCCTCGGAGACCTAGTGAACTTCGGCCCTGAGCCCGCAGAGGCAGTGGATTTCATTCGGGAAAACACTTCGATTGTGATTCGCGGAAACCATGATCATTCGGTTGGGTACGACGAGGACCCTCGTTGTGTCGCGCGTTACCAGAAGATGGCGGACGAAGCTCGCCAATATACTGCGGGGGTGTTGAACGAAGAACAAAAGCAGTTCCTAAGAGATCTTCCGCTTCGCCGGGAGCTTCGGCGGCAGAATACTCGCTTTTATGTTTGCCATGCCAAACCATCCGATCCTCTCTACGGCTACAGCGCACCGGATTCTCCCGACTGGATCGCAGAGGTCCAGACACTACAAACTGATGTTCTCCTGGTCGGCCACACGCACGTGCCACTTATGCGTCGCATCGGCGATCGCCTAATCGTTAATCCGGGTAGTATTGGCCAGCCCATGACAGGTAAATCGGAAGCATGCTACGCGGTCTGGGAGGATGGGTCCTTCCAGCTCAAGACATATTCTTACCCTGTCGAAAAGACAGTCGCAAAGGTTCGCGCTCTATCATTTTCTCAGGATGTAAAAGCGGACCTTGTGCATATCCTTCGAAACGGAGCGCTTCGTTAACGACCAAATCCGAATCGACTGGTTCGATGCAGCGGATGAGTCGCGTCAGCCTCCAAGAAATGCGGGGGATCGTTGCTGTCAGCACGAGATCGACTGTTCCGGCCAACAACAAGTGCTTCTGCAAGTGAAACTCTCTATTTCCGTCTGTCCACCCAAGCCTGCCAAACTCCAGCCAGAAATATATATCCAAAGAGACCCACAAGGAATCGCCAAACTATTCCGCCGCCCTGATACCACTGAAAGCCAGCGTAGCTGGTCCCAATCAGACTGAGCGCTGTCAGATGATTGTTGAGATTTTCCGGTATTTTATTCATAGCTCTCGTTGACGATTCCAGCGCGCGACTGCCCCATATGGCCGTGGCTGCCTCTCGCGGCTGACGGAGACAGACTCGAAGGACCGATTACGACTTGACACCGCGTCGCCGGTACTCGCTGTAGCGATGTAGTGCATCCTCAATCACGGGATATGCTGCGGACGCTGACACGATTTCTTCTACTTCGACTGCTTTCTCTTCAAGCTGCTTGTAGTCCTGGAAAAAGCGGCGAAGCACCAGCAAGCGATGTTGCGGCAGTTCGCTGGCTTCGTGATAGGCATTGAACTCTGGATCACCGGTGGCGATTGCGATGATCTTATGATCCTTCTTACCTGCATCGATCATCGTCATCAATCCGATCGCCCGGGCGGACATCACAGTTAGAGGCGCCACAGCTTCCTGGGAAAGTACAAGCACATCGAGCGGATCATCGTCTTCAGCTAGCGTCTGCGGAATAAAGCCGTAATTCGCGGGATAGTAGACTGCCGAGTAAAGGAGACGATCCATTCGAATGAGACCGCTTGGTTTGTCCAGTTCGTATTTCACGCTTGAACCCAGCGGGATTTCGATAACGGTGCGAAACTCCTCAGGCAGTTGCACGTCCGGTGTAATGTCATGCCACGGATGCGACATCGTTGTTTATCCTTTCCAGCAAAACGAAACTCGTACAGCCAAACACCAAAATCTATGGGGCGATTAAAGCCTCTTGTGCCTCAACTTCCTGTCGATTTCTTTCCCGCCGATACAGCAGCCAAGTCGCCACCGCTGCGAGCATCGTGAAACTTACGCAAGTGCACGCCAGCGAGGGCAGCCCTCCGTTCATCCAAACGACGGGAGAGCCTCGTCCTTGTCGCAGGACGACGGAGAAGTAGGCAAGGGGAAGATCAAGAAACGCGAAAATGCTGAGAACCGCGGCCAGTGTTGACGCTTGCCCGAGGTCGGCATATCGCCGCAGCAGCAAGCAACTCAGGTAGATCGGCCAAACCAAGACGCCCCAGGTCAGAACTCTGTCCCACGCCCACCAGACGCCAAAGAGATGATGAAACCAAAGCGGTCCGGCGACAAGGAGGGCACTCAAGAAAATCACTCCTACCTGCGCGGCCGCGAGCGCCAACGCGTCCGCCTGCGGCTGGCGGTGCGCCAAATAAAATATCGAAGAGACAAAATTTGTGGCAAAGCAAATGATCGCAGCCAGGGTCAGCGCCAATTCAGACGAGAGCAGTCGCTGCGCTGGCTCTCTGGATCCATTGCTGGCGATTGCCACCGACCCCAGGATCAAGACCGCGCAACCCAGGATTTCACGAGTTCTTCGGGATTTGCCTTTTGCCATTACCCAGCCAGCCTCTCGAT
>Ga0182024_10011107_pt1 | contig 18165 bp, 20 predicted proteins | sample P32metaG_FD_120480 | JGI IMG/M metagenome (GOLD analysis project Ga0182024, IMG submission 120480) | Permafrost microbial communities from Stordalen Mire, Sweden - P3-2 metaG (Illumina Assembly) | ecosystem: Environmental > Terrestrial > Soil > Wetlands > Permafrost | place: Sweden: Stordalen... | reverse complement strand
GGAGGCTGCCAAAGTGGAGAGAGCCTGGGCCGTGGTTTCGGCACATCGTGACGGCCTCAGCGTGCGCAAGATCGCCGACGCGGTCGGTCTCAGCCCCACGAGGATGCACCAAGTCCTGGCCAGCCCCGAGGCTGCCGGCTGGGAAGCCCGCCTGGACATGCTCCGCGCCCACGGCTGGCCGGCGCCGGAGGACCCCCCGGCCGATACCCCCTCTAGCGACATGGTCGGCGACCGGCTGGCCGACGAAGCTCAGGCCCTGCGTGACGTTACCGACTGGCTGGACAATTTCGTCTACGCACTCTTCGAGACCGATGAGGCCTTCAGGGCCTCTTGGCGCTGCCGTTGTGGCACTGAAAACTGTCGAGGCACTGTCACCGGGCGGGACTGGCAACTTGCTGACCTGCAAGCTCGTTATGGTGGGCACTTCTCGCCGCTGCTGGAGAAAAGGATCGCCAGGCAGCGCTCTGGCCTGCAGGTCGTTAACAAGTGAGATAGCCGGCAGTTGACCGTGTACCTGGGCCGAAGGAGCCTCTCCGCTCCCCCCCGTCACGACCGCACCGGTTATTGAACGACGACGCTTGGGTTGTCCTTCCCCTACCTGGGCAACACCCTATCTTGTGTGCCAGAACGCCCGTTACGCGTCGCAGGACCTGACCAATGCCGCGGAACGACGGCTATTTCTCGTGCGTTCGGCAGAGCGACTGAGACATAACGTGCGCCCAGAGCGGCTGGATGTTCCGAGCTCGCTTTGTCCGATCAGAGCTATCCCGGCGGCATGTTCGTGGCGGCCCTCACTTGTGCTCGAGCGGCCCGCGCGGCCTTTTCCCTGCCGACAGTCTGGGCCGTCGGCGGGGACCGTAGGTTTCAACAGCAGCGGTGCCCAAGAGCCGGCGAGCCCGGACGAAGGCAGGTCACATGCCGGCGGCGACGCTGGTGGCGATGATGGCCCCCATCTCTAGCTCACCCTTTACCTTTACGGCGTCGCCTTTCCTCAGAGCCGAGAGCTTCGCCTTCATGGAACCCAGGGTCACATGCGTCATGGCGTTCGTCTTGACCTCGTAGGACTTCATACCCACGGACATCTTGAACGAAGTGCTCGACAGCAGCTTCTCAAACGTCCCCGTCTTGGTGACTTGCATCATGGCCGAGCTGTGCAGCGCCGCGGCCTGGCTGGCGGGGGCGGTCACGGCCCCGAGGGTGCTCGTGATGCCAAGCGCCAGGGTGAACGGCACCACCCTGAGGAACCTCTTTGCTTGCATTTGTCTTCATGCTCCTTTGGTTGGGGGTTTGGGGGTTTGCTGTTGCGGTTCGTCGTACCCAGGCCGGCGCATGACGCCGCGCCCAGTGGGCCGGGGCCCAGCCCCGCACCATGCTGCGCAGGGCCTGGGGATGGGTGAGGGCGAAGCTGACGTGCCCTGGTACCTGGAGGCTGCCACGGGCCGTCTGGGCGCCGCTCTCCACCCTCCCGCTTGTCCTCCCGCTGTGCTCGGCCACACCGTTAGAGACGCTCGGCCCCACGCATTGATTGCATGCCTTGATTGCATGCCCTGCTGCCGGCCGGGCGGCGCCCTCAGATAAAGCTCAAATGAGCCCGAGGCGCGCCGCCATTTGGGGCATTTCCGCCATGGGCATGGCTGCCACGACGAACATGGACTCGCCGCCGCCTCGCCGGTTGACCCCGTACATCGACAAGCGGCCCTTGGTGGCCATCCAGGCATGCGGTGAGGAGCCCGTTAGCAGGTGCGACGTTGAAGGCACGGGGAACGGCCGGGCCGAGGTGGCCACGATCTCCTCAGTGCCCTCCAGCAGGTAGGCGCGGACGACCAGCGCTTGGCCGCCGATGACGAAGTGCTCTCCGGTTCGGAGAGGCGTTGTCGGCGACGAGCCTGGGGTAATCATGGCGGCGACAGCGGCAACCTGCGCAGGCTCAGGCGCCGCCGAGCGGGAGGCGACCCAACCAAAGCTGCCGGCGGCTAGCCCTACAAGCAAGCATGCGGAGGCGACCAGGCGCACGTGAGGACGGGTGGCGGCCCTGCGCAACAGCGACGGTGCCCGCCGAGCACGCCTCTGGGACCGCCGTCGTTGCCCGGCAGCAAGCCGGTGCCGCTTTGTAAGGTGTCGTCCTGCCACGACCGGGCCTTTCGGGGCTTCGGCGGCGGCCAGCGCGACCGAGGCGGCGACCCGGCCCTGGAGCCCGGCCGGAGCGGGCTGGCGCAGTTGCTCGAGCGCCAAGCGGGCGGCGCGGTCGGCCTGGACAGCCGCCCAGCACTGCTCGCAGGCGAGGAGGTGCTCGTCGAAGCGCCGCTCCTCTTCCGAGGAAAGCTCGCCGGCGAGAAAGGCGACCAGGCGCTCTTCAGGACAGGTCACGGTTCACATCCTCCCCGACCAACAACGACGCCAGTCGCTGGCGGCCACGGAACACCCGCGAGAGAACGGTATTGCGGGGGCAGCCGAGCATCTCGGCCACCTCCGAGGCGCTGTGGCCCGCCAGGTCCATGAGCACAATCGCCAGTCGCTGATCCTCGGGCACTTGGGCTAGGGCCCTGGAGACGGAAGCCCGGTCGATCCTGGCGAGGGCTTCTTCGGGCACGTTCACTCCTGGGGCTTCTGGCTCGTAATGCTCGGGTAGTGATGTCTCCACGGCTCGGCGTGCGCGGCGCCGCCCTTCGCTGCGGGCCAGGTTCAGGCAGATCGTAACGAGCCATGCTTTGGTGCTCGGCCCCCGGTGGCTGGCGAACGCCGCGAAAGCCCGCGAGTAGGTCTCCTGGACGAGGTCCTCGGCTTGGTGGTGGTCCCTGCTCGTGTGCCGTGCCACCCTGTAAACGACGTCGAGGTGCGGCATAGCCGCCTCGAGGAAGGCTCGTTCCTGGTCGTCCATCTGGCTCGTCTCGATCGTATTGGCCCCTGGCACCCTGCCCCACCCATTACAGACGCCCGGCGCGGCAAGTTGATTGCGCGTCGGGAACTACCGCCCTGGGCGCTGGGTGTGGGCCAAGTCCGCCGAGGAGCCTGCTGGGGATAGCGCCGGACCGGCGGGCCGACATGGCCGCGCCCAGTCATGTTCACCTCGCCTACCGGCCCGGGGTACCGATCGCCCGCCCCCCAAGTTCGGTTTGCAGGGTTCCGCGCAATCAAACCGCCGGGCGGGGCGTTCTTAAGGGATGTGAGCTACAGGATCGACATGTTGGGCCCACAATTGGACCATGGCTGAGGTGAGCTCCACGGGAGGCCCAGCGGGCCCGACCCCCGACCAGGGCGAGAAACCCATCGGCCGCCGGGCTGTCCTTGGCATCCTGGGCCTGGGTGGGCTCGGGATCGCCTTCGGCCAGCACGTGCAGAACGGCATCTCTGACCTGCTGAAGCCGCTCCGCGGCACAGGGCTCGCCGGCCTCGTCCCCGGCGGCGGCAACTTCACCCTTTACACCGTGACCAGCGGCTTCCCTGCACCGCCGCCCGACTACAAGTTGACCGTCAACGGGATGGTCGAACGTCCCGTCCAGCTGAGCGTGCGCGACCTGGAAGCCTTGCCGGCCACCAGGCTCACCCACGACTTCCAGTGCGTTACCGGGTGGGTCGTCGACGACGTGCACTGGACCGGCGTCCGCCTCACCGAACTGGCCAAATTGGCCGGGGCCCGCCCGAGCGCGACGGTGTTCCATTTCTCCTCCTTCGACGGGGTGTACACCGAGACCCTTACGACGGACCAGGTCGAGCAGAGCGGCGCCATCGTTGCCTACTCGATGCTCGGCGGGCCGGTCAGCAAGGGCCACGGTGGCCCGGTGCGCCTCTACGTCCCGGGGATGTTCGGTTACAAGTCGATCAAATGGCTGTCCACGATCACCCTGACCAGCGTGGTGGAAGAAGGCTATTGGGAACAGAACGGCTACCCAGTAGATGCCTGGGTCAACGGCCATGGGCCATCGGCCGCCTGAGGCCATGGCCAGCCCGACCGCACTTAGCAGCGCCGTTCCCCTACCCGAGCAGGAACGGCCTGGGCTGCTCAACCGCTTCGACCGTGTGGAGCGGGCGGTCCATTGGACCAATGCCATCCTGTTCGCCGTGCTGGTCGTGACCGGTGCCGCCCTGTACTTCGCGCCGCTTACCGCCATCGTCGGCCGGAGAGAACTGGTCGAGCGCATCCATCTCTACGCAGGCCTGGCGCTCCCGGTGCCGCTCATCCTCGCCCTATCGGGGAGCTGGGGCCAGGCTCTGCGCCGCGACATCCGGCGTTTCAACCGCTGGAGCCGGGACGACCGGCGTTGGTTGCGGGCCGTTGTCCGCCCGGCCGAAAAGAGAAGGCAGGTCTTCGCCCGCGTCCGCGTGGGCAAGTTCAACGCAGGGCAGAAGGCCAACGCCGCCTTTACCGCAGGAGCCGGCCTGATCATGCTCGCCAGCGGCGCCATCCTGCGCTGGTACAGGCCCTTCCCGCTCTCTGTGCGGGCCGGCGCCACCTTCGTGCACAACTGGCTGGCGCTCGCTTTTGTGATCGTGATCTCGGGCCACGTCCTCATGGCCCTGGCCGACCGCCAGGCGCTGAAGTCGATGCTGTTCGGCCGGATCAGCCGGGCCTGGGCGCGCCACCACGCGCCCGCCTGGCTCGACGAGCTCTCCCAAGAGGAGGCGAACCCCGCAGAGCAAACAGGACGCTGACCCATCGTCACCAAGGCACACGTCGGTCGGCACAGAGCTACCGCCGGTCAAGCAGTGGCATGGTGAAATTGAGCAGCGTGGTGCCGAACCTGTGTAGGGTCCAAAAACCCGATTATGCAAGTCGTGGGGACCGTCGCCCGAAGCACATTTCGAGGGCGGCTCGTCGCCACCAAGCACTCGGCCCCGGCTTCCCGCGCCACTGAACAGCGAGTAGTCGCTGGTCTCTTGCCGGAAGCTGACACGCTAACTACGCTGAGCTCGGCTTCGGCCGCACTCCTAGGGTGCTCGCCGGATCTTCGACCCAGGACCACCTCAAGGTTGGTTCGGCCCTCAGCGCTTGGCATGGCGTTCCGCCTCGGACTTAATGCTCGCCAGCGAGGCGACTACGGCGGCCTCCCACTTCCTCGCTACCTGGTTCCCCCACCACCGGCCGACGGCCCAGAAGTCCGCTCGGAGCTCGCCGGTGTACTCGAGCTGGGTGCCCCCGGCTACCTCGTGCAACACGAAGGTCTCCCGCACGTAGGGAACGGGCCCACGGACCAAGCGGAACTCGATGCGGTCCGCGGCTGGGAACCGGACCGTCTCAACGGTCGTGGTCACCAGCCCCGCGGTGGTCGGCGTGTAATGGGCGGCCAGGACCATATCGATGCCTCGTTCGAGTACCTCCAGCTTGCTTGCCATCCCACGGGGGGTACGGCCGAGGTAGGGCTGGGATACGACGTCATGAACCACGTCCTGGGGCGCAGCGATCTCCACGCGAATAGGGCCCAGCGGCCGATGGGTACGTCCCCAGCCGACGTCGAGTGTGAGCGCGCCGGTGACGATCATCCGGTACCCGGCTGCCACCAAGCCCGCCGTGCTCAACATCCACGCACAAGTGCGCAACCGACGGATCGTCCGCCGTTGTGCGCCGGGCCCTGGCCGCGATCGAGGGATGCTCGCGCTCACGGCCGCACGCGCTCGACAGCGTCACGATGGGTACTGGTGCGGAGGCGGGCCGCGCGACGTCGTCGCCCCGGTCGACCTGTAGCTTTCCTCGGAGCTCGGCCGCGGCCTGCGCAAGGACCGACCGCTGGGTGGTGGCTCTGTTTCATTGCCGGACAGTAGCGCCCTCAGCCCCGCCGACCGCGTCGAGCCTGTCGGCCCCCGCTCCTGCACCGCCGCCACACGCACGCCGGCTCGAGCGTCGCCATCAAGCAAGGCCAAGCTGGGACCGATAACTAGGGCGATGAACGGCACTCGGGTGAAAACGGCTCGACCCGGGCTCATTGTGTGGTGGGCTGTGCTCGGCGCGTTCGGTTGCGTATTGGTCGCCCTGTTGCGGGGGCCCCTGGCCAACGCCCAGCTGGTTTCGCCCTTCGCGTTGTTCTGGTTGGTCGTGATCGGTGCCGGGCTGTGCTGGCTCCCCTCCGTCGCGTTGATGGTCGTCGGGTGGCGTCGGGATCTCGCTGAGCTCGTCATCCTCGGTGCCGCGCTAGCCGTGGAGTCCGGGTTCGGCTTGGTGCATGGCTTCACCGTCCCCGGCGTCCTCTACGGTCCGAACAACGCCGTGCTGAGCTCCGCCTTCCTGGCGCTGCCTACCGCGCTTGTGGTGGCACTCCCGGTCCTCGCGCCACGCTCAGGTTTTGCCGCCGCGCTCGGGCGCCACTGGCGCGGTTGGGCGGTCGGATGGATGGGACTGGCCACTATGTGTTGCGGCCTGCTCTTGGCTCGTCCCGACGTTCTCGCCGCCCCCACCATGGGCACTCCTGTCCCCGTGGCCGTCGGGGTCGTTTCGCTCATAGCGGCCGTGGCGCTGTCGGCGCGACAACTTCGCCTCTACTGGCTGGGCAGGCTCCGGGTGTCGTTCGTGGCTTCTCTCGCGTTTTTGTGGTTGGGGCTGTCGGGATTGGTTTGGCTCGGCCGGGGGCCGTTCTCCGCGGGCTTCTGGGTAGCACACGTCCTGGACATCTGCGGAGTGGCCGCGGGCGCCGTGGCGCTCTTGCTGGGCTACCGCTCAAACCGCTCCGTCGCTACCTTGATGGCGCCCGTCCTCACCCGGGACCCGTTGGTCGCCCTGGACCTGGGCCTGTCACCGGTCGCCCACCGCTTTGTCGCCCTGCTCGACCGCAAGGACCGATCAGCCGTGACCACGTCGTCCGCGTCGGCGAACTGGCGGTCAGGGCCGGTGAGCGCGCCGGGTTGAGGGGGACCAGGCTCAGGAACCTCGGGCTCGCCGCCCTCTTCCACGACATCGGCAAGCTCGAGATCCCCGACGACATCCTCATGAAGCCCGGAGCCCTCACCGAAGACGAGTTGGAAGTCATGCGTACTCACCCGGCTGTCGGCGAGCGCCTCATGCTGAGCGAACCCGAGCTTTCTCCAGCGGCACGGTTCGTTCGCTCTCACCACGAACGCCATGATGGCCGGGGTTACCCCGACGGCCTGGCCGGTAGCCGCATCCCGATGGAAGTCGGCATCATCAGCACGTGTGACGCCTTTGATGCCATGTGCCACACTCGCCAGTACCGGGCCGGCATGGGCCCCGCGCGAGCGCTTGAGATCTTGCGCGAGCACGCTGGTTCCCAATGGAGCGTGGAGGCCGTCGGGCTGGTGGTGGCCACGATCGAGTCGGGCGAGGTGGCGGGCACAGCCCTTGACCATGTGGGACGAGCCGTCGCCGACATGGAGCTCGCCTGCGGCTGCGCCGACGCCCTTCCGGGCCCAGTACGAGACTTGGCGCTGACTGGCGGACCGCCGAGCTGAGGAGCTGGGTGAGGGACGATCAGCACGGTCGCCTTGAGCGGGGCCGCTCCCGTCCGCCAGACTGATCGGGTGAGGATGGCGACCTGCTCGCGCACTGAAGGGCGGGCGTGACCGGCTACCGCCGTGCGGGGCTTAGGTGGCGGCCTGTGACCGAGATCAGAACGAGGCCCACGGGCTGTCGGAGGCGGTGACGTTCGGGCGATGAAGGGCACCGGGGCGATGGGTTGGCTACGACATTTGGAGCGACTTACCCGGCCGGTCGACCCCGAGACGAGAGCCGTGCTCGACCGGCGTTGGGCCGAGCTCCCCGAGGGGGCCCGCACGACCGCACAGACGCTCGGGCGAGCCGGGTCGGGTTGCGAAGGCACCCACGGCGTGTTCCCGCGCTGTAACTTCTCGTGCCGCCCGTGTTACCACTCCCGCGAAGCGAACCACGTGCGCGTGGACGGACCGCACACGCTGGCACAGGTCGAAGCACAGATGCAGTTCTTGCGCGCCAACAGGGCGCCGCACGCTCATGCCCAGCTGATCGGGGGCGAGGTGGCCTTGCTCAGTCCCGACGACCATGCCGAGGCTCTGCTCATCATGCGCCGTTATGGCCGCGAGCCGATGAGCTTTACCCACGGGGACTTCGGCTACGACTACCTGGAGCGCGTTGCCCTCGGTGCGGACGGCCGGCCGCGCTTCGGCCGCCTTTCGTTCGCGGCGCACTTTGATACGACGATGTTCGGCCGTACAGGGATCCGCCGGCCGACGAGCGAAGCAGCGCTCGACCCGCACCGAGCGGCGTTCTGTGACATGTTCGTACGTCTGCGGCGCGAACACGGCGTGCGGTGCTTCCTGGCCCACAACATGACGGTCACGCCGGCCAACGTCGAACAGATCCCCGGTGTCGTGTCCCGGTGCAAAGCGATGGGTTTCAAAATGTTCTCCTTCCAGCCGGCCGCCCATGTCGGTGACGAGCGCCGCTGGGGCCAAGACTTCGCCAGCCTGGGGCCCGACGAGGTCTGGCGGCGCATCGAGCAGGGCGCCGGGAGCCGCCTGCCTTACAGGGTGTTCCAGGTCGGCGACGAGCGCTGTAACCGCACGGCCTGGGGCTTTTTCGTCGGCGAGCGGTGGTACAGCGTTCTCGATGAAGACGACCCGAGGGACCTGGAAGCTCGAGATGCCTTCCTCACCCATCTGGGCGGGGTCCATTTCAATGCTCCGATGCGCCTTCTGCTGCCCCGGCTCGCCCGGGTCGCCGTCGCCAACCCCCGCCTCGTGCCGCTGACGCTGCGCTGGTTGTGGCGCACGGTCCGGCGCGTTGGAGGTCCCGGCGCGCTCCTGCGCCACCGGGTGGTCCCCATGACCTTCGTCATGCACCGCTTCATGGACGCCGACGTCGTCGCTCCGGCGTGGGACCTGCTCGAACGGGACGAGAAGAGCGACGACCCCCGGATCAAAGAGACCCAGGAGCGCCTCTTAGCCTGCTCCTACGCAATGGCGCACCCCGAGACGGGCCGCATCGTGCCGGCGTGCGTGCAACACTGCGTGCTGGGACCGGTCGAGAACCACGGGCTCGCCCAGCTCCTCCCGCTGCCTCGACGCCGAGGCACCTCGGCGCTAGCGGCCGAAGGAGCGTCAGCGACGTCGGCGAGCTGAACGGTGCTTGACGCCAAGCTGCGCCGGGCCATGGAGCCGATCCTGGCCGTCGCCGGGCGCCGCTTGGCCAGCATCGGCGTGCGGGCGGGAACGCTCACCACCGCGAGCTTTCTTGCCGGCACGGGGGCCTGCGTCGCCGCGGCCACTAGCGCCTGGGCGGTCGCGCTCGCTTTGTGGTTCGCCAACCGGATCCTGGACGGCCTTGACGGGCCGGTGGCGCGCGCCCGCGGCTCCAGCGAGCTGGGCGGCTTTTTCGACATCGTCGCCGACTTCGCCATCTACGGTGGGTTCGTTGTCGGCGTCGCCATTGCCGTGCCGCCGGCTCGTCTCGCCTGCGGCGTGCTGCTCCTCAGCTACTACGTCTCCGGCACCGCCTTGCTCGCGCTCTCCTCACTGCTCGAGCGGCGTGGCCGCTCGGGTGACGAAGAGCGGTCCTTGCGCTTTACCGGCGGGCTCGCAGAGGGAGCAGAAACGATCGTCGTCTACACGCTGTTTTGTCTGCTGCCGGGCTCGGCACAGCCCATCGCCTGGGGATTTGCGGTTGCGGTCGGGATCACCGCCCTACAACGGGTCGTGTTCGGTGTTCGGCTCCTTCGTCCAGGACGCCGTAACGACAGCACGACGACGGAAGGCACGCAGGAGCATTCACGGTGAGCTCCGGGACGACGACGCGCTCACGCCTCCGCGCCCGCGATACCAATCGGTGTTCGCCGAGCCGCACCAAGCAAGGCCGATCCGGCAAGGCGGGCACGAAAGCGCGGCACCACGGCCAAAACGGCACCGGTTGCCGTCGCCAGCCCGGCGGCCAGTACAACCCAGTCGAAGGGCGCCGACGGGAACGGGTCAAAGGTGTCGTAGAGGACATAGACGAGAACGCCTGCTCCGACGGAAAGCACCGCGGTCGGGACCGTCCGCCGACCATGACGCCACACCCAGGCGATCGCCGCCAGCACGGTGAGCAGATAGGCCACGATTATGAGGTAGGCGCCGAACTCGACGATGACCGTGAGGGCACGGATCGCCGTCGGCTCGAAGCTGAAGGCCAACAACGCCGCCACGCTCGCTCCGCCGGTGAGCGCCAGCGCTCCTACCGGCGAGGCGAAATGCGGGTGAGTCTTGGTGAGAAAGCTCCGGCTCAGCCCTTCGCGGCTGCTGAGATCCCGACCGAGCGCGAAGGCGAGACGGTTGGCGGCGTTGATGCAGGCCAGCTGGGCACCGAACGCGCTGATCACGCCGGCGATGTTAACGGCCATGCCCATGGCGGGGCCCACATCGACCGAGGCGAGATGCACGAAGGGGGCCGGCGCCGCAGCCAACGCGGCAGAACTCGGGTAGGCGTTGTCAGCAATCCAGGTAAAGACGATGTAGATCGCGGCTGCTCCGACCAGGGACCAGGCGACGGCCGCCGGGATCGTTCGCGTCGACTGCGTCGACTCCTCTCCCAGTGTGGCGGCTCCCTCGAACCCACTGAACGCCCCGAAGGCGTTCACCACACCGAGCCCGAGCACCCCGAGGGCTATGCCGTGCAATTTGAACGGTGCGGCCGAGAGCGCGTGGTGGTGATAGCCACCTTTGGCCAGCACCACCACCCCGACAACGGCGAGCAGGAGGACGGCGACGCCCTCACAAACGAAGATGATGACCGTCGAGAGGCGGATGGACCGGTAAGCGAACAGCATCGTCACCGCGAACCCCACCAAGGCCAGCCACACCCACCAAATGTGCACTCCGACCGAGGCGAGCAGCGTCTGGGCTATGTCGGCCGTGCTCGCGTAAACGGCCCCTGCGAACGAGACGTAGACGAGGAGCAAGATCCACGCCGAGACGAACCCGTAGGTCGGGCCGAGCGCGGCACCGTTGAAGGCATAGACCGATCCGGCCGAATTGAACGAACGGGAAAAGATGACGAACGCGTAGGCCACGAAGGCCATTGCCACCAGGCCCAAGAGGTAGGCCAGCGCGCCGGCTCCGCCTACGAGGCCAGCCAGAACAGCTGGGCCGACGATGACGCCCGCCACAGGACCTTGGATCCCGACTGACAGGGCAATAGTGCGTGCGAATCGCAGCTGGTGGTGGCGAAGCGAGTGATCGGGCGGACCACCGGCCACGCTATCTTCCACCTGGCGGGCCAAGCCGGTGGGCCGCGCCAGCATCTGGGTCATCGCTCGCCACCCCGTGATCTCGCCAGGATTACCAAATAAGGTCGGCCGCCAGTGCCCGATGCCAAGTCGATGTTTGGCTCAGGTGGCCGGTGACAGACGCCGGAGCGCAGCCACAAGTTCGACTCGCTCGTTGGTGCCGGGAGAACCATCCAGCCGACGGGGCTCAGCCATGGCGATTATTTCCGCACCGTCCTAGCTGCTCTCCGCGGCGACGGCGGCCAGCAAACCGGTGAAGTCCTCTGCGCAGGGACCGCATGCGGCCAGGTGGGCCGCGATCCCCGGGTACCGTTTGGCCACCGCTTCAGGGTCGGACAACACCATCTCGACGTACACGTGGAGAAGGTCCATCGCCTGCTCGCAGCCCACGTCTTGAGGGTCGGTGAGCAAGAAGCGGTCGAGCTTTTCGGCTCCGTTCACGGTTACCTCGAACTTCCGTTGTCCAGATGGCCTTTAGCGACGAGCGCAGCGCGCAACTTACCTCGGGCGTCGAAGACGGTCTTGTAGAGAGCGTTGCGGTTGGAGCCCAGCTTGGCCACGAGGGCGTCGAGAGGGACCCCATGGACGAAAATGGCAACGAACACCTCGCGCTGATGGTCGGTCAGGTCCTCGTCTACGGCCCGGTGGAGCGCGTCGATCAGGTCCCGCCACTCGGGCTCCAGGGCGGGGTCCAAGCCGAAGCGGTCCGCCAGGTGGTCCCAGTCCTCGGTGCCCAGGACCACCGTGGGGTGGCGCCAGAAGTGGCGACCGATCTTGGTAGACACCTCAAAGATCACGAACTTGTAGGCCCAGGTCGTGAACCTGCTGTCACCCCGGAACTGGCCGACCTTGTTAGCGATGGCCATCAGGGCGTCCGCCGCGGCCTGGTGCGCCAGGTCATCGAGCTCCGCTCCGGTTACCTGCAGGTCGCCACGGCGCCGGACTTCGCTGCGTGCGATCCGCAGCAGCACCTCGTAGAGCCGGGCCGCCGCCGCTTCACGCTCGGCCGGGGTGCCCGTCAGGGAACGCACCCACTCCGCAGACTCAGGGTCTAACGGGCGAGCGGGGAGGCCAGGGAACCCTCCGTCTACCGTCGCGTCCGCTATCGCCATTGAGGCGATCCTACGCGTCTGGCGACGTAATCGGCCCGTAACCAGCCAGCCCCCGTCGACCAGGCGGTCTGGCGGAGCCACGGGGCTGTAGTGGCGGCGCCAATCAAATGACGGCTTTGGTGCCAAAAAGGCTCCCAGAGCGGCGACGACCGTCCGAGCCCCGCTGTTGACCTGCGGCGAGCTTTCCCGTCGACGGGCCAACGCATCCACGCCGCCGACAAACGTCTCGACATTGGCCTATCAGGGTCGCGTGACGGGAGTAAGAAGATCGTTCCTGGAGATGCTCATTTGGGTGTTGAGAGGGTAGTCGTCCCTAACCGGCCCGATCCTCCAAAGGAGCGTCACAGTGCGACTGAAGCGTACCGAGACTGCGAGCCGACCGTGAACGCCCACGACTCGACGCGAGGCAGGAGACGAACTTGATGCCTGACTACCCGCAGATGATCGTCCCGGTCGACCACATCGAACCCGTGCCCGGACGGATCCGGGCCATGCTGGCCGGCGAGGTGGTGCTCGATACCAACCGGGCGCTCTACGTCTGGGAGTGGCCCTACTACCCGCAGTACTACATCCCAATCGCGGACGTGAGCCCTGCCGTCCTCGTGGACGAGCAGCACACCGAGCACCTGCACCGCGGGACCGCCCAGTTGCTGGGACTGCGGGTCGGCGAAGTCTCTCATCCGAAGTCAGCGCGGCTCTACGCCGAAGATGCCATGGACGGTGTGGCCGGCACGGTCCGCTTCGACTGGGACGCAGCAGACGCCTGGTTCGAGGAGGACGAGGAGGTCTTCGTCCACCCTCGCAACCCTTATGTCCGTGTCGATGCGCTGCGCTCGACCCGCAGTGTGAGGGTCGAGCTTGACGAGACCGTCCTGGCCGAGTCCTCATCGCCGGTAATGGTGTTCGAAACCGGCCTACCGACTCGGTATTACTTCAACCGGACCGAGGTGGACTTCGATTATCTGGTGCCGAGCGACACGGTTACATCCTGCCCCTACAAGGGGCAGACCAGCGGCTACTGGACGGTGTGTGTCCGCGATGCGTCCTACCCGGACCTGGCGTGGGCTTATGGGTTCCCCACCCGCCAGCTCCTCCCGATCGCTGGGATGATCGCTTTCTACAACGAGAAGGTGGACACCATCGTCGGCGGGGAGCACCTCCCTCGCCCCGACACGCATTTCTTCAAGTGACCGCGGCGTGAGACGTCGCGCTAGCTCTTCGGCATCGAGGAGCTAGCTATCAGGTAAGAACGGGGGCCAATCTGACGCTCACCTCTGAGACGGCCTTGAGGCCTCTCATGAGAACAGCCGCAAGGAGCCCACATATGACCATGGCTACCATCGCCGACCAGGTTGCCGCTATGAGCGGGGCCATGGTTGCTCAACCGCCGAACGAACTCATGGCCATCTTCGCCCGCGAGCAGTCAGAGCTGGCGGCACGAGGCGTTCCCGACGGTACCGTCCCGGTCGGCTCGTTGCTGCGAGACGTGGACTTGGTCGATGCACACGGAGCCACGACGACTCTGTACGCGGCTACCCGTGAACGCCCGGCGGTTGTGGTGTTCTACCGGGGCGCCTGGTGCCCCTACTGCAACATCACGCTGAGCCATTACCAGGCCCGGCTGCAGGCGACGCTGGTCGAGCGGGGGATCGAGCTAATTGCGATCAGCCCCCAGACGCCTGATGGGTCGTTGACCATGCAGGAGAAAAACGAATTGGCATTCACCGTGCTCTCCGATCCTGGGAATACGCTGGCCCGTCACCTGGGGATCCTGACCGCGCCATCACCTGAAGTCAGGGCGGCACAGCTCCAGCTCGGCCTGGACCTCATTTCCGTCAACGCTGACGGCAGTACAGCTCTCCCGATGCCGACCACGATCATCCTCGGCGCCGGCCACATCCTCCAGTGGATCGACGTTCACCCCGACTACACGACCCGTTCCGAAGCGGACGATATCGTGGCCGCACTAGAAGCGGCAGGCTTGTAGGCCCACAAGAAGGAGCAATCTGATGACTGTGAAACTCGGACTACTCGCACTGCTCGAAGCCAAACCAGAAAAGCGGGGCGAGCTGGCCGCGTTCCTCGAAAGCGGCCGTTCGATCGCGGCCGCGGAGGAAGGCACCGTGACCTGGTACGCCTTCAAGATCAGCGACACGAGCTACGGGATTTTCGACACCTTTGAGTCCGAGGATGCCCGCCAAGCACACCTCAACGGCGAGATCCCGCGTGCACTCGCACAGGTTGGCGCGGACTTGTTGGCCCGAGCACCCGAAATCCACAGCGTTGACGTCATCGCGGTCAAATAGCCCATTCCCCTAAAAGAACCAGGATCATTGACAGCACCTCGAAGGCCGACAGAGCGTATGGAAGGGTCGGTCGCTCGAGTGCCCGCTCATAGGCTGGATATGGTTGGTTGCCTGCTCGTCGAGCAATTCTTCTACCGCGGTCGCCTCGAGGCGAGCTGCAAGGCGGTGGGAGGAGCGGTTCTGGGCACAGGTGCTGCAAGTAATGGTTTGAAATTGTGGTCACGGTGAATTTCGGCATAGCCAGAGGTGATGGGGAAACTCACGTCGAAGTGGCGGCGTCAAATTTGGCGCTAGCCGTGGGTGCCCCTGCCACCCCGAGGGATTTGAGGGTCTTCGCCGTGGCCGCGTCCAACGTTAGAGAGGTCCCCACCCCGATAAGTTCAGGGATGGCGGCAATAGTCTCGGTACCGCCGGAGGCGCGGCATTGACGGGGCCAGCTAGAGCCGAGCCCACTAGGGCAAGACCAGCAGCCAGTACCAAAGCCCGTGCAGCAGATCGCTTTAGACGCTTCAATTTTCTACCTTCGTGTCAGCCTTTTGTGCTAGTAGTGCGGCGCGGCGCCAAAATGGAAAGTGTAAATGAAATAGCGTCAAGAAGGACGTTCTGGGTACGGAGCTGGCCGCGCAAACGTCAATCGCGCTAGGAGAAGGCAGCCGGGGCAGGCGGGCAGGCTCGCTCGATCGGGCTCCCAAGCCGCCTCATGAGGTACGTATCGAGGAAGCACCTCTGTCTTACCTCTCCGATAGCGAATTTTTTTGGGCCGCAGGGCTTCACAGGTAAAGACGACGGCACGTCCAGACGGTGCCGGGCAGCCGGTCACCGGGCGTGTCACAACCGGGGGGGTGGTGACCACTCATAGCGGGGAGCGTTTTTCAAGCCCGCCCAGCCCAAGTCGCCCTACGGTCGCCAAGCAACGAGCTGGTGGCCACTGGTACCGGCCGGCGCCCCCGGAGCCGGCCGGCCGTCGCATCGTCGAAGGGAATGGCGGCGGTCGCCGCCTCACTCCATACCGGGAAGCGAGCCCGCATGGAGTCGATGTCGCGGAAGATCTCCTCGAACGCCTTGGGGTCGAGAACCACAATGGACGTGTCGGTCACCACCATGTCGAAGGCTCGCTCGAAGACGAGCAGCGGTCCCTCGATGCGCCGCAGGCGGTCGCCAAAAGACGTTATGAGTTTTCCGGACAAGGCGGCCGTGTACGGGTTCCACTTGTCCACGAAGGCGACGGAATGGTTCGGGTCGTTGCCGACGACGGCGGCGTAGAACACGTATGAGTGGCTGCTGAGCTGTGACGCGTCCAGCTTCGGCAGTCAGGAGGCGCTCTCGATCCCCAGGAGCCCACGGCGTCCCGACGTTTGGGAGCGGATGTGGGCTTTGGGCGAAGCCCAAAAGCCGGAGGTGGAGCGGCCTGGGGCTCTCGGTCAACCCGCGCGATCGCTGTGTGACTCAGGGGGCCGGCTTGCCACTCAACTGCGGGGCTTGTACGAGCGCGGCGTCTTCGCGGTGACATTCGACACCAACGCACTGCGCGACGAAATGCAGCGTCAGCGGCTCGACGCAGGCCGCATGATCATCGACGCCAGGCCGACCCTCAGTGACGCCGACATCCCTGTCGTGCTGAAACTACTGGACAAGAAGCGGTACACCGGCTGGCACACGGCCACACGGTGGGATGTCGCCACGCGAACCAGGCGCTCCATATGACCAATTTCCTCGTGGAACGGCTCGTCTAGATGCCAGCCGGCCGAGGGTGGCCTGTCCTTCTCTCCCCCACCAACGCTGCCCAGCGTTCTTGTCGTCGTAGGCGTTCGAGGCACCGGGACCGCTGAGATCGCACGGCTCATAACTCGGTGGTCGACAGATTCCAGTTTCCCCGCCACCATTGAACCGCTGGTTTGGCGCCTCTCGTGCATAGGGCACAGGCGCCTGACCAGCGGTTCCGCGTTCGGCCCAGCGGGCAAAAAAGCCGTTTCGTGGGGCTTTTCTCGGGACCTACTCACCCCTTGCATACGCTGCCCTATGCAGGGCGGCGCCGCGCACGCGGTCCGTACGCTGCCGTTTCGCGGTCGAGTCGTCAGTCGGCGCACCGTTGCATAGGGCAGCATCAAACATGCCCTGGGCAGGTGCCCTGATCAACGCCTCTCGGCCATTGCCCCCTTTGAGGGTTGCCACTTGCCGAGCATTGGGCGTCGTGTGGTGGGAGGGCCGGAGAAGCGGGCGCCGGTTCGGCGATGTTTATGCTCCGTGAATAGCAACGTTGTCGGGCGAGAGCGACCCTCCATTGAGGGGTCAATCGCGGGTGCGCGTTCAGCGTCGGAGTTGACCCCAACGCTCGAGGACCGCTCGCTCCCCGAGCACATTTATGGCCTCGGAGGGCTGCCGGTTGGTTAGCCAGAGGAGAAGGTCGGATCGGATGCCGCGAAGAGCCGTGTCGGCCTTGGCGTGTTCTCGGCGGGCTGATCCGTCGTGGTTGAGGTCGATCCACCATTCGGTGGGGCCATCGGTGGCGTGGAGGTGGAGTGTGCCGCTGAGGGTGTCGATACCGACCTGGGTGAGGAGGCCGGGCAGGAACTCGATGACGAACTCTTCGATCCCGGCCGCTGCCACGTCCCCGTCGACGGGCGTAGGTGGCGGTCCGTCTTCGCCAGCGACGGCGTGCTCGATGTCGAAGCGGTGGATGGCCACCTCGACGGCGAGTCGCCGACACCACCATCTGAGTCGGTTGTCGCCGGTGCTGGAGAACGTCCAGGTTTCAGAATCGGGGTGGGCGGAGCCAAGAACGCCGAGGGTGCGGCCCAGCGCCGCCAGGTACCACCCGGCCAGATCAACCGGGTTTTCGGGGGCTGGGTCAAGGGCGTGGCGGCTGACCCGTTGGTGTGATTCGACGACGGCGGACATCCACGACAGGACGCCGCCGGTGTGGCGCACCAACTCGGCGGCATCCCATGCCGGGCAGTGCGGTACCGGTCGTTGCCAGTTGGTCCCGGCCAACTCCAGGAGACGGTGGGCGTCGTGGTCAGCCGCCTCGAGCAGCGCCGCAGGTTCCATGTCAGAGTCTCTCAGTCTGAAGGGGCATCGTGAATCCGGACACCGCCGCTGATGCGGGCGGAAGAGCGGCCGGGCCGCATTCCGCACCGCTCTGCGGTTCTTGGCGAGACCGTCCTCGATCGGCCATTGGCATGCAGCGTGCTTCGGTTTGTGCCGGATCTGTGGGCTATTTGACTGCGATAACGTCGACGAGGCGAATGTCGGGCTCTCGGGCCAGCACGGCAGCTCCGACCTGGGTGAGGGACATGTTGCTGACCTGCTCGGCAATGGTGTCAGTGGTCATAGTCGGCTCCTTCAGCATGCGTCGTCCGGCATCTCCTCAGTGTTTGGTGTCATGACACGGCCAGGTCTTACTTCAGAGAGCAGCCCGGTCCCGAACCGACGCTGGGCGACCGCCGGCTGGGTCATTTGAAGAAGTGGGTGGTCGGCCGGGGGAGCGGCTCCCCCTCAAGGGTGATGTCGACCTTCTCGTTGTAGAAGGCGACCAGGCCGGCGATGGGGAGGAGTTGGCGCGTGGGGAAG
>Ga0182024_10011106_pt1 | contig 18166 bp, 13 predicted proteins | sample P32metaG_FD_120480 | JGI IMG/M metagenome (GOLD analysis project Ga0182024, IMG submission 120480) | Permafrost microbial communities from Stordalen Mire, Sweden - P3-2 metaG (Illumina Assembly) | ecosystem: Environmental > Terrestrial > Soil > Wetlands > Permafrost | place: Sweden: Stordalen... | reverse complement strand
GGCGAATCGCCTGATCCGCGAGGACACAAATGCGCTCGTCGCCGGCCGCGTCTTGCCCTTGACCGGCTTCCCCGTGTTCAATATCAAGCCCATCGCCGGCGGCTCGCAGTTAACCCACGAACTAGCGCCGTATTTCCTCGACTGGCTGGCGCATCCCACCTACGACAGCTATTGGAAGCAGTGGTCGATCGAAGAGAACTACCAGAACATTCAGGTCCCCGCGCTCACCATAGCAGCCTGGTACGACCTGTTCCAGGGCGGCTCGCTGCGCAATTACCTCGGCCTCAAGGCCCAGGCAGCAAACCAGGCCGCGCGCGATGGGCAACACCTGCTCATCGCCATCGGCGGACACTCCGGCTCGAGCCGCAAGGTCGGCGATGTCGATTTCGGCCCCGACGCAGCCTTTGACGAGGCCGCGATCACCCTGGACTGGTTCGAATACTTGTTGCTGAGCAAGCAAAACCAGTTCGCGAGCGGCAATCCCGTCAGAATTTTCGTGATGGGCAAGAACCAGTGGCGCGATGAACCCGCGTGGCCCCTCGCGCGCGCAATGCAGACCCAGTACTATCTCCACTCCGAGGGCAAGGCCAACAGCGCTTCAGGCGACGGTTCGCTTTCCCCGGCGGCGCCAACCAATGAAGCCGCCGACACGTTTGTCTACGACCCGGCCAATCCAGTTCCCACCGTGGGCGGTCCGCTCTGCTGCGATTCCGTTCATCTCGCACCTGGACCACGCGATCAGAAAGACGTGGAAGCCCGCTCCGGCGTGCTCGTTTATTCCACCCCGCCGCTCGATCAGGATCTCGAAGTCACGGGCCCGGTCACTCTTGATCTCTTCGCCAAGTCCTCTGCTGTCGACACCGACTTCACCGGCAAGCTCGTCGACGTTTGGCCCAACGGTTTTGCGCAAAATCTAACCGAGGGAATTCTGCGCGCACGCTTTCGCGCATCCACCGTCGGAGAACCCAAACTCGTCACACCCGGCAAGGTCTACGAATACAAGATCGACCTCTGGTCCACGAGCAACGTCTTTTTGAAGGGTCACCGTATCCGGCTCGAAGTATCGTCGAGCAATTTTCCTCGCTTCGACCGCAATCTGAATACCGGGAAAAGCGCCGCGGATAATAAGGAATTTGTGAAGGCGACCAATACGATCCTGCACGACGGCGCCTATGCCAGCGCCTTGATTCTGCCGGTGGTGCCAAGATAGACCGCGAGGGACGCATGGGTTGTCTCGACGCTATTCGAAACGTGTTCGGATCCTGATCTTCAAGAAAGGGATTATCCGCGAACCTGGCGGTGGGCCCGGGTGCGGAAGCACTTCCACTGTGTTCAGGTCCAACTCGGCGGCAGATTGCAGTTCTATGCTAATCTTCCGCAACGGATTCTCTCTACAGTTGTAGCGTGAAAACTCGTCCGTACGCAGAAGAGGGAAAGTGGCTCGGAGTCTCAAGGAATTGCTGCCTATCGCCGCAATCGGCTTAATGGCCTGCCACACAATCTCGAGCCACGTGAATCAACCAGAGACTCTTAAGATCAATTGGGAAAAGGTTATCGTTACTTCGAAGTCGACGCCGACATTACAGGTGGTAGTGAATCCAATGCTACTGCGCGGAGCCAGGCTACACGACTCTTCATTCGCTGCTCTGCATGCTTTGGGTGCTGACTATGTGCGCTATGTGCCTTGGTTGCCGTATCCAAGGCTGGCAGTAGCCGAGTTAAGTGTTCCCGCAGATGGAAAGACGTCCTGGGACTTCACGCACATTGACCCGGTGGTCGATGACTTTATGAAGGCCACAGAGGGGCACTCGGCCGTTGTGGACTTCAGCACTATGCCGGCGTGGATGTTCAAGACCGATAAGGCTGTCACCTTTCCGGATGATCCGAACCAGGTCTTCTGGGACTATACCCAGGGCACTGAGTTACGTGATCCCACCATGCTGGAGGCTGCCAACTACTTCGCTCGCTTGCTGAGCTGGTATACCCAGGGCGGCTTTACGGATGAGGTGGGTAAGTGCCATGAGTCCGGACACCACTACAAGATCGCGTACTGGGAGGTCTTGAACGAGATCGACTTGGAACATAAGTGGACACCGCAGCAATACACAAGGTTTTACGATGTCGTTACCGTCGCGATGCGTAAGGTCGATCCGAATATCAAGTTCATGGCTGCAGCACTGGCCCAGCCGAGTAAGGCTCGGGCGATGTTCGAGTACTTCCTCAATCCGGCCAATCATCAAGTCAATGTTCCGCTCGATTTCATCGCTTATCACTTTTATGCGACGTCAACGCCAAAGCAAACCATTTCGAATTGGCAGTACAACTTCTTCGATCAAGTCGACGGGTTTCTCAATACGGTGCGATTCGTAGAGGAGATTCGCAAGCGCTATTCTCCTTCGACGAAAACAGACTTGGATGAATTGGGTGTCATTCTGCCTGAGGACGATAAGGAGATTCGGCATCCTGGGTACGTCGCCAAGCCAGAGCCTGCGGAGTACTGGAACCTTGCGGCCGCAACGTATGCGTACCTCTATGTCGAACTCGCGAAGCTCGGTATCGATGTGGTGGGCGAGTCTCAGCTTGTCGGGTACAAGTCCCAGTTTCCCAGCGTCAGCATGGTGAACTACGAGACGGGCAATCCAAATCCGCGATTGTGGGTCTTGAAGCTGCTGAAGGACAACCTGGGGCCAGGGGATCAATTGGTGGAAACTACGCTCAATAGCCCGAATGTGACAGTGCAAGCTTTTGCGACGAAGGAGGGGAAAAAGCTGCTGGCAATCAACAAGCGAGATCGTCCACAGGATCTGGTTCTGCCGCCTGACGCTGCTGGATCGAGCGTCTCGCTGGTAGCGCCTTCCAGTAAGGATCATGCTGCGATCGAAGAAAGATTGGAGGGTACGACTCTTCATCTTGAACCCTTTGAGGTTGCCGTGGTGCGGTGGAAGTAGAATGTCTTCTGTTGCGAAGCTGTGGCGCGTGTGATGTGGCCGGCCGCCGAGGAGAACTGGTATGAAATGGTGGCAGATCAAGAAGAGAGATGCAGACCTGGAGCGGGAGCTGCGTTCCGGCCTGGAATTAGAAGAAGAGGAGCAACGCGAAGGTGGCATTGCAGCGGAAGAGGCTCGCTACGCTGCCTTGCGCGCCTTTGGCAATCCTACTCTTATTCGTGAACAAACTCGCGCCATCTGGTCCTGGAACTGGCTTGAATCCCTCCTACGCGATCTGCGTTTTAGTCTGCGCACGCTTCGCCGCACACCCGGTTTTGCCGTCATCGCCATCCTGGTGATGGCGCTGGGCATTGGCGCCAACGTCGCGCTGTTCACGGTGGTGCGTGGCGTTTTGCTCAAGCCCTTGCCTTTCCATGATCCGGATCGCCTCATGATGCTCTATGAGGCCAACCTTCATGAAGACGATACGGCCGGTTCCAACGTGGTCTCCGGTGGCATGTACGCCGAATGGAAGAAGCAGAACCGTAGCTACAGCAGTCTGGCGCTCGCGCAGGCTATCCGGGTCCAGCTTTCCGGCTCGGGCGGGCAATTGCCGGAGAAGCTGAATAGTGCGTTGTTTTCCTGGGACATGCTCCGCACGCTCGGAGTGCAGCCCGCGCTGGGCCGCGATTTTACCAAGGACGATGACAGCCTCGGAGCCAGCGGCACGGTGTTGCTGAGCTGGGGCCTGTGGAAGCGTCGCTTCGGTGGTGACCCTGCCATCCTGAACCAAACCATCTCTCTGGACGCCCAGCCATACACGGTGATCGGCGTTATGCCTGCCTGGTTCGACTTCCCTGACCCGTCTACGCAGCTCTGGACACCGGTTTACCAGCAAAAACCCGCAGACACGATGACCTCGTTCAGCAATCACATGTTTCGCGTTGTCGGGCGGCTGAAGCCGGGAGTCAGCGCGTCGCAAGGCGTGGCCGATCTGAGCCTCATCTCCCAGCGCATCCATAATGCACACCTCAACGACCCATTCGTATTTCAAAGCGCCAGTAGCCGTCCGCTGCTGGAGCACATCGTAGGCAAAATCAAGAAGCCGCTCTCTGTGCTGCTGGCTGCGACCTGCTGCCTGCTGCTGATCGCCTGCCTCAATGTGGCCAATCTGCTGGTGGCGCGCGCGGCGGCGCGGCGCAAAGAGCTGGCTATCCGGACCGCACTGGGCGGAGGCTGGCTGCGTTTGGTGCGCGAGCGGCTGATGGAGAGCCTGCTGCTTTCGGCTGCCGGCGGCGCGCTGGGACTTTTGCTCGCCTTCGCCGCGCTTCATTGGCTGACGCGAACTCGCCAGGAGATGAGCCGCGTCGAATCCATTCACATCGATGGCGTGGTGGCGGCGTTTACCGTCGGCGTTATCGCGTTGTGTGCGCTGTTTTCCGGCCTCATCGCTACGTTCAGCAGCAGCGACAAGCGCATTCTCGGCGCGCTGCATGAGGCATCGCGCTCGATGAGCGGGGGCAGCGTGCGGGCTACGTTGCGCAAGGTGCTGCTTACGCTCGAAATGGGACTGACTGCGATCTTGCTCCTTGGCGCCGGGCCGCTGCTCAAGAGCTATGAACAGCTGCGCTCCGCCGACATGGGCTGCATCACGCAAAACGTGATCACCATGCACCTGGGCCTCCCGGATGCCCGCTATGCGACGCCCGCGCTGCGAGCCAACTTCTACGACACGCTGCTCGACCGGGTGCGCGCTCTGCCCGGAGTAGACGCGGCAGGCTTTGTGACGGCTGCGCCTGGACAGGGGTATGGGATGGATTGGACCTTTAGCATCGTGGAGCATCCGCTCTTGCCCCAAGGCAGTGGTCTGTTTGCCATCAGCCGCTGGGCCGATCCGAAGTACTTCGGCGCGATGGGCATTCCTATTTTGCGTGGACGTACATTTGACGGGAAGCGATTGGACGCGGCCAATGAAACCATCATCAGCCAATCCTTCGCCGGCCAGTACTTTCCCGGCGAAGATCCGCTGGGCAAGCACCTCCGCGTACGCGGGCAAAATGCCGTCATTGTGGGAATTGTGGGCGATACCCGCTACACCATCGGTGAAAGGCCTCGGCCCATGCAGTATTACCCGCTGGATGCCGGTATCGAGAACGTCGGCACCCTTGTGATTCGCTCCCGCCACAACCTGGAGCAGTTCGCTCTTCCGGTACAGCGCATCGTCTCGGAAATGGACCGCGATCTGCCCGTCTCCGACGTGCTCACCATGAACCAGTTGCTGGGCAAATCGACCCTCGACCAAAGCTTCAACACGACGCTGCTGGTCGCGTTTGCCATGCTGTCGCTGGTCCTTGCCGCGGTGGGCCTGTTCGGCGTCATGTCCTACATAGCAGCCCAGCGGACGAACGAAATCGGCATCCGCATCGCGCTGGGCGCAAAGCGTGAACACGTGATGCGGAAGATGCTGCTGGATGGGATGCGGCCCGCGGTCTTCGGCCTTGCCGTGGGACTCGCAGCAAGCCTGGAAGCCGGCCGGCTGATGCGCGACCTGCTCTATGAGATCAAGCCGCTCGATCCGGCGGTTTATGCCGCAGTTGCCGCAACGCTGCTCGCGGTGGCCGGGTTCGCATGTTTCGTTCCCGCGTGGCGTGCATCGCGTCTCGATCCCATGCAAGCATTGAGAACCGATTAGGCGGGCGATGAGTCAGCTCCTTCACCGCCCAGTAATCGACGGTTCAGGGCACCGCCGGCGAACAGCATTTCCTCGAGCGCCGCGTCCACGGACGATTGCGCCAGGAGTTTGCCGCCGGAGGTTTCAATCTGAAACTGCGCGCACCGCCGCATCAGCTCTTTGATGAAGGCGCCGCTGACACCCTTCGTACGCCGAACGATCAGATCCAGCAGCTCATCGTATGGGTCTTGCCTGTTCCTGGCGGTCCATAGAATAACAACCCTTTGCGTGCCTGAAACTGCATGGATTTCAGCGCGTCGCGCGCAGCCATAAAGCCGGCCACGTTGCGATCGAGTGTGGCCAGGGTTTTCTGGGGCAGAATAACGTCCTCCCGGTCCACCTTGGAATCCCATGCACCTTTGATACCAGCTTCTGGTGCGAGGGTGGTAGCCACAACGTTGAAATTTGGCTTACGAACATCCATTTTCAAGGAATAAGACGGTTGATTGCCTTGGATTCCCGGCTAGGCGGGAGTACCCGGATTTGTCGAATAAGGGTGAAGTCCGGCGACATGATTCCTATTCACCGTCGGAAGCATTCATTCGATATTTGCGTCGCTGAAACCTCCGCCGGGTTTCTATTTAGACACATCGTCATCGCCTGACCGATCTCGGCCTGCCTCCCGCACCTACTCCTTGATGCGGCTGTCAAACGGATACCTGCGTGCCTCCGCGATCGCGAAGCGGTCGGCATCAGGATGCAGCGGGTTAAAGAGAAAGTTCCATGTGTGAGGAACGATGGCGCTAGGCAATTTCAGCAGGATGGTCTCTCTCCGCTGCAGCCAATCCGTGCCCAGCCCTCGAGTGATATCGAACCGGCTCTGCCAGCTTTGCGGAAGACTGCCCTCCTCAATAAGAGCGACTTCGATCTCCGGCCCCACTACCTTCAGGAGCGTGAACTCCGGTGGAACATCGTTCGCCGCCGTGTGTACGCAGACCTCCAGCAGCGCGGCCGCCGGGTTCTCACTCAGATACACCACCGGCTGCCCGGCAAAGTGCCATCGCCCGCTGGCTCGCAGCCCGCCCGTGCCGCTCAGATCGCGGTGCCGGCTGATCCTCCAAAGCACCATCTAAACGAACATTCCCTCATCAATCTGGGTGAGCAACTCTTCGACGATCCGGCTCCCAGTATCGGTCTTGAGCAGGGAGATGGGGGACCGCTCGTCCAGCCGGGGATGCGGTCTCCGCAGCCAACCCAATGCCCGCTCGCGATTACCATAGACCGCTTCCGCAGTAGAAAGAATGCGAACCAGGCGGAGCACCCGATCCGATTCTTCCAGCGTAAGTCGCTCACGCCGCGAGCGCCGATGCTGCAAAGTGCGCGATGGAATCACCGCCGCATCGATCTCCGCCCGCTCCAGCCCAAGCCCCAGCAAACGTTTGATCACCGAAGGGGCAAGGCGCCCCTCGACAATACGCAGAATCTCCTGCTCCGATGCGGCCGACTTTACCCCCAGCCACTCGACCATACGATGGGGATCTGCCCTCATAGATGAACTCTACTACACTTTGCCACGATCTTACCGGCAAAATGAAGGGCCCCCGGTACCGCATGAACAGGTTGCCGAAAACTCCTTCCGCTGAAGGGTACGGAACTATCAACCTATGGAAGCCAGACCTTCAGATCGAGATCACCAACGCGTTCGCATCGCCGCGTTGTCACCGAGGGCTCCACCTAGCGCGGTTAAAAGAGGGAAGGACGTGCGGACGCGCCGAGCAGAATGTTGCTGACGCTGAAGGTTGTGTGAGTCCCTTCGTTGCCTCCCCACGCAAAGAGAAGGTAGACAACCGGGAGGCCTCCGGCGTGCACTGTCAGCCCCACGGAATAGCTGCGACGGAGGTTGCTGAAGTCGATGTCACTGCGGGTCGACGGAGACTTGGCGGCGTCGACGGAGAAATACGCGCCAAAAGGAATCTTCGGAAGAGCATGTTCCACCGTCCCGCGGAGAAGCACGAGGTTAGGCGCGCGGAAGCGGTAGTCGGGGTAGCTAGGCAGGATGGGCTCGCCGTTAACGTTCGAGCCGCCTGTAGTTGGGTCGAAGTAGAACGGGACAGCGTTGCCCGCTCTCGCTGCGGAGCCGATCAGGAGCATGCGAAGGCTGACGGAGCCCTCGTTGTTGATGGTGCTGGAGATGTGGGGGCAGCCTGTGCTCGAGTCTGCGGTGCAGGAGTCGGGGCCATTATGCGGGTTGGCCGCAGTGAGATAGACCTTGCGTGTAAGTGGGAACTCATGACCGATATCGGTGGTCCAGCGCAGGAAACTGTAGGGGCTGCTACTCAGGCTCACGAAATCCTGGATGTTGGCGAGGTAGTGCAGGCGGAGCCGGCCGCCGAAGAGGCTCGGCTGCACTTGGATTCCGCCGCCCGGCTGAAGAAATGCGGTAGGACGGGTGAGACCGGGTGCCGTCGCCTCGGTGTAGACCTGGCCGATGGACGGGACGGTCTGGTTGAAATTGCCGCGGAGTCGCGGGACGCGACCGTTAAACCCAAGAGTGAAGGAGATGCCGTCTCGGTTCAGCGGGAGGATGGCACTCACGCCGGCGATGGTTTCGGTGAGGCCAAAGGCAGACTGACCCCCCGGAGAAGTGTTGGGGCCGAGGCCGTAAAAGTAGAGGAGATTGAGCGAAGTGGCTTCCGCATAGAAATTAAATACGGGCGCAACCTGCACGGTAGGTGTCTGTTGCTTGCCTGTCGGCGTGCCCATGACTACGCCGATGACCTGGTGCGACTGCGGCAACTGGTAGGTGGTGAGATAGGAACCAGCGCGCCAGGAGGCGTTGGGGGTTGCCACGGCGTCGGTGTTGGAAACAAGCCGCCATTCGTTCTTGAAGTCCTTGTGCTCAACCAACGCGAGACCGGCCGCAAAGCCGTTTTGCGGAGCGAGGCTGCCGAGCGCGATGTGCAGGGGTTGACCGAGTACCAGGGTTTGGCCGATGCCGCTCAAGTGTCCCAGAGTGAAGGTTGAACAGGGTTTGGTGAGCTGCTGCCTGCAGGGATGGAGCTCCAGCCACTCGCGGCAGAATTCGGCTTGGACGCGGCCTTCGTCGCCGGGCTTGTGACCGATCTGATCGCAGCTCTCCGCCAGCGCGGCATGCGCAATGAGAATTACGGCCAGCGGTGCGAGCGGGCGCCGCTTCATTGCTTCCTCGGCGTCTTTCGCGCGGTCCGCCGCTTCGCCGAAGCCTTCTTTGAAGCCGCTTTTTTCGGTGGAGCAGGGATTCTCGCGGCAGTGGCGGGGACCGCCAAGCCCGGAACTGTCTGAGGCCTGGGTGCGGCGACGGCCGCGACCTCAGCAGGCAGCGGGGGCACCGTGCCGCGAAGAGCCCTGGTGACAGCAGCGATGTAACGAGCGGCGCCACCTTCGGTGTACATGTCGCGTTCGAGGTCGGCAGGGATCCCCAAAGCCCCAAGCTTCTGCGCCACGTGCTGAAAGTGCTTGAGCTGGCTGAAGAGTAAATCGGAGACGCGGCGGTTTTGGTTGTACGCCGAGCGGGGCGGCGCGGGAACGAGGATAGGATCCACGATACTACCTCCTGCTACGGGTTTTGCGGCTGTATGACGAAGGTGGGACACTCATCGTCGGCGCGCATCGATCCCAGCGTGAGATTGCCGAGAAAGGTACTGGCATGTAGTTCCCGTTGCGAACGCGGAACATCGGGAAGCTGAAAAAACTCCGTGACTGTGGCAGGGATGCAGGCGTGCTCGAACGTATCGTTGATGACCGAGCCGGCGGGAACCCAGGGGGAGATGAGGATCGCGGGAACCCGGATGCCGAGACGATCGAACGAAAATGAGTCGAGCGTGCCGGTATCGGCGGGCTGCGCGATGAAAGGTGTGTCTGGCGCGCACGAGGGCGGTGGAACGTGGTCGTAGATACCGCCGTGTTCGTCATAGACCAGGAGTAGCGCGGTGTTGGGCCAGAGCTTCGGATTGGAACGGATGGCGTCGTAAACCTGGGCGATGAACTGCTCACCCGCGCGGACATCGTGATCCGGATGCTGGTCGCTGGCGATGGCCTCGCCGCTGCCGTCGGGTGCGGGATGGTCCGTATAGTTGGGTTCGATGAAGCAGTAGTCGGGGAGCGCGTTCTGGCTGCAGGCGGTGAGGAAGTCGGGAAAGGTGCCAAAGAGAGCAGGCTGATTTTGCAGCAGGTTGACTACCTCCATGGTGGAGCTGGCCTCGTCATAGTAGAAAAGCTTGCAGGTGTGGCCCGCGCTTAGCAGGCGTGTGTAGATGGCCTGGAAGGCCTTGCCCTCGTAGAAGATGTCCATGCTGACCTGGCCGAAGGACGTGCCGTAGTGGGCGAAGGCACGGTTGCATATGGTGGGACCAGGGATGGAGGCAAACCAACGATTGAAGACGGCATACTGCGTGGCAAGCGTGGTGAGAACGGGCAGTTTGTCCGGCGTGAAGTAGTAGAGGATGTCGTGCGAGTGCGCGGTGTTCTGCTGCTGATTAAAGTAGCTGGCGATGAAGCCCTGCATGGTGGCGGGCAGAGGCGGACCGTGCTGGGTGCTGTTGAAGATCTGAAGATTTACAGCGGCAAAGTGGTGGTTGGGGTCGGGATCGAGTTGGCTCTGGTACTCGGCCAAGGGTTGAACCCGAACCTGCGCTGCACTGGTATCGGGGTTTGACTCGTTGCCGGTGAGCCCGTCTATGTTGGGATGAGTCACCTTGAGCGCGCCGAGCATGTGATCGAAGGAACGATTCTCCATCATCAGAACCACGACGTGCCGAAGAGATTGAATGCCGGGCAGAGTTCTGTCAAGTGCCATTGAATCCTCTGAGTGCCGGATTGGCTGAACACTGCTGATACGCATAGAAAGAGCCGCGCATATTCCATATCAGCTGTTCGTGCATCGCATGTTATTCCTCCAGGTCGTTTGACTTCAGCGCAGTCTGAGCAAAGAGGCACGACCTGGAACGTCGGGGCACTCAACTGTATTGTGCATTTGACACTTCCTCCGTTTCATAATTGGCCATTTTAGAGAGACAGACAGGCGGTTAAGGGAACGGACGGGACGATCCCCATCGCCAAATTCAACTGTAACGATCACGGCTGCGTGCTCACCATCATATTAACGAAAGCTTGCTTCTGTGACGGCCGCTAATGACCACACACGGCCTTCCAGCGCAGTAGTGGCTTTGCATCGTGTCTCTCATAGGAGAATTCCATGGCGAATCCGTGTAACAAGGCTGTTCCCGCACCGTGCCAACCGGCTGTCGGCGATCCCCGCGTGTTGGATAACTTCGCCCGGCGCTTCAATACCGCAACCAATCAGGCGCTGATTCCAGCGCCCGCGCATGCTACCAACAATGACATCAATCTAGCCGATGAATGCGGAACGTACAGCAAGGGCATCCAGCAGGCCAGTCCGGGCAAGGTGAATCTTGCAGCGTTCACGAAGTTTAAGACCGCTATCGCGAGCGGCCTTTTCGCGGATTTTGAGGCCGTTCCGCTGGGGGGAACTGCGGGCAAGTTGAATGGGCCGATGGGAGCCTATGCCAAGGTCTTTGTGGGGGCGGATAGCAGTCTTTTTGGACTGCCCTCCGTACCTGCGCCGTGGAGCGTCACCAGCAAGGAATATGCGACCGAGCTAGTGGAGCTGTATTGGTGCTCGCTGCTGCGAGACGTGGCTTTCACTGATTACGCCGGCAACCCCACGGCCGAGGCGGCCGCGAAAGAACTCTCTACAGCCCCCGGTTACCAGGGACCACTGAACGGCGGCGGCAAAGTAACACCAGAGCTTCTGTTCCGGGGTAACTTCCCCGGGGAGACGATTGGGCCGTACGTCTCGCAACTTCTGCTCACGCCTACTAACTTCGGGGCAGCTCCTTTCGATCAAAGATATATTACCTATCGGGCCGGCATCGACTATATGACCGACCAGGACAGCTGGTTCCAGGTGCAACAGGGCATTCCTACCGGCTTCACGAACCAGAAGGACTCGATACCGCGCTATCTCCACAACGGTCGCGGACTCGCCGCCTGGACCCATGTCGACGAGTTGTACCAGGCCTATTTCACCGCCTACCTGGTCCTGGAATCACTCGCAGTGCCGGCCAATCCAAACAGTCCGTATCATGGCGCAGTCGCTCAGAAACCTTTCGGCACCTTTGGCGGCCCGGATATCGCCGCGGTGTTGGCACAGGTGGCTAAGTGCGCCCTCAATGCAGTCTGGTACCAGAAGTGGGTGGTCCACCTACGGCACCGGCCAGAAGCGGGTGCGGGGCTGGTGCATCTTATCAAGGGAGGAGCAACCTTTGATGCAACTCCGGATTCATTTGTCTTTCACTCGAAAGCACTCAAGATGAGCCACGAGAAGTTCGGCAGCTACTTGCTTTCGCAACCGTTCCCTGAGGGCTCGCCTACGCACCCCGCCTACCCTACCGGGCATGGAACCGTCGGAGGGGCCTGCATTACGATTTTGAAGTTCTTCTTTGACGCGGTCAATTACACCTTTACCAGTCCAGTCATGCCTGCATCCGACGGTACCGCCCTTGCCCCATGGACGGGCCAGCCAGGTATCGGTCAAACAGGCGCCTTAACCCTGAATGGAGAGCTGCACAAGCTCGCACACAACATCAGCTTCGGACACGGTGTGCACGGTGGCATCCATTGGCGCAGTGACAGTGACGCGTCGATAAAACTCGGCGAAGCCGTAGCGCTCAGTTTTCTGCAGGATCTGGCGTGTACCTATGCTGAGCCATTCACGGTCAAGCTAACACTGCTTGACGGATCGACAGCTACCATCAGCAACTGATTGATGGCTCCCAAGTGGAGAGCGAGCGAACTGTCAGCAACACTGACGGCGTGCTCTTCTTAATCCGCCCCGACGGTTACATCGGCTTGATTGCAAACACAGAAAGTGCGTCCCGGGTCAAGGACTATTTGCGGAAATGTACCCGTAAATGATGTAAGACCCCTCTTGCTCAAGCTTCACCTTCTGTGACAATATAGCTTTTGCAGGGACTTAAGCCTGCTCCGCTGCGACACCGCCTGCGCCGTTCCTTTATTTTCAGGAGCGGAAAGCGACGGGCCGGCGGCCAAAGCTTCCTGCGATCCCACGACGGGCCCCGATAGGTAGAAATGCAATAGAGGTGTGTGAGAACGATTGTGGTGTACTCCTTCTGCGGAATGTGAAGCTGCCATTCCGGGTCGCGGAAGGGGGACATCCATTGGCAATACTTGATTTACTGCCTTGTAGTAAGCTGTTCGAAATCCGACGGTCAGTTCCACCGGACCGTCTGCTCGCCGCCTACGATATCCCGGAAAGAGCTTCAGGCCACGTGTCCCCCATCGCAAGTAACGCGAGAAAAAACGGAGGCAAAAAGCTGCAATCGTGTCGTACAGTAGAAAATTCCCCGAGCAGGATCGTGCCATCGAGTTGGTTTTCAGCCTGATGCGTCAGCATCCGGAAGGTGTCACCATCCATGAACTGAATGAGCTGATGCAGGCTCATCACGACAAACTCCAGGGCGAAATTGCCTGGTTCAACTCGATCGACGTTTTGATCGACGAAGGCAGGGTCTACACCTGCCCGAAATGGAGAGAGCAAGGTTATCTCGAAAGCCTAAAACTGTTCGTCAAGTAAACTGAACACGCGAAGGGTGCCCCAGGTCTCGCTTTTGAGACCTGGGATCCCCCTAGTGAAGGCCCGTCGAGCCCGCCCCTCCGGGGCACCGGCAAATCCATGAGAATCCATGGCCGCCGCGCAATCCAGCAGCGCCACCCTGCATTTCTTTTTGCATCCTGCGAGAAAGACGTGCCTCAGGGCCTAAAGGCCAGATCTTTGTTGGGCTTTTACGGCCCGACTAAAGTCGTGCCCTGATACAAAGCATTGGAGGAGCGACTATCGGAGGGCCGCTCGTTTCCGCAGATTTGAAGGGTTCTCTCGCGGAGGCTAAAGCGTTCGTTGGGCTTCCCCCGGATTTCCTGTAAACCTTGTTGGCGTTGGTGAACTCCATGCGGCTTTCCTCAATGAAAGCCGCACACGAGGAGGTTGGTGGAGCCCCGTGGCAGGAAATCCGGGTCGCCCATCTTTTTCGGCCCACGTACGCTGAGGCGAACGTGGGGCACCCGTCCGATTCCCTCTACCTTCGCTACGACACAAACTCCGATGCGCCCTGGAGGAAAGCTGCGCGTCCGAACTACGGCTGGGCAATGGCAAAGGCGAACAGTGCCGACCCCGCAGGAATCACCACATACTGTTTACCATCCAGCCGATACGTGATCGCGGTCGAGTAAATCGCCGCGCCCAGTTGGATATTCCATAGATCCTTACCAGTACGTGCATCGAGGGCAATGAAATTACCGTCAGATTCGCCGGCAAACACCACCCCGCCGGCGGTGGAGAGTGCTCCCCCGTTAGGATTGCTGAAATAAGGAAACGACCACTTCTCTGCCCCGGTGAGCGGGTCGAGTGCTTTAAGAGCTCCCGTAGGTCTTATCACCGGATCGGGCACATATACGCTTCCCAGAAAGTCGTGGCCCACACGATAGGGCTGGGGTGCGCTGGTGAAGATATCGCACTCGTTCGAGGTAGCCACATACAAAAGCCGGGTGTCGGGGTTATAGGAGGGCGAATACCAGTTCGTAAGCCCGAGAGCACCGGGGCACACCCGATTCCCTGCTGGATTCGGTTTCAAGTCCGTATTCAGCACCGGCCTGCCGTCCGATCCTATTCCTTTGGCCCACGTCACCTGCCCGAACGCCGCAGCCTTGAGGAACCTGCCGTCCGTGCGATCGAGCACATAAAGGAAACCGTTGCGGTTCGCCTGCACCAACAACTTGCGCGGCCGGCCTTCCCAGTCTGCATTCAGCAACACCGGAACCTGGGTGGCATCGTAGTCATACAGATCGTGAGGAGTGAACTGAAAATACCATTTCAGCTGTCCCGTGTCGGCATTGAGCGCGAGCATGCTGTTGCTATAAAGATTGTCGCCCGCCCGTTCACCGCCATAGTCGCTGGGCGAAGGGTTTCCGGTAGGCCAGTAAACCAGGTTCAACTCAGGATCATAGGAACCGGTAATCCAAGCTGGTGCGCCTCCGGTCTTCCAACTGTCGCCGGTCCAGGTTTCGTGTCCCGGCTGGCCCGGACCCGGCACAGTTTCAAAGCGCCAACGTCGTTGGCCAGTGTCCGCATCGTAGGCATCGATAAACCCTCTGACACCATACTCGCCGCCAGAAATCCCAACGATCACCTCGTTCTTCACGATCAGGGGTGCGACGGTGAAGGTGTAGGCTGCGGTCGAGTCAGCGGCCTTCGCGTCCCACAGAAGATTGCCTGTCCGGGTGTCCAGGGCGATCACGTGCCCATCCAGCGTGGCCATGAACAACTTGTTGCCTAGGATCGCAAAGCCACGGTTCACCATCCCGCAACAGGGCTGAAGCTTATCCGGGAGGTTGCGTTGGTAGCGCCAGATAGGACGCCCGGTGCGCGCATCCACCGCGAACGCGCGGTCATTTTGCCCGGTCCCGTACAACACGCCGTCCACGACCAGCGGAGTCGTCTCGAACTGGCCGAGGTCCGCAACCTGAAACGTCCACTGCATCGTAAGACGCGAAGCGTTGCCGGTATTGATCTGGTCCAGCGTGCTGTAACGCCAGCCGTTGTATTGCCCTGAATAAGTAAGCCAGTTCTCCGGTTCGTGGTCTGCATTCAGCAAGCGCTGGTACGTGACCTGCGCCGGCAGAACCGCAGCCCCGCAGACAAGCAAGGCCAACACCAACGCCTTCTTCTTCAAGCTGTGCGTCATCGTTTTCACTTGTCTCGTAAACCTACCAGGTAAGCCACCAGGTCCTGGAGTTCCGCTGGCTTAAGCATGGTCTCGGAATAAGCCGGCATAAGAGACTTGCGCTCGTGGGTCACTTCTTTCAAGTTCTTCTTTAGAAAAAACTGTAGCCGTTGATTCGTATCGAGCAGTTGGAGGGAAAAAGTATCTTCGTTCTTAGCCACTCCTACAATCTTGTGGCCGTCTGCCGTCACCACCGTGACGGTGTCGTACACCAGGGGAAGGCCGTAGTGGTTGTTGGGATCAAGCATGCCGCTGGTGAGCTCCTTACTCGGCTCGCGAATGGAGTCGATCAGGTAAGGCACCGAGCGCGCCTCGCCCACGTGGGACAAATCCGGACCTAGCACTCCACCTCGCCCTTGCACCATGTGGCAGGTCGAGCATCCCCCGGTTCCCCAAAAGGTCTTCTCCCCTTTGGCCGAGTCGCCGGAAACCGTTGCGCTCTTCGCCGGAGCCAACGATCGAAGGTAGGCCAGAATGGCCCAGGTCTCGGAATCTTCGAATCCATTCGCGGACATTTCAGTTCCGGGCACACCGCGCGTGATGGTGCGGAAGATGTCGGCATCGCTCGATCCGTGAACCCAACGCCCGGCAGTCAGATCCGGTCCCCGCCCGCCACCTTGCGCGTTGAGCCCATGACACGGCGAACAGTTAGCCCGAAAGAGCGAAGCACCCTCCTGAATAGCAGCTGGATTGCCGGCCACCGGATTCTCCTGCCCGTCCACGACAAGAATAGACACCGCGCTGATCAACGCAACGAGACAGATGTATCTTCCTGCTTTCATGCAGGATCGGCCGTCTTGGAAGCCGGGGTTTGCCACGCTTCGAGATAATAGGCGGCAAGCGCCAGCAGGAAGCACCACAGCAGAATGTCCACGGTGTAGGCAATCCCCAGTCGGGCAATGACGCTGAACGTTTGCCCCACCAGGCCCGCATCCGGTGTCCAGCCAGCGAGAGCCCAGGTGATTGCCGGGCCGCCCAAGCCGCAGACCAGAACAGACAGCCAGTAGAACCAGTGCTTATAAGGAGCCGCCCCATGACGCAAACCGCCCTTGTGGATGCCGCTAGCGCAAAGCACGATGACCATGGGAAGCAGAAGCCCGGCCCACACGCACAGCAGGCAGTCATAGAGACGTTCTTGCCATGCGACCAGGCTGGAGTACCCGAGAATATGTCGTAGCCACGGTGGCGATTGGGAGTTCCAATACCCGGCGTAGAGCGCTTCATGCGCCCGGCCTACGGCAATCGCCTGCAGCAGCAGCCACCACAACGCAATGAAGCCGGCCAGCAGCAGCCAGCTCAACCATCGAGGAGCAGGCTCAGCGCAGGGACGCAGATGATGAAAGGTCGCGGTGTAAAGGAATAAGAAGACAACCACCAGTAACACCCCGGAGAGCATGGAGAACGCAAACTGCCAGGTGTGCGAGTCGGGAATCTGCAGCCACGCCGCCGCCAGCAGCATCAGCACGAAATTGCCCACCCACTGGCTGAGGAGAAGACGTCCGCTCATCTTCGAAAGGGCACCCCGAAATGCCTGCATCATTTCTTCTCCTCCGCAGCCGACGGTGCCGGATCTACCTGCAGATGCAACAAGTCGGTGGTGGCCTGGACGCCCGGCTGGTACATCGGCTGCACGTCGGCCGGGGTGATGGAGAAGCTCCCCGGGTTCACCACCTTGAGCAGATAAAAGGATTCATGACGTCCATCCGACTCGGTGGCAAAGAAAGCAGCGTGATCATCGAAAAACTCGCTCCGCGTGTACCAATACTGCCAGGTCCCCGGCTGATCGAGGATGTTATAGCTGTCGCCATGCTGCACGAACTCCGTCCCCGCGGGAATTGGGTCTTCGATCAACAGATACTTCGTAGGGGAGCCGTTTACAGCTAGATGCACGGCCAAGGTATCCCCGGGCACGACCGCACCTTTGATCGGGTCGAGCCGGTAAACAATCTGTCCATCCTTGGTAATCGGTGTCAGCTTGAAGTAGTCGCGCGTGATATTCAGGGAGAGAGTGCCCTGCTGGTAAAGCTTCTGCTCGGTCGAGTAGTACTTGCCCTGCACCGACCAATACGCCCGCCCGCTGCCATGCTTGGTGATCTGCACTTGATTGCTGCCGGGATGCAACTGGCCGGCAGCCACATCCACCGGGAAATCAACGCCAGAGGCCGCATCGACCGCGGTGAAATGCCGTTTGCCGATCGAGCTGCCATTGAGCAACACGTCCACGTCAAAGTCTGCGTTCAGCTCCTGCGAAGCGGCGAGATAGTCCACCAGGCCAAAGAGCACCATGGCTGTCTGTTCGGTGGAGTTCCACCAGTAGCCGCCAGTCCGATTCACCACCAGCCACTGCGCCGCGGCTTCGAGCAACGGGCTCTTGGAATCGGCATGAGTGAGGAAGCGCAGTGCAAATGCCGTACTCTCCGCGCTGTTGTCATCGTCGATATCGAGCAGCGGATTGTGCATGGAAGGCCAGGATGCGAGGGCACCCTCCCGCTTGACCTTGCTCTCCAGTATCTGTGCGACCTGTGCCGAGCGGTTGTCCCCGGTGCGCAGCATCACCATGCCGGTCAGCGCCAGTCCTTCGGCAGAAAGATCATTGCGCCGCGACCAAAGAGTCTCCACGGATGAACCCAGGTTCTTCGCACCGGCCTCACTCAGGGCATACAGCACGTACGCGCGCAGGTCCGGAATCATGCGCGGATGCTGCGCCAGTT
>Ga0182024_10011105_pt1 | contig 18167 bp, 16 predicted proteins | sample P32metaG_FD_120480 | JGI IMG/M metagenome (GOLD analysis project Ga0182024, IMG submission 120480) | Permafrost microbial communities from Stordalen Mire, Sweden - P3-2 metaG (Illumina Assembly) | ecosystem: Environmental > Terrestrial > Soil > Wetlands > Permafrost | place: Sweden: Stordalen... | reverse complement strand
GTCGCCCACCCGCTGGTCGGGATCGGCGCGGACAACTTCCAGGAGCAGTACCTGCAGCACGGGCACAGCGACGAGACCCCCAACTATCCGCACAGCGTCGAGCTGCGCACGCTGACGGAGACCGGTCTGATCGGCGCGTTGCTGGCGTTGGTGGGCCTGGGGGCCGCGCTGGTGGCAGCTGCGCGCGGTCTCCGCTCCTCCGACCCGCTCGCGCGTGCGGTGGTGGCGGCGGCGCTCGCGGGTTTCGGCTACTGGGTGGTGCATGGATCGTTCGACTGGTTCTGGGAGTTCGCCGGTCTGGGCGCGCCGGCGTTTGCGATGCTCGGCCTCGCCTGCGCGCTCTCATCGCGCGAACGTGGTGAGCCTAGCCCACGACACATCGGGCGGCTGGGCATAGTCATCGGTGCCCTGGTGGCGCTGGCCGCCGCCGCGTCGCTGACCGCGCCGTGGCTGAGCCAACTGGAGGTGCAGAGCGCCGCGCGCATCTGGACGAAGGCGCCGCAAACGGCCTACAGCCGTCTGAACGACGCGGCGCGGCTGAATCCCCTTAGCGACGAGCCTTATCTGGTGGCCGCGAGCATCGCACTGCGCTTCGGCGATCTCGCGCGCGCGGACCACGAGTTCGCGCTCGCGCTGCGGCGCACCCCCGGCGACGCCTACGCGACGCTCGAGCGCGGGGCGATCGCCTCGACGGAGAACGACCGTCGCGGGGCGCTCGAGCTGCTCGAACGAGCCGCACGGCTGAACCCCCGCGATTCGCTCACCAAACAGGCGCTGCGACTGGTGCGGGAAGGCAAGCGCGTGAGCGTCGAGGAATTGAACCGCTCAATCTTGCTCAAAGCTCAGCAACTCGCGTGAAACCCGGGTGTTTCTTCCCCGACTAGCGGTATTTCTGCTCGACACGGCCCCCAACCTTCGCTAGCTTGTGGGAAAACCCCGATCGATGCGCTGACCTTGGCGCACGTGGGCTCAGGTGTCCGAAAGGGGACAGGGCGATGACGGGATATGGCACGGAGAGTCGACACGGTGTTGCTCAGGCCATAGAAGGGAACCTAAGGCAGGGACGCATGACAGGCCATCGCACGATTCTTTCGATACTGACTTTGCTGGCGATCCTGCCTGCTGCCATACCGTCTTCCGCGCCGGCAAACCCGCTGCTCAGCGGCTATGGCGGCTCCGGCGAAGGAAGCCAGGAGATCCTCGGTTCCGCGCTGCTGGGCGGCGGCGCAGGCGGGGGTGGTGGGACAGGCAGCGGCCCCTCGGGTCCGACCGGGTCCTCGCTGACCGGCGCGCCGGTCGGTCAGGGGAGCACCACATCCACCGGCTCGCACGGGCGTGAACGCGCCGCGGGCGGGGCATCGCGCCCGCGGGGCAAGGCCGGGGAGGCATCCGGCGCCGCCGCCGGCGCCTATCCCTCATCATCCCGGGAGGAGACCTCGCAGCCGGCCCCCGGAAGCTCGGAAACGCTGGGCCTCTCCGGTGCGGACCTCCTCTACATCCTCTTGGCGCTTGGCGCGCTGGCCTGCACGGGCCTGTTCACCAGGCGATTGACACAGACCCCACCAAGCCGCGACGCGCATAGCGGCTAAAGCGACAGGGTATAGAACCCGAGTAACTGAGTAAGAGATAGAGATTACGTCACCCATGGACCAACCGCGCATCACCCAACAGACATCGACCACGCTGCCGCTGACCGGCCAGCTTCCGGCCGCGCGGGACGCTTCACAGCCGCATGCGCTGCGCAGCGGCGCCTTCAGCGGGCTCCTGCAATGGCTGCTGGACGGGCCCGGCTGGAGCGTGCTGCGCCCGACGGTCGACTTCGTGCTGCTGTGCGTGGCGGTGGCGCTCGCTCTGGGTGGCGTGCACGACGCTCTGCACGCTCCCGCGGTTCTGGCTCCGCTGCTGCTCCTGCCACCGCTGGTGATGGTGCTGCTGTACCTGCGCGGGCTCTACCGCACGCGCCTGCGTGCGCTGGTGCTCGACGGGGTGGCGCCGATTGTGAGCGCCGTGTCGGTGGCCGCGATGACGGTCGCGATGCTCGGCCTATTCATCAACGGGCGCGTCCCGAGCCAGGCCGATTGGGTGAAAGCGTGGCTGTCGGCGTTGCTCGCCGTTGGCATGGGGCGCGCGGTGCTGGCGATGGCACAGCGCTGGGCGCGCGCGCGGCGGCTGGTGGGCAAGCCGGTGCTGATCATGGGCGCGGGCGTGGTCGGCGCGCAGGTGGCCCGCCGGCTGGAGGACCATCCCGAGTATGGGCTGGTACCGGTCGGCTTCCTCGACGCCGATCCCCGCTCGATCGCCGAGGTCGGCGGCCGCGACGTGCCGGTGCTGGGCACGGTCGAGGATCTCGACGAGACCGTCGAGCAGACTGGCGTGAGGAACCTGATCGTGGCGTTCTCGTCGGTGGCCGACGCTCATGTGAGCCGTTTGATCCAGCGCTGTCAGGAGCTCGGCGTCGAGGTGTCGGTCGTGCCGCGGATGTTCGACACGATCAACAACCGCGTGGGCTACGACACGGTCGGGGGCCTGCCGCTGATGTCCTTCACCACCGTCAATCCCAGGGGGGTGCAGTTCGCGCTCAAGCACGCCTTCGACCGCGTCTTCGCGCTGGTGCTGCTGGTCGTTCTATCGCCGGTGATCCTGTGCACGGCGCTGGCGGTGCGTGTGAGCTCGCCTGGGCCTGTGCTGTTCCGCCAGCGTCGCATCGGCCGCGACGGGAAGGTGTTCGACCTCTACAAGTTCCGCTCCATGTACCTGGACCCGGCGCGGGCGAAGCCAGGCGACGATGACGTGAGCGCGCTGGAGTTCCTGCTGGGCGGGGACACCGCGCCCGGTGGAGTCGAGGGCAAGGATCGCCGCACTTCTGTTGGTCGCTTCCTGCGGCGCTCGTCACTGGACGAGCTTCCCCAGATGTTCAACGTCATACGCGGCGAGATGAGCCTGATCGGCCCCCGCCCCGAGCGCCCCGAGTTCGTCGAGCTCTTCAACCAGGACATCATCCGCTACGACGATCGCCACCGCGTCAAGTCGGGGATCACCGGCTGGGCGCAAGTGAACGGCCTGCGCGGACAGACCTCGCTGGCCGAGCGCGTGGAGTGGGATAACTACTACATCGCCCACTGGTCGCTCGGCCTGGACGTGAAGATCGTCGCGCTGACGCTGGGGGCGCTGTTCCGCAACGCGGAGTGATCCGAAGGGCGGGGCTACGGCTCCGCGCGAACGGAGCGGGGGTAATCGAGTCCGAGCGCGATCGTCAAGGCACGGTTGAGCGCCGCGAGCTGATCGGGCGAGAGATGGCCGCGGTAGCGCTTCAACCTATGCTTGGGTAGGGTGGCCAGATCGTCGCAGTTGACGACCGAGGGGTCGCGCAGATCCAGGTGCGACCCTTCGAGAGCAACCTCGGCTGGATGGCCACGTACGGTTGATGTGACCAGAACGACCGCAATCGCGCTCAGGACGGGAATCGCCTCTTCGCGTGTTACGACTACGGCTGGATGGGGACCGGCGAGCGGGAAGTCTGCGTCATAGACGTCGCCGCGGTGGATCACGTCGACGCGTCGCGCTCGGCGAGCATCTCACCGGCTGCGTGCGCGCTCGCCTCGCCGAACCACGGCTCCTGGGGCGTCTCGCTGTAGGCACGGTGGTAGTCGTCGGCGATCTCGCGATTGCGCTGCTCGCGCACCAGCTCGTGCACGCCGGCACGTACGGCGGCCGCTCGGCTGGGGAAGCGTCCGGCCGCCACCGCCGAGTCGAGGGCCGCCAGGTCGTCATCGGGGAGGCGGATCGCTATCTGCTGGGCCATCCCATTAACCATACCATGTACGATCCCGACGTGGCCCTAGACACTCATAGCGTCATCTGCGCGCTCCATTTCTGCCCTCTGCGCACTTGACTTTCGGCATCTGCGCAGCGAGGTTTCGATATCTGCGCAGAGCTCGAGCCGCTGGCGACGACCTTGCGGGATTTCCTCCCTGAGCATGGGCCGGCATCTCGCTCAGGATGAGACCGCTGCCCGCTCGATGAGCTGTGCGATGCTCTCAATCGTGCGAAAGTCCTCGATCTCCAGCGACTCCAGTGGTATCTCCATGTCGAACTCCTGCTCGATCCCAAGCAGGAGGGTGACGAGCCCGAGCGAGTCGAGCAGCGCAGACTCGATGATGTCAATCTCCGGCGCGGGCGCGCGCAGGTTGAGCGACTGCTCGAAGATGCTCTTTATTCGCGAGACGATCTCTTCTTCAGCCATGGCGCGATTTCTCAGTGAATCTTTGCTTGAGCAGGACCCGGTCGATCTTGCCGCTGATGTTCTTGGGTAGCACCTCAGCGGGGCGAGCCGCTGCGTGTTCTGCAGGATTAGCTGGGAGACGAGCCAGGGGTCGACGATCCCGTTGTCTGTGTAGACGAGCATCCCCTCGCAGCCGGCCGTCTCGCTCCAGCGCGCCGTTTCGATGACGCGCTGGGCGTACTCCTCGCTCGAGATGTCCCGCGACTGGGGGCAGGTCGAGAAGATGGCTAGATGCTCTGTTGACATAGTGCCCTTTAAAGATCGGCGATTTTACTGAGATCCTTAGCGCTTGCGCACCAGGATGTTCTCCATGAACAACGCCTCGATGCCAGTCGCAAGCAAGGTTTCGAGCGCCTCCGCTGGGGTGTTGACGATCGCCTGGCCCTTCACGTTGAAGCTCGTGTTGAGCACCATCTCCCTGCCCGTGTGTCTGCCGACGGCTCTCAGCAGCTCGTGAAAATCGGCGTTGTCCCGCTCGCAGACAGTCTGCACTCGCGCCGACCCGTCGACATGGGTGATCGCCGGAAGCGTCGCTCGGTGCTCCGGGCGGACATCGACGTTGACCGTCATGTAGGGAAGCTCGGTGGATGGGGGAACCTCGAACCACCTGTCGACCTCCTCCAGTGACACCGCCGGCGCGAACGGGCGAAACGCCTCTCGCATCTTGACCAGGGCGTTGACGCGGTCGCGCATCTCCGGTAGGCCCGGATCGGCGAGGATGCTGCGGTGCCCGAGCGCCCGCGGGCCGAACTCCATGCGCCCGCGGTACCAGGCGATCACCTCGCCTGTGGCGATCAGATCGGCGGCCGCCTCACAGGCAGCGGCGAGCGACGGCAGGTGTGTGACCTCGATGCGCTCATCGAACTCGCTCAGCGCACGCTCGATGCGCTCGATCGGATGGACGGGGCCGTAGAACGGCGTGGGCGAGCGGCGGTTGACGATCTCGCCCGCGAGCGAGGCGCGGTGTAGGGCTGCGCCGAGCGCCGAACCGTCGTCGGCCGCGGCCGGTTGCACGTAGATCTCGTCAAAGGCGCCCGCGGCGAGCAGCTTGCCGTTGGCGGTCGTGTTGAGCGCCACGCCGCCGGCCAGCGCGAGCCGGCGTATCCCCAGCTGCCTGCCGAAGTGTCCGCAGAGATGCAGGATCGCCCGATCCAGGCAGGCCTGCAGCCCGGCGGCCGCGTCCTGGTGCTCGGGGTCGATCTCACTGCCAGGCTCGCGCGCGGCGATCAGCGACTCGGCGAGGTGGCGGCGCGTGGCGAGGTGGTTCTCCCGCTCCTCCCGGGTGCCGCTCGGCCTTAGGGGCGGGATCTCCCAGCCTCCGTCATCCCTCAGCACCACCGCCTCGTCGAAGAAAGACCTAAAGCGCTCGGGATCGCCATACGGCGCGAGACCCATGATCTTGTACTCATCGGAGTTGAAGTCGAATCCGAGGTGCAGGGTGATGACCGAGTAGAAGATCCCGATCGAGTCGGCCGCGGAGATGCGGTGAACTGGGTCCAGCCGCCCATCGGCGGCGCGATAGACGGTGGCGCCATACGCCTCGCCCATGCCGTCTATGACTATCACCAGACAGTCATCCCAACCCGAGGTGAAGTAGGCGGAGGCGGCGTGGGAGAGATGGTGGTCGACGTGCTTGACGCCCTCGGCGGAAAACCCCGGGAGCGCGTCGTGCAGACGCGCGCTGAACGCCTCGGGGGAGAGCACCTCGCGGTAGAGCTCGCTGGAGACCGGGTCGAGTGCGTACATCGCTCGATATGGCGCGTAGTCGAACGAGTGGGCGATCTCGTCGATGTCGCTCAGCTCCAGCCCGGCGTGAGCCAGGCAGGCTTCGATCGCGCCGATCGGGAAGTCGCCGGTGTGCTTGCGCCGGCTGATTCGCTCCTCGGCCACACCCACGATGAACTCGCCATCGACGACGAGCGCGGCGGCCGAGTCGTGGCCCTGGGAGATGCGGTACTCGCGCTCCTCGAGAGCCGGCCAGTGCCGACGCTTGAACTCCATTGTTCCCTCGACGCCGCTCACTCCGATAATTCTCATGTGCGTCCTGCCGATCGAGAGTTTTTAGTCTGCCTCACGACCTCCGAAGCCTACAGTCCTCGCATGCGTTTCTCACCAGGATGCCGCCCTTCTGCGGGTTTCGACTTCAGATACTCCGCTGCGCGGACTTACCCGGCCCGATCCACTCCTGGTAGACGCGCACCAGCAGACCGCTTGTGCCGAGCACCGAGGGCAGCGCGATCGAGTACTGGTTGAAGCGGTTGAGTGTGAACAGCGCCCTGTAGCGCAGGACGCTGCCCTGGAAGGCTTCGAGCTTCATGTAGTCGCCGACGGGTCCCGAGCCGCCGGCCACGACCTGGCTGCCTCGACGGCGCAGGCTGAGGGTGACAGGGCTTGGAGCGCCGAAGGGCGCGGCCAGGACGCGGGAGAGCGCGGCAAATGACGGCTTGTGGGCGCCCTGTTCGTTCAGCACCCCGAAGTCTTCGGCTCTGGAGTCCTGCAGCTGATAGAGCACCTCGGCGGCAACGTACGGAGTACGTGCCAGCGAGCGAAAGACGTTGACGATGTTCGCCGCCTGGACCTTCGGGGTCACGCACGCCTGTTCCTGCTGGATCTTGTGCTTTGGCCAGCAGCTGCTCCAGCCGAACTCGTCCAGCCACAGCGGCTTGGTGTCGCCGTTGGCGAGCTGCACCTCGCGGAACGACCGCAGCGAGGCGAGGGTGAGGCTGTAGAAGTGCACGGCAAGGCCGTCGTAGTAGCCCTTGATGCCGGCGGCGTAGAGGGCCCGCAGGAAGGCTCCGTTGGCGCCGACGAGCGAGCCGCCGAGCACCGGCACGTCCCGGTTTGCCCGCTTGATCGCCGGGTATGCAGCCCGCAGGATGGCTGCGTAACGCTGGGCCTTGTTCGGGCCGGCGAAGTAATCTTCATTGGCTTGATCGGGCTCGTTCCAGATCTCGATTGCCGCGAGGCGCCTGCCATAGCGCTGGGCCAGATAGGCGACGAAGGCGGCGTAGCCGGCCGGGTGGCCAGGTGGCCAGGCGTTGGCCTCACTCGACTGCCCAGGCACGCATTTTCTCAGCAGCGCCGTCGGCGCCGAGGACGCCCAGCAGGGCGTGCTGTCGACGAACACGATCACCCGAATGTGGGCTGCCGCTGCGTCGCTCACCAGCCGATCGGCGAAGGCGAGCGCGCGCGGTTCGATCTGGCTCGGGCCGCCCGGCTCCAGTGCGGACCATGGCACTTCGGTGCGCACGACCTTGGCGTGGAGTGCCCGTGCCCGGGCGATCGCCAGGTCGGCTTCGCGAAGCGGCTCGGGGCCGACGCCGACGATGTTCACGCCGCCCAGGGGTGGCGTGGCAGAGGAGTGCGCGCTTGGCGCGCGCTTGGCATCGCCGGGCGGCGCCAGAAATGCAAGCCCACACAGCGCAAACGTGAGCGAGAGGAACATCGTGCGGGGGCGTCCATTCATCCGCGTGCGCAGGCATCCCGCCATCCCTACACGATAGTGCTGGTCGTCCAGCCCGGCGCAAGTACCCGCCCAGCCAGTCCAAGTACGCTGTCGGTCGCGTGTCACCATTCTGGATCTGGATGCAGGTCGCGATCGTCGTGTTCGTGCTGATCGGGATGATCGTGGCAATCACGAAGCTCGCCTGAGCGCGACACATCCCCAAAACTGTAACGTAATTTACACTGGATGTAACCGACGCTCGATGTCGGTTACACTGGTTGTCATGTTCGTAAACCGGTCGGCGGAGCTGGCGGCATTGTCGGAGTGGTGGTATGACTCTCCGGGGGGGCGCATCGCGCTCGTGTGGGGGCGGCGGCGCGTGGGCAAGACCGCGCTGGTGAACGCGTTTGCCGGGGGCCGCCGGGCGGTCTTCCACACCGGCGCGGGACGGCCCGCACGCGATGAGCTGGTCGTCCTGAGCCGGGCCGCCGAAGGCGCCCTGGCGGCGGGGGTACGCGATCTTGCGGCGCGGCCGTTCGCGGACTGGGACGACGCGCTGGAGAGCCTCGCCGCGGGCGCCGAGCACGAGCCGTTGCTGCTCGTGCTGGACGAGTTTCCCGAGTTGCTGCACGTCTCTCCCGAGCTGCCGGGGGTGTTGCGCGCCTTTTGGGACCGGGCTCGTGAACGTACACAACTGCGGATCCTGCTGTGCGGCTCGGCGGTGCGCACGATGCAGGCGATACAGGAGGAGCGTGCGCCACTCTACGGACGGATCGACCTGTCGCTTCCGCTGCATCCCTTCGCGCCGCACGAGACGGCCGCGATGCTGCGCGAGCTCTCGCCATCCGATCGCGCGCTGGTCTGGGGCATCCTCGGCGGCGTACCGCTCTACCTGACTTGGTGGGATCAGGGACGCAGCGTGCGCGAGAACCTTGCACGCCTGGTCTGCCGTCCCGGTGGTCAGCTCCTCGACGAGGGCTGGCTCGTGCTCGCGACCGAGGGTGACACGGGAGATCTGGGTCAGCTTGTGTTGCGCGCGATCGCCGCCGGCAGGACCAAGCACGGAGAGATCGAGCAGGCCGTGCGCGCCGAGCCGGCCCGCACGCTCGAGCGGCTGATCGAGTTGCGGCTGATCGAGCGTGTCGTCCCGGTCACCGAGATGGGCTCGCGAACACGCCGGCGCAGCTACCGGATCGCGGACAACTTCCTCGCGTTCTGGCTGGGAATCGTCGAGCCCTACAGGGCAGAGATCGAACGGGATCTCGGCCCGAGCATCCTCTCGCCCCTGATGCAGCGGCTCGACGATCACATGGGAGGCCGTTGGGAGGAGGCGTTTCGCTCCCATCTGCGTCGTCTCGGCGCGGAGGGAGCGCTCGCATCCGATGTGGTGCGGATCGGCGCATTCTGGTCAGAGCGCCCTCCGGTCGAGATCGACGCGGTCGCACTCGCCGGCCGGCGCGAGGAAGCGGTTCTCGTAGGTGAGGCGAAGTGGGCTCGCACGGCAGACGCCGCGCGCATGGTACGCGAGCTCGAGCACAAGGCAAGCGCACTGCCGCTGCTCGCCGCCAACCTCGGCTACGCGGCCTGTGCACGCGAGCGCCTCACCAATGTCCCGCCCACCACGATCACGGTCACAGCCTCCGACGTCTTCGCCTGAGCGCTCGGCTCGCCGATGCTGCCGGCAACTGATATGGCGGTGTGAGCTGATCGGAATGGCGATCGCGATCACGAAGCTCGTTTGAGCCGGCTCAGTCGCGACGAAGCCACGATCGTCGACGCGACGACTTCATGGAGATGTCGAGCGTGACGGCTGGGCGCGGTGGGATCTGCTCGCCGTTGAGGATCGCCGCGGGCACTTCCTGCGTCAACCACTCGGTGAGCGGCCCGAGCCCGGCCTGCTCGAGCTCAGCCGAGATGCCCGGCTGCCGGCGGGCGAGGTCGTGAGCATCGGAGGCGACGTTGTGGATCATCCCGGCTCGCGCCAGCTCGAGCGCGAAGCGGCGCACCTCGCCTCCGAAGTGACCCACGAGCGAGCCGGCCGTGATCGACGTGAGCACCCCGGCGTGTACGAGCGACTCCAGCATCCGCGGGTCGCGGTGGAAGGCCGGGCACCGCTCGGGGTGGGCGAGCAGAAGCTGGTGACCTCGCTGCTGGAGGTTCAGCAGGATAGTGTCCAGGTTATTCGCCACCGGGGTGAAGGGGGGCTCCACCAGCAGCCATGGACCTCCGCCGAGCCCGAGGCGCGGGAGCTGCGCGGGGTCGATGTCGACGAGGCGTGTGATCGCGATCTCAGCGCCCGAGAGGACCTCGAGCGCCATTTCCTCGGCCGTCAGGCGCGCGCTCAGTTCGTCAACCAGCCGGGCGATCGTGTCGGCGTCGTTGTGATAGGTCCAGCTGACGTGAGGGGTGGCCACGAGCGTGCTCGTGCCCGCCGCCGCGGCTGCGCGCGCGAGCGCGACGGAGCCGTCGATCGTCTCGGGGCCGTCGTCGATGCCTGGAAGTACATGGCAGTGCAGATCGATCACGGTCTCCATAACGTTAGGGCTCCGTGGCAAGCGGCGGCCGCACGTGCCAAGTCCAGATACTATGACCGCCTGTGATGAGTGCACTGCGTCGTGATCTGACCCACTACTCGTGGCGGGCTTGGTGCTCCGAACCCGCAATATGGGCGATCGTGCACTATCGACTCGGGCAGTCGCTTATGAGCCTTCAAGGGCCGCTTGGATCAGTGTTACGCGTGCTCCACACCATCGTAGGCGTGGCCGTCCGAGGGATCTCCGGCATCGAAATCCCTCGGACGGCAAAGATCGGAGGAGGGCTTCGTATTGCACATGGAAGGGGGATCTTGCTGCACTCCGGATCCGTAATCGGATCTGACTGCACGCTCCGTCACGGTGTGACGATCGGGGTCAGTCGGAATGGTGGTGATGGCGTACCTGTCGTTGGAGATCGAGTCGAGCTCGGCGCGTACGCCCAGGTCCTTGGCGACATCAAGATCGGCGACGGAGCCAAGATCGGCGCGATGGCGGTCGTGCTGGATGACGTCCCAGCGGGTGGTGTGGCCTTTGCTCCGAAGGCCACGATCCGACCGCCGCGCTGATCTTCTGTGTTGCTAGCGGCTTTTGCTCGACGAGCGGCCTTTCCGAGCGGCGGCCTTTGCCCGACGAGCTGCTTTGGTCCTAGCGGCTCTTGCCTTGATGCTGTGGGTGTGGTTGGGCGTCGCATGTTTGCGGGACTTGCGCGAATGGCCGGAGTGCGAGCTGGTGGAATTCGATTTCTGAGATCCGGTCCCGGATGTTTTTCCTTCGGTCGGGCCCGGGGTGCCGGACGAAGGTGGGTTGGCGCCACCGCCGGGCGTCGATCCTGAGTTGGAGACGGTTTCTGGTTCGGTCGAGGCTTCTGGCCCAGTTGAGCCTGGTCCGGTTAAGCCGGGCGTTTCTTCGCTCACCGGCGGACGTGCTACGCTCGGGATAGTCGGCAGGTTCGGGACCATGGCGGCGCAGGCCGTCCCCGCCTTGATGCTATATCCGGTTTCTTCGGCGACGAATTCACCGGCGGATGCGGTGACGTTGGACGTCGGGGTGAAACCTCCCCCTTCGGTGTCGATCCCGGTCGAGGAGACGCAGTTGTCGCGCACGATGTTGTTCGTGCCGAGCGGATTGCCTTCCGGAAACCATGATTCGACGTCGTGACGCACGAGCGAGTTCACGATCAGGTTGTGTTCGATCGTGTTGTTGCTCGATGCAACTCCTTCGGCGCCCGAGATGTCGATCCCAGTGCCGTTTTCCGCGATTACATTATCCGTGATCACGCTGCCGGCCGCATACGGGTAGAGCTGGATGCCACGGTCGGCGTTGCGGTCGATGAAGTTGCCGACGATGCGTGTATTGGTTGCATCCTCCATGTAGATGCCGTGGTCATGGTTGGTCGCGGGCAGGACGCCACAATCGTGGATGTGATCGCCAGAGATGACGGTAGAGCCCGCGGCTCCCCAGCTGGGGCTTCCGAGTACGAAGCAGATCCCCGTATGTTCGTCGGTGACGTCGTCGGATTCAAAGGTCACGTTGTTGGCGTCGACGCTGGGGCTTGGAAGCGTTTCACCATTGGGCTGATGGTTGCCGTTGAGGCTGAGATCGGCGACTGTCACGTAGTTCGCGCCTTCCGCGATCCACATGCGTCCGGTGATCACAGCTTGTTCGCCTGGGTCGCTGCGCAGCACGATCGGCGATCCGTCGGTGCCGCCGTGATAGAAGGTCAGGCCACCCGTGTAGGTGCCTGCTTTGAGACAGCCCACTTGCCCTGCCGAGAGCGAGTTGGCCAACGCCTGCGCCGTGAGAACCGGTGCTGTGGCTGAGCCTGTACCAGTTTCCGAGCCCTGCGGAGAGGCGAACTTGTCGCAGGTGCTTGAAGCGGCGGCTGAGTAAGCCGGGGCGTACATCAAGAGGATGGCGAGCGCTACGAGAGCGATAGCGGCGTAGAGAATGCGAGGCCCCAGACCGCCAAGTGGCGTGGCCACGGCGGTTGTCGGGGGTGAGGAATGCGCTGAAACTTTGTTTGCAATGGTCAGCATGTGGGGGGCGGTGCCTCCGTAAAGGGTCTGGGGGAAGTGCCCTTTTCATCGGCTGTCGACTGGTTGGCGTGACCGTGTGTCCGCGCGTTCCTACGAACGTCCAGTAGCCTCGGAGTAATGCCCTTGCCACTACGAGGAACAACCGATGCGGTTTGCGGAGATATACGGAGAGAACCTCCTTGTTGGGCATCGAGCATCGGCTGGGTGTTCCTGGACCGCGACGGCACGCTGAACGTGAAGCCCCCGGATGGCGAGTATGTCGAGCATCCCGATGCGCTCCAGCTGTTGCCCGGAGCCGCCGAAGGCGTGAGGATGCTGAATCGCGCCGGCGTGTGGACGGGCGTGGTGACCAATCAGCGAGGTGTGGCGCTCGGCCGGATGAGCATCGAGGATCTGGATGCGGTCCATGCGCGCCTCAGGCGCCTGCTGCATCGGCAGGGGGCGTTTGTGGAGGCGATCTACGCGTGTCCACATGGCCTGGATGAGTGCACATGCCGCAAGCCCCAGCCGGGGCTGCTGCTGCAGGCGCGCGCAGAGCATCCCGCGCTTGACTTTGCCCACGCCGCGATCGTGGGGGACTCTGCCAGCGACATGCAGGCCGGCAGCGCGCTTGGTCTGAGGACCGTGTTGATCTCCACGAGCGAGCAAGATAGGGCCTGCTGCGACCCGGACCACATCGTCTCTGATCTCGTCCAAGCCGCGGATCTACTGCTCGCGAGCAGCCAGGCATCCACGGTCGAGGGGCTGGATCTCAAAGGGCGACAGGAGGGAGACCGATGATGCGGTGTCTGTGTTCCGTATATTTTGGGGGCGATGACCGACCTGTCCCTGGGAGCGCCCGCGGTGAGGCTCCATGTATAAGCGGGTCCTGGTGACCGGAGGGGCGGGTTTCATCGGTTCGCATATGGCTGACGCGCTGCTTGCGGAGGGGGCGCAGACGACGGTGATCGACGACCTGTCCTCGGGAGATGCGCGACGAGTGCCGGCGGAGGCCGAGCTTTGCCTCGTCGACATCACGGACCGTCCGGCCTTCGACGAGGTGGTGGACAGGACCGAGCCGGAAGCGATATTTCATCTTGCTGCTCAGTCGAGTGTGACTGTGTCCGTAGCCGACCCCGCCCACGATTGCGCCGTGAACGTGCAGGGAACCTTGAATGTGCTCGAGGCCGCAGGTCGCCATCAAGCGCCCGTCGTGTTCACCTCCACCGGGGGGGCGCTGTATGGCAACGATGCGCCGATCCCGACACCCGAGGATCGCCTCCCGGCACCGCTGGCTCCGTATGGTGCCTCCAAGTGGGCTGGAGAGGCATACATCAGGACATGGTCCGCGGCCTCGGGCATTCCGCACGCCGTGTGCCGGCTGGGCAACGTGTATGGCCCGCGTCAGAGCCCACACGGCGAGGCCGGGGTGGTGTCGATCTTTACCCACCACCTGCATACCGGGCGTTCGCCGAAGGTCTTCGGCTATGGCAAGCCAACCCGCGACTACGTGCATGTGCTGGATGTCGTGAGCGCTCTGCGGGCGGCCTCCGGGATCGCGGGGACCTTCAATGTCGCCACCGGCGTGGAGACCGACGTCATGACGGTGTGGGGTATGCTGGCGCAGGCATCGGGCGCCCGCGTCGAGCCCGAGCTTGCACCTCTGCGAGAGGGGGAGCTGGAGCGGAGCTGCATGGACCCGTCGCTAGCTCGGCGGGAGCTGGGCTGGGAGGCGCAGATCCCACTCGAGCAGGGCCTTCGTGAGACCTACGACGCTCTGATCGACGAGTTCAAGCGCAGCGAGTAATCTAATCGACAAACTCGCGAGAGCGATCTCGTTAGTTGTACGGCCTGTTGATACTTACCTTACACATCTTGTAAATCGAGCAATGCGGATAGCAGCCGAGAACAGCTCCCGGTGAGGAGATAGACAACCATGAGTAGTTTCACCCGGTCGATCAACAGGGTACTAGGGCAGACAGTAGGAGTTCAGGTCGTTCCGGCACGCACGTGCCCGGTTGCTTTGAATAGGGAGTGGTTCGCCAAGGTGGTGCACTTCAACAGACTTGTCGAGAAGATCGCCGCGGTCGACGGCGACGTGGTCGAGTGTGGCGTGGCAGATGGCTCCAGTCTGGCCGCCTTGACAATCCTTGTCAGCATTCACGGCCAGATTCGACAGGTCTGGGGATTCGATTCATGGGCCGGTCTTCCGGCCCCGAGCGGTGCCGACCTGGGCGATGCCAGTATCGCGGTCGGCGGAATGTTCTCCCATGCCAGTACCATCAGGGTTCGCGACGAGTTGCTTGCGTACGGTCTGACAGACCAGGAGATCACACAGACCGTCAGGCTTGTGCCGGGCCTGTTTTCTGAAACCCTGCCCCCCCACAAGGGCCGTATTGCGCTGCTGCATGTGGACGTTGACCTATACCAATCTTATTTGGATTGTCTGACTCATCTCTGGCCGCAGGTGCAAGCGGGCGGAATTGTCGCCTTCGACGAGTACGAGGAGACCGACAGCTGGCCGGGAGCACGGCGGGCGGTCGACGAGTTCTTCGCGTCCCGCTCGGCAGAGGTCACTGACTTGCGCCATGACGAGAGCTCTGGCAAGTGGTGGGTCATGAAGACCGCGTGAGAAGCTGGTCCAGGGCCGACAGTGACTGTCAGGCATCGGGTTGTTCCCGGACCCGCAAGCTCGTCGTCTCCTATCCCAGCTTGCCGCGCGCTACGTCCAGCATCGCGGGAGTTCCAATGTCGATGACGGATGCGGCTAGGATGTGTCCTGCGATGGTATGTCTTTGAGCGAGCGCAGAGGGAAACACGTCGTGACCGAAGTCCAGGGCGGTGCCCGTGGGCAACTCTTCTATGAGGCATGGATCGAGGATGTACAGCCCGGCGTTGATGTAGGCGTCTTCGTTGAGGCTTGGGGTGGTCTTCTCGTGGAAGGCGCTGACGATGCCGTTGGGGTCGATCTGGACGGTGCCCTTACCGTCGACTTCCCTGCTTTTGTATACGGTCAGTGTGGCTGTGGCCCGCTTGCGTCGGTGGGTCCTGAGTATCAGGTGTATCGGCTCGTCTGTGATCACGTCGCCGTAGAGCACGAGGAACGGGTCTTCTCCGAGGTGGAGCAGTGCATTGCGCACGCCCCCTGCGGTTCCGAGTAGCTTCGGCTCGACGAGCACGGTAATGTCGCTTGCCTGTGGGTGCTCGGCCACGAAGTCTTGGATCTGGTCGGCGAGGTGGTAGGCGTTTATGACGATGCGCTGGATCCCGTTGTCCTTCAGGTAGGTGATCTGGCGGGCGAGTAATGGTTCTCCGCCCATATCGACGAGCACCTTGGGTACCGTTTCTCCGAGTTCGCCCAGGCGGGTCCCTCGTCCCGCGGCCAGGATCATCGCGTGCATCGGCAGGTGCTGCGGGGTGTGATCGGGCTAGACGACATACGGCCGCGTCTCAGCGAGGCGAGTCTTGAAATAGTCCACGAGGATGTGGTTGATAATCAGGTGGACGTCCTCTACGACGCCGTAGTGATCCGAGGGCACGATCAGGGGGATATCGGCCAGGTCGGCGGCCGCGCCGCCATCGAAGCCCAGCAGCCCGACGACCTCAGCGCTGCGCGAGCGCGCGTAGCGCATCGCCTTCAGCACGTTGGGGGAGTTGCCGCTCGCGGAGACGACGATCAGCACGTCGCCGGCCTGGACGAGGTTCGTCAGCTGCTCTGAGAAGACGTTCTCGTAGCCGAGGTCGTTGGCGAGGGCGGTCATGATCGCGGCGTTGTCGTTGAGGCTCACGATCCGGAACCGCTTCATGTTCGGTCCGATCGTGTTCTTGGCCAGGTCGGCGGCCATGTGGCTCGCCGTGGAGGAGCTGCCGCCGTTGCCGAGCAGGAACACCTGCTTGTTGTTGCGATAAGCGCGAAACAACGTCTCTCCAAGCGCGTTCATACGATCGCGCGGGAGCGCCTCGACGGTCGCCTGCAGCTGGCCAAGGTACTCGTCCATGTGGCTGTCCATCATGGTTGATCGACGCCCCGTTCCAGCAGCGTGATTTGGGTTCCGCGGGCGGCGAAGTGGAACGGCACCTCGCGCAGATTGTCGAGCGCCGCGCGTATCTTCGCCTGGTGCTCTGGGAGGGCCATGATGAGCAAGAAGCCGCCGGTGCCGGCTCCCAACAGCTTGCCCCCGCTCGCGCCGGCCGCCCGCGCCTGCCGATACCACTCATCCACCTGTGCGTCGCTCAAACCGGCGACGAGCGATCGCTTGAGCTCCCAGTTGCGGTCCAGCAGCGAACCAATGCTCTCGACATCTCCCCGGCCGAGCGTCTCACGCAACTCGTAGGCGAGATCGCGCATCCCGAGCAGCGCCGTCGTGGCGCTGCCCTGAACGATCGCCTCGCGCTGCCCGCCCAGCACATCGGAAGCCGCCCGCTGACGCCCGGTATAGAAGAGCATCAGCGAGCGATGCAGGCGCTCCAGTGTCTGCGCAGGGCAGACGATCGGCTCGACCCTGACGCCACCCCCACGAGGCATGAACTCGATGAAGTTGAAGCCCCCAAACGCCGAGGCGTACTGGTCCTGGCGGCCGATCGGCTTGCCCAGCACGTCGATCTCGATCTGCGAGGCCTCCTCCGCCAGGTCAGCCGGCGAGCGGAACACGCCCTGGTAGGCGTACAACGCGTTCAGCAGCCCCACCGTTACGGCGCTGGAAGAGCCCAGCCCAGTGCCCTGCGAAGGCACGTCCGCGAGGGTCACCAAGTCCAGACCGCGGGGCAGGCCCGTCAGGCGCAGGGCCTCCCGTACGAGCTCGTGCTGGATCTCATTAGCAGTGGAGACGATCTCGGTCTTCGAGTAGCTGACCCGCAGGTCGCCCTCGAAGCGGGGAGCGACGACGACGTGTATCCACTTGTCGATCGCGCTGGAGACGACCGCGCCGCCGTGCTCGTCGCAGAAGTCGCCGAGATCGCTGCCGCCCCCGACAAATGACACCCGCAAAGGAGTCTTAGAGATGATCATGCTCGAAACCCCACCATTGGAATGGACATGGGGGTTGCATGGCAAGACACCGTGTGGAGGCTACACCGACGGCCCCTCAGTGGCACGTGTTGTGGCCGTGCTGGGGCGGAAGACCTGTGGCTCGCAGCACAGTTGATGTGGTTTGAGCAGGTATGCCCACGCGACGTGCCGAACATACGATCATGTTAGATTGCACCGTGGATCGCGGTGCCTCGCCAGCCGCTACCGTTCTCTCGATGCCGCTTCCACGTTCGACGTGTCGCCACCCCCGTAATGCAGGGCGATAGCGGCATGCCTGAGACTGCCAGCTGGCTCGCGCCTCAGGGTCCGCAAGAAGGGCTTAGCCACTACGCGGAGGTGATCCGTGGACGTCTGGGGCTGATCCTTGCCTGCGTGGTGGTGGCGACGGTCGCGGCAGGCGTCTATGTCAGGCTGGTGCCCTATGCCTGGACGGCGGAATCCCAGCTGCTGATCACCCCGGTCAACGGAGAAACCAGCCTGATCGGCCTCGGCCTGCTCACCAACTCGGGCAGCGCCACCAGCGCCATCTCGACGGCCGCAAGCTTCGTGACCACCCCGGAAGTCGCGACGCTCGCGGCTGCCCGCGTGAAGGGCACGACGGCGAGCGCGGTGCGCGGAGAGGTCAGTGCGGTTCCGGTTGCCCAGAGCAACATCATCGCGATCACCGCCACGGCCTCCAGTGCGGCTCGGGCGCAGGCGATCGCAAACGCATTCGCGCTTGGAACCGTCCAGAATCGGACGCTCACGCTCCATCGCCAGCTCGACATGATCATCCCCTCGCTGAAAGCGCAGGTGGAAGCGCTGCCTGTGGCTCAGCGCACGGGTCAGGGATCGCTCGGGGAACGGCTCGCCTCGTTGCAGG
>Ga0182024_10011104_pt1 | contig 18169 bp, 18 predicted proteins | sample P32metaG_FD_120480 | JGI IMG/M metagenome (GOLD analysis project Ga0182024, IMG submission 120480) | Permafrost microbial communities from Stordalen Mire, Sweden - P3-2 metaG (Illumina Assembly) | ecosystem: Environmental > Terrestrial > Soil > Wetlands > Permafrost | place: Sweden: Stordalen... | reverse complement strand
GCCTTCGCTAGAACAAGCCCACCAGAGGCCTCCTTTCGAATCTATTGTCCAGCAGAGCGGGCTCGTGGCCTATCGCCCAAAGCAGTGATGGGAGGTGAATTTTTGCGTGGCTGAAGTCGTCATTCAAGAAGGTGAGTCCCTTGAAAACGCTTTGCGTCGTTTCAAGCGCAAGGTGCAACAAGAGGATATTATCAAGGAAATTAAGAAGCATAGCTTCTACATGAAGCCTGGTGAGAAGCGCCGCACCAAACAGGCGCTGTCTCGCAAGCGCCTGCGTAAGAAGCAGAGACGCGAGCAGGACTAATCGTAGAAGCAAGCAGTCGGGCCCTTGGGTTTTCCTAAAGCATCTTCGGAGCGGTCGGCTGATAGGATCCGCGAGAGATTGCTAGCGTGATCTTGATCAGCTGACTTCTTCGAGGATGCTTTCGGCCCCCCAACCAGCGTGGGGTCTCGGAGCAACCTATGGAGTACCAGGACAGAATTCTGAAGTGCGCGGAATGCAGCGCGGAGTTCGTCTTCACCGCCGGCGAACAGATGTTCTTCGCCGATAAGGGATTCAAGAACGAGCCCAAGCGGTGCAAGTCATGCAAGGCGAAGCGCGCTGACAGCGCAGGTCAAGGGAACGGATACCAGCGAAGCGAAACCAAGACGACCTGTTCGCAATGTGGGAAGGAGACCACGGTCCCCTTCAAACCGACTCAGGGTCGCCCGGTTTACTGCCGTGAGTGCTTTCAGTCACGGCGGTCGATGGGCTCGCCGGCCTGACCTCGAGGGAAGTTTTTCCGATTCTTGGGCCGATCTAGTCTGGAGGGCAAGCTCCTCCGTATCGGACCCGAACTGTATCTGACCGGAAGGGCCGAAGAGTCACCCAAGTCTCTTCGCGGCCTCTCGGCGGGCACCGCAGCCGCCGAGGGGCTTTTTTTCTTGGTGAGTTTTTCTGAGTGCGCGTGTCGCCTGTTGGGCCCGGTGGGCAGCTCTGGGATTCCCAACTAAACTGTGAAAGAATCCTTGCGGGAGTGGCTCATGCCCGATGACTCGGCTCTGCGGCAACACTTGGTGAACCTCCTGAGCGGCCGCGGAGCTCACGCGGATTTCGACAAAGCTGTCGCCGGCCTGCCCGTGGCGCTGCGAGGCAAGCGAGCCAGAGGTTTGCCTTTTACGCCGTGGCGGCTGGTCGAACACTTGCGCATCGCGCAGTGGGACATTCTCGAGTTCAGCCCCGATGCCGAGCACGTTTCTCCAGACTGGCCTGCGGGCTATTGGCCGAAGGGCAACGCTCCGCCGAGCGCGAAGGCCTGGAACGACAGCGTCGCGGCGTTTCGTCGCGATCTGGCCGCTATGCAGGCGCTGGTCAGCGATCCCGCGACCGATCTCTTTGCCCGGATCCCGCATGGCGACGGGCAAACGATCCTTCGCGAAGCCCTTCTGCTGGCCGACCACAACTCCTACCATCTGGGTCAGCTCATTTTATTGCGCCGCATGCTGGGCGCGTGGAAAGATAAGTAGTGATGCGACGGGCGATCCCTTTTGCCGCGCTGCTTCTAGTAGCGGGTTCGGTGCTGGCGCGGCAAGAGGGCTCGCGGCCGCTCGCCGGTTTTTCCTCCCAGGAGGCTCAGGCTGAGCAGCAGTGGGAACAGAAATTCCGCGCGATCCCGTCGGCCGACAATCTGCGCGAATTCATGAAGCTGCTTTCCGCGCACCCGCACCACCTCGGCTCTCCCTACGACAAGCAAGACGGCGAATGGCTGGCCGCGAAATTCAAGGAGTGGGGCTGGGACGTTCACGTCGAAACCTTCCAGGTGCTGTTTCCGACGCCGACCGACCGCCTCGTCGAACTGATCGAGCCTACGCATTTCCAAGCGAAGCTGGCGGAGCCCTCGCTCCCGGAAGATCCCACGTCAAACCAGCAGTCCGAGCAACTACCTCCGTATAACGCTTACTCGATCGATGGAGACGTGACCGCACCGCTGGTCTACGTGAACTACGGCGTGCCCGCCGATTACGACGAACTGGATCGCATGGGAATTTCGGTCAAAGGCGCCATCGTGATCGCGCGCTACGGCGGCTCCTGGCGCGGCATCAAGCCCAAGGTCGCCTTCGAGCACGGTGCTGTCGGCTGCCTGATTTACTCCGACCCACGCGATGACGGCTACGCCGAGGGTGACGTGTTCCCGAAGGGCGCCTGGCGCCCTCCCGACGGCGTGCAGCGCGGCAGCGTTATGGACATTCCGCTCCACCCGGGCGATCCGCTCACGCCGGGAGTTCCCGCTACCTCTGATGCCAAACGCCTGGACATGAAAGACGTGCAGGTGTTCACGAAAATTCCCGTCTTGCCGCTTTCCTACGCCGATGCGCAACCGCTGCTGGCTGCGATCGGCGGCGCGGTCGCGCCGGAAAGGTGGCGTGGCGCGCTGGGCATCACCTATCACGTTGGGCCTGGCCCCGCGAAGGTCCATCTCCGCGTAAAATCCAGTTGGGACATGAAGCCGATCAACGACATCATCGCCACCATCCCCGGCTCGACCGCTCCAGGCGAATGGGTCATTCGCGCCAACCATTACGACGCTTGGGTAAACGGAGCGCGGGACCCGGTTTCGGGCTTGGTCGCCGAACTGGAGGAGGCGCGCGCGTTCGGCGAGATGCGCAAAGCGGGTTGGCAGCCGAAACGTACGATCATGTATTGCGCCTGGGACGGCGAAGAGCCCGGCCTGCTAGGCTCGACCGAGTGGGTGGAAAAACACGTCGCGGAGCTCGGCGAGCATGCTGTCGCATATATCAACAGCGATTCCAACGGCCGAGGCTACCTCGAAGTCGGGGGCTCGCAAACCCTCGAAACATTTGCCAATGGCGTCGCCAAGGATATTCCCGATCCCGAGATGGGTGTGTCCGTCTGGAGGCGCAAGCAGTTGCGCTTGATCGCCGAGGCGTCCTCGGAAGAGGAACGCAACCAAATACGCGGGAAACCCGCTTGGCAGATTGACGCGCTCGGCTCGGGTTCCGACTACACGGCGTTTCTCGATTTTGCGGGCGTGGCCTCGCTCAATCTGGCGTACGGCGGCGTCGAGGAAAGCAACGGCGTCTACCACTCCGCGTACGACGACTTCTACTGGTTCACCCACTTCGACGATCCCACGTTTGGCTATGAGCGCGCGCTAGCGCAAACCGCAGGCACCGCCGTGATGCGCCTGGCCGATGCCGACTTGCTCCCGTTCAACTTCGGCGATCTTTCCTCAGCCGTGGAAGGCTACGTGGGCGACCTCAAGCGGCTCGCAGGACGGCAGAGCGCCGCAATCCGTGAACGCAATCGCGAGATCGCCGAGGGCTTGTACAATGTGCCTTCCGATCCCAGCCATCCGTCCGTGGCGCCGCGGCCGGAGGCTGAACCCCCGCAACTCGATTTTGCGCCGCTGGGTGCCGCGCGCGACGCTCTGGCTCGCGCCGCCGATCATTATCAGCGGAGTTGGGATCGGGTCGGAGAGACATCTGGCGCATCCCCGGCGAATGGCGGTTTTGACAAGGTAAACGAGGAATTACTGCGCAGCGAACGAGCGCTGACCGATCCGAACGGGTTGCCCGGCCGGCCCTGGTACAAGCATCAGCTTTACGCGCCGGGCTTCTACACAGGCTACGGCGTGAAGACGATTCCCGCCGTGCGGGAAGCGATCGAGCAAAAGCAATGGGTCGTGGCTCAGCAATCGATCGTCAGCGTTGCGAAAGTGATCGGCGCAGAGGCCGCCGCCGTCGAACGCGCCGCGACCGGTCTCGACGCCACGCTGCGGTGAAGACGCGCTCGCGGTTATTGGCGCTGTTCGCCGGGGCCAACCCCAAGCGGTCAATAGCCTGCGCTAGGCCGCCCCGGCGCAAAAATCGCGCAACTCGCCCGACTCACATGGACACACTGCCCATACGCCGTCTGCGTCGCGCGGAATTGCCCGCCGATACGCTTACTCTGGCTCGGTACCTCATCGGGAAAATCTTGGTGCGCGAAAACCCGGGAAGCGCCGCGAACCCGAGAATCGCCGGGCGCATCGTCGAAACCGAAGCGTACGTGATTGGCGATCCAAGCGGCCACGCGTTTCGTGGTCTGACGCCAGCCAACCGTTCGCTCTTTCTCCAGCGCGGGCACGCCTACGTCTACTACATCTACGGTTCTTGCTACTGCATGAATGTCTCGAGCGAGTGGCCCGGCATCGGCGCGGGCGTGCTCCTGCGCGCGCTCGAGCCGCTTGCGGGCATCGCCACCATGAAGCGCCGCCGCGGGACGCAGCGCCTCCTTGATCTTGCTCGCGGCCCAGGACGGCTGGCCGCCGCTCTGGGCATCGACCGCAGATACGACGGGTTGGATCTTTGCGCTCGCGAGCCGCTCTGGATCGGCATCACCTCGCAGCCCGCCGGCGCCATCGGCGAGAGCGTACGCATCGGCCTCACGCGCGAAAAGGAACGCATTTTGCGGTTCTATGAGCGCGGCAATCCCTTTGTGAGCGGCCCGCGGCGCCTGCGCGTTTAGCGTTCAGTGCCAACGCGACGGTTGAGGTCAGGCAGCCCGTCCGCCAATCCAAGCGCTGCGCGTTACTCGGCTACAGACGCTCGATCCGGGCGTCCCAGAATCGCCAAGCTCCCTTTTTTTAGCTGGACTCGCAGGCGTACCGGGGTGACGCCCAGGAATTTCCTTCCATAGACGTCCAGCGCGCTACGCCAGAGAAGGCTCACCATGAGGAGCAGCAGTCCCATCACAAGCACCGCATAGGAGCGTCTTTCCACCAGAAGGGTCCAGCGCATCGATTCGTCCCAGTTGAGAAACGGGAAATTGAGCACCCGCCGCAAAACAGCACCGAAAACGGGAATGCCGGTCAGATGAATGTGCTCGGTGCGCGTGTAGGCATAACGCGGATCGTAGTGGGTAATCGCATGGGTCGCCAGGCGGAAGGTATTGGGTTCAGCCAATTGTTCCTTGGTCAGCAGGTGGCCTAAAACATCTCTGGGTATCACTCGAAAAGACGGGTCCACCACGATCCAGCGCCCATCGATGTGAACTTCCGCGACCACGTGATTGGTATTGCCGGTGGGACTCAGCAGCAGCAGGCGACGAGACTCAAGGCCGCCGGCATCGGCCAGGTTCACGAAAGCATTCGTCGCCGTGCCGCAGACGCGAAGCAGTCCCGCGTAATTCAGGGTGTTTAGCGGGTCCCGGCCGCTGGGATCCTCGGACGAGGCCAGTTGATTCCGCGCGGGTCCGCGGTCCATCCAGGTGAGGATGGCCTGAACCTGTTGCTCTGGAGGCGCCGCGAAGGGCACGATGGCGTCGGAAAACCCCCGGAGGTATTCACGCGTCGAAAATTCCCAGAGGGCGCCGTAAAGAGACATCAGAACGAAGCTCACGATCAGAATGTTGGTCGCGCAGCCCAGAACAAAAAAGAAGGGATGGTCCCGAAGAGTGGGAGAGGGTAACCGGGGCCCATCGCTCATGCCGTTTAAATAACATACATAAGTAGGAAAAACAATATGCCTTTCGATCTAATGCTATTAAAGGCACTGCGTTTAGACTAAGGCGTCAACCCCCGGTGCTGTTCCGTCTCTCAGTTTGCGGCTGGGATCAAGCAGGCAGGCAGTGCCGGGTTAGTGGCGGGCGACCGGGACGGCGACCTCATACGCGCGGTCCGGGCTGAAAACCACGACGCCTTTAAGCACCGAAATTGGCTTCTGAAGCTGCTCCGATTTCTTGAGGATAATCTGAATGCGGTTTCCCGACGACGTCACGTTCTGCGCGACGTCGTTATCCACTTGATCTTCCTCCACCGGAAAAAAGGAAGCCTTGGTCTCCGGAGAACCGGTTTCGATGGACAAAACAAGATTCTTGCCGTCGTCGCGCGCCTGGGCGTTCGCGCCTGCTGGCAATGGTTTGGGCCAGTGTTCTCGGGCACCCTCGAAAAGCTGGCGCGTCGCAACTGCATCGGGTGTGGCGCCCTTGCCTGGCGGAAGGAGCAACTCCGCATGCGCCTTGGCTGGAATGCATACGTCGCGGCAGATGAGATATTTCACGTCTGCGGTCAGCTTCGTCGTGCCGCTGGGGTTGTAATCCGCGGGCACTTGGAGCGGGACCGTGAGCAGCACCCGGCCCTGGTAGCCATAGTCGATGACGCCTCCCGTGACCAAGCGCACCGGGACCGGCCAGCGAATATCCCCTGCGCGAAAGCCCTTCGGAAGATTCCATTGCACCCGTGGCGGCTCGCCGGAATCGCCGGGATTCACCCAGTAGATGTGCCAGCCCTGATCGAGATCGAAGAAGAGCCCGATCGAGGCAGTCTGGCCCGGCTTGAACGCGCCGTTCTCGGCCAGCAGCGCGATCTTGGCGTGCGACTCCGCAAAGGACTGCGCGCTTGCGCCCGACGCGCAGGCAATGGCCAGCGTCACCGCGAACAGAACTTGCGCCAGCATCGATTTAGCCGCGTCAAGCATTACGAGTTCAGGAGCATTATGAGTCACGATTCACCGATCTCCCGCGGGCCGACCCAGCCTTATGAGAATTTCCCTGCGGATTTTCCGCCAAGAGTTGCTCGACCAATTCGCGCTCTTCGCGCTCCAGCCGCTGGTGTTCTTCGCCGGTGGCCGCGCTAGCAAAGCCCGCGTGCACGCTGCGGACACGTCCGTCGCGCCCGATAAAAATGGTCGTCGGGTACACGCCAAAATTCACCAGTTGCGGCAGCCTGCTGGAGACTTCATCCGGCGTTCCCGGCACAAGCATGGGGAACTCGACCCCGTAGCGCTTGATGAAGGCGAGCACTCGGGGCCGGGCTTGCGACAAGTTCGGGTCCAGCTCGAAGTTTAGTCCGACGACTTCAAGCCCTTGCGCATGGAATTGCTTGTATAGAGCGACGAGAAAGGGCACCTCGTCGTGGCAATTCGGGCACCAGGTTCCGCCGATCGTCAGTATCACAGCCTTGCCGCGAAACTCCGGGTCCGCGTCGGTTACTTGGTGACCGTCTAGTGCCAGACCGCCGAAGTGGAACGGCGCGGTCGGATCTTTCACGCTCGTAAAGCGCGATGGGTCGGGCGGTTCGGGAATGCCCTTGGCGCGCGCTTCGCTCGTGCGCGCGGCCCGATACGTAAACTTGCGGTCGAGCGTGATGCCGAGCGTGCTGTCCCCATTGAGGTGGGCTTCCAGCAGAAGAGGCCGCTCGCCCGCGAAATGGCTCAGCACCAGCGTGTTTCCGTTCCAGTGGCCGGTAAGCGCGCCGCTGTCGCCCGAGGTCTTAAGAATGGCTCCGGAAACGGCGGAGCCCGACTGGCGGAGATAAAGCCGCCAGGACACATCGAGCTTGGAGCCATCCGGAGCCGTTCGGTACATGACCCAGTTACCTGTGATTTGCGGTGTCTCGGCTGTGCTGGCAGCTACCGGAACGAACCGGCGCCCGTGAATCTCCAATGGCGGCGGCCCCTGCGTTGCCCCGTTTATTGCATTGTTGCGGTACGTCCCACTGAATTGGTCGCCCTCGAACGTCGCCTCGAGGGTTGTGTTGAGGAAGTCGTATTCCAGCCTGAGCTTGCCATTCTCGAAGGCGCCCGACGTTGAGCCGACTTTCCGGTCCCCTTCAAAGAAAAAGCCTTGGACCTGGGGGCCGTTCTGCGCGATCTCGAATCGGAAGGGAATCTCCGCCTGGTTGGCGATCACCACTGCGTCCCACAACCCGGCAATTTTGGGGGCCTTGACCTGTGGAGCCGAGGCTACCGGCAGCGCGGCCAGCAAAAATGCCGAGACCATTAACGCCTGTCGCATAGCGCTCATTATATCACCGCGATTTCGGCCCGAGCACGCTTGCTTCTAACCGAGGTGGGCAACAGGCCCCTGAACCCTCCGCAACGATTCTCCGGCGTTCCCACAGGGGTCTTTGGACGGAGTCCACGGCCGAATGGGGCATCGGTGGCCGCTTAGGCTCCCTTTCCAAAGCCGCTTCCTTGACTTCACTTCGGCGATCTCTATAATGACATTTCGGCTGTTGGCGCAGGCAAAGGCGATGTTTTTAGACGTTAAAGAACTCGCGGTACACAAAATCCGGCTGCGGCAAAGCTACGCGCCGGGTGCGGTGGATTATCACACCGTCGACTTTCGCCAAGTGGAGCCTCTGGAAGTGACCGCCACGGCCGAGCTGGTGGAAGCGCAGATCCGCATCTCCGGCGAGTTGCACACGCGGCTCGAACTGGTTTGCGCGCGGTGCCTCGATCCGGTATTCGAGGAAGTCAGCCGCGATTTTGATCTGTTTTATCGGCCGCTGCAGTCGATCACCCGGGAGGAGGAGGTTCGCCTGAAGCTGGACGACACGGAGATTGCCTTCTTCAAGGGCGACGGACTGTTTTTGGCCGACGTGCTGGCCGAACAGGTTCTCCTGGCGATCCCCATGAAGGCCATCTGCCGCAGCGACTGTCGGGGGCTGTGTCCGCAGTGTGGCGCCAACCTGAACGCCGATGAGTGCCGCTGCGAGGCGCATGCGGCCGACACGCGACTCGCTCCGTTGGCGCGCCTCAAGCAGGACTGGTTTAAAAAGCAATAGCAATAGCTTGTGAAACGCCATAGAATTCCCGCGCAATAGCGGGACTCGTTCGAGGAGTACCTATGCCCAATCCCAAACGTCGTCATTCCAAGAGACGCAAAAATCAGAGGCGCGCGCACGACCATCTCACCGCGCCAGCAGTCACCGAGTGCCCGCACTGCCATGAAATGAAGCAACCTCACCGCGCCTGCCCTCATTGCGGGTACTACAAGGGGCGCGAAGTGATGAACACCTAGGTCGGTTGCCCGTCCGCGAGCGTGCCGTGAAACGATTCGTCTATCGTGGCTTCCCTTGTCTGCGCCTGCTGGCCGGCGAGTAACTGCAATGATCACCATTGCCGTAGATGCGATGGGCGGTGACCACGCCCCTAGGCCCGAGGTCGAAGGCTCCGTGCTGGCGGCCCGCCAATTTGGGGTGCGCATTTTGCTGGTCGGCCAGCCGGCGGAACTACGGCGGGAGTTGGCCAAGCATTCCGTCAAGGGTTTGTCAGTCGAGGTCGTCACGGCGACCGAAGTCATCACCATGACGGATTCGCCGACGCACGCCTTTCGCAAGAAGAAGGACAGCTCCGCGCACGTGGCGGCGCGACTGGTGCGGCAGGGGCAGGCCGACGGCATGGTGAGCGCCGGCAACACCGGTGCGGTCATGACGGTGGCCCGATTTGTTCTCGGCACGCTGCCCTCGGTGCAGCGGCCGGCTTTGGCCGCGCAGCTACCGACCGGCAAGGGCGGCGTGACGGTCCTTCTCGACGTAGGCGCGAACGTGGACTCGAAGGTGGCGCACTTGCTGCAGTTCGCGGTGATGGGCGAAATTTACTATCGCCTGATTTTCGGCGTCCGGCGGCCCAAGGTGGCTTTGCTTTCCATCGGCGAAGAAGAGATGAAGGGCAACGAATTGACACAAGAGGTCCACGGCAAGCTCAAGGAGTTTCCGCTGAATTTTGTGGGCAACGTCGAAGGTCGCGAGATTTTCTCCGGAAACGTAAACGTGGTCGTCAGCGACGGATTTGCGGGGAATGTGGCCTTGAAGGTGAGCGAGGGCGTCGCGCAGCACATCGTTGTGCTGCTCAAGAAAGCGCTGCAGAGCACCATGGCCTCGAAGGTTGGCTACGCGCTCTCGCGCAACGCATACCGGGAATTCCGCAAAAGCATCGACTATGCCGAGACTGGCGGGGCGCCGCTGCTCGGGGTTCGCGGGATTACCGTAATCGGCCATGGCGGGTCGAACGCCAACGCCATCAAGAACGCCGTGCGTGTGGCTGCCGAAATGGCCCGCGCCCGGCTCAATGAACGCATCGAGCAAGAGTTGTCCGCGCTGCCGGTTGCCGTGGAGGCCTAGCGCCGCCGCGAAGGGAGCTACTGATCCACCATGGGCCGACTCGCATTTTTGTTTCCGGGGCAGGGATCGCAATATCCCGGCATGGGACGGGAATTGGCGGAATCGTTCCCCGTCGCACGCGCGGTTTTCGACGAAGCCGACCGGGTACTCGGCTTTTCCCTCTCCGAACTGTGCTTCTCCGGTTCGGAAGAAGAGCTGAAGCTCACCGAAAATACCCAGCCTGCGATCCTGACCGTTTCGGTCGCCATCGAGAGAATCCTCGAAGAGAAGGGTATTCGGGCGGATTTCCTTGCCGGACACAGTCTCGGGGAGTACTCGGCGCTGGTGGTTGCAGGTGCGCTTTCGTTCGCGGACGCCGTGCGTCTAGTGCGCAACCGCGGCAAGTACATGCAGGAGGCGGTGCCCGCTGGTGAGGGAGCCATGGCTGCCATCCTCGGGTTGCGGCCCGGGCAGGTGGCCGAGATCTGCCGCAAAGCATGCAATGGAGAGATCGTCGGCCCCGCAAACATCAACTCTCCCGATCAGACAGTCATCTCAGGCCATGCCGCTGCGGTCAAGCGTGCCGTTGAGCAAGCCTCGGCCAGCGGCGCCAAGCGCGCCGTCATGCTGGCGGTCTCGGCCCCCTTTCACAGCGAATTGATGCGGCCTGCGCAACTGCGCTTGGAGAATGACCTGCGCGAAACCAAGTTTGGTCCTCTGCGCGTTCCCTTGGTCACCAACGTGGACGCCAGCATCATCACCAGCGGCGACGAGGCCCGGGGAGCGCTGGTGCGCCAGGTCACGCTGCCCGTGCGCTGGGAAGATTCCATGCGCGAACTGATCGAGGAAGGCACCACGACCTTTGTCGAGGTCGGGCCGGGCCGCGTGCTGAGCGGAGTAATGCGCCAAATCGAGCGCTCGGTGCACGTTTTCAACGTTGAAGATTTGAAGTCGCTGCAGAGCGCGCTCGAAAAATTGGCGCAGGCCCAGGGGGAAGCAGCCGAGACGGCTTAGCGGCGGCCTGGCCAATCATCATGTTCAGCTTGAAAGACCGAGTGGCGCTGGTCACCGGCGCCTCGCAGGGAATAGGCCGTGCCACCGCTTTGGCGCTGGCCTCGGCGGGCGCACGAGTCATCGCCGCGGCGCGCAATTCGGAGAAGCTCGCCTGCGTCGTGCAGGAGATTGCAGCGGCGGGCGGAGAAGCGCTGGCCGTACAAATGGACGTCGCCGACGCCGACCAGGTCAAAGCCGGCTTCCGCCAGGCCCTCCAGCGTTTTGCGCGCCTGGACATTTTGGTGAATAATGCGGCCATCACGCGCGACGGTTTGGCCTTGCGCATGAAAGCGGACGATTGGGATGCCGTCCTGCGCACCAACCTCACCGGCGCGCACCTCGCCATCCAGCAGGCGCTCGCCGTGATGTTGCGTCAGCGCCACGGCCGCATCATCAACGTGAGTTCGGTGGTCGCCGAAACCGGCAATGCCGGCCAGGCCAATTACGTCGCTGCGAAAGCCGGATTGATCGGTCTGACGCGCGCGATCGCCACCGAGGTGGCCTCGCGGAACATCACCGTCAACGCCGTGGCGCCGGGCTTTGTAGTTTCGCCGATGACCGATCCGTTGCCCCAGTCGGTGAAAGATGGACTCCTCGCGCGCATCCCCCTCGGGCGCATGGGGCAGGACGCCGAGATCGCGGCAGCGATCGTCTTTCTCGCCAGTGACGAGGCCGGCTACATCACCGGCCACGTGCTGGACGTCAACGGCGGCTTGCGAATGAATTGAACGCCGCCCCGCGCGGCGAGTTGACCTTGTTCTACGCGGTGAATAGAATGAGCCGGTTGCTCACGGAGCGTAATCAGGAATAGGAATACGCGCACTGCGCCCACAGCGCAATCCAGCGCGACACATCTAGCGGAGGCATACCAGCATGGCCAGCGTCGAAGAACGCGTGAAGCAGATTATTGTCGAGCAGTTGGGCGTGGATGAGGCCGAAGTGACGCCTACCGCGTCGTTTGTGGACGATCTGGGCGCAGACTCGCTCGATACCGTCGAGCTCGTCATGGCTTTCGAGGAATCCTTTGGCATTGAAATCCCCGACGAAGACGCCGAGAAAATCGCTACCGTCAAAGACGCCGTCGCCTACATCGACAAGCACGCGCAAGCCAAGAAGTAAGTTTCCGGTTGCCTGAGTTCACAGGGGAGAAACGCGAAGTTGAGCCACCGGGTCGTGGTAACGGGTGTAGGTCTAGTCTGCGCGCTTGGGATCGGCACGGACCAGGTTTGGCAGAAGCTGCTCGTCGGGGAGAGCGGCGTCGGCGCCATCACCCATTTTGACAGCGCTGCTTTCGACTGCCGCATCGCCGCCGAGGTTCACGGCTTCGATCCGCTCGCCTGGATTGCCAAAAAAGAGCTGAAAAAGATGGGTCGTTTCATTCAGCTCGCCGTGGCCAGCACGGACTTTGCCATGCGCATGGCCGGGCTCGAAGTCACGCCGGACATCGCCGAAGCGACCGGCGTTTACGTCGCCTCCGGCATCGGCGGATTCGATATCATCGAGCGCGAGCATATCAAACTGCTCGAAGGCGGTCCCGGCCGGATCTCCCCGTTCTTCATTCCCGCGGCCATTATCAATCTCGCCTCTGGCGTGATCTCGATTCGCTACGGTGCGCGCGGCCCAAACTCCGCGACGGCCACCGCCTGCTCCGCTTCCGCGCACGCGGTGGGCGATTCCTTTCGCCTTATCCAGCGCGGCGATGCCCAAGTAATGATCTGCGGCGGCACCGAAGCCGCCATCACGCCCATGGGCATCGGCGGGTTTGCCGCGATGAAGGCGCTCTCGACGCGCAATGACGAGCCGCGACGCGCCAGCCGCCCGTTTGACGCCGAGCGCGACGGCTTCGTCGTCGGCGAAGGCGCCGGCATCCTGGTGTTGGAATCGCTCGAGCACGCCCAGCGCCGCGGCGCGCCCATCCTCGCCGAGATCGTCGGCTACGGCATGTCCGGCGACGCCAATCACATCACGCAGCCCGCCGAGGACGGCGATGGCGCCTACCGCGTCATGCGCGCCGCGCTGCGCGATGCCGGTGTAGCCCCCGAGCGGGTCAGTTATGTCAACGCCCACGGCACCTCCACTCCGCTCGGTGATTCCATTGAAACCATCGCTCTCAAGCGCGTCTTCGGCGATCATGCCAAGCGCTTCGCTGTCAGCTCCACCAAGTCGATGACCGGTCATCTCCTGGGCGGCGCGGGCGGACTCGAAGCCGGCATCAGCGTGCTCGCCCTGCGCGATCAGATTTTGCCGCCCACCATCAACTACGAGCATCCTGACCCGTCGTGCGATCTCGATTACGTGCCCAACCATGCGCGCAAAGGGGATGTCGAGTATGCCCTCTCGAATTCGTTTGGCTTCGGCGGCACCAATGCCGCGCTGCTCTTCAAACGCTGGTCCTAGCCAGCATGCCGGCTAAGCCATGAAAATCGCCGTCTGCGTAAAACAGGTTCCCGCCAAGGACGCTCCCCTGCGCATCGCCGACGACGGCGTGTGGATCCGCGAGACTGACATCGGTTTTGAGATGAACGAGCCGGACAGCTTCGCGCTCGAAGAAGCGTTGCGCCTCAAGGAAAAGCATGGCGGCGAAGTCGTGGCGATATCCATGGGCCCGGAGCGCTCTAAGCAAGCCATTAAGGAATCCCTCGCGAAGGGCGCCGATCGCGGCATCCATGTCGCCGACGACAAGTTTTTCCTTCTCGATCCGCTCGCCGCCGCGAAATCCCTGGCCGCCGCCCTGCGCAAAGAAAACTTTGACCTGATCCTCACCGGCTTGCAGAGCGACGATCTGGGCGCGGGCCAAACAGGCGTCCTGCTGGCCGAACTACTCGGCCTGCCCCACGCCACCATCATCATGCAAATAGAAATGCAAGCGGGCCGCATGAAGGTCAAGCGCGAACTCGAAGCCGGCTGGTTCCAGTGGGTCGAGTTGCCGTTGCCTGCCGTGCTGAGCATCCAGTCCGGCATCAATAAAGTGCGCTACGCCACGCTCAAGGGCATCATGTCCGCAAAGAAGAAAGAGATTGTCACCATCCCGCGCGAATCGCTGGGCGTCACAAGCGAACCAACCGAACGCATCGAACGCATCTACGTGCCGCAAAAAACCAAGAAGACCGAATTCATCACCGGCACGCCCAAAGAAGCCGCCGCCAAGCTGCTCGAGAAATTGCGCCACGAAGCGCGGGTCCTGCCATGAAATTTTCGAAACCCGGCGTTCTTACGATGAACCACACGGCGTGTCGGCAACGCCTTTGCGGGTGCCCCACCCTTCGTCCAGAAGGGTGGGTGGCAACCAACCAGCGAGTCGCTGATCGCCGCGCTCAATCACGAACCGTTGTTCCGGAAGGTTTGGCAGCCGGTCTTTTCGCCGCTCTCCTCCTCCACCAATCATGAACATCCTAGTCATCACCGAGCAGCGCGACGCCCACTGGAACCCGGTGAGCTTCGAAGCGTTAGCCGCGGCACAGCAAATCGCCGCGCAAACGCAAAGCACCATCGCCGCCGCAGTCATCGGCAAGGGCGTCCGCTCCCTAGCCGAAGAACTCGCCGCCTACCAGCTCGCCCAAGTCCTCCTGGTCGAAGACGATCTCCTCGATCGTTACACCCCCGACGGCTTCACCATTGCCCTTGCCCAAGCCATCGCCCAAGCCAAGCCCGATCTAGTCGTCCTGCCGCACACCTACCAGGTCCGCGATTTCGCCCCCAAGCTAGCCGCCTCGCTCGGCAAAGGCATGATCGGCGACTGCACCAGCTATCGCTACGAAAACGGCCGCCTGATTTTCGTGCGCCAGATGTTCCAAGGAAAAACAGCCGCCGACGTCACCTTCTCCGGCCCCTCGCCATGGTTCGCCTCGCTGCAAGCGGGCGCTTTTCGCGGCGATCAAGCCGCTCGCGGCGCCTCACCAGCCCCGATCGTCACCGTCGCTGTCGATTTACGCCCCGAACAGATTCGCACCGTGCCGCTCGAGCTCTTCCGCGAAGCCAAGCAGGCCGTGGACCTCACGCAGGCGCCCATCCTGGTGGCCATAGGACGCGGCATCAAAGCGCCCGAGAACATCCCCATGGCGCAAAAACTAGCCCAGCTCATGGGCGGCGAACTCGCTGCCTCGCGTCCCATCTGCGATGAAGGCTGGCTCCCCATGGATCGCCAAATCGGCAGCTCCGGCCAGACCGTCTCGCCCAAGCTCTATCTCGCGCTCGGCATCAGCGGCGCCATCCAGCACGTCGTCGGCATGAAGGGCTCGCGCACCATCGCCGCCATCAATAAGGACGAAAACGCCCCCATCTTCGAGGTTGCCGACTATGGCATCGTAGGCGACATCTTCGAGCTCATTCCGGCCCTCACCGAAGCGTTCGAAAAGAAGTAATATCTTTCAGTAGCCATTCGACCAACGCGAGGTTCACCCAGTGCTCACTCGACCCTCCAGGCTATGGTGGCTTTCTGCACTCTTCAGCGCATTTGTATTCATTATCGCCGCAATTCCTTTTCGGGCGCAGTCCCAGCAATCGGCGATGCCTTCGGCGTCCAAAGAAGTTGAGATTGTGTTTCTGGGAACAGGAACCCCAGTTCCCAATGCGGATCGCCAAGGGCCGTCATTGGCAATCGTTGCGAACGGAAAGGCGTATATAGTGGATGCCGGATCGGGCGTCGTCCGGCAAGCCAATTCGGCTTTCCAGCGAGGGATTCTCGGTTTACAACCACAAGAACTCGACATCGCATTCTTGACGCACCTTCATAGTGACCACACGCTGGGATTGCCAGATCTAATTCTTACGCCCTGGGTTCTCGACCGGGCCAAGCCGCTCCGGTTGTATGGGCCTGAAGGCACTAAGGCAATGGCCGCACACATCTTGGAGGCTTACAAAGAAGACATTACGGTACGCACAACTGGATTGGAGGGCGCTAATCCGACGGGGTACAAGGTCGAGGCGCAGGACGTACAGGCAGGAAGCATCTATCAGGACGGGAACGTCCGCGTCAAAGCTTTCCTCGTAAAACACGGGTCCTGGAAAGAAGCTCTGGGATATCGCTTTGACGCGGGTGGCAAATCTATCGTCATTTCGGGAGACACCGCACCAGCCGAGTCCGTCGTCGAGGCTTGTTCGGGCTGCGATGTCCTGATTCACGAGGTATATTCCGGGAGCGGCCCGAGCGCCACCAAACCCTCGAGGCCGGTGGAAGAAATTATGAAGTACATGAGAGAGTTCCACACCAGCGCACTTGAACTTGGGGAAATTGCCGCAAAGGCAAAACCAAAGACGCTGATTTTGACGCATTGGATGCTGTACGGAAATGCCAAGCCGGAAGACATGGTGCGTGAGATTCGCCAAAAATATAGCGGCCCGATCATCATCGCACGCGACTTGGACGTCATTGCTCCGTAGTCCCTGTGCTAGACTCCACCTGGACGGACTCATGGGCCTTGAGAATTACAAAATCGTGTTGTACCGCCAGGACAATGGCTCCTGGGTCGCTGAAATCCCGTCCATTCCCGGTTGCTATGCGCTTTATGCCTACTCGCGAGGAGGCGCTCGCGGAGCTCTCCGCCGTGTTTCAGATGATTGCCGGGGAGTACCGCGAAAAAGGTCTGCCTCTTCCAGCTGACACTACCGAAATCGTGCATGCCTAGCGCCACGGCGCGCGAACTTCAAGCCGTCGCGCGCAAACCGGGCTTTCTGCGCACTCACCAGACTGGCAGCCACGAACGATGGAACCACCCCGACGGCCGCGCCGTCACAATCCCTCTTCACGGAGGCCGCGAGATCGGCCCGCCTCTTTTCTTCAAGATTCTGCGCCAATTAGGAGTTACCCTTGAAGAGTTTCTGCAATTACGCTGATGCCAGAGCGTGAAAAACTCGACGCGGATGTCCTGATCGTCGGCGCGGGCCCTGCCGGCCTAGCCTGCGCACTGCATCTCGCGCGCCTAATCAAGCAGCACAATGAATCCGGCGCCAAGCCTGAGCTCTCCCCGGAAAATATCTACGTCCTCGAGAAGGCGCGCGAATTGGGCGCGCACGAGCTTTCCGGCGCTGTCATGGATCCGCGCGGCATCGCCGAGCTGGTTCCGGACTTCGCACAAGCCCCTCCTTTCGATACGCCCGTCTCGGACGACGCCGTCTTTTTTCTGAAGTCCGAGCGCGCTTACAAACTGCCCATCACGCCGCCGCCTCTGCGCAATCACGGCAACTACGTCATCTCGATCAATAAAATGGTGAAGTGGCTCGGCGGCCTAGTCGAGCAGGCCGGCGTCAACGTCTTCACGGAATTTGCCGGCGCCGAACTCATCTACGAAGGCGAGGGCATCGCCGGCGTCATCACCGGGGACAAGGGACTCGACCGCAGCGGCAATCCGAAGTCCAATTTCACGCCCGGCTACGAGTTGCGCGCCAAAGTCACTGTGCTGGCCGAAGGCCCGCGCGGCTCGCTCACCAAAGACCTCGTCGCGCGCAAGAAACTCGACGGCATAAACCCGCAGCTCTACAGCATCGGCGTCAAGGAATTGTGGGAAGTTCCCGAAGGCCAAGTTTTTCCCGGCTTTGTGGCGCACACGCTAGGCTGGCCGCTCGATTCCAGCATGTATGGCGGCGGCTGGATCTACGGCTTGCGCGAGAATCGCGTCTCGCTCGGACTGGTCACCGGCCTGGAATACCACAATCCGCGCTTCGATCCGCGCGAAGCCTTTCAGGAATTCAAGACGCATCCGTTGGTCAGGCCGATCTTAGAAGGCGGACACATCATCGGCTATGGCGCGAAGACCGTTCCCGTCGGCGGCTGGTATTCGATGCCGCGCACCTTTGTGGACGGCGGCCTGATCGTTGGCGATTCCGCCAGCTTCTTGAATTCGCAGCGACTCAAAGGCATTCACCTGGCCATCAAAACAGGAATGCTCGCCGCCGAAACAATTTTGGAGGCGCTGCGTTCTGGAGACGCTTCGTCCCGCACGCTCGCCGCGTTTCCGCGCAAAGTCGAGCAGAGCTGGGTGGCCAAGGAACTGCGCGCCGTGCGCAATTTCCACCAGGGGTTTCAGCACGGTCTATGGCGCGGCCTGGCGCACGCGGCCGTGCAATATGTCACAGGGGGGCGCGGGCTCACTGATCCGATGCGCGTGCCTGCGGGCTACACGGAATATCACAAGCTGGACGGAGCGGGGCCCGCGCCGCCGCGCATGCGCGGCGACGGCGTGCTCACCTTCGATCGCCTCACCGACATCTTTTATTCCGGCACGCGCCACGCGGAAGACCAGCCCGTGCATCTGCTC
>Ga0182024_10011103_pt1 | contig 18171 bp, 14 predicted proteins | sample P32metaG_FD_120480 | JGI IMG/M metagenome (GOLD analysis project Ga0182024, IMG submission 120480) | Permafrost microbial communities from Stordalen Mire, Sweden - P3-2 metaG (Illumina Assembly) | ecosystem: Environmental > Terrestrial > Soil > Wetlands > Permafrost | place: Sweden: Stordalen... | reverse complement strand
TGAACCGGCCGAGCACGACACGCTTGGGCGCACCATTGATCCATTTATACGCGGCGAATGTGAGCGAGCCAGAGGCATTGACGCAAACCTCCAAGCCCTCGGTCCTGGAATCGTAATAGTAGGTTCTTTTGCCCGTACCAGATGGGCGTAAAGCCTCTAGGGCAGCGACTGTGAAAGGAATTTGTTGTTTGGCCATTGCCTTCTTAAAAACCTGTCAAGAGGGGCGGTGATATGCCGGTGATATGAAACAGCCCAAAAGGTTGAATTTGGTTATATGCCGGTGATATGATTTAACCAAAAATAGGGGTAAAAAGCCATATCACCGGAAAAGTTCTAAAATCCGCAAACCCTTATCTAGAGACAACTTGAGTTATGTCAAGTAACCAACGTAAATACAGGGAGCGCATGGCTACGAACCATGAGGTCGCAAGTTCGAATCTTGCCGGGCAGGCCAATTGAAAGGCTGACGACCAGCGGCTTATAAGAGAATGAGCCGTTTTTTATTGGGGGAGGTAAAACCGGCCAGGTGTAGCCTGGGTGTAGTTTGAACCCTCCAATTTTGGTCCACATGGTGCCGAAATCAAATCAGAACCATGCGGGCGCCACTCTTGCCAAGAGTGGCGCTTGGTCTTGATATGCGCCGTCATTCGATTCATTGAAACAGTCATCAAAGATCCTGACTTGACGCTGGGCTTGCGTCCGCTAGGCTTGTCGCCGGGCAGCCAGGGAAGCGCCGATGCGCTGGCCATGACGATTTAGTATGTCGAAGGTTTCGGCGCACCCCTGCTGCGGCGGCTGCCGAAATAGCGGGCGCAAGGGGTCCCGGCGTCGAGTCTCCACTGGCTCATGTTGGTACCATATACAGTGCTTTTTCAAGATTCTTTAGTCGAGCAAGATTAGTTCCTATTTCCGCGAACCCGTTTCCTTGGTTGTTGAGTAGCTCTCTTTCACCGTCACCTCGATAGACTCCCTGCAATGCGGACACCGAATCAGTCCGCTTTCTACCTGCAAGCCTTTCTTGCTAAGCACTGCGACTTCACCGTATCTGGTGCGCACCACTCTCAAAAGGTTATGACCACTTTTCCAAAGTTTCACCTGGAACAGAAGATCCTGGTTGTCTTTGACTAGAAAGAGCATACTGCGACTGGTCGTCGACATGCGTCCACGCGGTCCTGTGAGAGTGACGGGTTCCTTTATCAGGCATGCCTGACAGATGGTTTCATTTGTCGGCTTATTATCAACGACAATCTTATCTGACAATAGCCAGCTTACACCTCGTTCTTTGAAGAAGACACCTCTCTCTTCGCTGCAACGACACCCGCCGCACCTCTTTGCTGTGGCAACGGAAATTGGATCTACAGGACTTGCGAATGTTGTACCGCTGTCTTCAAACCAAAACACGTAGAAGAAGGTTTCGTCCGCTTTGGGTTTTCTTTGACTGACCATGATCTACGATTCGCGTCTCTCTTTCGCGGCACTCACTTCCTGAATTGTGGATGATCAAACAGTATCATTGAAAGCAAAAGGCTAAAGAGCGATGAAATATCTGATCACAAGAACGGAGCTAAAAGAAGTCAGCTATATCAGAGAACCAACGGTGTTTTCCTTGGGTTTCCATGCCGTCCAAATGCTCTTGAGGTCGTCTAACATTGGAGCCGGATCATATTCAGTTTCATGCAGTTTGCTATTCGCGATGTCGATGCGAGCGCTTGTGAGAAACTGCCTAAAATCAGGGTTTTCCTTCGCTAACTTATTCGCACCTTCCCAGTCAATCTCCGATTTGCGCTTTGGTTGGCAAAGAATTTGACTCTTTTCTGGGTCGTCTAAAACCAGCTCGATTACACCGATTCCAAATGATCCTGACAACCGAGTCAACTCTCCTCTCAACGTTTCAGACTCGTCTATGTTTGGTGCGACTAGGTAGCCCTCATGAGCCCACGACGAGTTAGAAACCGCTTGAAAGAAGCTTTCGCGTAAATTGGCAAAAGTTATTTCACGCTTCATCTCAAACGAATAAAATCGCGCAATCGACAATCCATTGCCGGAAAGTGCCAGTAATTCTGGATTGTAATCCTTAAACGGAAACCAAAATCCTACGAGATCGGGATGCAACCACTCGTTCCAATTCTTTTTGGAAGAATTCTCATGAAAGATGGTTTTCGTGAGAACAGCGCCCAGTCCGTATTTGGCAAACCAGGAAACAAACGGATGAAGTTCTCGTTCACGGTAAGGATATTTAGCAATTCTCTCAAGGCTTGCGACTTCGGCGGACAGCGTTTGACTTTCGCTTTCCTCCTGGTCGGACCCATCTGTCTTTTCAACGTCTGAATTTAAAGCGTCGATTGACAGCCGGGTTTTTTCTTTGTCCCGTAAAGAAAACTTTGCAGGTCTGCCTTGATGTCGAACGAAGGCGGAATTGGGATTATCTCTGGTGTCGACGATCAACCTTGCGTTCAACGAATCCCACGGCGTTAAACCTTGCGAACCAAGCTTCTTATCCAAACCGAGTTGAATCGCAAGCTCCCACAGCTCGTTGGTTGTCAATGGGACCGAAGCGCTAAGCATCGCCTCTTCGGCCAACTTGAGGAAGGTGTAATTTCGAGCCACTGGTTTCTCCTTCCGGTCCATCTCAGTAATGATTTCAGCCACGAAGTGTATTCTGTATGATTATGTTTCTGCCTGGATGCGTTGACTGAATAGTATAGGTCAGCAGAGTCATGTTGATATTTCTGGCCGAAGAGTAGCTGATTTAGTAAACTATAGAATTTATGCGCGTCGAACGTCCTACGTTCGCAGCAAGGACTCGACGCATTGCTTGTAAAACAGGAAATTAGAAGAATCAATGATAACCGGCGAATTGAAATCAAAAGTCGACAAACTATGGGATGCCTTTTGGTCCGGCGGTATTTCCAATCCATTGGAAGTGATAGAGCAGATTACCTACCTTCTGTTCATTCGCAGGCTTGACGATTTACACACGCTACAAGAAAAGAAGGCAAACCGTCTCGGAGGGGCAATTGAAAATGCCATATTCCCGCTCACAAAGAACGGAGAGAAACTTCGCTGGTCGAGACTGAAGAATTTAAGTCCGCAAGAAATGTTCGATATCGTATCGACAAAAATATTCCCTTTTATCAAAAACCTCGGAAGCGACCTTGAGAATTCCACTTACTCCCATCACATGAAGGACGCCCGCTTCACCATTCCTACCCCCGCGTTGCTTGCCAAAGTCGTTGAACTCGTCGATGACATTCCGATGGATGACCGTGATACCAAGGGCGATGTCTATGAATATATGCTCGGTAAAATTGCCTCTGCAGGGCAGAACGGACAGTTTCGCACCCCACGTCACATCATCAAGATGATGGTCGAACTAGTAGCACCAAAACCCACTGATATTATTTGCGATCCGGCCTGCGGCACGGCTGGCTTCCTTGTTGCAGCGGCCCAATATCTTTATGCCAATCATCCAGAAATCAACATAGAGCCAAAGCTTATAAAACATTTCCGCGAACGAATGTTCAATGGATTTGATTTTGACAACACCATGCTACGCATCGCTAGCATGAACATGCTGCTGCACGGAGTAGGGAATCCGAATGTTACGTACAAAGATTCTCTCTCCGAAGATCATGCCGGAGAGGAGGAGCGTTATACATTGATCCTTGCCAATCCTCCATTTGCTGGCTCTTTGGACACCGAGACAATCGCAAGCGATCTTCTCCAGATTGTTAAGACAAAAAAGACTGAACTACTGTTTGTCGCTCTGTTTCTGCGGCTCCTAAAGCCCGGTGGTCGAGCCGCAGTCATTGTGCCCGATGGTGTCATGTTTGGCGCATCTAAAGCACATAAAGATCTACGACGAACACTTGTGGAAGATCATAAGGTGGAGGCAATCATCTCGATGCCGTCCGGCGTGTTTAGGCCTTATGCAGGAGTTTCGACCGCGATTGTCATATTTACGAAGACGGGTGCTGGTGGCACCGACAACGTCTGGTTCTACGACATGCAAGCGGATGGCTTCTCCCTGGACGACAAAAGAGCGGATTTGGACTCATCAAGGCATGAAAATAACAATATCCCCGATATACTACAGCGATGGCAGAATCTTGCTTCTGAGAGCGGCCGAAGCCGCATAGAGCAATCATTCTTGGTCCCAAAACACGAAATAATCGAAAAAGGTTATGACCTAAACATCAGCCGCTATAAGCAAGCCATTTGCGAAGAAGTAGTGCATGAGTCCCCTTCGAACTTACTTGAGCAGCTCAAACATTTGGAGATCGACATACAAGGACAGCTCGACGTGTTGGAGGTCATGCTCCGATGAAGTCACTTTCGTCCGTACGGCTAGGCGACGTTACAGAGCTCATCTCTAGTGGTTCTACACCTATAGGAGGCGATCAGAATTACACTACTGATGGTCCAGTAATGTTTGTGCGAAGTCAGAATGTGCGCATGAACTCTCTGGATCTCTCTGATGTGGTCTACGTTTCCAACGAAATCCACAAAGTGATGAAGCGAACGCACCTAAGAGAAGGTGATGTGCTACTCAATATCACAGGTGCATCAATTGGGCGTGTAGCTCCATTCATGCTCAAGAATATCGAAGCGAACGTAAACCAGCATGTCTGTATTATCAGAGTGAAGCCATCTGTCTTGTCTCCGAAGTATCTGTCTTACTTTCTGAGCAGTCCCCGAACTCAGTCTGAGATTGCCGGTATGCAGCGCGGTGGAACGCGGCAAGCGCTCACTTTCGGGCAAATTGCTGACTTTGTTATTCCTGCTCCCTCCTTACAAGAACAATTGCGAATTTCCGAGATTTTGAATGCAGCGGTTTCATTGTGCGAAAGTCGGAAACAAGCCATAGAGATCTTGTTGCACCTGGGTCGGTCGCTCTTTATAGACATGTTCGGTGATCCGGCAACAAATCCCCAAAAGTGGCATAGAGAGCAAATCGTGAATCTGTGTTTGAAAATTGTTGACTGCCCTCATAGCACACCAAAGTACTCGGAAACTGTAACTAGCTATCCCTGCATCAGATCCTCAGATATACAAGACGGACAGCTTGTTTGGGAGTCGACGAAATACGTGGACGAGGATGAATATCAGGCACGAATCCGACGACACCGCCCTCAGGTAGGAGATGTGATTTACTGCCGGGAAGGAGCTCGGTTTGGGAACGCCGCAGTGATACCACCGAATTGCACCCCGTGTCTGGGGCAAAGAACAATGCTGTTAACTGCAGATGGATCGAACGCGACAGGAGAGTTTCTTTCTTTCCTTCTAAACTCGAAAAGTGTTTACAAGCAGATACAGCTGCTGGCCGGCGGCTCAGCTTCTCCTCACGTAAATGTTGGCGATGTCAAGAAGTTGACAGTGTTCGTCCCGCCAATCGAACTTCAGCGCCGATTTAGCGAAAGACTGAGATCAATTGGCACTCTCACCGAAACATCTGTGCGCCAGTCGGCTCTTTTCGACAACCTATTCGATACTCTGCTGGCTCGCTCCTTTGATGAAGCATTTATCGCCAGAGAACAGGCTTGCGTGTAAAGATGACCGCGAGTAATTTCGATTTCCTGCTGAGCGAATGGGTGCAAATTCACACCTCCGCTAGACTGGTCGAATCGAGTGTTTCATCCGATCCCCGCGCGGCCTGCTTTTACGCACGCCGGACATTGGAGTTGTCCATTCATTGGATATATGCGCACGACTCGTCTGTTCGGCGACCATACGATGATCAGTTGAGTGCATTGATCCACGAGCCGAGCTTCAGAAGCCTTCTATCCGGAGACCTGTTTCTCAAGGTTCGATCAGTAAAAGACATTGGTAATCTAGCTGTCCACAGCGCACGTCCAATAACTCAGAATGATGCTCTGCGAGCCACAATAGAGCTCTTTCATTTTCTTTACTGGCTTGCTCGAACGTACACGAAAGACGATCCGCGCCGACTAGATGGTCTCAAGTTCAATCCAGCGCTACTACCGCCTGCGCCTGCACACATAATTCAGAAAACCGTTGACGAACTGCAAAAACTACAAGCTGAGCTGCAAGAAAAAGACACTGCGCTCCTAGAAAAACAACGAAAACTTGAAGACACTGATGCGGAGCTTCAGCGCCTCCGCGCTGAAATGGCCGCAGCGAAAAAGCGCAACGAAGCAATTCCAGTTGACCATGATTATTCAGAGTCGGAGACCCGAGACTTCTTTATCGATCTAATGCTCCGAGAAGCTGGTTGGCCATTAGACAACTCAGAAGATCGGGAATTTCCTGTGACCGGCATGCCAAATGAATCGGGCGATGGTTTTGTGGATTACGTTCTATGGGGAGACGACGGACTTCCGCTCGCGGTTGTTGAGGCAAAGCGGACGAAGAAGGACCCGCGCATTGGTCGGAGACAAGCGGAATTGTATGCTGATTGTCTTGAAGCGCGCTTCAAACAAAGACCCATTATTTTCTACACCAATGGTTACAAGACCTGGCTTTGGGATGACTGCAACTATCCTGAACGCGAGGTCCAGGGCTTCTATCAGAAGAAGGAGCTGGAACTTCTCATTCAGCGCCGCACAGCTAAACAAGATCCAAATACATTGCAAGTCAATGCCAGCATCGTTGAGCGTTATTATCAGCTTGAAGCAATCCGGCATGTCGTAGACAGCTTCAATCAATCGAGCCGGAAGGCGCTCGTTGTCATGGCTACTGGATCCGGAAAAACGCGTACGGTGATAGCGCTTTGCGACCTGCTTCAGCGAGCAAATTGGATTAAGCGAGTTCTGTTCTTGGCTGATCGACGTGCTCTGGTTAAGCAAGCGGTCCGTGCTTTTAAGAAACATCTTCCCGATTCCAGCCCTGTGAATCTACTCACCGAGAAAGAACAAACGGCCAGTAGAGTCTACGTCTCTACTTACCCAACAATGATGGGACTTATCGACGCCACCGAAGGCGATACCAGAAGATTCGGTGCAGGCTATTTTGACTTGGTGGTTATTGATGAAGCCCATCGATCTGTGTATCAAAAGTACGGAGCCATTTTCGATTACTTCGATAGCTTGCTCATTGGGCTGACAGCCACCCCCAGAGATGAAGTTGATCGAAACACCTACAGGCTCTTTCAACTAGAGGAGGGAAATCCCACCTATGCGTATGAGCTGAGCCAAGCAATTAGCGATGGCTATCTAGTAGAGCCCCGATCCATACGAGTCCCCGTTCAATTTCCCGTTCTCGGGGTCAACTATAACGACCTCTCTGATGACGAGAAAGACGAATGGGACATGATGGAATGGTCCGAAGACGGCACTGTTCCCCAGAGGGTTGACGCCCCTGCTGTTAATCAGTGGTTCTTCAATGCCGATACTGTCGACAAAGTTCTAAAAGCACTTATGACTGAGGGGCAAAAGGTAGCAGGCGGAGATCGCCTTGCGAAAACTATAATCTTTGCCCGGAATCATAACCATGCTGCTTTCATTCAAGAGCGCTTTGATGCCAACTATGCGCATCTCAAGGGAAGTTTTGCAAGGGTTATCGACAACCATGAAACCTATGCCGAAAGCCTGCTAGAGGATTTCGAAAAGCCAGCGCAACCGCCGCACATTGCAATTTCCGTCGATATGCTTGATACCGGGGTTGACGTACCAGAAGTAGCAAACCTGGTGTTTTTCAAATCGGTATGGTCGAAAACAAAATTTTTCCAGATGGTTGGGCGTGGCACGAGGTTGTGCGAAAATCTCTTCGGACCTGGCAAAGACAAAAAGTGTTTCTATATCTTTGACTGTTGTCGCAATTTTGAATTCTTCAATCAGGATCCAGAAGCTCCAGACACTGCACTTGCGGAGTCGATTTCAACCAGAATATTCAAGGCTCGGCTGAGTCTATTAACTGACATTCGTTGCCTTGATGGCGAGAGCCAGCCTGAATTGACGGAGTTCGCTAACAGCCTGGCCGGCACATTGCATGAGACTGTGGCTGCTATGAACATAAACAACTTTCTGGTGCGTCCACATCGTCTTCATGTGGAAAGATTTTCTGACAAGGAATCATGGAAGTCTATCCGTCCTGAAGACCTTGATGAGCTTAGGCACAATCTCTCACGGCTTCCTTCCGAATTGCCCACTGATGAGGAGACAGCGAAACAGTTTGATCTTCTAATTCTGAGGCTCCAGCTCGCATTGCTTAACCATGGTGGTGACTTCGCCCGCTGGCAAAATCAGCTGCGAGAGATCGCCGGTCAGCTAGAAGAGAAGGTGACCATTCCGGCTGTGGGTGATCAAATAGAACTCATAAGAGAAATCCAGGATGACGAGTATTGGATTGGCATCACTGCTCCAATGCTTGAACTCGTTCGCAAGCGCTTGCGCGACCTAATCAAGTTCATCGAAAAACGCAAGCGGCAGATTGTTTATGCTGACTTTCAGGATACTGTCGGCGATCTTCAGGTAGTCGAATCTAACTGGTTGGGAACTGAGTACAACCTGGAGCGTTACAAGAAACGCATGCAACACTTCCTGCAAAGCCATCAAGACCACATAACTATAAACAAACTGAAGAGAAACCTGCCAATCACCAAAAGCGATTTAGAAGAGCTGGATAGGCTGCTGTTTGAATCTGGCGAACTTGGTAGTCGTGAAGAATTTGCTCAGGTCTTCGGTTCGCAACAAACGTTAGGTGAGTTTGTCCGCTCGCTGGTCGGCTTGGACCGAGCTGCTGCTGTTCAGTCCTTTGGGCGGTTTCTTGAAGACACCATATACAGTGCTAAGCAGATTCAATTTGTCAACCAGATCATTGAGTATTTGACCAAGAACGGCCTTATGGATCCTGGAATGCTCTACGCCCCTCCTTACACCGATTACAGTGCGCAGGGTCTCGAAGGCATGTTCAAAGATGCCGAGGCTGACGAGATAGTCGAAGCAATACGACGGATTAACAGCAACGCGGCGGCGTAAGTTTATCTGCAAGCTTTTTTCTCAGACATCAGCGTGGCAGCGGTGCTAGCTAAGCGAGCAATCCACTTTGGCAAATTGGCGATGACTCACTGTTGACAAAATGCTTACCCTGCTGGTAGGATTTTCTTACATCGGGGGTAAGCAAGGACTACCAAAATGGATGGGAAAACCGTAAAAGCAGGAGTTATGAAGGTCTTGCAGGGCATTCGCCGGAAGCAGGGTTTTCCCAATGAGGCGCTAAGCCGCAGCACGGTCGCGCTTAAGTTAGAGAAGTTCGATAGTCAGATGGGCTTGGTGGCGACAATCAAGATAGCAAGGGAACTTGGCATAACCATTCCAGACAAGACGAATATCTTTGTCTCAAAAGATGGACGTCAGTGTTTAACAGTTCAGCAATCAGTCGATCGTATTTTGGAGTCCGTGCAAGCGGCCTGACTTATCACAGGGGAGGATCATGGACAGTACACGAGCAAAAATCGCAGCACGGATTCGTGAGGCCAGAAAGATGGCGGGTCTCACGCAAGCACAGGTCGCCAAATTGCTCAATGTTCCAAGACCGTCAGTAACCGAGGCAGAATCAGGAAATAGAAAGGTATCAGCAGAGGAAATAGTTGTTCTCGCGAAGCTATTCGAAGTAAGTGTCAGTTGGCTGATGGGTGAAGGAGAAGATGTAGCAGATCTGCATGATGCGAAATTGCGATTGGCTGCTCGCGAGCTGGGCAAATTAAAGGGCGACGATTTGCAACGCCTGCTTACTCTGCTTGCAGCAATTAAGGATGATGATGAGGACGAGGACGAGTAGTGAACGTGGATCTCCGTAAAGACCTAGCTGCTGCTGCATTGTGCAAAGCTGAGGAAGTTCGAGCCAATTACGGATTGGTTGACGACGAGCCGTTGTGCATTTACGACCTCTGCAAATCTCTTAAAATCAAAGTTCAATTCGTGGACATCAACACGATGGAAGGCACCTACCTCCCAGGTAGAAAACCAAGAATTCTAATCACAGCGAAACGTCCGGCTGGACGCCGCGTTTTTACGTGTGCCCACGAATTGGGGCATCATGTCTTTGGCCACTCAGGCACCTTAGACAAGCAGATTGATCACGCGCAGACAACGATGTTTGAACCTGACGAATATCTCGCGAATTGTTTTGCGGGATTTCTCCTAATGCCGAAATTGAGCATTGAATATGCTTTTGTGAAGAGGGGTTGGATACTAGATTCCGCATCAGCCGAACAACTCTATACAGTTGCGTGCGAGTTCGGAGTCGGCTTCCAAACCTTAACAACGCATATGCACTGCGGAATAAGAGTTATCGATCGAAATCGATACAACGACTTAAAAAAGGTCAATCTAAAATTGATTCGGCGCAATTTTGTTGGGCGTGATTTAGAAAAGGAACGCCTGATCGTAGTTGACAAATACTCTGAAGCTCCAGTGATTGAGGCCGAAGAGAGCGATCTAATACTGTTCCCTTCTGGCACGACTGTTGCAGGAGATATCCTTGCGAAGGAGTCAGAAAGCTCTCCCACTTCGCTTTTCAGAGCCGCGAGAAGAGGAGTAATTAGCAGTCAATCAAGCGACGGCGCCGACTTTAAGACAATCCGAGTGACACCATACCAATGGTCAGGCCTAGACAAACATAGATATGAAGAGGATTGAATGAACAGTTCACTGCAAGAACAAGAAAATTTCATCGTGAGTGATAATCTCTCACTAGCGTGGGCAGCTGCTTTTCTACAAGTTCGCCGTCATTCACACAAAGAAGTCTGTCCGCTACTAGTACGAATCACAGGCTTTGATGCGGACTCGAAGGTTATTGAGGACAATAACATCCGGCGGGCTGCGGACGCATGCCTTGAAGATTTGAAAGAGCAGAGCAATGAGACGGTGGCAAACACAATCTTTCCTCAATCGATTTATGAATACGCCGACGACCGACACGAACTCTATGTACTTTATCAAGAAACCATGCCCCAGCGGAAAGCTCTAGCTCGCTCGAAGAACGGTCGCGGTCTTTACTTCGAACGGCTCATAGACTATGGTTCAGGACCAGGAAACCAACTTGAATTTATCATTGAGCGATACAACAAGAAGTCCTCAGTTCGAAGGTCCATGTTGCAAGCCTCTCTTGCTAATCCGAGTGAAGACGAAGAAGTATGCGAAGACGATGGTGAGGACAGGTCACCGGCCGCAATTTTTGATCCTGGACGAGATCACACTGTCGTTGCGCAGTTGGGGTTCCCCTGCTTACAACATGTGTCCTTCGTCCCTAACAATAAAGACAAAACTCTGTCTATGAACGCATTCTATGCTACCCAGCAAATTATTCCTAAAGCGTATGGAAACTTTCTTGGATTGAGCAGGCTCGGAAGATTCATGGCCAAAGAAATGAATCTTCGATTAGCTGCATTGAATTGTTTCATTGGTATCGAGAAACAGCCAAAAGAAACCAAGTTTTCTGCACCAGCAAAAGTACTTGAAACGGAACTCGCAGCGTTGTTAGCGCTCATCAAACAATGAAACTATTACGATTGATCATGTCGTGCCAATCACGCTGGCAATTGCGTTCGAGTCAGTATGACTAATGCTAACCAACCAGGATTTTATTCCTGCGCGGTTGGAAACTTCTAGGCAAGACCCAACCAAATTCACTTTCGGTGCGCCCAGTTCATTATGAGTAACTTCTATGTCGGCAAATGCAAGATCGTTCGAGAACCCGTATCCAAGCGCCTTTAGAATCGCTTCCTTGACGGCAAACCAGCCGGCCAATCGGTGCTCATTGCCAGGTTTACCAGCGGCTTCTATTTCTTTAGAGGAGAAGCATCGAGCCAGTATTTCATCTCGTTCGTCTTCTACCATTGCCTTAAACCGAAGTATGTCGACCATGTCTATCCCGTGTACTAAAACATTCATTGGCGGCACACCTTTATCATGGAGCTTCTTCTATTCCTTTGAAATACTGGATTCGTGTCTGTTCATTGGTAGCATATTTGGTGCTCGACAAAATTACAGCACCTCAACGTCAATAACGCATCTACAAAAAGCATAACATCAACCGGCAGCAGGAGGCGAAAAGGCGATAATGGATGAATCTATTCCACTTCTCATATTGGGAGCAGGTCCAAAAGGTACTGCTCTCTGGACCAAGCATACGGTGCTGAAGGGATTAGGCCTAATCGTTCCTCCTCTTGTGATTTTTGAAAAAAAACAAATCGGATCGTATTGGCGAGGTGATGACGGATTCACTGATGGGATGCAATTTCTGGTGACACCTTCGGAGCAAGACCTTGGCTATCCCTACGCTTTGGAGCATCCTAACAGGCAGACAGCAATAAAGATCCGGGACGCAATGCTTCAGTACTCGTGGATGCAGTATTTGCTTTCGAAAAATGCGTATTGCAAGTGGGTATTAACGGAGCGTCCAAGGGCACCGCACTATGAGTTCGTAGACTATCTATCTTGGGCGGCAAACCGGAGTGGTTTGAAAAGAACCGAGTCTGGTATATCAGAATTTTCAGTCAAAGACGGCAACTGGTGGCTCAGGCAGGAGAGTAAGTCAGAGTTGGTTGAAGGAATAGGACTCGTCATCACTGGTTCGGGAGAACCTAGACGATTAGAGGATCAACCGACAATTCACCCTCGTTTACTCGACGGTCGAACGTTTTGGAAAAACCTAACTGAATTCGAAAATCTTACCTATGCTAGGGTAGCGGTGATAGGTGCCGGAGAAACTGCTGCGGCTATAGCAGCCGCTGCTCTCGAAAAGATCGAGGATGTTGATACGTGTTCAATCGATCTTATTTGCAAACAGAATGCTTATTTTACGCGTGGGCAGATTCAGAAGGATTTGCGATTCTTCTCTGATCCCACTGGTTGGAACAAGTTGAGTGAAGGTAGACGCTTAAGCATCATTCGACGCGCTGATCGGGGTGTTGTGTCGGCGATGATAAAAGATAAGCTGGAGGATAGCACCGTGGTTGAATACACGAACGCCGACGTGCTAGCAATAAAAGATTCAGGGGCAACAAAACTTACGCTGAAGCTCCAGTATGAAGATGGCGATATCGATGAAATTCCATACGACTTTGTTATTGTTGCGACCGGTTTTAATCCATTATGGTTTATCGAGCTTTTTGAGAGCGGAGTTCAAAACAACTTCTTCGAACACTTGTTTCATGAGATGTCGGAAGAACGTAAGAAGCACCTTGCTAAGGTCCTTGGTACTACAACGTCTGATCGCAACGTTGTAGCATCTTGGATTACAAATCGGAACAAAAAGAACGTCAGCAAGATTACTGAGAGAGTGGTATCAGATCTTATCGATTCGGATCTGTCGCTCAGAGGATTTGTACCAAGGCTGCATTTACCGATGCTCGCAGGATTGGCTCAAGGACCAGGTTTCCCAAATTTGAATTGTCTTGGTCTTATATCAGATCGGATCTTCGCGCATTACATGAAATTGTGATACCAATACAGTGACCCGCAAATGGGTACCGATTTTCAAAATTTCAATCTCGACGATCTGAGGTATATCCACCAGTGCGCCAGTGCGTTGCTTCTTATATACTCGGGTACTTGCTTTTCTAACTCGGATGTTTTCCCGAGTCATAGTAGTATAAGATTCGTCAACAACACTTGGCGAGAGACAGAAATGACCCTTGGACTTTACAACCAGCCCAGTCAGTACACAAATAAACAGCAAGTCTACATCTCGACCAAAATTGCCAATCTTAAGCCAACGATTGTTTTCAAAACATACTGGAACTTTGCTGCTGAACGTCAATCGATTTTTTTTAGACGTCTTGAAGGACAAGGAGCACCCTGGACAGACGATCCAATTTTCCAACGACATAAATTCACCAACGCATATAGAGCATCTGATCGAGTTAGTCAGTATTTGATATCCGAGGTTATTCAGAAAGGAGACCAGTCTCCGAATGAATTGTTTTTTCGAATTCTGCTGTTCAAAATCTTCAATAAGATCGAAACGTGGGAACTCTTGGTGAAGCGATTAGGCGAAATACGTTGGGATTCCTATAGCCACAAAACATTCGATGATTGCTTAACTAGGGCGTCGGCTGCAGGTGCAGCAATCTACTCAGCAGCATACATAATGCCATCGGGTACAGGCGCGCTGGCATCGGACAGAAAACACAGAACTCATCTACAACTGTTGGAGATGATGATGCAAGATCAGTTGGCAGAACGGCTGGCCGACGCAAAGTCGCTCAAGGAAGTATTCACCCGTCTCAGAAGTTACCCAACGATCGGAGACTTCTTGGCGTTTCAGTATGCAATTGACTTGAATTACAGCAACCTTATCGACTTCCCCGAAATGGAATTTGTTATTGCAGGGCCCGGTGCCAAAGACGGCATTGCAAAATGTTTTCGAGAAACCGGTGGATTGGACTATAGCGAAATTATTCGCGCCACCTGTGAATCGCAGACAATCTTTTTGAATCAGGTTGATAGACCATTCAGATCCTTGTTTGGTAGAGATCTCCAACTAATTGACTGCCAAAATTTGTTTTGCGAAGTTGATAAGTACGCGCGAATCAAACATCCAGATATCGCCGGTCTCTCCGGTCGAACACGTATCAAACAAGTATTCAAACCTAAGAGTTCAGCAATAAGGCTTACTTATCCTTCAAAATGGAAAATTGACGTACACAGCAGTCTAACGTAACGGGCAAATCGTAATGGACTTTGATACTTATCAACAAAAAGCGCGCGACACTGATCAAAAGTATGCCGAGAAAGGAATGGAAAAGATAGTTCCCTTGCTCGGTCTGGCAGGAGAAGTCGGAGAGTTGCTTTCGGAATACAAAAAGTTTCTTCGCGATGGCGAGGCGCGACGAAATTCTTCCACACGTATGTCCGAGGAGCTAGGAGATTTGCTTTGGTACCTTTCAAATACCGCGAGCAAGTTCGATCTTAAGCTGGATGACATAGCTCGGTCGAACCTTGAAAAATGCGCCAGCAGATGGAAAAAGACGACGAAGAAATATTCGCTCTATGACAGTGATTATGACTCTTCCGAACAGTTGGATCGAAACATGAGCGTTGAGCTAGTGGAGGTTAAGGAAGATGGAAAGCTCAAGACCAAAGTATTCGTCAACGGCACTCGGATGGGTAATGACCTCACCGATAATTCCTTCGATGACGACGGTTATCGGTTTCATGATGTCTTTCATCTTTCGTACGCTGCAATCCTAGGCTGGTCGCCGGTCGTGCGCGGACTTCTTGGACACAAGAGGAAAACAAATGATCGTGTTGACGAGGTTCAGGACGGTGGTAGAGCCGTCGCTATTGAGGAAGGCATATCCGCGCTCGTTTTTGCCGCGGCTCGGGATCGAAACTCTTTCAAGAATGTCAAAGTTATCGACATCGACCTGCTTAGAACGATTCGAAGTATGTCCTCTCATCTTGAAGTTTCAAGCAGAACTTACAATGATTGGGAGAGGTCCATCCTTGCGGGCTACAGGGTTTGGCGAGACGTCGTCAAGCTGGACAGCGCTCGAATTGAGTTGGACCTTGTGAAACGAACAATTGTCCTCGAAGGCGAGGCTTCAAAAAAGACTCGCGAAGAAGCACTGAAACCTAGCAAGAATAAGAAATTCCCGAAACAAAGATAGCCTAAGCTGTCTTTGCCGGAGTCTGCTGCCGATGACGCGCTCAGTTGATAAATTACTCAAAAAGTTTCGACATCCCAAACTCGACAGAGCGTACATTTTGGGTTGCACCTCACCATTCCTAAATATAAATGCACAACAGCAGCGCGCCTTTAATCTTGTGTATGTCTTATTGGAGAAGCCTCTGCTGGTAGCAGGAATGGACGTTGCAATAGTCGGCGGAGGAATCGCGGGACTTTCAGCGACAACAGCGCTTCTGGTCAACGGCATCAGAGTTACTGTTTATGAGAGCATGCATGAGGTTTTGAGCCTTCAGCGAGGAAATCTCACTCGTTTTGTGCACCCTCAAATTGCGAGATGGCCGGACAAAGCGTCCGGTTATCCGTTAACGGATTTTCCATACATGAATTGGCAGGGAGGCACTGTTGGGCGTGTCGCCTTCGAGCTAAATGAACAATGGAGCACAATCAGAAATATATTCGGTCCACCACTTCTGACGGTTAATACTGATTGCAAAATACGAGAGCTTTCATACACTGCGGGTGGTACCAAGGTGCGTGTGCATACTAAAGTAGGAAATAGTGCTACCTTTGACTGCGTAATTATTGCTGCGGGATATGGACTTGAAGACGATTTAGGGAGTACACCATCATATTGGCATAACGACGATTTTTCGCAGCCGGTTCTTGATCCAAGGGTAAATCAAAGACAGTATTTTGTGTCGGGAGTTGGTGATGGCGGTTTAACCGAGGTGCTAAGGCTGAAAATTTCTGACTTTAACCATCAGGAATTTCTTGAAAGCGTCATATTTCAACAGAATTTTATGGTCGCGGGTCGTTTAGCCAAGCAGAACAATTGGGGGGCTGCTTGGAATGAAAATGATCAAGTAGCTGTTAGGGCGCATTTCGCAAGTTTCTTTGGCACTCATCGTGAACGAGAAGATACTAAAGTCGTCTTGAGTGGCAGAGCGCCTAAGGAATGGTATACAAGCCAAAAGTCTCAGGTTTTGCATCGAGTATGCGTTAAGTTGCTTCAAGACGCACGGTTGATCTCATACGCCGAGGGCACTTGCAAAACAAAGCTGCTAAAAAGGCTTTGTGGCTATAAGTTCATTACTCGACATGGAACAATCTCGCCGCTATTGAGAATCAGACCTGAACTTTCGGACAATGAACTTAAGGAAGCTAAAGATAATACCGCAATTTCGGATGAACAAATTCCCAAGCCTTATCGAAGAGCGTATTCGATCAATTGGCTATCCGACGAGCTTATGAGAGCGCATTTTGAATCTGAGTATGAGGTTTGCTTTGCAGCTGTGACTGGAAGTCCCACTGAGTTTCAGGACAAAGCCAGAGTTATTTTGTCTTACTTATCGTCGACCGCTACTAACCAAGAATTGGACTCGATGGCACAGACGGCAATTCACCGTCAGTGGGAAACAAGGGACTTCTCATTGCACACTGCCATTGTGCGAATCATAACTCACAGAGGATTTACTCCGCCGGAAAACAATGTTACATTGCCGACTCGAAGATTTGAACCGACGGACTATCCAGCGCTCATTTTGCGGACGCACAGCAAGGCATTGATTGACTATTTGCTCGACCGAAGATCCTTGGCGTATCATCTTTATCGCATTTATTTGGCAGATACTTTTCCGTTGCAAAATCAGCATGAAATTGATCGCCTTGTGATCACTAACGCATTTGTCTTTCTCGTGGATCTATGGCAAGACCAGAATTGTCTTGAGGTGCATTGTGGTCGGTCAACCGGAATGCACCAGGCTCACAGGCTTTTGAGAGTTCCTACTTTAATTAGAATCATGCAAAATAGATGGACTGTAAATGCTGTTGGCGGTATTGGCTGGGCCGTTCAGAACAGGGCTAAAGTAAACCGTGAACATCAGAGAGGAAACGAGTTACTCAACCGTCCGTTTCCATAATTGTATGCTCTTTACGTAGTACGCTTGCGACAAAGAGGAGGCACCATGTTTACGGATGAAATCTATGCCGCGGAAAGAATATCATCGGCGTTGGAGACTAGGGATGCTACGAACATCATTCAGAAAAAGAATCTTGATGATTTGTTGTCGAAAAACAGGCGGCTGAGCGACTAGGACTCTCTAAGGCTTGGTTTCAATGAAAACATGTGGAAGGAGGAGGACCGCCGTATGTAAAAATAGGAAGTCGCGTTCGCTATAGAATAGGTGATCTGGAAACGTGGTGCTCAAAGAACATGGCGCATACTAGCGAATGGTCTGTAAAAAAGAAATCATCGCGAACTGAGCTCTGATGCCCTTTGATGGTTGCTCTAAAAGCGAAAAAGCCCGGCAGAGTTATGTCGGGCTTTTAAGGATTGAAACCTAACTAGTGGGTGGAGGCTGCGGAGGTCCGAACGGAAAACTGTTGTCTATATTGAGTTGTTCTTGTGCGGATTGCAGTTCTGCTTGCACCGCTTCTAGATTGCGCTGTTGAAAGTCACGCATTTCGCGAATCTTGTTTTTTCCAAATTCGCTGAGGAATGGATCGCGGTGGTCTAGTTCGCGTTTCGACGGTCCTCCAGTTCGTTATGAAACTGCTGCCACGAGGCCGGATTGCCTC
>Ga0182024_10011102_pt1 | contig 18172 bp, 14 predicted proteins | sample P32metaG_FD_120480 | JGI IMG/M metagenome (GOLD analysis project Ga0182024, IMG submission 120480) | Permafrost microbial communities from Stordalen Mire, Sweden - P3-2 metaG (Illumina Assembly) | ecosystem: Environmental > Terrestrial > Soil > Wetlands > Permafrost | place: Sweden: Stordalen... | reverse complement strand
CGAGCGCATTCCTCCGTGACGATCTTCGCAACGGCTTCGCGCGCTTCGCCCTTGGTCATGTCTTTAACGAATCCAAGGACTCTACTCTTCTTCTTGCCGCCCTCGTACCACATGCCGATCCAGCGGCCACGCTGTTTCCTGACACCTCCTGTTGAGTGCCGTGTTCGCATATTCATCTCCTATGCGTTCTTGCGGCCTCGTTCTGGCGATACGGGAATCATAGCAGTGGAGGCGGCCTGTTCGTTTTCTTCTATCCAGGACAGCAGCGATGCGCGGCGCACGAGCTTGCGGCGGCCCAAGGACACGACCGGAATCGGAAGGCAGCGAGACACGCGGCCGGCGACGACATTGCCGACATGCGCCTTTGAGCAATGCAGCAGTTCGGCAACTTCCGAAAGTGTCAGGAGATCGAAATCACGTAAGCCATTCATGACGCATCCTCGCGGGAGCGACCACCAGCAACAAACTACCCGGCATCCAATCCTGTGAGCCGGGCAGGGGGAAGAAAACCGGGCTGTTGCTTCCCCCGGAGCTGATCATTCCAGTCCTTGAAGCCCCTAGGCTCGTGGTGACGGAAGGCAACATCAGGACGTGTGGCGCCCTCCACCGCTTGTCGTACGACTTCCGCCAAATGATTTCCGGCATCGTCGGAATCCATCGCCGCGATTACCCCCGACCCTTGAGGAAGGAGCTTCACTTGCGCCCGTATGAGGTCCGGCTGAATTGAATTCGGCTTGCCGCCGATGGACGCGTACCGGGCCTGACCGTCCGGGAACAGAACCGCAAACGAGAGCGCGTCAATTGCCGATTCGCAAATAACGAGGCAGCGGTCTGCGAGGCTGGTCTTCGATAACCACAAGCCTTTGGTGCCGCCCGGAGCAAATCCTGTGAAGCCGCCCCGGTTCTTGACTTCGTATCCGCAGAGACCTTCGCTATCGAAATGCGGGAACACCGCGGCTCCGTGGTCATCGATCTTAATCCGTCCCTCGAAACGCCAATGCTGCAACACGAGCGCCGGGATGCCGCGTTCCTCTTCGAGATAGGGATGTCTGCGAGTTACTTTCATCGTGGCGTAGCGTTCCTGCACCTTGCCCCGATTTTTAGGGATCGCGACCAGCTCGGGCAGGAAGGGCAGGGAGCTAGGAGGCACTCCGGCCCATGCGCGGAGTTCCTTACGAATGCCGCCGAGATTCAATCCTTTTCGATGAGCTACAAAATCGATGATGGTGCCGTGATCCCGATCGTCCCGAACGGACCAGTATGTATAGTGTCCATCCGGTTTGCGCGAAATGATGATCTTGTCGCCGTTCAAGTGGCGCATCACCGCCGAGCCGCGCCAACTCTTTTTCCGGTCGAGAGTATAGCCTTGGTTGGCGGCATAAGCGCGCAAATCAATCGACGTCTTGAAGGACTCCAATTCAGGATCGAACATTTTATTCCTCCTGCCCGGCGTAGCCTAGATCATCTTCTGCTTTACGAAAAGCCCCGAGCCGTTCAATTTCGGCGACAATCTCGCGGCTGTGCAGGTGCTAGTACACCTAGAGCCAACCCTTCACCCTGAGAAATGCCCGCGCGGCCTCCGAAACCGTGTTCCGGGCCAGGATCTCGCTGACGTGAGCTTTTTTGCGTGCCCCTTCCGCCGTGTCTGCGCCGCCCACATCCGCGACCACGGCGGCGCCGATCAGCGCTTGAAGATGGCGGGCATCCGCCTTTTCCTGCTGCCGTTGCTTCGCTTGCACTGCCTCAAGCGCCACCCTCATTTCGGTCGCCCGCTTGCGCAACGCATCCACCTTGTCGCTGCCGTTGCTGCCCCTCAAGAAGCCTCCTTTGTGACGCCTGCCGCTCGCTTCAAAACGCGCTTGGGGGGCGTCGCAATTCCATCCTAAGGAGAGGTCAATAAGGCATCGCCAAATACAGCTAATTTTGCAACCATGCACAACCGCCCCGGCCAAATCGCGCCTACAATCATGCTGAGGGCTCCGGAAATGAGACGCGGACGGCGCAGAGACGACTATCCTCAGAGCGAGTTTCGAGGTGCGGTCCTTGGAACGCTCACGCGGCGCAATTTTAGTCTTCGAGCTCTTGAGACGCTCTCCGGCGTCAATCGGGGAACCCTCTCAGCCGTTCTGCACGGCAAACGCCCCTGTGAGAGGGAAGATCGCGCAGCCATTATGCATGCGCTCGGTTTTGGATCGGAAATACAAAATCAATTTGTTCCGGCTGTTGTCGCCACGTCGGCGGAACATGACCGCATCCTGCTTGATGGCCGAATTTCCGCTAACCCGCGGCTTCAGCGTGGCCAGCTTTTGATCAGCCGCGCTCAATTTGCGGAAGCCTATCAGCAGTTCAGGTGCGAATTCGATATGGCGGTCGCGGCCGGTGACGCCCTGGGCCGGGCGGAGGCTGCTGGATGGCTAGGCTGGTTTCACGGCGAGCTTGAGCATTTCGGCGACTCCCTCCGCTGGACTGGCGTAAGCACTAGCACAATCGAGAGCCATCTCGGGATGAGCACGGACGAGATTACGGATTCCGTGACCGTTTCCCAATCCCCCAGCTCGACAACGGAGAAAGCGACGCAGGTGCTCAGCAGAGCCTTACGCGTTCGCAGCAAGGTACTCGCCGTCAGGATCGTACATCATCTCGAATTCGACTGGCTCGCGGAAGCGAAGCAGTGCTTCGAGCAAAGCCTCCGGCTCGATGAACGCCTGGAGGCGCCCGAGCTCGCCCACGACCTTCGATGGAAGGCGGTCGCTATGAGCGCCGAAGACCGATCACACATCAGGGATATCGAGCGGCTTCTCTGCGAAAGCCGCGAACGATTGCCTTTTGGCGGTCCGGCCGAGGCATGTCTGATACGGGAGCAGGGCATCATTCGCTGGCAGAAAAACCGGCTCGCGAAGGCCGCTGATTTTTTGTGGGAGGCGAAAGAGAAGTTGGCCTTTTTTGCCGATGCGCGAGCCCTCGGACCGACCTTCTGCATTCTCAGCAAGATCATCATTCAGGACAGCACCGATTTCAGACGAGCCAGGCGCTACGCGGTCGTTGCGGCAGGGCTTCATCCTTACGGCTACGTTCTCGAACACTGCGTGGATCAGCTTCGGAACACAGCTGCCGTGGATCGCCAACGCGATTTGGATGATTTGCGGGCCGGACAGAAGCCGTTCGATATCGTTCATCGTGTGATGGCATCTGTGGCCAGTGGGTCCCCCAATACAGCTGGCCAGCTCGTCGAGCACAGGAACAGTCCCTATTATCCGGACCGTCGCCAAGCGAAATCGTGGAGGATAGAGTGATGTTTGAAAGTCAAACCGCTAATCTCGCCCCATCGTTAGCGCAAACATTCCGACGCGGCCTAGTTTTGGGTTTACTTTGTTTTTTCGTTTTTCCAGTGTACGGCCAGGCCCAGTCTGAAACTGTACTTGAAGGTGTGTGGGTCAGGGCTTGGCGCGGCGACACAGCAGCGCAGGCCGCTCTTGGTCGAGCGTACAGTCGAGGCGATGGCGTGGCGCAAGATTACGTTCGGGCCTATATGTGGCTTAATCTCGCCACTTCGAAGCTGTCCGGTACAGTCGCCGCTAACGGAACAGCAGCAACAATTCTGCGTCGCTTTTCAGGAAGACGGCGCAAGGCGAAAGGAATTCGCCTCAAAAGTCGCCGCCTCCGGGAACAATCCGATCGCCGCACGTTTGGCCGAGAAAGACAAGCCAAACTTCGACCGGTTGTTTCAAATGCAGCAGTTCGCGGTCATGGGCGGCGGCGGCTTTCAAAACTGGTTCGGCCATGTCACGCTGACAGTAAATCGGAACCAGGCTTACGTTGAGATCCAGTTCCCGTGCGCGTGGACCGCTCAAGACGAGCTTTTTAAGCCAAGACACGACAGTCTCTATTTGGGAAACGGCTTTGGTGAGCCGTTTCTGGGAGGTGCAGCCGAAGTATATCGTGATGGGGTTCGCATCGATTCCCCAGCGGGTGAAGCTCTAGCGGCGCTGTCCCCCGGCGAAGCTGTGACAGCGACAGGAATTCTCCCGTGTCCGCTTCCGTCCGGCTTCAAGGGTGGTGGATGTGAAATAGCCAATGGCGTTCACCCGGAGCTGCTCTGGGCAAAGATCACCTCGATACGCTCCCTCAAGACTGGGGTCATTTACCGCCTGGCCGACGTAACGCCCACATCTGATGACTTTGATCGCGTTAATGCTCTGCGAAAGGCAGCGATCAGGTTCTATCAGTCGGATGATCGCGAAACCATGCGTGAGAAGGCCAGGGCCTTGGTTTGGCAGAAGCCAAGTTCGGAGAGTGTCACTCTTTTGGAGTACCTCTATTCGCCCGAGAGGTGCAACGGATGTCTTCCTGCGAATACTTTGGTGGGCATTCCACTGCAAGGGTATGACCTCGACGCCTCGGGCCAGCGGATCAAACGTCAAAAACCTTGCCCTCCTAACGTACGCCAGCCTGCGACGTGCATGGAAGAAATCGTTGCTTTTGTCGAAAGTGACATGCCGGCGTTGCGGGATGTTGGAACAATCGCAGGTTCCAGTTTCGTGCCTGGACCCAACGGTAGGTGCTATCTCGTCAGCCAGGAAGACCAGTATGCGCTCCAACACAGGATGGAAAAGCTCGATGGTCTTCTACAGCCGCTTGGTTTGCGCCTTGAACCATCCTCTACGCCCAGTGAGAAGATGCCGAACGTATGCGAACCCCTCAATTTGTCCGTGAAGAATGAGAAGGAGGTGGACGTCGAGCGGCTGGCGCGGCGGGAGCAGGCGTTCGGGGCCGCCGCGGTTAGCGTCACGGCGGATGAGTTCGAAGCGCGGCTAAGAGAGGCCGTCAAGACGCGCGCCGTGAGCCTTGGAGCTGACGCTAGCCAATACGACAACGCAATTAGGACCGTCAGCAGCATTGTGCGTCTGTGCGCATCGATATCCGAGGCAGAGTTTGCTGAGTCTATGGACCAGTTCAATCAGCCTCACTTGGTTCGATATAAAGACGGAAAGTACAAAGAGTGCGTACCAACCGGCGTTTACAGGCCCATACCAGAAGCTGAGGAGCAACCGGGTGTGCTGATTCGTCACGACCTCAGAGACCACTGGGACCCAGGTCAGAAGAGATGGTCCGATGTGAAATTTCACATCGACGTGTTCTTGAAGCCAGTTCCGGGCCACAAGACGGCCTCGCTAAATGAGGCCGAGGCCCTGTTAATCGCGATGTCGGCCGACGTATCGAATGCCGGATCAGCTACCGCGCCGAAGTATGTTTGCACTGGTGCCCGGCTCAAACAAAACTTTACCGGGGCGAAAGAGGTAACCGTAACGCTCACAGCGTCAACGAAAATCACGCAATTTATTGTGGGAGGTTCCGGCATGGTCACAATTCGCATGGACGGGTTTGACGGTTCATACACAATCCCGGGCGCCATGGTGAAGAACTTCTGCCCTGGATCACCAGAAGGGCTGACAGCCGGAGTCGTGGGAGCACCGGGTCTCTCAGCGTCGCCCATCCCGATCGCTACGAACGAGCAGACCGTTAAGCTTACGCCCGGCTCTCCTGTGGGAGAGCGCGATACGACGATTGTTGCCCCAGGCACTGGTGCACAGAACTTCAGCATCTATTACATTGACACACTGGATTTTATCGGGGGAGGAATTCTCGAGATTGAAATTCAAATCGCCCGCGATAGTGCGACGGACGGGTCTTTCGACCTATTCCCATCAAACGTCCGAATACCAACGAGAGGCAACCCGACTGGTACACTGGTAGGCCGTTATGACGTGCGGAGAGGAACTACCACTCGCCTCGAATACCGGTTCAGCTCAGGTCAACTGTTCGCTTTAGGTTTGGAAGGCAATTGGTTCAGTCCAAAAGGCGCGATGGGACGAGTTCACTTTCGGGCCAGCGTTCGCAGGTGAAAATCGCGGGTACCCTCTCCTAAGCTAACTCGGCGGGTATTACCTCGCCTCAGAACCAATGTAACCTCGAACTCGCGGGCTGGGAACCGTTTGTCAGGAATCATCACCAAATGGCCGATCCGGCTGTGGTTCCGGTTCAGGCGGTTTCAAGCCTATTGGCGACAAGCACACGTAGCCGTTGAACCCGCCCACAGGCGTCCGGTCGAGGGCAACGTGGACGATTCGCGTATCATCTTCGAGCCTGGCCTTGCCGATTTCAAGCCAGCGGCTCATTCGTTTGCTCTCCCGCTTGAGCGCAAAGGCGGTGTGGGTGGGTGTCCAGTCATCGACCATCCAAATGCGATAACAGGTTTAGAGGCGCGGCGAAAGATGATTTTGCTCCGTGCAATCAAAACTCGCCTCCGTCTCGCTCGCATTGATCGTGTTGGGACTGGTCCAGGGATTCAGCCAGTCCAGGGTCCCCCATAGCGAAGTTGTCACCTCGCTCCTCGCCGAAATCCGGGCGCAACGACGAAAAACGTTCTTCGAAGCCGTCCTGTATTGCCGCCCAGCTTCTTCGGTCCGGCGCCGGCGTCGGAGTCCGGTTTTGGGCCTGAAGCATCGCGTTAGGGCTCTCATGACCCCGCGAAATTGGTCATAAACGATCGCTCCTCCCAGCCCCAACTTCCTCCCGTCTTCCGCGCCTTCGGGTTCTCGCTGGAGGATCAGGCTCGGCCTCCAGCTCGCTATCGTTCCAGGCCACCTCGCTCTCGTTCGGTGCGTTGCAGGACTTGTAGGCTCTGCAATCGATCGCGGTACTCACGATCGCTAAGGTACCGATCCCAGTCGATCTTTACGCTCCGAGTCTGCTCGTTCTGGTCGCGTTGCATAGGACGCTCCATCTCTCGGAAATGAGACGCTGCTCGGCGGTCATCAAGACGGGCCAACTGCCAGGCAAGTTCCTTCATGTTGGAGGACGTGTCACGCGCGACAAACAACCGCGTGTCGTGACTGTGCCGCGTCAAGGCGACGTAACTGCTCGCGGCGCGCCAATACTCACTGTGAAAGAGATATGTGTGCTCGATCGTACGTCCCTGCCCCTTGTAGATCGTCCCAGCATATCCGTGCCGGAATTCCTGGAACTCGTGCCCGTCGAATACCACAACTCGATTCCGCTTGCCGTCGAGTAACACGCTAATGTTAGAACCGTCGATCGATTTCACGGTCCCGACCTGGCCGTTGTAGATGCTTCGGCGCTTATCTGTGCCGGTGAACTGAATGCGGTCACCTGGAGCAAAATCCGCCCTGCCGTGCTTCGTCTCGAAGCTGGCGGACAGGCCCAGCTCGCCACGTTTGACGCGCAGATCGCGGATCGCGGCGTTAAACTCGCCTACATCGTGATTTGTGTAGGCGAAGACGAAACGCGATTTTGCAGGGTCCGCGGCGTGATCTTTTCCCCATTGCCTAACAAGAGCATCGGCTGCCTGGCTCTGCGTAGCGCTCCAACTGATGCTGCCCTTCGCCTGGTAGCTGACCAGCGCAGCGCGGAAATTCCCCTTCGCCATGAGCCGGGACGCCTCGCGATCGTCGTGCGCCTTTTGCCGTCGAACCTCGGTCAGCTGCGCAGCCCCATGGCGATCCTTCAACACACCGAACATACCGCCCCGCTCGATGCTCGATAGTTGCCGCTCATCGCCGACCAGAACGAGCTTCGCCCGCGCCGCGAGGACATGGGCGGTTAGCCTTCCCATATTTCGTGTGTCGATCATCGCGGCTTCATCGAGGATGATGACTGTCCTCCTGTCCCAGCGTGTATGTCCCTTGTCGAGGGCGTAGAGCTCGCTGTGTATTGTCCGCGCACACTCAAAGCCGGTCTCCTTCATGTCAAGGGCGACGGCATTGGTGGGGGCTAAGCCCACCACCTTGCAACCTTGCGCTTCATAGGCTTCACGGATCGCCGAGATGGTATAGCTCTTCCCGGTTCCGGCCTGACCGTCAATGAGAGACAAAGCCTCCGGCCCGGTCGCGTGACGTAGAGCGCGGACCTGCTCCCGCGATATGTCTTCGTACTTCTGCTGCTTGAGCACGGAAGCGCGGGCGGACAGGGAGACCTCATGGTAGCTGGAGGTTGCGAGGTGTTGCGCCGAACGTAACACCTCACGCTCGCTTTCAAGAACGGCCTTCGTGGTAAAGCGCGGCGTTGAACCTTCGCCAATGAGCTGCACAACTTCCGACCGTTTCAATATTTCCGCCACAAACTGCTTGACCGTAGCCTGACTCTCGATCTGCTTTGCAACTGCCCATTCAAGATCCCGCGCTGTGAAAGTGGCGCGCTGTCGCGTCATGGACTCAAGCACCGCGCCCGCATCGCGTGTCGCCGCCGCGCGCGCGATGTCGTCGAGCGCTGGAGCGCGTGAGCGCAGGCCGAGCTGCGCGCGCGCCTGCTCGATGGTCGGCAATTTCTGAAGTTCGATGTCCGCCATCCGGGCCCGAACCTCCGCTGCGGTCTGGCCGAGAATTCGTTTGCCAAGCGCATGCATTCCACCTGCGGAATCGATAACGATGAAGGCCCGGCGCTCGCCACGGGCAAGGATCAGGCTCTGCTCTGCCAGGGATGCGGCAAAGCTGCGGCCACTATCCGAGCGTTCCCAGCATTCGCGGATGCTGGCGCGAATCTCGTGTATATCGACGCCGAGACGGCGGGCCTGCTCGTACTCGGTGCGATTCGGTGCCATCGTCGGACCGTGTCTTTCACTGGTGACGCGCGTTAGGCCGAGTTCGATTTCGAGTTCACGGCAGACCTCCTTCAGGCGTAGCTTGAAGAACGGCATCGGCCGCGCCGTCATGGTATCGGTGTCGATCCGGCTCCAAGCCAGGTGCATATGGGTGTGCCCTGTATCTTCGTTTCGATGAAACGCAATAGCGCGCGACTGATCGGTGAGACCAAGCTTGGACTCGATCCGATCGGCGACCCGCTTCCACTGGTCCCTGCTCAACGTCTCCTCGTCGGGGGTCCTGACCTGCACGTGAAAGAACGGCTGCTCGGCACGGGTCGCGTCGGCCATCACGTGAACGGAGCGGAAAGCGTCGCGGATATCGTCGATTTACGATCACCGGAAGACGCGGCCGGAAGACAGCCCGACTTTTAAAGTTACTTACTGACACAGGTACCTGTAGCCCTCGGTAAAAAGTTGGCGACCGCGCTGGCGGTGATCCCTCAATTGACGGACGGTTGCGACGAAACCGGCAACAACAAGTGAAACAAACGCAGTAGTGCAGGCTCTAGGTTGTGCGCTGTTTCCCCCAGTCGTGCCGCCTCCAGGCCGGTTGGCACGGTGACCATGAGCGCTGAGGTTATAAATTGGGGGCCTGCGGCGAGCTTGAGAAGTGTGCGTCTGCCCTCGATGCACTGATCTAGACCGTTCCACGCTTTATCGGAGTCGCCGTCCATAATATAACCGAGCATGCCGCATGCCGGAAAGCCCTTAGCGTACTGCCCTTCGACGAAGGCCATCATTCCTTCATCACCGGTGTATGTCGTATATTCCGAAGAGAACTTACCGCCGGGGTATCGGACGTGCAGGCGCTTAGCTTCGAAGGCAAAATAGTCCCTTTGCGAATGGCGATGCTTGAAACGAAGATCAAGGCGCCCGATCCGTTCGCCATTAAGACCCAGCAGCCAGTGCTGGCAGGTCACTTCGTAGGGCAAGTCGGCGAAAAGCGGATCATTCGCGAGACGCCCGGCAAGCCGGAAGGTGATGCGGTCCTCAATTTCGCGGCCGTCCGGCTGATTCATGCGCAACCAGGCGGCCATGACAGCGTTCAAGATTTCCGCAAGATAGGTCTCGTCGAACGGATTGAAGACGGGGTCCAGGTTGCCGATGAATTGCCGTCCGCTCATGCATTCTTCCTAGCCAGATGCTCGAAGATAGCGTCGGCGTCATTTAGAGCGGCGGTGGCACACCAGTTACGTATGGTGGCAGGTTTGAGCATGTGAAGCCGATCAGGCTCAAAATAGCTGAAGCCCCGGAGATAGCTGAACGGTCCCGAACTCCTTTCGGCCGCTTTGCTGACGCGGTCGAGTGCCCGCCACAATTCAGCGTCACCTCCGGTTTCCGCATAAGGCCTGGCATTGTCCCCGAAGATGACTGTAAAGAAAATGAGATTCAGACTTTGCGAGACCATGGCTTCCGCGCGCACCACAACGGTTTGCTTCCGTGCACGGCGATTCAAGACCTTACACAACGTATCCGCATAGCGTTTGCGATCACTGAACTGGGGCGGCATGAGTGTCGGGACGGAGGAATCGAAATTATGGCGGTGGATACTCGGCTGGAAAAGAGCGAGGGTGTCCTCGATCAGAAGTTTCTCTGCTTCGGTCACGGAATAAAAGCTCTCGATAAGAGGCTCGATCCTGGTGCGCGCCGCTTCGAATAGCTCCGCCCTTCCGGCGGTCGGAAGGTTTTTGCCGGAACGCTCCACCTGGCGTGTAATCGCAGCGGTTTCTTTGACGATTTCCTTGGCATTCGCGGGAACAAGCTCATGGTCGGGAAGGGGAAAAGGAAGACTCAGACTCTCGTAAAGGTGCAGCTTGTCCCGGCCTATTCCGTTGCTCGAACCCGAATGGAATGCGACATACTGCATGAGGCGAGAGCCCAACACAGCCGCTAAGAAGCGCAGCAGTTCCTCGTCCCTATCGGGACCTGTTATTGATCTGAGCGCATTCTGGAACAGAACCCAGTGTGCACAGAAGGCGAATTTCGTGAAGCCCTCATTTAGAATTACCATCGGCGGACGGAAGTTATCTTCGGGTCGTGCAAACAATACCTTCTTTCGCGATGCCCCGAGTTCCTTAAGGCGATCGCCGACCGTCGTGAACTGATCTTCAAAGACGACCAGCCCTAAATCCTCCTTTGCATCGAGGAACGGCTCCGACAGCCGCCAAGGGATATTCATGGGCTTGTATCGTTTATGTACCCTATCTTCGTAGTGAGGCTGGAACCCGGTACCGCCAAGCCACCGTTTGGGTTTTCCCCGCACGCCTACGAGGTCGGATAACGGTGGATAGAAGTCGAGACGCCGTAACAGCGCTTCGTCGCGGGGCGTACCCCAGAATTTGCGGCTCCAGATGGATTGCAGGCGGTTTTCTAGGGCGGCCTCAAGCACGTCGCGTTGCGGCACCAATTTCTGATCGTCGGGTTCTATGACGAACACACCTGTTTGCCGGTCGAAGCGATTCAGCTTCGGCGTTTCATACGAAATGGTGTGACTCAGGCTCGGCTTGGTCTTTTCATAGCGGAGGATGAAGCAAGGATGCGTGGCTTCAAAAAGGACAAACCGAAAATCCGCCAGTTGGACGATCTTCTCGACAGTGACCGCTCTGAACCAATCGCCGTCGAGCGTTCCGTTCCGGTTAACCAGTATCGTTGATGGAAGGAGCAAGCAGCCGATGCCACCCTTGCACAAGCGCGGGGCCGAGGAGCTGACAAAATGCAGTGCAATCTGCTTTATACCGCGGCTCTCCCACGGTGGGTTGCCGATAATCAGATCGAAGTCGTTTTCCAGGGGCAGCGTGTCCTTGAGAAAATCGCCATTGAGAACGACGGGGTTGGGGATGCGCGCGTCGGCACTCCAGAGGAGAGGTGGTAGGAATGGCCCTTGGCTGACCTTTTCCTTGAACTCATCCACATCCATGGGCTTCAACTTCTCAAAAAGCGCAAGATAAAGGCTGAAAGCGGCGATCCGGCACGCATCGGGATTCACATCGACGCCGCGAATTCGCGTCTGCAAAATGTCCAAAAGTGCCTGAGCCTTGGTTAGCCTCCTGCTGGCAGCGTTGCTCCGTCGCCACTGTTCGGCAAGCAGGTTGAACATAGCGACCAAGAAAATTCCCGAACCACACGCGGGATCAAGGGCCCGCCAGTGCTCGGCGCTCATATAGCGCCCATCGAGAGCGACGTGGAGAGTCGTCTCGGCGAGATGCCGGGGCGTGTAATACGCTCCCTCATTGCGTTTCTTATTGAGGTCCCTATCCTTTAGAAATTCTTCGTAAATCGCACTGATCGTTTCTACCGGTATGGTTTGAAAATCATACGCCCAGAAATCAAGCGTCATCTGGCCGGACTCCATGTCGTGGCCGCTCAGAAAATCCGCAAGGATATTGAGATGGATCTTGCTGATGTTTCGGGCCTCATCTGCGAGCGCCGTGTCGAACATCGTGCCGTTGAACTCGCGTTGAAGGCGGGGAAAAAACTCCCTGTAAAGAAGCCGCTTCGTGTCTTCGAACCGGGGACGGTTCAGAATGTCGAGCAAGCTGGTCGTTCCATTGGGATAGTAGTGTGGCTTGATGAAGTTGCGCTCCTGGAGGAACGTCACAAACAGGGCTCGGCCTAGAAGCGCGTGGGCGCGCGACAGGGACCAGCCCGCAGCCTTCAACCGCCGAGCGGTATGCATGAGATTCTCGACGAGGCATCGATCAACCGACTCGTTCGGAGGAAAGAACTGAGCGTTGTCCTGAAAGAACTGGCCTGTTTCGATGGCTCTCACCAAGCGGGCAGATTCCAAGGTGTCCGCGATGTTGCCGAGTACCGGTATGAGACTCGCGGGATCGGCCGCGAAGAGGTGATCGGCGGAGGAGTCTCGCTCAGGCTTTTTCACGGTGCTGTGGACTTCTACGTTGTCAGGAGTCAGGAAAAGAAGAAGTGGCACTAGCCCCTGGTTCCACACATACAGGTGGCATTGCCTCTTTTCTTGGGCCGTGAATTGAGCCCCGGCGCAAAGATAGACCATGGGGCGGCCATCCACGCACAGAACGCCGCCAAGTTCCACGTCGCTCCATGCCTGCCGCAAGTAGTGGGCGTAAGGAAGCAGGGCCTCGTGCTTCTCGATGTCGCTTTCGCTCGCCAGGAACCATGAGCCAGGTGAGGCGTGCCCGCCGAACTCGGCGATCTTTTCCTCGATGGTCTTAGGCATAGGCGCTCGCTCTCGCTGGTCGGGTTGAAACGTTTCGCGGGGCGCGCCGGTCTCGCACGAAAGCATGATAGCGCAAGGGAGAACAAAAGGCGAAATACAGGCAGGTGGATGCGCGATTGTTCGGCTGCGGTACCTCCTCATAGCTTGCTTTCATGCTGGCGCAGTTCACCATTTGTGGGCGTCCTTGATAATGGTTCGGTAGTTATCGTCCAGTTGCGGACCAAGAAGCATCAGAGCCGCGAGACGCCGCGCTGTCTCAGTAACGTACCGCGCCTCGTCGACGCTCAGACCTCGCCCAAGGAGCTCTTTTTCCCGGTAGCTCAACCATTTCTTGATCACCGCGTATCCGCTGATCGTGTAATCCCAAAGCCGAACGGGGATGTTTCGCCAGCAGACGCGTTCGTTCAAATACACGTCCACAGTTGTTTCTCCGAGAACTGCGACGCATTCCGCAAGCGCTAGGGACTCCTGGGGCGTGTAAGGACGCTCGATCGCTTTTCCCTTGCCGGGCATCGTTGCGCCCCCCTTCCCTGCGTGTCCCCATCCAGCTGTGAGTTCAAGATCCCCCTCGTCAGGATTCACGGATGCCTTGCCACCGCGCTCGATCACTCCGATAGTTTGGAAAGGTTTGCGGAACGGAGCTTCGTTGATGCCCTTCACTTTGCGCTCAACGTCGAGAAGCTCCGCTATTTCCTTGCCGAGCGCTGAGGATGCCTTGAGCGCCGTAACAGTTGCTGGAAGTGGAATCCGCGGCCAGTCCTGGCGAAGTGCTCCCTGGTTTTCCACGCGATAAGCCGGGGAATGAACGATCGCTATGGAGTGATAGAACAGCAACTCATGTGCGGCCGCAATTGCGGCGAGATATTCTTCAGCCTTCTCAGAAACATTCGGATGCGATAGCGCATCACCGAGCAGATCGCTGGGTTTATGCAGGAGGAGCGGAAAGAAATTGGAAAGCCCGTTGCCAAAATTGTCGGCAAGGCTACTCGTTACATACCCCCGGTCGAACGCATCCATCGGCTGCTTTTGGCGTGCCTCAATCCACAGGTTTCCAGGAACGACATGGGGAACGTATTCGGAGCGTTTTTCATCGAGCAGTTTTGTATCCGGTTCCCAATAGACCCAGCGAAGATCGAAAGGGCGATAGCAGAAACGCCTGATGGCGTCTCTGTCAAAGCCCTTCCGGAGGAGTATTTCGCGCGTTCGGATGGGGTCAAAGCGCTTGGTGGCGTCCATAGCGCCGGGCATTTGACGTTTGATCTCCTCATTCGGAACCGACTGATCAAAGTATGTTTTCATTCTCGACACGAGTGCGCTCAAGTCGATATCCGTAACCACATCATCCCGGCTGCTTTTCACCCCCGGAAACGATGTCGGAAACAGATCTTCAAGGGTCGGCCAGGCAAGATAGTTCTTCCCTACCGTCATCTCAAAAAACGGGAGACCCAAATCGAGTGATGGATGGATCTCGTCGTAGAGAGCGATGCCGTCATTGTCGGCGGAGGCGAGCAGGTCTGCCCTTTTCGTCTTCCCCCAGATATGGCGGAACCGCACAGCGTCCGTGCCCTTCGCCTGAGTGCGGCGCACCATGAGCGCGACGGCCGTTCCTACCTGAATCCCCTCACGGTTGAACTCGGTGGAAAAGACACTCGGATCAGGCTGGCCGTCAGGTGTGACCTTCCCGGTTTTGTATTTGTCGCCGTTGAGGCAATCAATCCAGACGCGATCGAACGCCTCCAGGTAACGTTCGCGCATGCCGGTATAAGAAAGCCCGTCCAGCCAGGAGTAGTTGGAGATAAAACATACGATACCCTGCCCGGTCTTTTCGACGATTCGTCGCTCGGCCATGCGATAGAAGCGGACATAGAGTTCGTTCAGACCCTGTCCTTGGGGTGCGGGAGCCCTCTTCGTAGTCTTATAGGCGAGCGAGAGGTCCCTCTCCTCCTCCACGCGCGCAATACCCGCGAAGCCGTTGTAGGGCGGATTGCCCAGGATCACGAGTATCGGTGTCTCGCGCTTCACATGGTCGGCGGCGTCCCGTTCTTCCTCCAGCTCAACAAACGGCAGCTTCTTCGGTTCTTTTGGAGGCTCCCAGCCAGTGAGGGCATTAGTAAGATATACCCCTACCCGCTCCTTCTTTTTGTCGGATAACGGTGCGCCATGATGCTGGAGCATGAGCCCAATCTGCAGATGAGCCACGACAAACGGTGCCGGCAGTATCTCGAAGCCGAAGACACGTTCCGTTGCGGCCTTCTTAAGGTCGGTTGCCATGAGCGCATCACCAGTACTTTCACTCAGCGTCTTTGCGATGCGATTGAGCGTCTCAACAAGGAAAGCCCCTGTGCCGCAACAGGGATCAAGCACATAGACATGCAGGTCGGCCAGCCCCGAAGGACGGTCCAGTTCCTCGCGCAGGACGCGATCCACCCGTTCCACCATATAACGCACGACCTCGCGCGGCGTGTACCAGACGCCCAGTTCTTTTCTCAGCTCGGGGTCGAATGCTTCGAGGAACGGCTCATAGAAATACTGCACGGCAGCGCCCTCATCAAAGGATTGGAAAAACGAGGTTCGGTCTACACGGTTAAGCACTGAACAGGCCCAGTCCAGGACTTCGGGCAGGTTCAGGGGTTCAAGTTGGCCCGGATCGGCAACTTCACGAAAAAGTTTGCGTATGATTGGAACGCGCAGATAGTAGTCCGCCAGTCGCCAATCGAACCGCGCCTTCTTGTCCGCGGGCGGATGACCCTTGCTCCAGAGCACCCAGGCGGAAAACATCCCATAAAAAAGCGTCTGCACGAGCGTGGACCGGAAGAAATGCTCGCCGCGCTCCGTGTCGAACTTCATTCCAAGCGCTTCTTCGAGCGCCGTGCGGATCATGGCAAGCGCCGGGAGATGCCCTTCAGCAGTCCGAAATTTTGCTTCCCTCGCATAGGAAGCAAGGAACCATGCCACTTCCTCCGGCGTTGCGAGCATAGCCGTATTGAGCAGAACTCGTTTGAGAAACTCGTCAAAGCTCTCGGACAGTCGATCGGCAGTCGTTTTCGAAAGACTCGCGGACTCCCAGAATTTGCTCTCGGAAGCAGTAAGCCGGTAGGTTTCGAGCTTTACGGGCTTGCCTTCGGAGTCCTGTCCGATCAAAACGAAGTCCCGGTAGTTCGTCACAAGTACCTGGCGGTATTTGCCCCAGTAGCGGGTAACCTGCTCTCCCTTGGCAACGACCCATGCATCCTCGGCGGTCCCCTTCACTTCGATGACGCCTCGCGAGGGCATGGTTCCTTGCGGGATCTCCTCGGCGGAGCGTCTCTGAATCTGGTCGGCGGAAAACAGACCACCGTCGGGAAGCCCCGCACCGCGATTCTTCAAATTGATGATGCAGCGAACGCGTGGTTTAAGTGTCTTGCCAATCCCGTTCAGGAGATTCGACAACGCCGGATAATAGGAGGTTTCCTTGACGGCGCTACCTGAAGCGCGAATCTCGTACATTTCGCGGAGATACTCTTCGAGCAGGTTCATCGATGGCCGCCTTTACTCCGTCCCGAAACGCGGAAGGCCGTTGTGGATTCACTCGGCATGTTTCGACTTCAGCGCCGCGAAGGATTCGTAGAGTAGCTCGTAAAGCTTCTTGTTATTCTGAGCGGCAAATGTCTTGAATTCGCGCCGGAACTCGGCAGACACCTTGAAATTGAGCGGCGTATCTCGGGCAGGCTCCGGCGCGACGACCCGCGCCGATGATTGCGACGCGCGCTTGGCCGCTTTAAGTGATTGTGGAGATTTCGCCATTGGCTTCTATTGCCGTCCTTTCAGGTTGCCGTTTATCCCTTAGGGCCGTACAGCTTCTTCAATGCATCCGCCTGACATCACAGGATATAACTAAAGCACGAAAGTACGCAATCGTGTTTTCGTTGCATCAAACATTTCGAGCGGAGTGTGTTGTTGGAGGGTCACAAGGTAGAGCGCCTAATGCGTGGAGGTTTGTAGGTAGGAAGAGAGTATGTTAGCCGGCATGTATTCACGTAGGGCAAAAGAATCAAACCGCGACACCATCTCCTAGAATACGTTCCGGCTTGTCTTTTGCTCATCGTACCCCAGACAATTCGGCCGGATGAACAACGCGGAGTTCGTCAAATCGCCGGAAGTCCCGGACATTGATGGTCAAGATTTGTCCGACGCCATGAACATACATGCTCGCCGCAAGCCGCGCGTCGTGCACTTGCACGCCCTGAATATTATGTGTGACCAGAAGAGACCGCCAACGGTCGTGCACTTCCCGACTGTCCGGCAGAAACTCGAAATCCCGCTCGATCACGCGGGCGAGGCGGTCTGTTTCCGCGACACTCAATCCGAAACCGTTTTTGTCGAGTGGGCGAGTTGAGGCATTCCAGAACTCGCCAAGAGTCTGCGAGGTGTAACACAGCCGCGCGCCCTGCCCCACCAGCGCGTGAAGCGCATGGCTGATTGCGGCATGTTGAGGGTCGTCGCTTTTGCTGATCCGTAACAGGATATTGCTGTCAAGCAGACAAGCATCGCCCTCCGGCATCAGTCGTGATCCCGATGCAGGCTCTCGCGGGAGAAGGCTTCATCCGGGAGCAAGGGAATCTTGTGGGAGAACTGCGCTAGCTCCTGAAGCGTGTTGTCCAGCTCGCTTTGGCTGATCGTCTTCGAGACGGAGGGCACATGGGCCGCCTCTTCCAGCAAACTTGCCGCATAGGCGCCGATGTCAACGCCGTGAGCAGCGGCCTGGCGGCTCAGTTCCGCCTGAACCTCGGGCCTTATATCAACAATGATGGTCATCGGCGTCGCCTTTCTCTTATTCTCCTACGGTCCGGTCGTCTGTCGCAGGCTTGCCATCCGTGGACCTGAGCCCCTGCCCTGTTCTTAAAACGACCACAACTATAGTGATTTCATCCTAGTGCTTCAAGGCCGAAACGTCGTTTCCTTGATAGCACAGCACCCCGCCTGCAAGTGGAGGCCTGTGCTGCGAGCTTGCAGCGCCGGCTTTTCCGATAGCGTGAGCCGGAGGGCCAGTTGCGTTCCGCGTCACCCCGGTGCCCCGCCGCTTGCATCATCAGCTCGCGCTCCGTCGTCAATGATCTGACCTGTTTTTCTGCCACCCCAACACAGCGGGGCGAAGGCACTTTAGCCGCCGCCGCTCGCTGTCAATGACGGATTGTGGTTCCCCTCCCCCGCCTGCGGGCAACGCCCTGGGGCGGGTCAGTCACCCCAAAATCCTATGACAGCTTCGCTCGGTTGCGGCGGCCAGCGTGCCTCTTTTCGCCCCCGCCGTGGGGGTCACTCAAACCAAAGAGGCCGTCATG
>Ga0182024_10011101_pt1 | contig 18175 bp, 18 predicted proteins | sample P32metaG_FD_120480 | JGI IMG/M metagenome (GOLD analysis project Ga0182024, IMG submission 120480) | Permafrost microbial communities from Stordalen Mire, Sweden - P3-2 metaG (Illumina Assembly) | ecosystem: Environmental > Terrestrial > Soil > Wetlands > Permafrost | place: Sweden: Stordalen... | reverse complement strand
CCGCTCCCGCTCTTCCGGTGCGTTGTCTATTGAATCAAAAGCTCGAAACGACACTTTCGGGTTGTGCTTCGACAACACCTTGGTAATGGCTGCCGTCAGCGTCGTCTTTCCGTGGTCGATGTGCCCAATCGTCCCCACGTTTACGTGCGGCTTAACTCGCTCGAATTTCTCCTTCGCCATGTCTCTCTCGCTCCGTTCTGCTTCTTGCGTTCTATGAAATGTTTCGGGACCCGCTACCGCCTAGCTTTGGCACCGTTTTTGCCGCCAATAATTTCTTCCGCAATATTGTTCGGCGCTTGCTGGTAGTGCGAGAAGTGCATCGTAAAACTGCCGCGCCCCTGCGTCTTGCTGCGAATATCGGTCGCATAGCCGAACATCTCGGACAAAGGTACCAGCACGCTAATAATCTCGGTCCCGCCGCGTGATTCGCGTCCTTGCATCTGGCCGCGCCGCGAATTCAGGTCCGCGATTACCGGCCCCATGTAATCCTCGGGCACGACCACTTCGACCTTCATAATCGGCTCAAGCAACTTCGGGTTGGCTTTCCTGCAGGCTTCTTTAAAGGCAATCGAGCCCGCAATCTTAAAAGCCATTTCCGAGCTATCCACGTCGTGGTAGCTGCCGTCGATCACCGTTACCGCAAGGTCAACCATTTCGTAGCCCGCGAGCACACCCGTTTCCATGGCTTCTTTCACGCCGTTTTCAATAGGAGGAATGTACTCTCTTGGGATGGCGCCGCCAAAAACCTTGTCGATAAACAACAGCCGGTGGTCCTTGTCGTAACGCCACTTGCCGCCCTTGCCCGCCACCTGCTGCGCGAGCGCGTCAAGCTCATCGGTCGACATCTCGCGCATATCCTGATGCCCGGCGGTGGTCGGCAGCGGCTGCACGGTGAGTTTCACGTGGCCGTATTGTCCGCGACCGCCCGTCTGCTTGATATATCGCTCTTCACCTTCAGCGAGCTTCAGAATCGTCTCACGATAGGCGACCTGCGGCCGGCCAACATTGGCCTGCACGCTGAACTCGCGCATCATGCGGTCGACGATAATTTCCAAGTGCAACTCACCCATCCCGGAAATCAGCGTCTCGCCCGTATCGACATCGGTATGCACGCGGAAGGTCGGGTCTTCCTGCGCCAGCTTACCGAGCGCGGTGCCCATCTTCTCCTGATCGGCTTTCGTCTTTGGCTCGATCGCCACTGAAATCACAGGCGCCGGAAAATCGATATTCTCGAGCAGAATCGGCTTTTCCTCATCAGACAATGTGTCGCCAGTGGTCACATTCTTCAAGCCTACACATGCCGCAATGTCGCCCGCTTCCACCGATTCAATCTCTTCTCGCTTGTTCGCGTGCATGCGAAGCAACCGGCCAACCCGTTCCCGAGTTTTCTTGGTCGAGTTGTAAACGTTCTGACCCGCCTTCAGCACCCCCGAATAAACACGAATGTACGTCACATGACCGACATACGGATCAGTCATAATTTTGAACGCCAATGCCGCAAACGGCTGGTCGTCCGCCGAACGCCGGAGTTCCGGCTCGTCGGTGTCTGGATCGGTGCCCTCGATCGGCGGAATATCGAGCGGTGAAGGCAGATAATCGACCACCGCGTCAAGCAGCGGCTGCACACCCTTATTCTTGAACGCCGAACCCGCCACTACCGGCACAAGCTTTAGTGCAATCGTCGACCTGCGCAAGGAAGCGCGCAATTCCGCCGGCTCCAATTTGTGCTGGTCCAGATACTTCGTCAGGATGGCGTCATCGTGTTCGGCGATATACTCGACGACCTTATCGCGGTGCTCCTTGTAAAACTCCGGAGTCAGCGCCGACGCTCTCACAGCCGTCTCAAGCTCCGGATGTGATTTCAGGTATTCCGCATCCCAAAGCTTTTGGAGAGGCACAATCTCGTATTCCGCGCCGAGCGTTTCGCTTTTCCAGATGATCGCACGTTCTTCGATGAAATCGATTACGCCTAGGAAATTTTCTTCGCGGCCAATCGGATATTGTATCGGTACAGGATGACCCGAAAGCCTCTGCCGCATCGTCCGGATCGAGTGATCGAAATCCGCGCCGATCCGGTCCATCTTGTTGATGAACCCGATGCGGGGAACGCGATACTTGTCCGCCTGCCGCCACACCGTTTCCGTTTGCGGCTGCACGCCGGCAACCGCGTCAAATACGGCGACCGCGCCATCCAGAACGCGAAGCGAGCGCTCCACTTCCACCGTAAAGTCCACGTGGCCGGGCGTATCAATAATATTGATACGATATTTGTGATCGAACCGGCCCCAGGAAGCCGTCGTCGCCGCCGATGTAATCGTAATTCCGCGCTCGCGCTCCTGCTCCATCCAGTCCATCGTGGCGGTGCCTTCGTGCACTTCGCCGATCTTGTAGGTCACACCTGTATAAAAGAGGATGCGCTCGGTGCAAGTGGTCTTACCTGCGTCGATATGCGCCATGATCCCGATGTTCCGGATCTTCTCGAGTTGTACTTGCCTTCCCATCCTAATTTCGGCCCGTGCTACCAGCGATAATGCGCGAAGGCTTTGTTCGCCTCCGCCATGCGGTGCACGTCCTCCTTTTTCTTTACGGCTCCGCCGCGTCCGTTCGCGGCGTCCATGATTTCTTCCGCCAGTTTGTCGGTCATCGACTTCCCTGACCGCGTGCGCGCGTTCAAAACCAGCCAATGAATCGCGAGCGATTGCCGCCGGAAAGGATTTACTTCCACGGGCACTTGATAGTTCGCGCCGCCGACGCGCCGCGTCTTTACTTCCAGCACCGGCTTGCAGTTTTCAACAGCCTTCTTGAACAGTTTGAACGCATCATCGTTCGTCTTTTGCGCGACGTGATCCATCGCTTTGTAGAAAATCACCTGCGCCGTGGAGCGCTTTCCGTCATACATCATGCTCGAAATAAATTTTTGGACGAGGTCGCTGTTGTAGACCGGATCGCCCGCAATCCTTCGCCGAAGAACCCAACCTTTACGAGGCATCTCTCTCTCTGCTCTCCTACTTCTGGGCCGCTTTAGGCCGTTTCGCGCCGTATTTCGAGCGCCCTTGCTTGCGATTCTCAACACCAGCCGCATCGAGCGTTCCGCGCACCACATGATACCGAACCCCGGGCAGATCCTTCACGCGGCCTCCGCGAACGAGCACGATCGAGTGTTCCTGCAGATTGTGCCCGACTCCGGGGATGTAGGTCGTGACTTCGGCGCCATTCGTCAGCCGCGCGCGCGCGACTTTTCGCAGCGCTGAGTTCGGTTTCTTCGGTGTTTGTGTATACACGCGAACGCAGACTCCGCGCTTCTCAGGACACCCTTCCAACGCCGGCGATTTTGTCTTCGTCCGGATCTTTTCCCGGCCGTTCCGTACTAACTGTGAAAACGTCGGCACGCCTTTTCCTCTCTTCCACAAAACTCATTCGGCAGAACTCGCGCGCGCAGAAATGCCTCCCGCGCGGAATTCCGCGGGTGCATGAACAGAAAGGTCGCCGAACCTTGAGGAACTACAAGGTGCTCCGCGCTGACGCTTCACCCCGAGGAGTGAACTGCATCTGCCAAAAAACGGAGAGGCTTCACACGGCTTTGCGGGGCTGGCGCCCCATTTCGGCCGCTCTTCCAATCCCCATTCCGTAAATCTTTGTTCTGGGGAGGAAGACTTCCCTTCACCACACCTGGCCCGAAGGCCTTCAAGACAACCGGGTAAGTATAGGGAAAACAACAATTCGTGTCAACCCGATTCCCTTGTGGAAATCAAGACTTTCTCGTAGACCGATTTCGTCACTGCCACATCCTGGTCGCGAACGCCCAGACTCAGTAGAATTCCCGATGATTGAAGCGAATCTTGCCCGCGACCGAGCCTTCAAATGGTATTACATTTATAGTACAGAGACTATTGCGGTGAGTCAGTTGACACCAATGGGTTTGTCCCCCATAGCGGCGCGTTAGGACGGCCAATCCCTCCTCCGGGCTTTCGCATCGACTCGGTGGCAAATAGTTTCACATTGCTCACTTCGCCCCATTCGAAACCTTTACGAAGCTCCCTGCCTTTGCCTAAACTGGCCGCTAGTTTTCAACAGGGAGTATCTGTGAAAGGCTTCTCGTCAGGCATGATTTGCTTGCTGATTCTACCCCTCGCGCTCGTGATCACCGCGCACGATCGGCTTGCGTACCGCACGACCTCTGCAACCCCGCAAGCCGCCACTGTTCCTTCGCCCGGCACGACAATCGTACGATATTCAAAAGAACCTTACGTAATAGAAAAGTATACTACATCGGTTCATTTCGAAAATGATGGCAGTCAAACGCGCTTCGTCTCTGCCCGTATTCGCGTTCAGTCCAGCGTAGCCGCAGAGAAATTCAGTCAGCTCGACTTTGCCTACGATTCATCGGCAGCGGAGCTGGAATTTCGACTTGTGCGCGTCCTTAAACCGGACGGCCGCTATTTGAGCGCCTCTCTAGATTCGATTAAAGAAGTGTCGGCAGCGGTTACGCGCGACGCTTCCGTTTACGCCGAATATCGAGAAAAGAGCATCTCGATTCCCGAGTTGCAACCCGGCGACACTCTCGAATACGAGATCGTTACTCGTATTACCCATCCCCAGGCGATCGGTGAATTCTGGATGCAGCACCGTTTTCTATCCGATGCGATCGTGCTCAGAGAGGATCTGGAAGTCGACATTCCAAGATCACGCAAAGTAAATCTCAAATCGCGGCGCTTTTCGTATACGACGGACGTGACTTCCTCCGACAATCGAATTGTATATCGCTGGAAGCATGCCAATCTCGCTCTCGCACCCGAAGACGAGGAAGCGCAGAGTGCCACCCGACAGGTAAGCGGGAAGGCGGCCGACGTTCAGCTTACGACTTTCGCGAGTTGGGATGACGTTTCACGCTGGTACGGCAACCTTCAACGCGAGGAAGAACAACCCACCGCAGAAATTCGGGCAAAAGCAGTCGAGCTCACGAACAGCCGCGCGACGGATGTTGAAAAGATTCAGACTCTCTATGAGTACGTCTCGAAGAACATCCACTCCGTAAATTTGCCCTTCGCCACCGCCGGCTATAAACCGCATTCGGCGGCGCAGATCCTGGCCGGCCAGTATGGGACCGACGCGGACAAACACATTTTGCTCGCCTCGCTGCTCAATGCAGTCGGCCTTCACTCGGCGATCGCGTTGATTCCTGATTCGCGCGTCCTAAATGAATCGCTGCCCTCTCCGGCGCAGTTCGATCACGCCCTGACAGTGGTGCTGCTAGACAATCGCCGGATTTGGCTCGACACAACGACAGAAGTCGCGCCCTTCCAATTCCTCCCGCCCTCGATGAGAAAAAAGCCAGCATTGCTGATCTCATCCGACGGAACTGGAAAAATCGTGGAAACGCCCGCCGATCCGCCATTTCTTTCGACTCAGCGGGTGGAAATTGAAGGCCGCATCAGCGATCTTGGCAAACTGACCGCGCACATCCATTACCAACTTCGCGGTGACAACGAGTTCGTGCTGCGCCTCGCGTTTCGCCGCACCCCTCAGACGCAATGGAGAGAACTGGCACAGACGGTTCTCGCGCTGGATGGGTTGCACGGAGACGTCAGCTTCGTGAATCCCGGGGACCCAACCGATACGGAAGCACCTTTTGCGCTCGATATCGAATATTCTCAGCCCAATTTCCTGGACTGGTCGAGCCAACAGGCCAGGCTCGCGATGCCGCTATTAACCATCGGCATGCCCGACGTGTCGAAGAAGAGTGCTTCGGAGGACTTCGAACTCGGAAGCCCATTACAGGTTACGACGGAGTTGAAACTGACGTTTCCTCAGCGCTTCACCGCTCGGCCTCCTGTCGCAATCGCCGCCTCACGCGATTACGCCGATTTCAAATCCAGCTACCGCTTCGAAGACCATACGCTCTCGGCCGAGCGTTCGTTCGATTTCAAAATGCGCGCCCTTCCGACGTCGCGCCTCGATGATTATCTCGCTTTCTCACATGCCGTCGCAGCCGACCAGGGCCAGTCTTTACTTGTCGAGAACTCCGTGACGAGCCACTCTGAAATTCTGCGCGACGCCACCGCGAGCGAACTATTCGAGGCGGGCGCAGCAGCTCTTGCGGCCGGCAACGTGCATTCCGCCATTTCGCTTTTCGAACGATTGGTCGAGCTCGATCCAACCTACAAAGAAGCATGGAACAAGCTTGGGCTCTCGTATATGCGAGGTGGCCAATTTGACCGGGCTGCTTTCGCTTTCGCAAAGCAACTTGAGGCTAATCCGTCCGATCCGCAATCTCACAATTATCTTGGGCTGGTACTTCAGCAGCAGCAGAAATATGAGGAGGCTGCGCTCGCCTTTCGAAAACAGACCGAATTCAACCCGCTTGATACGGTTGCGCACGCCGCGTTGGGCGCAATCTATCTCTTGCAGCACGACTACGTGCAAGCTGCCCCTGAACTCGACAAAGCGGTTGTGCTGTCGCCCGACAAAGCGGAACTTCAGGTCAGCCTCGGGCAAGCCTACGCGGGACTGGGGCGGAGCGAGAAAGCAGTCGCGGCATTTGAGAAGGCCGTCGCGCTCTCACCCACGCCGGCTGTCTGGAACAGCGTTGCCCACAGCCTCGCAGAACACAAACTCGAACTTGCGAAAGCCCAGAGATATGCTGAAACAGCCGTTTCCTCAGCGGTCGCCAGTATTCAAAGCATCGACGTGGCGCACGTTTCGGCCGATCAATTCAGCGAAGAGTCAAAGCTTGCAAACTACTGGGACACGCTGGGCTGGGTGTATTTTCAAAGAGGTGACCTTGATTCGGCGCAGCGCTACGTCCGTGCGGCGTGGCTTTGGAACCAGCGCGGCGAAATAGCGTGCCACCTCGCTCAAATCGAGGAAAAGCGAGGCGGAAAGGAAGAAGCCGTTCGCACCTACGCACTCGCTCTCGCGGCTCCTGACGCGGATCCAGAAGCTCGCGCGCGCCTTACCCTACTCCTGGGCGGCAATTCGAAAATCGACGACCTAATCGATCAAGCCCGGCCCGCTCTTACGGAACTGCGTACCGTTCCGGCAGGAAAGCTTGCGAACAAAACAGCGACGGCGGAGTTTCTGATACTTCTATCCCCAACTGCAGACCACTCGCACGCATCTCGAATGAGCGCTGTCCGCTTTGTTGGAGGCAGTGAGGAGACCCGCTCCTTCGCGGATCGCTTGCGCTCAATTGATTTCGGGCCGATGTTTCCCGATAATTCGCCGGCAAGACTTGCGCGCCGCGGCACGATTACGTGTTCGGCCGCTACCAGCGAATGCTCTTTTGCCCTGCTTCCGCTGGAGTTTGCAGAGCCGGTAAAATGACGGGGGAAATTGCGCGATGTAATTCCGCTCCGGGTTACTTTAATTCGAGGACTTCTTTTTCCTTCGTGGCGGCCATGTCTTCGATCTTGCCCGTTTCCGAATGTGTCAGCTTCTCGAGATCGTCGAGCGAGCGTTTCTTCTCGTCTTCGCTGATTTTCTTGTCTTTCTCGAGCTTTTCGACGGCCTCTTTGATGTCCCGGCGAATGTTACGAACCGCCGTGCGATGATTCTCGACCACCTTGTGCATGTGCTTCACGAGATCCTTACGCCGGTCTTCGGTCAGCGCCGGAATGGGAACGCGGACGACTTTGCCGTCGTTCGTGGGATTGAGCCCCAGGTCAGAGGTTCGAATGGCTTTGTCGATTGCGGGCACGGCGCCTGGATCCCAAGGCGATATTACGATTGTTGTCGGGTCGGGGACGTTCAGCGTGCCCAGCTGATTGAGCGGCATCGGCGTCCCGTGATAATCCACCCGCACGTGATCGAGAACCGCGATGTTGGCGCGTCCGGTCCGCACCGAAGAAAGCTCCTTGCGAAAATCCTCCACCGCCTTCTCCATGCGGATTTTCGCTTGCGCCATAGCATCCTTGCTTGTGGCAATCGTGCTCATCGAAAATTGCCTCCGCCCAGGTTCTAAGCTGCGGTAACGGTGGAACCTACCGTGTCACCCAGCACCACGCGTTTCAAATTTCCATCCACGCCCATGTTGAACACCACAATGGGCATCTTGTTGTCCATGCACAGCGAAATGGCCGTCGAATCCATCACCGAGAGGCCTTTCTGCAGCACATCCAAATAAGTAATTCGTTCAAACTTCTTCGCATTTGCGACTTTTTCCGGATCTGCGTCGTAGATGCCGTCCACGCGCGTCGCCTTCAGAATCACGTCCGCCTTGATTTCCATGGCGCGTAGCGCGGCCGCCGTGTCGGTCGAAAAATAGGGATTGCCGGTTCCTGCCGCAAAGATCACCACGCGCCCTTTTTCCAAGTGCCGCGTGGCTCGCCGACGGATGAAAGGCTCCGCCACCTGGTGCATCTCGATCGCGCTCAGCAAACGCGTGTCGCAGCCCGCTTTTTCGAGCGCATCCTGCAGTGCTAGCCCGTTGATGACCGTCGCGAGCATTCCCATATAATCGCCGGTCGCACGGTCGATCGACAGCTCTCTTTGCCGCGTACCCCGAAAGATGTTGCCTCCGCCGACCATGATCGCCACCTGCACGCCCAGATCGCGCACGCCCTTCACTTCATGCGCGATCCCTTGAATGGTGCCGGCGTGGATACCAAATGCGTCGGGTCCGGAAAGCGATTCCCCCGAAAGCTTCACAACGATGCGGTGGTAAACGGGAGTGCTTTTCTTCACGGCGGACTGCTTGTGAGTGCCTCGCTTAAGAGTAGCGGTAGTTGGCATCGCGGTATTGATCAATCCTTCGCCGAGCGTATCTTAGAGTGCTTCCCCGAAATTGGGCAGGAGCGCCTGCCGTCCAGCCGCAGTCATTCAGGACAAAGGATTTTCGCACAACATAGGGGAGGGGTACAGCGAAACGACAAACTTTCTAAATGAAACGTCGCAATTTTAGCGAGCGACCTGAGTGATGGAGTGAAGACAATTCCCTTACTCGGACGTTGCGCCGGAGGATGGGATTCCATCCATCTCGCCAACTTTAAACCTGGAAAAGCGCCGGATGGCGATGTTCTCGCCCAGCTTCGCGATGGCCTGATCGACCATCTCCTTCACCGTGACTCCTTCGTCCTTGATGAAGTGCTGTTCGTACAGGCAATTCTCTTCGTAGAACTTCTCCATCTTGCCAGTCACAATTTTCTCGATGACCGGTTCGGGTTTCCCCGTTGATTTCGCCTGCTCGCGATAAATCTCGCGTTCGCGGTCAAGGACATCCTGCGTCACTTCCTCTCGCCGGAGGAAGCGCGGGTCGAGAGCTGCGATGTGCATCGCGACATCGTGGGTCAACCGCTGAAAATCTTCCGTGCGTGCTACGAAATCGCTCTCGCAATTAATCTCGACAAGCACGCCGATCTTGCCGCCGGCGTGAATGTAGCAACTCACCAGCCCTTCGGAAGTGGCCCGTTGGGCCTTCTTCTGCGCAGCCGCCTGGCCCTTCTTCCGCAGAACGTTAATCGCCAGCTCGACGTCGCCGTTGGTTTCAATTAACGCGTCCTTGCAGGCTGCGAATCCGGCACCCGTGCGGTCCCGCAGCTCCTTCACCTGTTGTGCCGGTACATTTTTCCCTGTTTCAGTTGCCATGAATTCACTTCATTCCTTTTTCAATGGAATCAGGAGTACTTTGGCCATCGCATGGGTGCGGTCAAACAAACGTGGATGACACGGTTTCCTATGCACGGAACTACCGCACGGCGCCTTCGTCCTCATTCGCGACCGGGGCAGTCTCGGGTGGCAGAACCTCTCCGGCTTCACCTTCCACGAAGTCGCCCTCCTGCTTCTCGTAGACTTCGTAGGCGCTGGTATCGACGTAGTCGACGCCTTCTTCGCCAGCTTCGCCAGCAGCCTTCTGGTCGGCAATTTGCGATTGCTCGAATGATTGGCGTCCTACCACTACGGCGTCCGAAATTTTCGACGTAAACAAGCGGATGGCGCGCAGCGCGTCATCATTTCCAGGAACGATCCAATTTACGAGATCGGGGTCGCAATTCGTGTCCACGATCGCCACTACGGGAATTCCCATCCGGCGCGCCTCGCGCACCGCAATTACTTCCGAGTTAGGGTCGATCACGAACATTACGTCAGGAGGCGTTGCCATATTTTCGACGCCGGCGAAATTCTGCTGCAGATGCTTCAGTTCGCGCTCAAGACGCGCGCTTTCTTTTTTCGAGAATTGCGCCATGCGGCCATCTTCCACCATGGCTTTCAGGAGCTTCAATCTTTTGATGGACTTTTGCAGCGTCACCCAGTTCGTCAGCGTGCCGCCGAGCCATCGGTGATTTACATAATACATCCCGCAGCGCTGCGCCTCTTCTGCAATGGCTTCTTGCGCTTGCCGCTTGGTACCGAGAAATAGAACACTCTTCCCCTGTGACGTCTGCTCGGCGACGTACCGCGCAGCCTCGCGGAACATCTTGAGGGTCTTTTGCAGGTCAATAATGTGAATGCCGTTTCGTTCCCCGAAAATGTATTCCTTCATCTTCGGGTTCCAGCGACGCGTCTGGTGGCCAAAGTGAACTCCAGCCTCCAGCAGCTCTTTCATTGTAATTTCGACTCCCAATGTGTCTCCTCTCTTGAAAGGGACGCTTTGCAACACCTTGCGGCGCCAGCATCCTTTTTTGCCGGTTCCTTGCCGACCGTGAATTGAACCCCGGCGAACCGAGGCCCTTACAAATTAACGCTTGCTGAACTGGAAGCGACGACGAGCGCCCTTCTGCCCGTACTTCTTCCGTTCCTTCATGCGCGAATCGCGCGTGAGAAAGCCGTTCTTTCGCAATGCAGGGCGCAGTTCGGGATTCAGCCGCGCGAGCGCGCGAGAAAGCCCCATGCGCACCGCGCCAGCCTGTCCGCCGACGCCGCCGCCCTTCACATGAGCATTCACCTCAACCTGATCGTGCATCTGGGTGAATTTCAGCGGTTCAACGGCCGACGTGTGCCACGCCACGTTACGAAAATAGTCGTCGACGGGCCGGCCATTCACCGTAAACCCGGCCGGCCCAGGCTTAATGTAGACGCGCGCGACAGACTCACGTCGGCGGCCCGTGCCGTAAAAATGTTTGGCGGCCGCGCCCGCGAGAGAATTCGTTGATGAACTCAAACTTTCCTCCTGGTTCCGGTTATTTCCCGAAAATTGTTGTTCTGACGGACCATTCCCTTAGTGAAAGAATCTCAAATGTAAACGCTCCACGCGTTTACAATGCGAGGGGCTGGGGCTTTTGTCCGGCGTGGCGGGCTAACGCTTCACTGCCGGCATAAACACGCAGTTTCTTTGCGCGACGTGCCCGGAGCTTATTCTTCGGCAGCATCCCCAGCACCGCTTCGCGCACAACCTGTTCGGGACGCCTTTGCAGCAGCGCCCGAATCGGCACTTCCTTCAAGCCACCCGGATATCCGCTGTGGTGGCGATAAATTTTTTGATCGATCTTGTTTCCTGTTAGCCGGATGCTCTCCGCGTTGATCACGATGACGTGGTCGCCGCAATCGAGCGATGGAGTGAAGGTTGGCTTATCCTTTCCGATCAACAAGCTCGCCACACGGGTCGCTAGTCTCCCAAGTACCTGCCCTTTCGCATCCACCACGAACCAATTCTTGCCTACAGTTAACTCTTCGGCCTCTCGGCCCTTTGCCACGTACGTCCGCATCTGCTCAGTCACACCTTTCGCTCTATAGACAAACGCCAAGTGTATTCTAGAGCGTACTTCCTGTCAACGAGTCGTATCGCGCCATCGAAAATGTAACCCAAAAAGTGATTTGAGGGGGGCAGGTTGACGGTTACCCTTCGGAGACCGGTGGCTATAGTTGACTCCCGCGCTCTCGTCGTCGCCAGGACATGCACTAACTCACGAGGAGAGGTGCTTCTTGAAGGGAAAGGTCACTGCAGCGGCACCCACTTCGGCAATAATCTGCTGCGCCCAATCCACTCCCAGACCGGGCACCTCGGCCAGCCGCTGCACCTCGTCCTGACGCTGGCTGAGCAGATTCGCTGTCTCCTGATCGAGTTGCCCAAATCTGATCGTCGATCATGCGGCGCACCCTCAATCAATCTGCCAACGCCGCAGTAAAGGCCAAGGGAAGCATCTTCCGAGATTTTCTATCGCCGCACGGTACCGCGTCTCGGGCACCCAAAAACCATCAGGGCGGTTGCCATCGGCAGTGTTGTTTGATTTGGAAGATTCTGCACCAGGGAGTTCGTTACAAGGAACGGGGATCGGCTGTGAACACAAAGTCGAGACAAAGGCGCACTGCCAGAATGATCCGCGAGCTCGGAAGCCTCGGCTATCGGGTCGAACCTGCGACCGCGCCGCATGAGCGCAGGTATTTTCGAGGCTGGCTTGGGCGAGTACCCAGTTAATTCTGACAAAGGTCGCATAAGAGGGCGCGGAACTCATCGAGTTCGGAGGGATAAGTGCCGCAGGTCATTCCAAAGCAAAGATAGTTCGACTTTATGAAATTAAGACGCCGAGACGAGAATCGCGGGAGGACACAACTTCAGCACATCCGTGGCGGGCCGCATGGAAGCGACCCGCGCACGACCAGAAGCTGCGATTAATCCGAAGCGGAAGTTGATGCGGTTGCGGTGCTGCGAGCCGGCTTGGCATACGACGACGAAGACTTCTCGTGGCTGCTGTCGCTCGTATCGCCACTCTTGTCGATCTCGATCGAGCCTTTGAAGTACGCGCCGTCCTCGATCATGATCCGGGCTGTGGTCAAATCTCCGACCACCGACCCATCCTTCTTGATTTCGATTCGATCGCGGGCGCGGAGGTTTCCCTTCACGTTTCCGTAAACGACCACCTCGCGGGCGATGATGTCAGCTGTCACCTTGGCGCTTGCACCAACTGTCAGCTTGCGATCTTCCAACTGGACCAGCCCTTCGACGCTTCCATCGATGTGCAGATCCTCATTCCCCGTAATCTCGCCCTTGACGTGCAAGCTTCCGCCGAGCCGCGCGGTACCGCCGCTTGTTGTCGATGGGTACGTCGTATCCAAAGGTGCCATTGTCTTAGCCTCCCCAGAAAAAGATGCACTTGCGATTGGTACCGTTGAGCTAGGCTGCTGCTGCGGGAGCTGCCTCGCGGGAGATTCGTTCTTCTTATCCCCTCCCCACATTGATCCTCCTTGGGCCCCAAAAACAACCGAACTCCAAAAACGATGGACCGGGGCTACCAATCTAGCCCGCTGCTATATTGCTGCCAAATTCAAAATGATACAGGTGTGTCTCGATAGGTAACGCTGGCCTTATGGGCTGGTCCCAGGCCGAGGCCGCAGGCTAACACACCGTTCAATCTCAGCACAATAACTAGACGACGCGATTCTCCATCGCCGGCGATCAGTTCGCGCGTTGCACACGAGGCACCGCCGTCAGGCAGTATGCCCGGTCAATTGAAAGACGGAACCGCTCCTGGTCCGCGCTCTCTTGTAAAGTCCTACGTCTACACAGTGGACTACACGATTCCTGCGGCGCGTCTTGAGGCGAGAGTCATTGGCGGACTTCCGTCGCACGCGATGCTCGGCGGCGAAGGGCGCTCGGCCCAGTTCGCGAACGGAGAATGCGCGGGATGTGATTGGTGTTCCCGGCGTGATCGGCGGGGACTCATTGCTGTGGAACGAGCGGCACGACCCCCAGTTCTTTGCCGCTAGCGAGTACAACCTTTCGGATGGCCCCCACGGCGGCACCGCTTCGGGCCGGCTCAACGGTGATCGTTATCTGGTCCCCGACCTTAATTTCATCCCTCTTCCACCCCATCCGAACCAGCCGCCCCGGACTCGGTCCCTCGACGGCCCAATGGGCGACTTTCCCCTTATCGTCTTTCACATCGAAATAAATCTGAATATGAGGATTGGCAAACGCGAACTCAGTCACCGTCGCGTTGAAAACGATCGGATGGGCGGCATCATACTCGGTGTTGGTGCCATGGTGAGCAATTGCCGGAACGCTTACGAACATGGAACCAATCACAGCAAACACAGCGAGGAGATTCTTCATCATGCGGCCTCCGAAGATCTGTTTCCATCAGGGCCCAGTCAAATTCTAAAGCCAAAACGGGGACAACCACGCGGGGATTATACACAAAGACGATCCGATGAGGATCGACATCCCGAAAGATCCCACGCGACGGAGGGACCTTTCCTTTAGGTCTCCAACTTATCTTGGAAGAATGACCACAACCAAATGATCCTGCAGTGCCGGATGCAACGTCCTCGGATGTTTTAATACTTCCTCAGTACGCCCACCACCCTGCCCTGTATCTTCACATTAGCCGCGGGCACAAGAATCGGGGCCATTTGATCGTTCGCGGGCTGCAAGCGAATCCTCCCGCCCGGTTCCCGATAAAAGCGCTTCACCGTTGCGTCATCCTCGCCCACGAGCGCAACAACAATGTCCCCGGGGTTGGCCACGTGCGTCTGCTCGACCACGATGTAATCTCCATCCAAAATGTGGTCGTCGCGCATCGATTCGCCCTTCACTTGCAGCACGAAGGTGTTCTGCCCGCGCGCAAAATCCGCTAGCGAAATCGTCTCGTTCTGCTCTACCGCTTCAACAGGGCGCCCCGCAGCGATCCTCCCTGCGAGCGGCAGTTCCACCGTGTGCCGGTCAAGTACCTGCTCACGTATGGGTTTCGGCAACTGCAGCACTTCGATTGACCGGCTCTGGTTATAACCGCGCCGTATAAATCCCTTCCTCTCGAGCGTTGAGAGATGCTTGTGCACCGTCGCAAGCGAGGTCAGTTTCAATGCGTGCGCAATTTCCTCAAAGCTCGGCGAGTAACCATTCTTGTTGAGGAAAGTTACCAGGTAATTGAGAACTTCCTTCTGCCGCTTCGTCAGTGACATGGCTGTTCGCCCTTTCGTCCAGCGATCCCAAGATTTTCCACCGTTGCACGCTCGCAATGCACATTCACAGCACTGCCATTATCCCGCACAGTTTGGGCGAATCAAAAGCGAAAGTCAATGGTACTGCGGGACAGGCTCAATCCAGTCGGTTCGGACAGCCTGGATCCTGCCCTCAAGAATTAGTTGTTCTTCAGCCAACAGCGCTTCCGAATGCTGACCGCCATGGCCCTGGTTGATTTTATGATGATCGAGGCACCGAGCTACGGTTCAGGTCGCCGCACTTGAGGAACTTTCCCCCAGCGGATGGGTTCTTCAAGCTGGCAAATTTATGCCGGCCACCGTGCCGGGCAATGTCTGAAGGAGGAGCCATCCATGAAGCATACGATCTGTACTACACTCGCGGTCGCGACACTCTTTGTTGGCCTGGCGGTACCGGCAGCGGTTCCCGCAGCGCCGGCCCCTAAGCCAAAGCCCGTGCCCGCCGCAGCCCCTGTGCCTGAACCGCACCCTGAAATCCGCGAGGCGGTTGCTTCACTGCGCCGCGCGCGAATGCACATGAACGAAGCCGCGCATGACTTCGGCGGCCATCGAGTCGAGGCATTACGGGCGACGGATGAAGCGATCCGCCAGCTAGAACTCTGCTTGAAGTTTGACAGGTAACCTGAGCGCAGTTCTTGTGCTAATCCGAAGAACCGGCAGTGTGGGGCGGCGGCGTTGGAGCGGGTGCGCCCGACTTCACTTCCCGCGCGACCTGCGCCGCCAGTTTCCTACTGACCGGGCAAGTGGTGTCATTGATTCTGCATTGCGCGATGGTAAGCCCGCACCCGCACGTACAAGATTCCGAATTGAGACGCTTGAGCACGACAGCTTTCTGAACAGGCGTGAGGTCCTTCATGTCTACGTCGGGAAGATCTGTTGCACGCTCCGCGTTCTTGAGGAAGATCTGTCCCGTGTCGGCGAACGTTTCGATGGTTGCGTTCACGGGCAAGCCTAGAAGCGCGCGCACTTCCGTTTCGATTTCATCGCGTTGCAAAAGACCCACGTGCTTTTGCACGACGCCGCCATCCTTATTTACAACGAACGACGTGGGCAGGCCGGGCACGCCGCCATATTCCTTTGCGATGTCCTTGCCCATCACGATGGGATAGTTGATACCAGCTTTCGCGGCGAACGTATTCACCTCTGCAGGCGTGGCGTCTTCATCCATGGAGACCCCGATGATTTGCAGCCGGTCCTTATATTTCTCTTGCAGCGCCACGAGCTCGGGAATTTCCTCACGACACGGAGGGCACCAAGTCGCCCAAAAATTGACGATGATAACTTTGCCCTTCAATTGCGTCGTCGAAACAGTTTCCCCGTTTAGATCGGCCAGCAGGAACGGAGGCGTCGGGACTGGATCTTTCGCGAAGTGGATCACCATCGGTTCGCCAGCAGGTGCCCCGTCCTTGGCCGTCGAATCCCCTGCCGGTGTCACGGCGTGGGACGCAACGGCCGCCGTTTTCGCCGCGCCATGTCGAGCCCGCGCAATCGCCCAGCCAATCAATAAACCCGACGCACTGGCAAACGCCGCCAGCAGTAGAACGATCGCTAGGGATTTCCTCATATTTTATTTAATTCCCAAATATATTATGCGTCCAAGCTGGGCGTAAAACAAATTTATCGTGCCGTCCCGATCGTCGCAGGCGATCGGGATGCGGTCTGGGAGCCTTCTCCGCCGAGTCCCCGAGGTAAGTGATTGAAAAGGCGCCGGCATGCGCGAAGAACTTTGGTCGCCTATTTGCATAAATAGAGGACGTGGTCGTGTTTCTACACTATCCGCAACTGACCGTCGCATGGGGAGGAAGGGGCCCATTCGAGGGATAGCACGGATCGTTCCCACCTGCCCTATGTTCTGAATAACCGCAATTTAATGGTGTTTGTGAAGAGCGGATGTCGGTTGCCACTCCCGAAATAATACTGCCCATTTTTCGGAAGACCGGCAAGTGCGTCCAAACACTCAGGTGGTGACGGCCCGGACAGGTACACCCGTCTTTGCCGAGCGTAGAAATAACCTCCCGTCTATGACATCCGCCCGTTTGAGTGTGATTCCGTCTCGGATACGAAGACCACTGTGACGCAACAGGAGCACGAACGCCTCCAGGAGTTCCTTGTTTGGTCCGTCGCGGGAATCGCGGGATTTGATAATCGCCTGGATCTCGTCGGCGATGGAGCGCCAACGGTTGGCGCACAATCGACCCGAGGAAGCGAAGCACTGGAATATCCCGACAGATTTGCGACCCGAGCATCTTGGCTACCATGCCTGAGCTTCCCAGACCGTGGCGTGAGCTCCTAAAAGAGTTGCACAACCTTGTCGTTGAATCAGTCACACTGCATTGCATCGGCGGATTCGTTGGCCGATTTTTCTATGGTTTGATACCAACGTGATCAGCAAACGGCGGGACTACTATGGATGCGGTTCTTCAGGCTCGAACTCTTCGGGTATTTCGACAGTAGAAAAGCTAAAGAAGGCTTCGACGTTCAAGATGCGGTAGTCATCCCGTTTGAATTTCTTCTTATTGCGTATTTCTATTCCCTTGAGAGTCGCGTTAATTGAAATCGCCCGCTCAGCACGCGCGCCATCGAACCGGCGGGAATGATAAATGTCACCCCATTTGTCATCTCGCCCACTGAACTTTCCGTCCGCCCTCCGCTGAATGACGCAGAAGGAATATTTGCTTGTGTTTGGTGTCATCTTTGTCTCTTCTTGTGCGGCAGATTTTCAGACGATTTGCGGGGCGGGCGGGACCGGCCGCAGCACCGGGATGCGGGCCTCGCGGAGGACGTGCTCGACGACTGCTTCTTTCAGCCGCGAGGCGTCGTAGTCGAAGTGAAGGTAATTCGTTTTTTCGTCGAAGCGAAATCGCTGCAGTCCGTACGTGTTCGAGAAATTGCCCAAGGCGCGGTATTGCTCGGTGGTGAGCGGTTTTTGGAGCTCGTAGGTTACCGTCATGAATGTCATGGCGAGGATTATACCATCCAGTGCGCACCGAGATCACAGATCCAGGTGCCTCAGACGCAGTGCGTTTGTAATGACGGAAACGGAACTGAAGGTCATCGCGGCGCTGGCGAGTATGGGGCTGAGCAGCAGGCCGAAGAACGGGTAGAGCACACCAGCCGCGATCGGAATTCCGAGCGAGTTGTAAGCGAATGCGAAAAACAGGTTCTGGCGGATGTTGCGCATGGTGGCGCGGCTCAGATTTCGCGCGCAGGCGATGCCCCTCAAGTCGCCTTGCAGCAGTGTGATGCCAGCGCTTTCTATCACTACGTCGGTGCCGGTGCCCATCGCGATACCAACGTTGGCCTG
>Ga0182024_10011100_pt1 | contig 18175 bp, 24 predicted proteins | sample P32metaG_FD_120480 | JGI IMG/M metagenome (GOLD analysis project Ga0182024, IMG submission 120480) | Permafrost microbial communities from Stordalen Mire, Sweden - P3-2 metaG (Illumina Assembly) | ecosystem: Environmental > Terrestrial > Soil > Wetlands > Permafrost | place: Sweden: Stordalen... | reverse complement strand
CGTCGATGAAGACCGCGATGCGCCGGCGCGGGAACACCAGGTCAGCTGTCCGCCGAGCACCAGGTAGCGGCCTCGCGCTCACCCGATAGCGGAGTCCGGCCCGATGAACCAACTGACGGACTCTCCACTCGGGGCTCGTATCCCGGCTCCGGTTGCCCTGCATGCTGCGTCGAGTGCCGGGCGATGATGCCCACGAGCCCACCGGTAGGCCCATCACCACCTCACGCGCACCTTCGGCATACGGAGCGCTGGTCCTGATAACGCGATCAAGCTGCTCACCCGCAGGCACGAGGCTCAGGATAGTGAGCAGCGCGCGCGTTGCGAGTGGCCACTGATGGTGACACTCCTCGCGCGAGGCATCAGCTGTGCTACACCGGGGTATCAGGTCGTACGCCGAGACCGAGTGGATGCTCGCGGGTGGGCACCCGGACGATCATGCTCCCGCGCGTCTCGCCCTTCTACTGTTTTTGTTGAGCATCGAGTCGTGCACATAGGGTTCCGCACGTCGGGAGGCCGCGGCGAGTACGAGCTTGTCGGCGGTGCAGGTGGCCAGTCAGCCAGTGACCTGGAGGGCTGGACGTTCTCGATGCGCTGGCCCGACGGCATCACCCGCGACACCAACCTGTGGCTCGATCCCGGCGAGAGCGGCAAACCCCGTCTCAGGTCGCTGGTCAGACCGCCCTACCAGATAGGACGAATAATCGCGGCGATGATGCTGCTGCCTGGTCCCAGGCGAGAGATGGGCTCGTCTGGTGAGGACCTGCCTGTGGCGCAGAAGAACGGGTACGTGATCAAGCGCATTGGCTTCGGCCCGGAGACTTCCTTCGCCTCACCGCCCGAGGCGGTGGAATTCGATCCGAACTACGTCGAGCTGTCGAACCAGAAGTTCTCCGACCTCATCGGAGTTGACGCCCGATGGAGTCGGTATCGCCATCGGTTTCCTAGTGTTGGTCTACCTACTCTATTCGTTGGGCGCCAAGAGTTGGAATCCGTGGAAGCTCGTTGAAGGAGCCGATGGACTCAGCAGCACCTCAAAGCTTCAATGGCTGCTGTGGATCGTGGTAATCCTATTTGCGTACGTAATCCTGTGGGTGATCCGCGCCAAAGAAGGTGACTATAGCGCGATCAGTGCCATTCCTACGAATCTTCTTGCCGTGCTTGGCTTCAGTACGGGGACGGCGGCCGCAGCGAAGGGCATCACGAGTGGGTACGTTCAGTCGGGTCGTAGCGCAAAAGTGGGGTCTGCTCAGGGAGCTACCGGCGGAGTGATGACCGATGATACGGGCGTGCCGGAGCTGGCAAAGGTTCAGATGGTCGGCTTCACCCTTGTAGCCGTAGGCATCTTCTTAGCGACGCTGATACATCAGCTCGTCCACTCTCCGGTTGTCACGACTCTGCCTAACATCGATGCTTCGCTGCTTGTTCTGATGGGTATCAGCCAAGGTGGCTACCTCGGCAAGAAGCTTGTGACCTTCGGATCGCCGACGCTCTTTCCACCGCTACCAGTGGCAGCGCCCGCCCCGGGAGCCGTGCCGCGCCAGGTGACCGTCCAGGGGTCATCCCTTGGAGACCCAGGAGCAGCGTTACAGCCGCCCGGCAGCAAGCTCTTGCTAGACGGTGTGCCGATACCTGTCAGCGACTGGAACGATACGCAAATCGTCTTTATGCTGGACGCTGACAGCCCGAAGACGGGCAACCCGTGGCCGCGCCCGACCAAGGCCCAACTGCAAGCGATAACCGGTGGGCAAACAAGCAACTCTGTGTCTTTGGAGATTAGTTAAGGAGTAATCATGTATCGCACGAGGACACCGGCCTTGAGTAGCGCGACGTTAGATGCCAGCGACTCAGAATCGACATCCGTTGAGGCGACTCAAGGCAGTGAACTGCCGCCTGCGCCGGGCGAGCTGCATGCTGGCTTAGATAGTGTCGGAGAGCTCGTTATCAAGCTGTTTGATTCCGGTACCACCATCGCCGCACAGGGTCCAATCTATGCGATGGTAGTGGTGTCGGTCGCCTTGATCGCGTTCGGTATCACTTGGGTGGGTTGAGATACATCCCTCCCGGTCCGGCGAGTTCTTCAGCAGCCTTATAGTTGCGGCCATTTTGTTGGTGGCCGCTGCGATCATCAGCTCAGTTCGGAGCGACTCCCTCGGCAGCAGCGCGAAGGAGCCTCGGAACAAATGTAATGAATGCGGCCGCTCGGGTCGAAGAGAAGCACATAGACCTTCATGAGAAATTCCTAGTTGAGCGGGGTCGCCTCATGCCCGATGGGTCGCCACAAACAGTCGGCACCAAAGACCAGGCAATCGCGAGTGGGCGTTGAGCACCGCCGATATCGTTGTCGCGCTCGTCAGTGGGCTAGGTAGCGGCATCGTCGTGGCCGGGGCGACACTGGCTGCGACGCGGCGCACTCTACGACACGAAACTGACAGCTTGGCCACAGAGCGCGATCGTGAGTCCGAGAAGGACTTTGAACGCGCGAGCGAGAGGGCTGCCCGCCAGCTCAGCGCTGCGACGGCGCTGCTTGATGCGACTGGTGAGCCGGAACGGCCATACTTCTTGATTGACTATGACGCGCTTGAGGCGCTACTGACGTATCGAAACGTCTCAGATGTCATCGCAGCAGACCTTGAGGTTGCGATCTTCCGCCTGCGACGATACAACGCGGCCGCGATGTGGGCGAACAATCGGGATTTCGACGCGACTACAGAGGGTCGGGTCAAGGAGAGATGGGATGACGCTAGCAGAGCTGTGTCAGAGGCTGCGGATGCTTGGTTCGAGGCCGCACAGCGCATCGGGACTCCAGAAGGAAGTCGCGATAGCAAACGGTCTTGAATAGAGCTTGACACTTTCTCAAGGTTCAGGCGGATAGAGATCGAGCACACGAAGGAGCCTGCGGGAAGGGTTTTGAAAACAGTCCCATGCTCTCCGCCAAAACTATGTTCATGTAGTTCGCTACAGATCAAAAGAGTTTGAACATAGCTGGCTCGGTACATCTTTCTTGACAATCCAGTAGTTTGATGTGAGCCGCACACCTCCGTAAAAGGTTTGCATCCCATCCACTCTTTTGGCTCGAACTGGCTGTCGAACTGCGAATTCCTCTGCCGACGGTGTCACGAAAACACGGCCAGCTATGGCCGGCCGGTCTCAGCGTTCCGGGCGGACCGCTCCCGCCGGCGGAGTTGGGCTCCGACTACGTAGCTTCAGGGCTGCTCGTCACGACCGCCCGCTCTGGATCGGCCCACCGCCACGCCAGCAAGCTCGGCACTTCGTGTGGTCCCAAGTAGGGCCTCGATCGTGTCGAGGCGAAACGCTCGTTGCAACGCGAGAAGTGCCCCTAGGCTGAGATTCTCGTTCACGCCGCGTTCTACCTGGTCCAGCCGAGACTTACTGACTCCCGAGAGTTCGGCGAGATCACGCAGCGACCAGCCTCGCCCTTCGCGGAGCTCCTGGAGGTGGCTGCCCCAGGTGGGCCTGCGTTGTCCAACTGGTTGGACAACCACTAGCGAGAAAGCTTTACGAATCGTCCCGTACCAGCTAAACTACGAGTATGTTGTTTGAGCCACCTACACTTACCCAGCGTAGTTGTCCAATATCTTGGACGCCAGAGAGAAGCCGGGGTTCCGCGAGCGGACGTGTCGGGCATGTGTGTACCCTGGATGCCAGAAGACCAGACAAGAGCCTCGCATACGCAGGCCGGCGGCCTGCGCTTTTACATCCCCTGGGCGCGGCGAGAGGGGAGAACGATGACTGAGCACCTCGGCACTCCGAAGCTCGAGCGCCCCTACAGCACAACTGACGGCCCGGCGGCCCGTTTCAAGCTGCCATCAGGGACGACCCTCCGCTTGGAGGATCATCCGGACTCAGTTCTGGCTGGGTGGTCGGTGGCCAATCGCCTAGACGAGACCACGGCCAGCTGCTTGGGTGACATCGCAGTTGACAGTAGCGATGTCTATGTAGGATCGGAAACGGCGCATCGGCTGGCGCAGCCAGAGGAGCGCGGGAAGCAGCTGACCACCATTCTGAGCAGCGCCCAAGACATCAGTCTCGTTCGCATCGAGCGAGACCACGACGCGATCGTCTGGTATCGACACCCCGCCGACCAGGCAGGCGAGCTGTCGGTCGTGGCGGACTCCTGGGAACACGCTGCCGACGTCGCCGACTCGCTGGGTGCGCACGATGTCGCTAAAGTGCTCCCTGACCTGGTGAAACAGCTCGCATAGATCGACCCTGACCCAGCACCGACGTTGACGCTTGCAGGGCCCTCATCGACGTGGCACCCTTGGCACGAACTCGTGTCAGGGCAGTCGAGGAGGGACCTGTGGCGGATGAACCAGGTGCGGAGCAAGTCGTCGTCGACGACGAACCGGACTGGGTCGAGGTGCGCCAAATCCGCTCGGCCATCTCGGAGAAGCCTAAGGTCCGCGGGACTCTCCGAGCGCTCGGCCTCCGCGGACCTGGCTCTCGACGAACTCATCAAAGCAGACCGGAGCTTTACGGAATGCTCCACCGGGTATCCCATCTCGTGTCCTACACTCAGCGGCCGAGCGTGGGGAAGCTCGTTCGCGTAACCCCCGGACTGATTGACGCTCCACCACGAGGTGGGGAACCGATCATGTACAACCTGGGCGACTGGGGTACGGGTGAACTCCACTGCTCGAAACGGGGCTCTGCTTACCGGTTTGAAGACCGTGGCGGTTTCAAGTCGGCTGCTTGGGCACCCGACGCTGGACTCAGCCTGCCGATGCTCCTACGGCTCCTCGTCGAGAGCTCTCCGGACGCCCCCTCCGCCATCATCGCAAGAGACGGTGTTTCGACGATGCGTCTACTTCCCAACCACGTTCCGGTCGAGCTTCTTCGAAGGCCCGGGCGAATTCGGTTGCTCCGGTTGGACGCTCCCACCGAAGAGGATCCCACCTGTTCGGTATGCTGGGAGCGTTCTGTCGTCGACGGTCCGCGCGGCAAGGTATCCGTGCTGTTCCGCCCGTCTGGTGAGTCAACTCTGAGGCGCGTTCTCGAGAACACCGCGCCCAGCGACGTGCGCCACGAACTTCTGTCAGTGCTTCAGGGCTCGATCAGCGCAAAGAGCCGCTAGTTGAATTCCGGCCAAGATTATAGCGACGGCGTTAACTTCACGGCGGAAATAAGCGCGAAGCTGAAGAACGCTGCTAAGGGAGGCTATCTCACGATCGGCATCGATCAGCTAACGCATGACGCGCTAGAACTCCATCCGCACGCGAAGCCAGGCAATCACATCGACATTGTAGCTGATGCCTCGGAGATGGATGGGAGAAACTGGAAGCACCCGGTCATAAAGCTAGGTCGGACACTCACTCACTTCTCCCAGACGGTGCAGCTGCCCGTAGTTCGAAATACTACCCAGGCGACGGACGAAAAGTGTCGTATCGACTGCGGGTGCGGCACCGTCGTTAATGCTGGCCAGGGCCGGAAGCGTCACCGCGGGCCGGCCGTGACTGTGTGGTCGATCGTCCGATAAGGCGCCAAGCTGAACGTACACCTGCTTGACCTCATTCTAGCTACCTCTTTGAGGCACGTTTGGCGCTCGCTGTACACGACCGCCGTCCTCCTCGGCGTTCTGCCGTTCGCGGCATCATCATTCTCGCGCATTGCGCTACCAGCCTTCAGAGAAAAGCCGTTCAACGACTTCGAGCAGTACCTCGAGCAAGAGATCGAGGATCATGACAAGGTAATCGATGACGACGGCCAAGAGGTCGAGGGGGAAGGACGAGGCTGCAAGGACATCATCAGTCCACAGTCGGCGACGAAGCGAGCTCAGGAGGCGGCGCTGATAGCTTCTCTTCCTCAGGCGGCTATTCTGAGCAGCCTGGGCATTGCTATCCAGGTCAAGGGGACGGGCGGGCTCGTGATCCTCCTCATAGGTGTGGTAGTCGCGGTGCCACTTCAGCGGAAACTGAAGCCATTTCGGCGTCACGGCAAGAAGATCAAAATGACAAGCGTGGGTGCATACCTGCACTTCTTAAATCTTGCGGGCATCGTTGTAGTCCTCTGGAGGCATTGGCCGAAGTGAGAGGAGCGGTTCACGAGTAGTCGCCGGGACCCACCCATCGCGCCTCTTCAGCGATCCCCAGCACCCGGGCTCGCCCGAAGGCTGCGCTGGTCAAGAGGACCGAGGATGGTGCGTGTGACTGCGAGAGGGCTGCGTCGACGGGGCGTGGTTCGCCCTCTAGCACTGCTCAGTCCGCGGAAGTCTCTACATTGTGACGAGTTTCAAGCAGCGATACCCATCCGGGCGTTGGTGACGAATTCGTCGACGACGGCCTCGGCGGCCATGACGGCGCGACGGAACCCGGGCGACATCCGCTCGGGAGATCGTTCACAACTCGGGTGGCGGAGAGCTGATCATTCACCGACCAGATGGGCGAATGCGCGACTCGGACACGATCGCCCCAGGGCACGACCCCTTTCCGCCTTGGGACAGGGACTGATACTGGGAAGCCATCGAAGTGACTACTGATACCTACGACTTCGACGTGGCGGTCTCATTCGCCGGCGAGGACCGAGCTTACGTTGAAGATGTCTGCGGCCGGTTGAAGGACGCAGGGTTGAAGGTGTTCTATGACAACGACTACCAGGCCGAGGCCTGGGGCGAGAACTTAGTCGAGTACTTTGAGGACGTCTTCCTGCGGCGCTCGCGCTTCGCCGTGCTATTCATCTCCAGTCATTACGCAGAGAAGATGTGGCCACGGCACGAAAGACGAAGTGCACTCACTCGGGCCATCGAGCAGGGCACCGCTTACGTTTTGCCGATCCGACTTGATGACTCTCCCATCGCCGGACTTAACCCGGCGATCGGTTATCTCGACGCTCGTCGTGTGGGCCTCGACGGTGTGGTAGAGACCACTCTCGCCAAAGTAGGCGGCCGAGCCTCTGCGGGCCCGACTGCGGTCGAGCGAGTTCCACGTACCGCTGCCGAGCTACAGCTGCTCCTTCTCCAGCGGCCGCCCAGCTGGGAGTATTTGCTGTTCGGCGGTGAACTCATGAGCGCCCTGGAGGCTCTCGAGCCGAAGTATCGCGACTACAGGTTGGGTCATGCCCCCCGCCACGGTGACCTTCTCACGCCAGCTGAAGCCGCGCGCTATATCTCTCGCGCCATGGACGACGCGAGCTATCTTTCGCACCAGCTCGAAGTCTTCATGACCCAGGAGGCACAGGAGCGAGCGTTCGGCGCCCCCGGCGTACCGGGGGACGTCGATCTGATCCAGCACCTGGCTCGGCGTTGGACAGGCATCTACGAGGGATTCTTGGACTGGGTTGCAGACCTTCGTGGTGTCCGTGCGCCTTCGAGCTGGGTTACGGCTCTCGACCTCTTCGCCAAGTACGTCGATGACCCGATCGAGACCTACCGGCGGTTTGTGGCGCGCGCGGACGAGGTGCCTGCAGCCATCAAAGAGCAACGCCCGCTCACGATCGAGCTGTCCCTTGTTTTGCGTATCCCCGACGGGACGACGCAAGCGGCGCACGCCGAGCTTGCCCGGTTGAAGGGGAAGAGCTGATCGAGGCGATCAACGCGTCATGACGGTTGCGGCCCGCCACGCGCTGCGCTGGTCCCGGGTCGGGCGACAGGTGTTCGGGTTGGCCACGGACGACGGCGAAGGTGCGTCAGGTTCCCAGTTCAATGGATCGGACATGTCGCCTACATTCAGACGCGGTCCCGCAGAGCAACCGAAGTCGGAGAGCCCTGAGCGACTCTTCGATGATCTGCCGCGCACTCGAGACGGCGTGCCGAGTCTGTGGGCCCACCAGGCCGACATGCTGCGCCAATATTACGCGGAGCATGTCGACACGCCCGACGTGGCGCTTGAACTCCCGACTGGCGCCGGTCGACTCTCGGGAGTCGCGTCGTCTATGCCTGCTCGACGGTGCAGCTCGCACATCAGGTGCACGCCGAGGCCGTCCGCCAGGGAATCAATGCCGTCGCGTTGCTTCGCTCGCATCGTGGGTGGGATTCGGCCGACACCGCGAAATACGAGAGCGCCCGCGGCCTGGTGGTTACCACCTACAGCGCGATCTTCAACTCGAACCCAGCCCTTAGCCAGCCAGGAACCTTGCTCTTCGACGACGCACACGCAGCCGAACAGTTCGTCGCCGCTGCGTGGAGCGTCGACGTCTCCCGGTACCAGCAACCAGATCTCTACGAGCGGCTGCTGGACACGATACAGAGCGAGCTGTCCGGATTGCACGTACAACGCCTGCAGCCAAGCGATCCAGACCCTGCTACGCGGATAGACGTCCCTGGCGGCGGGGTCGTGGTGGTCCAAGTAGACGGCCGGCTGTCGCCGAAGGGGCGGTGCGCAGCGGGTCACAACCACGACGATCTAGATCGCAGCGAGGCGAAGAAGAGCATCCCTTTCCGACCGCACATCTACGATGATCCATACCTATGGCGCAGTTAGCCCACCTCGCAGAGCCCGCCAGTAGTTTTGAGGGCGCAGCGGAGGCCGAACCGGTGCTTGGGAGAAGCGGGCGGCTGCTGTGAGCTGAGTGGGCCGGACGTTAAAGCTGCCGTGAACCGAGCCACCAGCACCGAGGCTTGCCGATGCCGGAAAGTAATTCGGTACGCAAGACACAACTCTCTCTTGACTCTGATCCGAATTCGACCTAACCTCGCGAACAACGAGCGAGTTTGACCACAAACGCTCAACGGAGGACTCTCCCGTGAACGCGATTGTTTGGCGACGTCCCGTAGTTGTCTTTGCCTCAACGCTTGTCGCGATTGGACTATGCCTAACCTTCTCGTCAGCCGCAAACGGGTTTGCGAAGACTTCTGTGCGCCAATCGCCCTGGACGGCCGACACCGCGCGCCCGGGATCCGCTCAGGCGCTGCTCGACGCGGTGAATGCCGTAGGTGTATTGAGAGACCCGCTCGCGTACGCGGGCGCTTCCCGGTGTGGATCGAGCATCTGCGTGGAACTCGTTCGTGGTTCAGCACGTAGGTTTGAACGACTACTCACAGGATCTCAAGATGTAATACGACAGGCAACCCTTCGTTACGGAGTTCACTCAGCAGGCTGGCTCCGGATCCAGTATGTCGAGCACAGTTATGGCGCGCTCCAGCGCGAGACGGCTCTGGTTGATAGGTGGGTAACCGCGCGACGGCTTTCTCGTCTAATCAACTCTTGGGGCCCAGACGCCAAAACAGATCGTGTGTACCTTCAGTTAGTGCAATACAACGGCCGTGAAGCTCGTCTCATCGTAAACAAGTTCGGCTCTCAGTGGATTGTCGTGGCGCGAGGCTCGTATCCTCTTCCTGAGAGGTCTAGCCGAACCGAAGACAATGCGCCATTCTCCGGAGGTGATCCCGTGGTTTTCGACTTGAGCGAGCAGTTGTGCTCAAGTGGATTCGGCTACTTTGGAAATAACACTGGCGACCAGTTCGGTCTTAGTGCCGGTCACTGTGCCCTTGGTTCTTCCGGTGAACTAATATATAACAATGGGAACAACGCTCCGATGGGACAGGTATCGACAGTCTATTATACCAGCGGCGGCTACGACTTGGTTTCAATCAAAGGAACCACGTGGATAGGCTATGTTTGGAACGGAAGCGGACAGGCCGCTTATGGGATTCTTGGACAAGTTCAGCCTCTCATGGTTGGAGACGGCGTGACGTTTGATGGTGGTTTCAGCCAAATAACCTTTGACGTTCCGGTCAATAAGGTAAATTATTGCCAGAGCTACACTGGCGGCTGGTCAACTTGTCACGTCACTCAGGCGACGTCAAATTCCACCGACGTCTGTGCGGGAGGCGATAGCGGAGGACCCGTCATAACCCGAGTATCAGGCGGTTATTATGCATTCGCAGCCGGAACCATAGTCGGAGGGGGCTACGTTAAGAATAAGGGCTACCAGTGCGAATTTCAGATGATCAACTATATTATGACCGAAGTCAATGGCACGCTGATGACCGCACCGTCCTGATGGGTTACGCGACCAACTTGCGTTGACTTTTCATGCTCGGATTCAGGATAAGCGCTGGTTCCTGGCAGCAGTCTTATGGGCCATATTGGTGATGTTGCTTGCTATCTTCTTTCTCCTGTCTCCGCACCGTGCGTCCCGGACGCCTGTCCGGGGACTACGGCTTCAGGCGTCAGCCTGGTCATCTCCGACAGCGCTGGGGCTCGCTCTTCAGCACTCGCTGCCGCTGGCAAAGCCAAACGGGTGGCGAGCCATCGCTGGCGGCGAGTTCGTGCAGACCAATGAGGTGGCGGAGACACAGTTCTGGCTTGGCAAACCGAGTTCTCAGGCATCCACTTTGCACTTGCTCGGGTTCACATCAGCTTCAATCGGTGACTTCATACTATTCCTTCCTGCACTTCGAGATTCGGGCGGTAGCCTGAGCGTGGGCGTCGCCCGCTTTAAAAGCGACCGTCAAGCAAACACATTTGCCTTCCTCGCAAGCAGATCGCTCACGCAGCCAGGATTATTATCTTGGGTCCTCTCTGTCCGGGAACTTGTAGTGCTCGCCCGGATTGAGACCGGGGCGAAAGCGTGGAGTAGCAAAGTGGCAACTTCCTTTCAGGACCTACTCCGCCTGGCATTAGTCTCGATCTGTCAAGGCAGCCATGCGGCGGCTGGATGGTGTAGATGACGCTCTACGCAGCCGAAGCCCAACTGGTAGAGTCATGAGCCACGCCAAGCGATCGCTTCACCATCTCCCTGATGGCGACCCTGAGCTTCGGTGTCTGGAGTTGGTAGAAGGATCGCATCAACTAGGGATGCTCACGGGATCGCTAGGCCTATCGGATATACTTGGGGACTCTCCGACTGTCAAGAGCCGTAACGGGCGGGTGACAGCGTTCCGCCTTCTCCCTCCTCACTCTGTAGTTTCAGCCGCCGGGAGAATAACGATGCTCAACCAGAGGGGCGACGTATTTGCGGAGCAGGGCGATATAGTCACTCTCACCGGAGGAATAGCTCCCCGGTCGCACGAGCCGGGGCCGCCCGTTTTTGTCGCTTGGCGTATTTGTATGAGCGACGATGATTCGGGGACTTCTTAGGAGTCAGGCCGGATCGCACCAACTTCCGTCGCCGTACTACCCCCGCTCGAATAGCACCCGAGCCCTGCTTGCACCTCGACGACGCGTCCGATCGATTCAGCTTTGTCGCGCCATACCGGTGGGAGCCACCGAACCTTGGTCGACACCGTCGGCACCTCGGCTCCCTCTAGGTTCGGGCGTCTGGTCACCGAAGCGGTCGTCCGAAGCGTAGAGTAAGTTGGTGGGACGAGCGCTTGCGTTCGAGACCAGCCGAGTCCGTGCATCAGTCGGATCCTTTACGTCAACAAGATTATGTGACTTAGCAAACTCGAGATGTCGTATGTTCGTGGCATCGGGTCGCGCGCGGTTATTGTCAATGGCACATTGAGTTCCGCGCGCTGGCGGCCAGCAGTTCCGCCCGTCCAGCATCAAGTCAGCGGCTTCACCGCCTTCCCGGTCGGTGGCCTGTTGGAGCCGAACGCTGTCGCCTGTGGAGACACAGACGTGGGCATGGTGCATCAGGCGATCGACTGTGGCACTGACGCGTGGTCATTGGAGCTGCTGTGTCGGCTGCGATCGGCCATGATGGCCAGGTTGGGACCAGTTACCCACTGATCGGGAGCGAGTGCGAACTTGAACTCCATCCCAGCAGCAAACGCCTGTTCGTCGAGGACGCCTTGCCAGGCCCCACCGGCGTACTCGCCGCCCCGGTCTACCCCACCAGTCAACCGAGGTGCGCAGCACGACCTCTGCGTGGGGAACGACGGTGTCCGTCACGAACATCACGGTGACCATCGCGACCTCCGATTCCGCTTGCACAGCGATCCTTTGAGCGTAGCCACGAGAAGAGCCGAGGATTGTAAGTCGGACTAGGGCCGATAATGACCGGCCATTGGTCGACCAAAAGAGAATCGCACACACGTGTTCGAACTCTGCCGGTCGTTTTATGTCTGCAATGTTGCACTCTACTTAATGCAAGAACACGCCATAATCCAAGGTATTCGAAGGTCTGGATTTGTTCATTTGCCCAACCCAGAGCAGTATGAGGAACTCACTGGGACTCTGCCCGATTACGACGGGATTCTAAGAACTGCTCGTGGATGCAACCCTTGATGAAAAACTGACCCAAGACGCTGGGCGTGATAAGGCAGCAGATACACGGCTGGTATGTTCGAAAAGGCAGACAGCAGACCAGTTCGCTCGGAGGGGCACGGCTCTCTGGTTGTTCCATCCTAGGAGTACCGTTGCGTCATGGCGCAAGGATGGTCGCTGGTCACTGGTAACCGTATGCAAGTCAACCTCGACCTGGAGAGCATCGGAGGTCGTGGACGAGTCTCGCCGCGCCTCGTGATCTGGCTGCACGCTCAGACGCCTAACGAGCGAACGCAGGTGGAGTTCCACGACATCCGAGCCCGGGTGACCTTCGAGGAGGAGTTTCTCGGTGAGACACGAGTGGCCGGTACGCGGATCGGTTTCCACGGAACCAGCGTCATGCTGGACATCCCGACATCACATCGGCTGCTTGGCTTTGTCACCGATCGTTTGGGTCCGAACGACAACCTCGGCCTGATGATCGGATGGGACGGCATTCTGAAGGTGCTCTGGGAGCCGAATGAAGCGGACCTGCGCTACCCAGGGGAGCCGGAGCCACGAGTTTGGACCCAGACCGCAGTCGATGAGACCAACCACAGACAGCCGATTGCGATCCCTCGGAGTGAGTGGTACTCGCGGGTGGTTGCCGTTCTTGGCTCGGCGGACATCGTGTTCACCGAGATCGCAGTGCCTAAAGGTCCGCTGGGTGACGAGTGGAGGGCTGTGAACGCACTGCTCGCCAAGGCGGAACGGGCCTACGCGCTCGGGGATGATCCGGCCGTGTTTCTGCATCTGCGCGGTGCGGTCGACGCGCTGCCCGGAGCGAAGACAGCAATCTTCGACGGCCTCCCTGAGCCTCAGCGCAACTACGTCAACAACCTCGCCAAGGCTCTGGGCACCTACCTCCACGCCGGCAGACACATCGCCGACCTGGCTGGTGGCGAGCCGGGGTTCCCGGTTGACCACACCGATGCACGCTTCGCGATGAACCTGGTGCAGGTCTTGCTTTCGTACACCTCGACTGCTCTCGCCGAAGCGAGACAGCGGCTAACTCCATGAACCTGTTGGACGCTTCGATCCAGCTGCGCACTGGGAGCCACCTTCGAGCTCCCGGCTCTGAAAGCACAGTTTCTCAGCGCGCAAAGCCAACGGCACCCTGCAGGGGGGGGTACGGCGAGCGATAGCTGTCAGCGCCGGTATGTCGTGTTTCAGCCGCGTTGACCCTTCCTGAACAACTCTCGGCGATCCGATTCGCGTTACGACCGGTTGACTCAGCGCGAGCGGGGCGTCGGCCAGTAAGCTGGTCATCGAGCCGGTTACCGTCCTCACCAGGTTGGAGAACATATGCCCCGAACCAAAGACCCGAGGGGTCGCAGCCTAAAGGTGTTCGTCGCAACCATCGCGTTCACATCTCTCTCCGCAGTAGTTGTCTCGTCATCACCTTCTAGTGCAGCCACGACCTATTCCGAGCAAGAGGGTCACTACGGGGTCAACACTTTTACCGACTATCACAACGCCTCTGGCGAGGGTTCTCCCATAGCAGCCGCAGCTTGGGTACAGATAACTTGTAAGGTATACGACCCTACGATCGCCAGCGTAAACCCTGATGGATATTGGTACCAAATAGCCTCGGCCCCATGGAACAACCAATATTATTCACCAGCTAATACGTTCATGAATGGTGATCCCTGGAACGGACCGTACACGCACAACACGGATTGGAACGTACCCGACTGTAGCCAAGCACCTCCTCCCACGACCACCCCACCACCATCGGCCACTGTAACGCTGGCTCAAGGTGTCTTAGGGCCTCTTGGATACCGGTACGATATAACGCTAAACAACTTTGCCGTCAGTCAGAGCGTGTCTATCGAATGCTTCGACAGCGTGAGCACGTCCGGCTTCTATAACTTTACGCTTCAAACGGACTCGGCAGGTCATGCTTACACGGATTCCTATTGTTACTCTGCCGATGGACCCAACCATTGGGTCATAGCAAACGGAACGGTCACATCAAATACTGTCGCTTGGAGCGGGCCTGCCGCACCAGCGCCGACAACTCCTCCGGCAACCACGCAGCCGACAACTCCTCCGGCGACCACGCCCCCTTCGGAGCAATGCGAACAGTTCCAGGGTGTCTATTACGCGGACCACGGGCTCCTATACCTCGTCATGTTACACCACTACCTGTACGGCGGCGGCCAACCAGTACTGCTCGATTGGAGATACTTCTCAAGCAGCACAGCCTTCTCATCCTTTGCGCAGAGTCTGAACGTCGGGGCCTTGGCCCCCTATGTCTTCCCTCAGGACTCTGACCTTTTCTTTTCCATCGGCCACTTCACCGTATATCGGACATCGGATCAATGCTACGCCATTCACGACTACTACAACTTCGATCCGACATCGCTTGCACATAAGTTGTACCTGCCGCTTTGGCTACTCACCTACGTCGGTGCGAGCGACTTTGCCGTGAACTCGTCAGGTAAGCTGTAGCGTCGAGAACCCAACTTCGATGAAGACTGGCAGCCTCCTGTTGGCGCTCGCGTCATGCGCACTAGCGGTGGCGTTGACCGCCTGCTCACGTTCCACGGTGAAGGGAGCGGGCTCTTCACCCGTGCTGACCAGCACTTCAGCTACGAGTTCTACTACTGGCCCTCAGCGGCCTGCCTACTGTGCAGCAGCCGGTTCCACCGTCGCGGCCCTGAAGCTCGTGGCTGGACCCGGCTCCAAGACACTGGATGGCGCCAACTTGACGGAGATTTCCTCCCTTGATCGGGATCTCAGGACACTGTCGCTGAAGGCCGTACTCCTCCTCAGCAACCCTGCGCACCAGATGCGCGGCGACTTGCTGACTCTTGTTGAGCTTGCCGAGTCCACAAAGCACGTCAGCGCAGGGACGCTCACGCGAGCGAGAGCGCTTACCTCGAGCTACGCCACAGCCACTCAGCGGTTGCTGAAAGCAACCAAACTTCTCTGCGGCATAAGTTGAGCCTCCGTAATCGCTGCATACATTGCGCCCACCGCCCGCGAGAAGGGCAACCCCGCTAGATAGCGACAGACCGATAAAACAGAGTCCGCGTGATTGGATCGAAACAGAGGGTTCGCCAGCTGTTGTCAAATGTGTCAGACACGTTAGCAATGAACGCGGTGCACTCAGTAGAAGGCTCCTTCAACAACTGGTCCACTCGGCCCGTCATGTCCAGCGGATAACCCCCGAGTGGCGCAACAACCAGCTGAGCCGGAAGGATGGCAAGCCGAGACGGCCAGGGCATGCAGGTCGCCGATCTTGTCACGCAGCCATAAAATATGGGCCCCCGCGTAATACAACCACTAGCATTGCAATGCTCGATAGTCTCTACGACAGTAATGTCGTGGCCGTTCCAGTCGGACCAATCGCTATGGCTATAAAGAACTTCCCCGTGGGGCAGGTTCGAGGCCACAGTAGCGTCGCGAAGGTTAGCCAGAGCCTGTAGATCACTCTCGCGGAGCACGACTAGGACAAGAGCCGCCATGAGAACGACGGCACCAAGGATAGTCAAGACGTTACGACGGCGGTCGGCTCGGTGCATCAGTACTAATCATTATACAACGCGTCTTCGTGAGTCCCAACCTCGAACGAGCACGAGGCTGGACCCTAGCGTCTAGAGTGGTGCATAACCTGGCAACTGGGTCTCACGTTAACTCCACGAGTGATGTCGTTAGAACTCCAAGATGTTCTACGGCGACCGCGAACTTAGCTTCCGCTTCGAGTAAGTGGGATGCTCCGAGGTTGTACACATACTGCCAGACTGTTCTTCCATCGATAACTCCCAGCTGTCTCAGCCCAGTCGGACCGACAGGTCTAGGCGATTGTGGCTGCACGATGACCAGATGAGGACACCGATAGCTGGTCCCATATGTGATGACTTGATTGAGATCGTCACGATCCGGTCGCTCCGTTGCAGGCTTGTACTTTACCTCTACGATCACGCGGAATGTCGGCGACCGTCTCGAGCCGGCGGCCAAGACAACGTCGGGCGTCGCGCTGGTGTTCACACTTCCGATATCGAATAGCTGCTTCGTAACCATTCACCTGGCTGCTTGACCACCGCTTGACCTGTTGGCGGGTGTCCGCCACTTTGGTGGAAAGCCCATGTATCGTTGGGGATCTCATCTCGCGAACCCATCTCCGGCCCGCCGGTGCGGGCGTTGCTCGACAAAGCAGTCGGCGAGAACAGGGCCCTCCGTGAGGCGAACGAGGTCCTCCGCGAGGAGCTGAGAGGCCTGCGTGAGAGCAACGCCGCCCAGGCGACTCAGCTCGAACTGCTGGCCTCGACGATCGCCGAGCTCGAGAAGAAGCTCAGCTCCAACTCGTCGAACTCCTCGCTCCCACCGTCGTCTGATCGCGGCCCGAGACCTCAAAAGGCTGAGAGCCCGAACCGGGCGGCCCGCCGGGCGCTCGGGCGAAAGCCGGGAAAGCAACCAGGTTCTAAGGGGCATCACCTCGCCCAGGTCGAGCATCCGGACAACGTTGTCGTGCACAGCCCAGCCTGCTGTCGGGACTGCGGGGCTGATCTCGGCTCAGCTGCGGTCGAAGACGTCGAGGTGCGCCAGGTCTTCGACCTCCCCGAGCCGAGGTTGGAGAGTACCGAGCACCGGGCAGAAAAGCGCCGCTGTGAGTGCGGGGCGGCGACGAAGGCGGAGTTCCCGCCCGAGGCACGGTCGCATGTCAGCTACGGCCCCCGCCTGCGGGCCTTCGCCCTGTATCTGCTTGCCCGCCAGCACCTTCCTTTCGAGCGGGCTGCCGAGGCGATGAACGACATGTTCGGCGTGCGCGTCTCGATTGGTTTCCTCGACAGCCTCTACAGCGAGGGAGCCGACGGCCTCGAGGCGTTCCGAGCCGAGGTGCTCGACCAGCTGCGGAGCTCCGAGGTCGTGCACGTCGACGAGACATCCGACAGGCTCGGGGCAAAGAGCGTCTGGTACCACGTCGCCTCCACGGATCTGTTGACCCTGCTGCACGCCGACGAGACCCGCGGCGTCGACGGCGTCGAGCGCGTCGGGCTGTTCCCGGACTTCTCCGGCGTCGCCGTGCACGACCGCCTCAGTCAGTACTTCCGCTACGAGAAGGCCACACATGCGATCTGCGGTGCTCATCTCATCCGCAACCTGGCTTCGGTGGCATTCGGCCCGTCCCAGCGCCTCTGGGCGTCCTCGATGGCGGCGCTGCTTCTCGAGATGCGCCGCGCCGGTGACGCCGCCAGGACAAAGGGGGCGAGAGCCATCCCCCGGCGCCGCCTCAACGGGTACACGAAGCGTTACGACGATCTCTGCACGATCGCTCTCGCGGCCAACTTGGAGCCGGCCTCGGGCCGCAAGCGCAACGAGGTCGAGAGGGAGTCGTTCAACCTGGCGACAGCCTTTGTCACCCACAAGGACGCTGTCTGCAGGTACGCCACCGACCTCCGCGTCCCTTTCACGAACAATTTGGCCGAAAGAGATCTGAGGATGGCCAAGCTCCACAAGAAGATCTCGGGTTGCTTCAGGGCGATGGAAGGCGCCGAGCGCCTGGCGGCACTGCGATCGTACCTGTCGACGGCGAGAAAGCAGGGCCTCGAGCCGATGGCGGTTCTCGTCCGCCTTTTCTCTGGCGATACCTGGATCCCTCAACGAGGGTGAGCTTGCTCGGCGATACTGTCGCCGTGGTAGCTGACGACGAGCACAAGCTGGCGGACCGAGGCGGCGACAGGTCCGCCATCGACGGGGCTGCGCCACTTCTGAACGCCATCTCATCTGGCCAGCTCGACAGCGCGCTCCCACCTCTCATCGAGGCAATCAACGCCCGAGTGGCGACACTTGCTCGGCTCCGGCATCAAGCAGCGGCAGAACGCATCGTCCTCCATGGCCGCGTCCGCGTCTCCAACTCCGCCAAGCCCCAGTACCTCCGCGGCCTTGTGGGTGAAGTGCACGAGCTCGACGGGGACGATGTCGTCGTGTGCCTCGATGAGCCGGTCGGTCGGTTCACTTCCGGCCACATCCGCTGCTCGCCAGAACTACTGGAACCAATCGACGGGACCTGAACAGTTACG
>Ga0182024_10011099_pt1 | contig 18175 bp, 15 predicted proteins | sample P32metaG_FD_120480 | JGI IMG/M metagenome (GOLD analysis project Ga0182024, IMG submission 120480) | Permafrost microbial communities from Stordalen Mire, Sweden - P3-2 metaG (Illumina Assembly) | ecosystem: Environmental > Terrestrial > Soil > Wetlands > Permafrost | place: Sweden: Stordalen... | reverse complement strand
GTCCGGAACTGCCGACTTGCCGTTCCATGGGAAGCCATCCCGCGTCGCAAATCGGCCGCGATGCCGCGAGTTCCGCGCCCAGGGCTTTGGCAAGTTCCTCGACCACGTGGATATTTTCTTTCTCCTTGATGCCCCGCCCCACGGAGACGATAATCTCGGCAGTCGTCAGATCCACCGCGCGCGCCGATTCGCGGAACGGAGCTTCGGGCTTCTGCCGGATCGACCCCGCGTCGAGCGACGGTGCGAAATTCTCCACCGGCGCCGAGCCGGCCTCGAGCGCCTCGACTCTGTACGACCCCGCCTGCAGCGAAGCGAAGTAAGGTCCTCCGCCCGAGACGCGCACGTCGCCGTTCAGCTTGCCCTGAAATAAAAGCCGCACAAACACAGGCGAGCCGGATTCGATGCGCACGGCGATTACGTCGCTGATCAGCACCTGCGAGAATCGAGTGGCCAGCTTCGGCGCGAAGTCGCGCACTTGATAGGTGTGGGGGAAAAGCACAAGGGTGGGGTTCACCGCGCGGACCAGCGCTTCGACCGCCGCGGTGTAAGCATCGGCCGTGTAGTCTTTCAGCAGGTCGTGTTCGACCGCGTAGACCTTCGCGCATTTCTTCGTCGCTGCTTCCGCGGCCAACTCCGAAACGCCCGATCCGGGAATCGCCGCATGAAGCTCAATCGAAAGCTCCGCCGCCAGTTGCTGACCCGCGACCAGCGCTTCCCACGACATGCGATTCCACTTGCCGCCAGTCTGTTCGAGAACGACCAGGACGCTCATATGACGCGCACCTCGAACTTCAGCTTCTCCACCAGCTTCGCCGCCGCGGTTTTCGCGTCGCCTTCGAAGATTTGCGTCTGCTTGCTCTTGTGCGGGATGTAAATTTTTTCAATCGTCGCGGTCGCCGTTGCCGCAGCGCCCAGTTCCGCGAGCGTAACTTTCTTGATCTCTTTCGACTTCGCCTTCTTGATCCCCATCAGCGTCGCGTAGCGCAGTTTGTTGATGCCGCTCTGAATCGTAAGGACCGCCGGCAGAGGCATTGTGATGTGCTGGAACCAGCCATCCTCAAGCTCGCGCTTCACACGAATCGATTTGTCTTCCACTTCCACGTGCATAATGATCGTCGAACTCGCAATCCCGAGCAATTCGGCCAGCACGACGCCGGTCTGCCCATAACCCAGGTCGTCCGATTGCAAACCCGTGAGAATCAGGTCCGGATTTTCCGCCTTCACCGCTCCGGCGAGCAGCTTCGCCACGCCCAGCGTGTCCAAGGTAGTGAGATTATCTTCCTCGATGTGAATGGCCCGGTCGGCGCCCTTCGCCAGGGCCTCGCGAATGGTTTGCGCGGCGCGCGCCGGTCCGGCGCAAAGCGCGATCACTTCTCCGCCATGCTTCTCCTTCAACTGGAGCGCCTCTTCAAGAGCATACGCATCCGGCTCATTGATCTCGAAGCTCAAATCGGCTTCCTGGATCCATCGTCCATTCGCTTCCACGCGGAGCTGCGAGTCGCGGACGGGGACCTGCTTGATCGCGACGATAATTTTCATATGCTATTCGCACTTTTTAAAAATGAGGCAGCCGTTCGTTCCACCGAATCCAAACGAATTGGTCAGCGCATAATCGATCTTCATCGGCCGCGCCTGGTTCGGTATGTAATCGAGATCGCATTCCGGATCTGCTACTTCGAGATTGATCGTCGGCGGCGCGATCTGGTCGCAAATGGCCAGCACCGTGATGCCCGCTTCGAGTCCACCGGCGCCGCCCAGCAGATGACCGGTCATCGACTTGGTTGACGACACCGCAACCTTGTAGGCGTGATCGCCGAAAACGCGCTTAATCGCGGTGGTCTCGATGCGATCCCCCAGAGGCGTCGACGTTCCGTGCGCGTTGATGTAATCGATCTGGTGAGGCTCAATCTTGGCGTCGCGTAGCGAATTGCGCATCACCCGATAGGCGCCATCGCCGTCTTCGGCGGGCGAGGTGATGTGATACGCGTCGCCCGACATCCCGTAGCCGACGATCTCCGCCAAAATGGGCGCCCCGCGTCCCTTGGCGTGCTCCATCTCTTCGAGCACCAGAATGCCTGCGCCTTCGCCGATGATGAAACCGTCGCGAGAATTGTCCCACGGACGGCAGGCGTGTTCGGGATCGTCGTTGCGCTGCGAAAGCGCGCGCATCGCCCCGAATCCTGCCACGCTCAGAGGCGTAATGCACGCCTCCGCCCCGCCGCAGATCATCACGTCGGCATCGTCGTGCTGGATCAGCCGGAACGAATCGCCCACCGCATGCGCGCTGGTGGTGCAAGCGGTTGCCGTAGCCGAGTTCGGACCCTTCGCGCCAGTACGGATCGAAACATAGCCCGACGCAAGGTTGATGATGGTCGCCGGAATGAAAAACGGCGAGACGCGCGACGGGCCTCTTTCGAGCAGAATTTTGTGCTCCCGCTCGATTACATCAAATCCGCCGATGCCGCTGCCGATATAGACGCCAGTACGCTCGGCCTCCTCCTGGTCGGGTTGGGGGCTGAATTTCAGTCCCGCGCCTTCGAGCGCGAACTCCGACGCCGCGATGGCGAACTGGATGAACCGCCCCATCTTCTTAATCTCTTTTTTTTCGATGTAATCGCCGGGATTGAAACCTTTGACTTCGCCGGCAATGCGGCAGTTGAACTCGGTCGCGTCAAACGCGGTGATCGGCCCGATGCCGTTCGTCCCTGTTTTGATTGCTTCCCAGACAGTTTTCGTGCCGATTCCAACCGAGGTCACAAGTCCCACCCCGGTAACTACAACTCTTCGTTTCAAGCGTGACTCCCGATAATCGAATGCGCTAGGCTTTCTTCTTCGACTCGATGTAGTCGATGGCATTCTTTACGGTCGCGATCTTCTCGGCGTCCTCATCCGGAATGTCGAGGTCGAACGCTTCCTCGAACGCCATCACCAGCTCGACGATATCAAGCGAGTCGGCGCCGAGATCATCGACGAAGCTCGCGGTGGGATCGACTTGGGACTCATCCACCCCTAACTGCTCGACGATGATTTGCTTGACCTTCTGCTCAACGGACATGCACCCTCCAGGGATTCTTTGGCAAACTCTCCGATTCTATCAGAGAGTTGCGTAAGTCGAAAGCGTATTCTCGGGAATACCCCCATCCTACCGGCATTTGGCGAAAGTGTCGATAGCTTGCTGTGGCGGCGACCCTTTCACAGACCGGTCTACCTGGCTCTCGAATCGGGCCCTTCGCAGCCAATCCTTCCCTGATCATCCTCCTTGCGCCCGTCTTGTTCTGGGCTCACATCATGGAGGAGGCGCCGGGTTTTATGCGCTGGTACAACAGCGTAGTCTCGCCGCCGGGTTCCGAGAGCGGATTCGTTGCCGCGAACGTCCAACCCCTGCTGATCACCGCTCTTTTGGCCCTCGCCGCCGCGCTGATCCGGCGCAAGGAACCCGCCTTTCTGCTCCTGGTCTGGCTGTCCTATTTTATGCTCGCCAACACCGTCTTCCACGTGACCGCGATCCTGGCTCTCCATCGTTACTGTCCAGGACTCGTCACGGCGCTGACGCTCTATCTGCCCTATTACGTCTGGTACCAGCAACACCTGCGGACCCGTTTGTCGATGCACCCTGCCACCATCGGCATCGTGACCACTCTCGCCATCGGAGTCGCTTATTCCCAGTGGCACAAAGTGCTGTTCAAAAACTAAACCCACTTCACATTATGACGAGGTCGAACGCTTCCTCGAACGCCATCAACCAGCTCGACGATATCAAGGGAGTCGACAAATCTCGCGGTGGATTCTTTGGCATCTCCTCGATTCCACCTAGGAGTAGCCTGTTACGCAAGCCACTACGATCCCCGAAGGGTGCTATAGGAAATTAGTTACGCGGGGCGCGCGCGCCATATTCATCGTGATGCTCGCGGAACTCCCGCAGACGGTTCAAATCGTCCGATAAAGCGTCGCGATCGCGTGGCGACAGCCGGTTCTCCTCGACCACGGCGCGAAGCGCACCCATCACATCCCCAAGCTGGCGCTCATCGTACCGCCCTTCGCCCAATTTCCCATGCAGTTCGTTCAGCTCCGTAATCGTACGCGATAGCCGGGCTTGATCGCCGGTAAAGGGAATTGTGGAATGTTCTACGTGCTCCACATCCTCACGGACGCGTTGAAACAAATTCCTGCGCCACCCTTCACCCTGGAAAAAGCGTTCCCGTTGCTGCGCGTAGTCGCCATCGCCATCGCGACCCCGATCCCTATCGCGGTCCAGGGCGCCTTGCTCCCGGGCCCCTTGCTCACGCCGGTCGCCCCCGTCACCGCCCCAAGTCAACCGAAACCGGTACTCGCCCGCGCCGCCCTCGGGATCTTCGATGTGCACGCTCACCGGCCCGCCCTCGCGAGACCCGCGCGCCAGTTCCTGCCGTCCTCTCCCCGATTCTGCCACAAACTGCACAGCAGCATTCGGAGGGATCGGACGCGTACACTCAAATTCCCTGAACTGCGGCGGCTGGCCGGATATATTGTGCAGCGTCGCATCGTCACCGCGAATCTCGACATCCGCGACGCCATCGACCACCACAACGACCATACAGCCTTCCCCGCCCCCAGGTCCGCGACCCATCGACGCCCTACGATGAACGTCCTGTGCGCCTAAAGTCCCAATTGCGGCCGCAGCCACGATAGCAATAATCTTGTGCATTTTTCACCCCGGATAGAAAGTTGCAATCCGATAGCCATTTGGCAGCCCCGCCTTTTCTTCAACTTGCCAAACGCCTTCCATGCACAAATTTCCGACTGCGCCAACCATTCTGGCTACTGGCTCCTGGCTACTTCCTCACGCCCACTTCACACTATGATCCGCCGTCACCGCAAACGTCCCCGGCGGTGAATCGAGCGTGAAGAATGACCACGGCCCCTCAATCCACGGATATCGCCAGATGACGCTCTCGTCGATCTCGACGCCCAGCCCCGGCCCCGAAGGCACCACCAGATTCCCACGCTCGATCGTCAAAGGCGTTTTCAGAATCTCCGACGCCAAAGGGAACGGATACATGAAGTTGTTCGTATCCGTCGAATAGCATGGGTATTCCAGCCAATCGACCACGCTCTCCGGCCAGCAGACACCGAGGTGCGCCGCCGCGAGAACCTCAAGCGACGACCCCCAGCTATGGAACGCAAACCGCAACCCTGCTCGGGCAATATCGGGAAACAGCCTTCGCGCCGTCGCGAACCCGCCTTGGCACACCACGTCCATCTGCACATAGTCGACCGCGCGCGATTGGATCAGGTCCAGGTAGCGCAGCTCATTCGGCTCATGCTCGCCACTGGCGAGCGGCACGAGCTCAAGCTCGTTCAACGCCACGTAAGCGTCGTGATCGTCGGGCGGCATCGGCTCTTCGAGCCACAAGATACGATGCTCCGCCATCGCCTTCGCCAGGCGCTCCACGGTCTGCTGCGTGTAACTTTTGTTGCCCATGCGCCACCAGGTGTGCGCATCCACCATGATTTCAAAATCGGGCCCGATGGCCTGCCGCATCTGCCGCACCGCTTCGAGATCCGCTTCCGGACCGTTGCCCGGACGCATCTTATACGCCGTGAATCCCAGGTCGCGGCAGAGCACCGCTTCCGCCGCGTATCCTTCCGGCGATTGGTACATTCCAGAGCTGCCGTAGAGGCGGATGCGATCCCGCACGCGTCCCCCGATCAGTTCGCTCACCGGCATGTTGCGAGCCTTGCCCACAACATCGTACAGAGCAATCTCGACCGCGCTATAAATCTTGCTCACCTCGGCGTCGGCGCCCGGCCCTTGTTGAAACAGGATTCGCAGCGCGTCGGGGTCGGCCAGCGTGCGTCCGTTCAGGAACGGCGCAATCAGTTGATCGATGGTTTGCTTCGATGGAACGCTCGCCTGCCCCGGCGCGTAACCGAAAATTCCATGGTCGGTAGAGACGCGGATCAACATCGCGTCGCGTTTCAGGATGGTCCGTTCCCCTCCGAAGTAGGTGAGCTTGACAGGCTCGGGGAGCCGGTAGGAGAGGAGATAAGCTTCAATGCCGGTTATTTTCAAGATCGTTTACATTCTACCGGACAGGACCGTAATCCTGCAGACCCGCTGTTAAGGGAATCGGTCGAGAGTGCCGACGAGATGCCCACACCAATCCCGACGAATGCGCATGGTGGGGCAGGTTGGCAACCTGCGGACCGATTGTCAATCGGTCCATCCGGGCGCAGCCCGGACGCGTGCCGGCGACCGAGTGGGGCAGGTTCCCGAGTTGCCCTCCGGACCGATGTTTCGAAATCCGCGCAACGATCTCTAGCGCCGCCTTACGAAGCCGTGACCACCGGGAGCGGTACTCAAACGCTGACACCATAGAGAGTGCCGGCGTCTGGCAAATCAATCAAGGCGAAGTGCTTTGTGGGGCAGGTTGGCCACCGTTCCGACCCGCCCTCTTCGAACCGCAGCGAGCGATCTTTTCGAAGATGAAAAAAGCCGGGCGCTTTCTGGGCACCCGGCCAGGTTTTCGCACAAGTAAGTCTCAGTGACCCGCTTGTGCATGGAGGAACTTGAAAACGCTATCCCAGCAATCCGCCATGTCCCAGGCACGCCACTTCCCATCCTGAAACACGATACCTCGCCAGCAGCGGCGGCAGTACCAGATCGACCACGTTCGGTTTGGCGGACCGAAAACATCCCGGTGCGGAGATGATCGGCGTCTCATCCTTGTATCCCAGCAAAAAGAGATTCCCCGGCTCGACCGGTGCGAGAAAGCGCTCCAAATGGCAGCCTATGTGCGTCATCGCGCGGCCCACTACGTCGTCCGGACCCGCCGGTGCTGTGGTGGAGGCCACCAGGATTGCCGCCGGCTTGGTGCGCAGCAGGTGCTGCATCCCGCGAGCCACTGCGTTCTCTTCTTCCTGGACTGCAACAACGTAGGACGGCGCTATCCCAAAGTGTTCCAGGCGCTGGCGCATGATGCTTTCAAATAGCTGCTTCGCGCGATCGCCGTGTACTGGATCGGTATATAGGACCGCAATCGACGGGTTGCGGATCGGCCGGGCTTGTAGAATCGGCCCCCGCTCCCGCAAAATACCGATCACCGCTTCCAATTGCGATTGCGCCACCGCGAACGGAGCGCTTTTTACTGTCGCGATCCGTTGTCCGGAGACGGCATAAGAGAAATTCAGGTTCGTCGCGATGACGATGCTCGCCGTGCAGTTGATCTGCTTGAGCAACTCGTCGTCGACCAGTACGCAGCAATTCTCGGTGGCAAACAGATTGGCGCGTCCGCCTGCCGCCAGACGAATCTCCAGGCATCCGCATCCCATCTCCGCCGCCGCTTGGCTCACGGCATCGTCTTCGCCGACCTCGCCCTCCTCAAGTTCGGTCACCCAAACCTGACCTAATCCTTCGGTTTCGAGAAGATGGACGTCCTCCTCGCTCAGCACATGCCCCTTCGCAAGAAGCTTCCGCCCTCCGGGTCGAAAAATCGTGCAGCAGAGAATTCTGCCCGTCGATTCTTTAACGCCTATCGTCTGTGCTTTCATGGTACCTCCCGGAGATTACATAGCGGGCTGCGTGACCCTAGTGGTGCGACGCCCAGAAAAATCTCATTTAATTTACACAGTTTTAAGTAATGCCGCGTTGGGACGAGAATAACTCTCTAATACGATGACAGTTCAACCAGCGCAAATCCCTGCAAAATGCAGCAAATACAGAGCTGTCCTGGCTTCTCAGGGACGTTTCTTGAACTTAATCCGCATATTCCTGCGAATTAAATTCTTCCGTCCCTGGTTAATTGGGCACGATGTCGGCCAAAGTTATGCTGCTGCATTGTAGCAGCAAAGAACTCATTTGCGGCATTTATTTCGCTTAATCTTTAAACCTCAGTTTGCAGATTACTGGAGAAAAAAAACCAGTACTGTCCCATAGGGCTCACATCCGGGAAATAAGTCCCAGCCCAGATTGGTACGCCGGGACCGGATTGGGAAAGTTACTAGCAAGATGTCTTCGTTAGCGGTCGTCTGATCACACGGCTTCCTCGAGCAGGGAGGTATAAAGGGCCTCGGTCCGGCTCACGTTGCGCTCCATCGAGAACTCCGTCGCAGCGCGATCGGCCGCGGCGCTGGCGAAACGTTCGCGAAGCTCGTCGTCGCGGACCACTTTTTTCAAACAGTCCACCAGTCCGTCGAGGTCTCCCGAGTCGAACAACAGGCCGCTCGTCTGGTCGCCGATCAGCTCCGGCGTTCCGCCGACGCGTGAGCCGATGACACAACATCCGCAAGCCATCGCCTCCAGCAGCGCGTTGGAAAAGGATTCGGAGGTCGACGGAAGCACGAAGATGTCGATCGACCGCATCCACGCGGCGACTTCGCTGGTGGTGGGGGCCAATACCATGTCGTTCTGGAGGCCCAACCGATCGCGCAGGGCTTCAAGTTGGCCGCGCATCGGACCCTGGCCGATGATGACCAGCTTCATCCCGTCGCGCTCCGTTCGAATCCTTGAGAACGCCTCGACCAATAAGGTCAGTCCTTTTTCCTCGCGAAGAACGGAAACGGTCCCGACGACAAGTTTCGCATCCTTCAACGCGGGCATCCTTTGCCGTCCACCGGGGTGGAACTCGTTCGTATCGACGCCGTTGTAGCACAGATACGTAAGATCCGCGCGGACTCTTTGCTCCTCTATCAGATGGCGCTCTATCGCTTTCGAATTGACCACGATCCTGCTCGAAATGCGGTCGACCATCCGGAGCAGGAAAAGCTCGCGGCCGGAGTAGAGATGGTTGCGATAGGAAAGCTGGCTGGCTACGCCCGGGATTCCACACGCGCGCGCGACTGGCACGCCGAAAAGGGTAGTGGGAACGTCAAAGGGATGCACCAGGCGTATGTCATGCGCCCGGATGTAACGGGCCATCGCCCGCGCCCCCACGAGCAGAGAGGGCGAGGCAAACGAGCGCACGGGAAACTCGACCACAGGAATGTTCCGCGCGCTCAACTCGTCGAATCGTACTCCTTTCGCGATGAAGCAGCCGACGTGCGGAGTGAAAAGGGAACGGTCGATGTGTTTGGCGATTTTCGCCACGTCGCGCTCACATCCGCCCACGGAGAGTTCTCGCACCATGAGCAGAACCGGCCGCGGCGGCGGAGCATCGGGATCTGTCCGCGTCGAGGTGGGCAGATCCGAGGATAATGCGTTCACAAAAACCAACATAGCATCCGCTTTCGAAATTCGCGGGGTTCTTCCCGATTCGTGTCATACTTTTTTTGAAGGGACACGCGTGTTCAAGCTCGGCGTTTATCGCCTGGATCAGTTTCAAAAGCCACCATCGATTCAGGCGCTGCTTTCTCGAAACCGCGTTTCTTTTCATTTGCTGCGCGGACCGGCATCGGCGGACCAGGTGCGCCTGTTCGAGCACGTAATGCCGCAAATCCGATTGTCGAGCGGCGTCTATCGGACCACTTCACGCGCCCGTTTCCAGGCGTTTGACAAATTTGTAAACGATGTACTCAGCAAACATTTCGATCCCTCACGGACGCTCGACATCCAGGACTGGGCGGCGTCGGACTGCATCGCATCCGCGGAATGGGCGGGCGCTCTCTGGTCGCGTTTCCCGAATGCACGCGTGACGGCGTCCGACTTGACGCTGTTCCTGATCGAAGCCGCGCTGCCCGGCGGAGAAATGTTCATATGCGAAACCAGCGGCGAACCGCTGCAATACATCCGCCCTCCGTTCGTCGTCCGTTTAAATCCGCCGGAGCACAAACTGATGCTTGTGAACCGCATTCTCGCCTGGCACGGACAAAAAAAATTCCGCCGCTTGCAGCACATTCCCGAACCATGGCTCCGCGCAGAACATGCGGAGCCTCTCGATCTCCCGCCCTTTGTCCTCCGAAAAATTCCGCTGATTCATCCCGACGCATTGGCTCTCCGCGCCCGTTCGGATAAGTTCGCCATTGCCATGCACTCCGCGTTCGAACTGCTGGAGAGGCCCTGCGACATCATCCGCACCATGAATATTTTCAATCTGAAATATTTTTCCGAAGCGAGACTCGGAGAAGGAGTCGAGGCCGTCAAGCGCAGCCTCGTGCAGGGCGGCATCTGGATTGTGGGGCGGACCTACCAAGAAGATCCCCCGGCGCACGATGCCTCCATCTTCATCAAGGACGGCGATGGTTTCCGTCTGCTCGAAAGATACGGAAAAGGATCGGAAGTCGAGCCCTTGATTCCAGACGTGGTGCGCCAGTAGCGCATGAAGATTCTCTGGCTGAAAGCCGATTTTCTTCATCCCACCAGCCGCGGTGGGCAGATCCGCACGCTCGAAATGCTGAAGCGGCTCCACCAGCGTCACGAAGTTCACTACGTGGGCCTCGATGATGGCGCGTCCCCTGAGTCCGTGCCGCGCGCCAGCGAATATGCATCTCATGTTTATCCCGTGGTGCATCGTGCGCCCGCGCGAACGTCACCCGAATTCTGGACCCAGTTGGCGGCGAATTTATTCTCGAGCCTTCCCCTCTCTCTCGCGCGCTACAAGAATGAAGAGTTCCGGCGGACCGTCGACGAAGTGCGGCGGCGCGAGTCTCCCGATGCGATGGTGTGCGATTTCCTGACCCCCGCGGTGAACATCGACGATCTCTCCGGTTGGGTGCTGTTCCAGCACAATCTCGAAACGTTGATCTGGCGCAGGCATGCGGAGCACGCGGGCGATGCGGTGCGCAAGCTCTACTTCGGCAAGCAGGCGGACCGGATGTTTCAAGCGGAAAAAAAAGTCTGCCGCAGCGTCCGATCCGTGATCGCGGTCTCCGAAGCCGACGCGCGATTGCATCAGGAGCTATTCGGCCTGACCGCCGTGCCGCACGTGCCCACCGGAGTCGATGTCGGATCGCTGACGCCCTCCTCGCCCGCGCCGGTCGAGACCGATCTGGTGTTCGTCGGTTCCATGGATTGGATGCCGAACATCGACGGGATCGTTTATTTTCTCGACCGGATCCTGCCGCTGATCCGGCGCCGAAAACCGGATTGCACCGTCTCGATCGTCGGCCGCAAGTCTCCCGCGAGTCTGATCCGGCGCGCGGAGAGCGACCCCAAGCTCAAGGTCACCGGAACCGTGCCCGACGTCCGTCCGTATTTGTGGAGCGCCGCAGTATCCATTGTTCCTCTGCGAGTCGGCGGCGGCACGCGACTGAAGATTTACGAAGCGATGGCCGCGCGCACGCCGGTGGTTTCCACCTCGATTGGCGCGGAGGGCCTTGGCATCCATCCGCCGCACGATATCCGAATCGCGGATACGCCGGCAACGTTCGCCGAAAACTGCTTGGAATTGTTGAACGACCCCATCGAGCGCAAGAGAATGGCCGAAGCCGCATGGGAACTGGTCGCGTCAACTTATTCCTGGGAGCGCGTCACCGGGGACTTTGAGCGGCTTCTGTTCAATTGAGTACTTCGGGCCCTCAAGATCGGCGGCGACACGAACACGTGCGGACTCGAAAACCAGTTCTCCATCGAATTTCAAACTGCACGGCTGCACGCAGCCTGAAAAATCGATCGCCGCCGCGAGCCTGACGGGAAATTCGCATTGCCGCAGGACGCGCAAAACCGGCGCTTCTTCTTTCACGCCGAATACCGGCGAGCGCCAACTTTTTTCGAGTTCGACATTACTGCCCGGCGCGATCGCGAGCACCGTGCGAGGCCCGATGCGCCACGCAAGCTCGCCGAGCGGCGCGGGATCGATTCCCAAATGCCAGAATTGTTCGACGACATGCGATCCCGGCGTGCCCGCGATGTCATCGACCACCAGCAGCACGCCGACGGCACGCAGCATGAGGATTAGCCGCCGGTGTGTGAATCCGCGATAGCGGCACATCGCGTCGAGAAAATCGTGCTCGGCGGTCGAACTCCACTTCAAAATCTCCACCGCCGCCGGATCGGTCCACCGGAACGGACCTGCAGTCGTGGCCTGGCCTGCGCCGTCAATGCAAATCGTGCTATGTGCCGCGGTCTGACGGAACCATGTTCGCGACTCACGGTCGCCGACATAAGTAAACGTGCCGGGATCGATGAGAATTTCTTCGTCTCCATTCCGGACGACGATACTCAACGCGTCGGCATGACTATGGCCTCCGCTCCCCGCGCCCAACGGACCTGCCTTCGCGATCACCTGAACCTCGCCCGCGCGAAAGACGGCAACACCAGAGTCGGCAAAGAGATGCGATTTCGATTCGACGCTTTCCCGCACAGGAGCGGTCGAGACCCCGAGCCACCACGCAGCCTGCTCCGCCAGGTCCTCGTCACTGCACGGCCAATCGCCCCGATCGAATAGCACGGCACACGTAGCAAGCGTGGCGCGACCGAACTTGTCTCGCGCGCCGTAAGGATGAAACCATCGGCCGCCGTCATCGTCGCCCAGGAACGGAAGCGTTCTCGCCGGTCCCGTCAGCGCGTGAAGATACTCGGCCATGCGTTCGATCCTCGCTCGCAAACGCTGCGGGCGGCCTTCGAGCAGGAACCACGTGAGCGCCATATCGAGCGTGTACAGGTGATAGTAGCTCGATTGCTCAAAATGACTGCCGTCGTCGCGAACCTGCGCGATCAGTTCCCTCTCCACCCGGGCTCCCCCTTGCCCGCGCCATCGCGCGGCACGCGGAAACTCCGGGAACAACACGCCGAGCGCGTGCAGAGCCGCGGCCTCTCCCAAAAGATGCGTATTGGGAGAAAAGTAGACCGAGAAATTGTGCTCCAGATAGCGTCCATGCCGGTAAAGCTGTTCGAGAAAACGGCCGCGCCACCCGTCGCTCATCCGGTCGCCCACCAGATGGTAGACCCAGATCCATGACATCGTGCGGAACGCTACTTCGAGAGCACTCGTCCAGTTGATCCCCCGCAGATAGGGGTTTTGCGAGACCCACGAATCGAACTGCGCTTCGATCGTCTTCAGGAATTCCGGCCGCCCGGTAAGCCGGCATGCCTGCGCCAGGAGAACCCAGTGCTGATGCCGGTTGAATTCCCAAATGATCTTGTGGTCGCCCACGGCGCCCGGTTCGAGATAAGGAATACGGCGAAAATATGCAGGCGCGCTCTCGATGTGGTGCACTGGATCGCGTCGCCACTGGCCATCGAAATCGATGGTGAATCCAAGAATCGGCAACTGCCCCGCCGCGATCTGCCCGGCTAGAATTTCAAGCTGCCGCGCATAGGGCGACCCGCGCAGGCACTCGGCTACAACATCCGCGTCGGGCAGCGAACGAGAAGAGTGCGCCGTCGAGGCCACACCCGGCGGAGCCAGGTAGAGACGGAGATTGGCGCTCTCCTGCCTCAGACGAAAATACAATTCGCCGGCACTTCGCATCCGCATTGGAATAAATTAAATCAGCCCGCGCGCGACATCGAGAACCGGCTTGCCGGAGGCGCGAATCTGCGCCGCCAGTTCCGTCGACGGCTTCTGCGTGATCACCAGATGATCCGCCCAGGCGGCGAGTTCGTCAAAGCCCCCCGTCAGCAGTTTGCCGATGTGCGGAATCGCATTCAGGATGTACTCGCGATTCGAGCCGTAGATTTTGTCCATCTGAATATGCGGATCGTAAATCCGGATGTCCCTCCCTTTGCCGATCAGATGCTCGAGCATCGTCACCACCGGGCTTTCCCGCAAATCGTCGGTGTTCTCCTTGAACGCGAGGCCGACCACTCCAAGCCGCACCGGCCCCAGATCGAGCGCCGCCTGAGTCGCGCGGCGCAGATGCTCCTCATTTGCTGGCAGAACCGCCTCCAGCATCGGCAGTTTCAGGTCCAGTCGTGCGGCGCGATAACGCAAGGCGCGCAGATCCTTCGGCAGGCACGATCCTCCAAACGCGAATCCCGGTTTCAAATACGCGGCCGAAGTGTTGAGCTTGCTATCCTTGCACAGCGTCCCCAGCACTTCCTCCGGATTCACGCCCAGCAACTCGGCGAGCGCGCCGATTTCGTTGGCGAACCCGATCTTCACCGCGTGGAACGCGTTGCAGGAGTACTTGATCATTTCCGCGGTACGCAGAGCCACCAGGCACGGCTTCACCGGCACGCTCCGGTATAACGACGCTACCAGGCGAACAGCCGCGGCATCGTGTCCGCCCACCACCACCAGCGCCGCCTCCATGAAATCCTTCACCGCGACGCCTTCCCGCAGGAATTCCGGATTCGCGACCACGCTGATCTGGTCGAGCCCGGCAAACGCCGGCATCACCACCTCTTCGCAGGTGCCCGGAAAAACCGTGCTCCGGATCGCCACCACCAGGGAACGCTTCCGCCCCCGCACCGCCGCCGCGATGTCTTCGGTCGCCCTGCGCAGTTGATCCAGGCCGAGGTTGCCGTTCCGTTCCGAAGGCGTCCCCACGCATACCAGCGCGACATCGGCGTTCTCGATCGCTTCGGCTGTGGAAGTCGAGGCGGTCAGACGCCCCGTGGCGGCGTGTTCCTTGACCAGCTTTTCCAGGCCCGGCTCGTAAAAGGGAGCTTCTCCGCGCCGCACGCTGGAAACTTTGTGTTCATCGCGATCCGCGCCGCAAACGGTATGCCCTATGGACGCCAGACACGCCGCGGTGACGCAGCCGACATAACCCAATCCAAGCACTGCAACATGAGACGACTCAGTAGTTTTATCCATCCGGAACTGCACTGATCGTACCTCGCATCCGGACGCCGAGGCAAGCCGGATCAGGCCCGTTGATTTTCTGGCTTTCCACGCGAAGAGCGTCGTTCAGGCGATGGAGGTCCCCGCACATTTCGAGCGAGTGCTGAAGCTTCAAAGCCACCATGTGGCCCCTCTCGCAATCCTGGACGCGGACCACCTCGCCCAGCAGCAATAGATCTCCCACCTGCACCTTTAGCGCCGCCTGATAAGGCACGGGAACCGGCGATAGGATTCGCATTCCACTGCCGGAGATATCCACCGTCGCCGCCTGAAATGGGGCTGAATCCGGCGTGCCCAGCACGGTGACCGTCACCTCCCGATCGATCTCGACCCGAGGCTGCTTCCGTCGTTCCATGCCAGCCTTATCGGCAAGCTCACCGCCGCCTTGAGCGCCTTTTACGTTTACCCGCCGACCACGAGCCGTGCCTGCGGCCCATCCAAGTTGATAAAGACCGGCGAGACAGCCCCTCCTTTACAGTCGGGCTCGTGTCCGTCATAGCCCCGTCCCGTAAGGGCGGGGCTCCTGTGAGGGCCAATAGTTCGTTCTTCAACGGAGCGGTTTAGAACGTCCGGCTTCATTGGCAAAGCGACACCCCAGCCGATTCATGTTATTCTCGAACTCGTACACTCTGGCACGGTTGTAATGGTGGTGTGGCTGCCTCCATCGGCCGCGTTCTTCCCTTTGGCCCCGGACGTACCGCGCCGGATCGTGGGATCTTTACTTTAGCGAGTTGCGTGAGGAGAACAGAGACCGGTTTCGGACATGCGGCTTTTTAAGGTATTTTTCCCTACTCGCGTTGTCGGCCTGCTCCTCTCCGAGATTGCAATCATCTTCGCATGCTACTTCGTGGCGGCGCTGTATGCCACGGAAACGCCCGCTCTGTTTTTAACGGAGGATAGGGGCCTCTACCGCATCGGACTGGTCACCCTATGCGTCATCATCGGTTTCTATCTTACCGATCTCTACTCCAAGCTTCGCGTCCGCTCCAAATCGCACCTGCTCCAACAGGTGTGTTTTGTTCTGGGCGTCTCATTTTTAATTCAATCGCTGCTCGACTACCTGAAATTGCCGGATTGGGCCCTCCCCAAATGGACGATGATCTACGGCAGCTTCCTCGTTCTGCTGATTCAGCCCGCCTGGCGCGTTCTCTACGACCGTATTGTGATGCGCCAACTGGCGCGCGAGACCGTCTTGTTTCTCGGCGCTTCTCCCGTGGCGCGGATGGTAGCCGAGAGGCTCGCTGAAGACCCTCATTTCGGCCTCAGCGTCGCCGGATATCTTGAGGATCCGCCCGCCTCCGAACAATTGCCCCCGAACCTTCTGCTCGGCCGGATCGGCGATCTGCGCACCGTCGTAGAAACGTTGAAGCCGCAGCGTATCATCGTCGGTATGACCGAGCGGCGCGGATGCCTTCCGGTCCACGATCTGCTCGAGATCCGCTTTTCCGGCATTCACATTGAAGAGGCGGAAACCGCGTATGAGACCCTCTTCAGCCGCGTCAGCGTCAAGGATCTCCGCCCTTCGCAGCTCATTTTCATGACCGATCTGGGACCGCGTCCGCGCAGCGAATTCCTGCAAATTATCTATTCCTTCACGCTGGCGTTGATCGGATTCCTCATCGCCAGCCCAATCATGCTGCTCGTAGCATTGCTGGTCAGGATCACATCGCCGGGTCCCGTGCTCTACCGCCAGACCAGAGCGGGTAAGGACGGAACCAACTTCGTGCTGTTCAAGTTCCGCTCCATGCATCGGGACGCCGAAGCGACCAGCGGAGCCGTATGGGCGATTAAGGACGATCCGCGCGTCACCCCTCTTGGCCGCTGGCTGCGCCGGCTGCGGCTGGACGAGCTGCCCCAGTTGATCAACGTGCTGCGCGGGGAAATGGTGATCGTCGGTCCCCGCCCGGAGCGGCCCGAGTTCGTCAAAGTGCTGGTCGAGCAGATCCCCTATTATCACCAGCGCCTGGCAGTGAAACCAGGCATCACCGGATGGGCGCAGGTCAATCACAAGTACGGCGATACGCTCGAAGACACGCTGGTGAAGCTCGAGTACGATCTCTACTACATCAAGAATCTGAACATGACCCTCGACGTCTACATCATGTTCCAGACCGCGAAAGTGATGCTGCTCTCCCGCGGTTCGCAGTAGGTGAATTATGGTCGTTTAAGGCCTGCGCGCGATGCACTTTCGTTCATTTAAGACGTTTTAAGGACGCTTAGAATCGATAGCCGATGCCCACGGACGGCTCTGCGCGATGCGTAACCCGGTCCGCGCCGTTCAAGCCGGGCAGGTCGTAGGTCGGCGAGTTGTAAACTAACCCTCGATACTCGGCTCGCACAAACACGTGCGAACTAACATTGAAGTCCGCGCCACCGCCATAAACGAACGCGGCCTTAGCCTGGGTGCTCGCACCCACGAAGTCTTTCGGATCGAACACGATACCGCCCGCACCCGCCAGCAGAAACGGCGTGAAATGTTTCAGAGGCATACGGAACACATAGGCGGCCGACGTTTCGCTCGAATGAGTGTCAACTCCCAGTGAGCCATAGCTTTGGGTGTTTGTTGTAAAGGCGTAGTTGATCTCGACGCCGCTGTTCTTGTTGAAGAAATAACGGTAGCTGGCAAGCACGCCCCCGCTGTTGGTAGCGCTTTGTTCCACCCCTTTATCCCAGGTACTTTTCACGAAACTGCCAAGTGCCTGAACGGAAACATCCTGCTTCGAATATTCCTGCGCGAACGTCATTAACGCGCTACCGCAGAGAATCGTAATCAGTTTTGCTGAACGCATAGTTTCAAACTCCTCGGCCCTTTAGAAAGCATTTTGGTTGCCTCACCCATATATTTGAAAAATAAGCAACTGAAAGTGCCAAATGACCGAATTCCTGGCGACTGGCCGACATTTGGGCAGACCATTAATTTCATCGCATCTAAAGACGTGCAACGCGCATCCAATGCTCATGGCTCCGGTCGCTGACGAACTTGATGTCTCGACTTCGATTAGCGCCCGCTATCGCGCGTTGATCCGGATCGCCCAGGGGATTCGAGGGCATCGGAATCCAAAAGAATTATTTCAACTGCTGGCGCGGGAACTACGCGAAGTGCTGCCTTTCGACGCAATCGTGCAGTTCGACGAAGCGGCGAATAAGGTTCACTTTAATCATTGCAGGGATCACGATCATCCGCATCCGAACTCGGTGACGATTGCGCCCGAGGATACAATGGCGTGGTGGGTTTATCACAATCAGCAGCCGGTGATGGTGCGCAACGCGGAATTGGAGACGCGGTTTCCGGCGAACATGGCGATGTTCAAACGCTTTGGGATTCTTTCGGCGTGCGCGGTTCCTCTGACGACGGCGCACAGGCGACTGGGGAGCCTGGCGATTGCGAGCGAATCCCTGAATACTTATTCGGACGAAGACGTTTTGTTCTTTTCGCTGGTGGCGGATCAGATTGCGCTCGCCACCGATGACGCGCTCAATTTCGAGGCGTCGCAAAGGACCGGCGAGCGGCTGCAATTGCTGCTCAATTTGTC
>Ga0182024_10011098_pt1 | contig 18177 bp, 18 predicted proteins | sample P32metaG_FD_120480 | JGI IMG/M metagenome (GOLD analysis project Ga0182024, IMG submission 120480) | Permafrost microbial communities from Stordalen Mire, Sweden - P3-2 metaG (Illumina Assembly) | ecosystem: Environmental > Terrestrial > Soil > Wetlands > Permafrost | place: Sweden: Stordalen... | reverse complement strand
TCCTGCATGGCTGTCTTGCTCACAATGCCACCTACAGCGAGACGATGGCTTGGGGCCACCGGGCCGAGAAAAATCTCGTCGAAGCCGCTTGACATTTGAAACCGTGGGATGTCTAGGCGGGCGAATCCGCCGACGATCGCATCCATGCCGGCCCGCAAGGCTCTGCTCATCTCGGCGGCTGGTGCATCGGGCGTCCAGGCCAGGGCCTCGGCCTCGCCGACGAGGTTCTGCACGGCGTTCACGATTCGGTCGCAACGCTCGGAGAGCACGTAGAGATCCTCTTGGTCGACCGGAGTGGCCAGCGCCGTTCGCAGCGCACCGAGGAGAACCCGGCGGGCATCGTCGGCCTCGCCCTCGAGGGCCCGCACCCGCTCCCCTTTGGTTGCATCTCCGGTGGAGGACCAGGCTTCAAAGGCCACCAGGGCTTCAAGGCTGATCCGACCCTGGGCAACCAGCATCCCGACTACGTCAGGTGCGGCCGACAAGACGAACCGGTGCCAACCCCTGCGAGCTCGCCGCCACGGTGTCTTCACCCGGCCGTCGCTCTCCACAGCCCGAGCAGCCCGGCGCCGATGAGCGCGCAGGCCGGCACGGTGAGCGCCCACGCTCCGAGGACGACGAGCACACCGCCCCAGCGCACGTGGCGGCGACGCCTCCCAGCGCCCGCGCCGACGACACCCGAGGTCACCACGCTCGAGGTCGACAGTGGCAGGCCGACCGCGCCGGCAGCGAGGATCACCGCCGCCGAAGCGCCCTGGCCAGCTAGTGCATCCATAGGACCACTGTGCACCAGTCCACGGGCGACGGTGACGACCACGCGCCGTCCCCCAAGTACCGTGGCCGTCGCCAAGACAGAAGCACACGCCACCTTGTCCCACCACGGGATCAAAACTCCATGGGCGGTGACGACGGCCGAGCCGGACACGGCGACGGCCAGGATGCCCATCGCCTTCTGGCCGTCGTTCGACCCGTCAGCGAATGCCACCGCCCCCGAGGCGATCCAGACCCCGATCCGAAGGGGTCGAACGCTCGAACGGGGCAACCGCAACGCCGCTCGGTGTCCGGGCCAGTTGACCAGCGCCGCGACGAAGCCCCCGAGCAGCGGGGCGAGAACAATGCCCGCCAGGACGCCAATCACCCCGACCAGGTGAAGGCCACGAAGACCGCCCCAGTTGACCGCACCGAGGCCGCCGGCTGCCGTCGCGGCACCGGCCAGACCGGCGACGAGGCCTACGCTGGCGCTGGCGGGGATCCCGCGCCGGGCACAGAACCCGGTGAAGGCCACCGAGGCAAAACAGCCGGCAGCGAGGCTGGGGGTAAGGAGGGCCGGGGTGACCCGGACGAGATCGATGACGGTACGGGCGACGGCTGACCCGGCGAGCAAGCCGCCGGCGAGGTGCCAGATCATCGACCACGCCGCGACTCGCGAGTAACGGCCTGCCCGAGCTGCGATCAGCGACGCGCTGGCGTTGGGCGCATCGCTTACCCCCAACAGGGCGAGCAGGCAAGCGGCCGCCACCCCGGCGAGGACCCGTCCCGTCAGCACCACATGGCCTCGGTCCGAACGATGCCGATCTCTTCCCCCGGAGCGGTCCTATCGGGCATCGCGACGGTGGTCATGACGGGGGTGCGACGCGTGCTGGCATGCGAGCCGACGATCGAGCTGTCGATCCTGCGATAGAACTGTCGAGGAAGCTTTCGTAACTCATTTCGTGAATCGTCGGCGACAACGCAGCCGAGACGGCTGTCGGCGTGGAGCGCGTGGCAGATGCGCACACTGCTCGAGGGGCGCTCCTCGGTCGACGCCGTGCCAGCGAAAGTCCTGGCGGCGTCGGCCGCTGCACGGAGCAGAGCCACGGCGAGCCACAGCGAGCCACAGCTCGGCAGCGACGACCCTCACGATTATGTCAGGCCCTCCTTCAGCGAGGTGGTGGTCGCTGTCATGCTCAGCCACGGTTACTTCGAGGGCGCGGGTGAGGTCAACATCGTCCTCCCCGAGGCGACGTCGTCTGCGACGGCCACCACCAGGGCGCAGTGGTGTGGCTCGGCGAGAACCGTTGACACCACGACAGGTCGCTCTTCTGCATTGGAAAAGGGAAACGAGCGGGGTATCGGCCACAGTGCAGACCGCTACTCCTGGTCGCGGAGAACCAGCACCGGGCAATAGGCATGGGTAACGCAATGCTCGCTGACCGACCCAAGGAGCATCCCGACAAACTCACCGTGCCCGCGGCTGCCAAGCACGAGCAGGTCCGCCCCCCGAGACGCCTCGATCAACGCTGGTGCCGGATGACCTTCGAGGACGGTGGATCGCACGTCTACTCCTGGGTGTGTGCTTCGCACCTTCTCCACGGCTTCGTCGAGTACCCGTCGGGCGTCGGTCTCTGGGGTGAAATCTGCGGGGAGGGGGGCCGTCCATCCGAAGTTGGTCGGCCACTCCCACGTCATGATTACTTCAAGCAGGGATCCGGTCGACTCTGCCTGATGTGCAGCCCAATCGAGGGCGCCGATCGACGAATCGGACCCGTCGATACCTACGACGATCCTGCGCGTAGATTCTTCTCCGTTACTCGTCATGATGCGCCTCCTCTGTTCCAGTCTATTGACACCGTTGGGTGCCGCACTGCCCTTCGCATACCGCGTCGAGGCGGTACCGAGATTTCGGGGATTGGCTGTGGCAATGCTCAGCGGCGAGGTAAGTGTTCACCTACCCGGTGACGGCGGCATCCACGGGTCACCCTCGTAGAGGCGGGTGAGAGCGTCGATAGCGGAGATGCCGTTCTTGCGGGTGGTCGACAGGTGGCTGCGGAGGTCGGCGAAGCGCTCGGCACCGGCCTGGCTGCGGAAGCAACCCGAGATTTTGCGGTGGAGTTTGGAGGGCCTCAAGTCTCGCTCCGCCTGGTTGTTCGTAAGCGGGACCTGTATGTCGTTCATGAACCTGAGGATCGACCGCTTGTGGGTGGCAAGAGCCGTTACGAGGTTGAACGAGCGTCTTTCGACCGGGTTGCGCTTGCGGCGGGCGGGTTCCTCGTTGGAGGCAAGTCCCATGGTGACCAGCTCGCTGTAGCGTTTCGTGAAGGCCCGCGTCTCTGACAGCCCGAGCTGTTTCCAACCGCGCCGGGGGGCTTGGTCGCAGGCGCAGTTGATCTCGACCAAGAGCACGGCGAGTTCCACCGCCCAGGCCGCCTGGGTGGCGACGACGGCGACGTCGGCCAAGTCACGAATTAGATGGGCTCCGCACAGCCCGTGCTTGGCACGTTTGAGCTTGAAATACATGGCCAAACGGTCGTGCACGAGCACGCCGGTGCAGCCCTTCAGCACGCCGGCCTCGTCGATCGCCGCCTCGCCTCTCGTCGCCGAAGCGTGGATCAAGGTGTAGAGCGACGTGGACACGACGTGCATCCAGCAGTTAGAAGTCCCGATCCTGTCGCTCGTCTCGTCCACGTGCAGCACAGGAAGGCTCTTGAGAAGGGCGACGAGGGCGACGATGAAGCCTTTGAGGCGCCGGCCGGCCTCGGCGTAGATCGAGTCGACCGCCCCGGTCGAGATCTCCAGGCCGAAGAGGTCGGCCATCGCCTCGGCCGTGCGCCGGTTGGGGATGTGCTGGCGGCCGAGGAAGTACGCCACGACTGCTCTTGCCCTCGGGCCGTAGCTGACAGGGGCGCGTACGTGGTCGGGGAACGAGGCGGTCGTCTCGCACCCGCACGCACAGCCATAGGTGTGGGCACGGTGCGCGGTCACCTTTGGCTTCACCTCCGGCAGGTCGACGACCTGGCGGCGCTCATACCGGTCGTCGTTGGGCTCGGCGAATACCGAGCCGCAGTCGCGGCAGGCCTCGGGGCGATGGTCGACGATCTCGTCCGGCGCCTCAGACACCTGAAGCGTCGTCCCCTTCGTTCCTCGCTGCTTGCCCTGGCGCCGCTTGGGCGATCCGGCAGCCTCCGCCCGGCGCTTGTTCTCCTCGGCCTGGCGCTTGCGTTCGGCAGCGGGGTCGCGTGACGGCGGCAGGCCCGAGTTGCCAGAGTTCTGCCCGAGGCGCCGCTCGAGCTCGGCGACGCGGGACTCCAACTGCTCTATCTTCTCTGACTGCGCCTTGATCGTCGCGGCCTGGGCGGCGACGAGCTCGGCCAGCTCCTCGTACGAAGGTGCTCCCGTTCGCTCATCGTCCACATACAAAGTCCAGCATTTTTAAGGACAAAACGCGAGCACCCGCGACCTGCAAACGCGCTGGTCACGCGCGTGTTTCAAAACTTCTTTCAGCCGAAGGCCACAACGGTGCTGAACACTTACGCGGCGGGCGAGGTGGCGTGTAGTTCAGCTCGAATTGGTGATAGAGGGTCGACCCGTCGGCGTGAGACAGCTCCTCGCCGTGCATCTCGATGTCGGGGGCCGAGCGGACCTGCTCCTTCGTCACTGCGACCTGCAGGTCATCGGGACCGACCTGGATTCCGCCCAGTGGTACGAAGGTCGAGTGACGGCCGATAAAGCCTTCCTTAACGGTGGCGAACTGCGGCTCGTCGGTCTCGACATCAACGTAGACGTCTTGCAGCTTGCCGATCTTCTCACCATCGGGGTCCACGAGCATCTTGCCGTGCCATTCGGCGGCACTCCACCTGGCCTCGTCCTGGTGCTCGGTCATGTCGATCTCCTCGTCTCCAGCCTGAGACTGCTGCTGGGCTCCGTTGATCTTGTGGACAGTGCGATGTCTCTATCCCGCCATTGTGCCGCAGACCCAGTTCGAAGGACGTGCTCGGCCAGATCGAGGGTGTCAGCCTCTGCTGCTTGATGGTCCTGCTGCTTGGTGTGCCGTGATGATGGTGCGGTGGCCCTCTGGCCTCATCTCAGCTCACGATCTCCACCTTGAGGCCCTCTCCGCCGGCGAGCACGTCGACGTCGTGACCCCCGTCAGGCCGACGGGCGACCCGAACGTCGACCGAGGCACCACCCACCCGGCGCTGGCGAGGGGTCACCTCCGCCATCCACTCGGGAAGCGCCGGGCGGACGCGCAGCACGCCTTCCCGGGCATCGGCTTCGAGGCCGAGGAGGGTGCCGACGAGGTGGACGATCGCCCCGGACGACCACGCCTGGGGGACATTGGCCCCCAGGTACTGGACGGGGAAGGCGCCGGCATCGCGGGTGAGCCCGGCGAAGAGCTCGGGCAGGCGCACCGACGCGAACCTCGAAGCGGCGTCGAAGATGCCAGCGGCCACTGTGGCCGCTTCTTTGTCGAAACCGTAGGCCCGAAAGCCGGCGACGGCGATGGCGTTGTCGTGGGGCCACACCGAGCCGCGTTGGTAAGAGAGCGGGTCATAGGCGACGTGATCGGCCGACAGGGTGCGAATGCCCCAGCCGCTCCACATGTCTTTGGCCATCAGGCGCTCCACAACCCGTGCTGCCCTCTCGGGATCGACGGCCCGTTGCCATAAGAGGTGGCCCGGGTTGGAGGACACCGAGTCGATCGGGTGCTTGTCGCCGTCGAGGCCGAGGTAATACGTGCCTTCGTCGTCCCACCAGAATCGTTCTTCGATCGCCCCGGCCAGTCGGTCGGCCGCCGAGCGCAGGCTGGTTGCCAGGTGGCGATCGCCGAAGGCAGTTTCGGCGACGTCGGCCCAGGCGCGCTTGGCCGCCACGACGAGGCCCTGTTGCTCACAGAGGGCGATCGGAAGCTTGGCCAACGACCCTTCGCTCGTGACGATGGCGTCGCCGGCATCCTTCCAGCCTTGGTTGTAGTAGCCGTCGGGCGAGCGCGTCTGGTACTCCTGGAGCCCGTCACCGTCGGGGTCGCCGTCGCGACCGATCCAGGCGAGGGCCCGCTCGACGTGGGGCCGGACGACCTCGAGCGCTTGGCGGTCTCCGTGCCAGCGCCAGGCCCAGGCGGCCACGAGCACGTAGAGGGTGGTCGCCTCGTGGGTGCCGTAATAGGGGGTGTGGGGGATGAGGTGGAGCGCGGCGAGCTCCCCGTGGCGCACCTCGTGCTCGATCTTGCCCGGCTGCATGTCCCGACGGTCGTCGTAGGAGTCGGCCTGCAGCGCCGCCAGTGCTCGCAGGCTCCCGAGGGCGAAGCGAGGCGACACGGCGAGCGTCTGGAACGAGACGGTGAGTGCGTCACGGCCGAAGAGGCTGACGAACCAGGGGATGCCGGCGGCAGGAACCCAGGCGTCGGGATCATCTTGGCTTGGATCGCCCCCGGCAAGCTCGTCATGGTGGTGCAGGCGCAGGCCGGCGAGGTCGTCGATGGCCTGGCGCAGCGCCACGGTCACTCCCGGGTTCGAGGTCTCAAAGATCGTCGCCTGCTCGACCCAGCGCCGCCTTGCGACCTCATGATCCGAGTCGGTGTCGAGGAGCTGGTGGCAGGGTCGGGTCACCCGACGCTCCTCGCTGTCGATCACCGGCATCCACCACACACAGCAGTGCCACGAGCTGGCCGGGGCGAGCTCGACTCGAAACAGGATGCCGCCGTTGGCGAACTCGGGGGGAGAGTCGTTGTTCGTCACTTCGAGGACAAGCGAGCGGCTGAACTTGCCATTGACGTAGCGGGTGCTGAGCCGTCCCTTTCCCTCGTCCCAGAAGCTACGGATGGACCCACGCCTGACGCGCCGGTGCGCCTTGACGTCGAAGAGGTCGGCGAAGTCGGACTCGATGCTCACTTCGAGGTCGAGCACGACATCGTCTCGGCCCTGATTGGTGAGGTCGTAGTCCTCGTGGACCCCGGGACCGATCGTTCGATCGAGGCGCAGGTGGAGCGAGTGTTCGGGAATCTGGTCGCCGTCGCTGCTGACGACGGCGGGATTGGTGAACTCAAAGCGCGCCGAGTGGTGCCAGGGCGCCGCGCCGTTGAGCAAGATCGGGCGCTTACCGCCGAGCTTCAACCGATAGCCCGAGACGAGGCGGGTGTCGGCGGCAAAGTAGCCCTGTTCCTTCGTACTCGACATCTCGCCCGACTTCTCACAAACCACGACCTCGTCACCGAAGTGAGTGGACACCACCGGCGGCCCGACCGATACCTCCATATCGCCTCCCTTCTCGTTCGCGTCTCGCTGTCATAGTGCCTAAAAAGGCTTGCAATGCGCTCTGTGTAGTCATGGATGGATTGAGGGCACTCTCGAGGGCGACGTCAGCAGCGCGGCCTCTCTTACCCGTTGGTCGACGAGGCCCCGCACCCAGCCGGCCGGCTCTCTTTGTCGTCACGCGACGGGGCCGCCGTGTCGCCTTCGGTGTCCGGTCCCGGCACGGCAGGCACCGTCGGTCTGGGGAGGGCTAGCCGGGGAACACGTCACGCTCCGAGCGGTGCCAGACGGGACGGTCCCTGAGGTCTCGACGTTAAAGCCGTAGCCGAACACGAGGGTCGCTCCGTAGGCGGCGCCGGTCGTCCCGATCAGAGCGGCGGCAAGGCTGGGCCCGAGCAAGGTCGAGGTCGGCCCAGCCAACCCGTGGTAGCGGAACCAGCGCAGGTCCAGGTCGACCAAGACGAGCACGGTCGTCACCACCATCAACATCAACGGGGCGTGGGCCTTGATCGTGCATCGCGCATAGGTCCCGCCTCTCTCGAGCGCCAGCGGCCCCACAGGTCGGTCACGACCGGCACCGAGGGAGACTCACTCGGTGTCGTTCTCCGCCTCGTCGGTCAGGGCGTGCAGGGCAATGGTGGAGTGGGCGTAGGCGCCACCAGCACGCATCTCGGCGGCCACCCAGATCGCCTCCATGATCTCCTCGTCGCTCGCCCCCTTTCGCCGGGCCAATTTGGTGTGCCCGGCGATGCAGTAGGGGCACTGCGTGATGTGCGCCGCCGCCACCGCGATCAGCTGCTTCGTCTTCTCCGGCAGCGCTCCGGGAGCGAACACTGCCCGACTAAACGTCTGGAACGCGCCGTGGATCTCCGGCGCCAGCTGGTTGCGCCGCCGCCCAATCTCAGCGGTGGCTGTCGGATACATCGATTCAGTCATCGGGCTTCCTCCTCAGTTCGGCCCCGTTCTCGTATTCACGCGCGGGCCTACCACGTCGTTAGATAACCGGCTCGCTCGTTCCTTACCGATTCCACATCGACCCCTCGCGATTGTCACCGTGTCGCTTCCTTGGTGCCGAATCCCGCCCGATGCCAGCACAGCCCGCCGGGGAGTCCAAGCCCACCTGCTTCGAGCGATCGGCCGTCGTCCGCAGCTGCCGGCGATAGTGAACCGCGACCGCAGGAGTGAACCCGGCCCCTTGTGCCATGCCAGCTCGAACGGATCGAAGGGCAACCCCTTCCATCCCGCCACCCGCGCCCGAATGTCCCCCAGTTCTGAGGCTCCGGTCACTTTTCTCCCGGACAGACGGTCCGCCTCGTCGCACGCCTGCCCGTCCAGCGCCGCTTCGCCGTGGCGAGCGCCACTGCGGCGATGCGGCGGTCCGTGAGATCGCCAGGTCAAGCAGTTCGCCGCCACTCGGAGATAGTGGCACGCCGCATACCGCCAAGGGGGCGGTTCTCAGGTTGCATCGCCCAGCGTCGCTCAGGGCGGCGATCAGCCCCCTTCGGCCTTGCGAGGCGACGAAGCAGGGCGCTCTCACGGAGTTAGTGGACGAGCTCATGGCCGTCAGCAGGGCGTGAATCGACGCGGTGGCCCAAGGCCGCGTCTCGGTCGTGGTGAAAGCTGGATCACCGCCCGGGCGAGCCGAGTGGCCGCTTCAGCTGGAAGGTGGTCTCGGTCGAGCAGACGCTCAGTGCGGAGAGTGCCGCTCGTTCCCGATGACCGGCCGCGCCTGAGAGGGCCTGCGCGCCGCCCGGCACCAAGGTTGTACCTCCGAACCCCGCGCCTCGCCGAGCTGCTAGCTGAGGAGCGTTGCCTCGAGCTCGATCTCGGTCCCCGCGAGTGCCCGTGACACCGGACAGTTGGCCTTTGCCATCTCGGCCTGGCGCTCGAACTCCGAGGCATCGATGCCCGGTACGTCTGCCTCGGTGCGGAGAACGATGTGGGTGATGCGAAACCCGTCCGGCTCTTTCTCGATCGAGACGCGCGCCGTCGTGTCGAGGCGTGTTGGGGGATGATCGGTCTCGGTGAGGCCGAGGGCCAGTGCCATGGTGAAGCACCCGGCGTGCGCCGCCCCGAGCAGCTCCTCGGGATTGGTTCCCCCTCGATCCTCGAACCGGGACCCAAACGAGTACTCCGACTCGAAAGCTCCGCTCCCGACGCCGATGGATCCGTGTCCGGCCTTGGTGGCCCCTTCCCAGTGGGCGTGCGCTGTTCGCTCTGGCATCGTTGCCTTCCTTTCCTCGGTCACTGCTGATGGCACGATCTGGTCGTCTCGCCGCCATACCGCACCGGTCCAGGAGGCTCGCCGGCGGCGGCGTCGGTCCTTCCATGCTGACCCCGGCTCGCAGAGCACGGTTGCGGCGAAGCGCTCATCGGGGAGCCAGGTCGCGCAGCACGAAGGGGAGGATCCCGCCGTGGCGGTAGTGGGCTCGTTCGCTCGGCGTGTCGAGCCGGGCGATGACCGGCAGCTCCCGGCCGTCGGCGAGCACACGGAGGGCGGCGCCCGCACCCGAGACCACCGCATCGAGCCCGAAGACGTCGAAGCACTCCTCGCCGGTGAGCGCCAGGCTCTCGATCGAAGCGCCGGGTGCGAACTGCAGGGGGAGGACCCCCATGCCGACCAGGTTGGAGCGGTGGATCCGCTCGAAGCTCTCGGCCAGCACGGCACGCACCCCGAGCAGCATTGTCCCCTTGGCCGCCCAGTCCCGCGACGACCCCGAGCCGTAGTCCTTGCCTGCGAGCACTACGAGCGCGACGCCCTCGTCGCGGTAGCGCTGGGCGGCCTCGAAGATACTGAGTTGCTCGCCGTTCGGCAGGTGCCGGGTGATGCCCCCCTCGACGCCGGGAACCAAGGCGTTGCGTAACCGAAGGTTTGCGAAGGTGCCGCGCACCATCACCTCGTGGTTGCCTCGCCGGGCGCCGAAGGAGTTGAAGTCGCGCCGCGCCACCCCGTGGTCGAGGAGCCAGCGCCCGGCCGGCCCGGTGGCCGGGATCGAGCCGGCCGGTGAGATGTGGTCGGTGGTGACGCTGTCACCGAGCACGGCCAGGGCTCGGGCGCCGAAGATGTCGACCACCTCGGGGACGCCTCGTGCGATCGCCTCCAGGAACGGCGGGCGCTTCACGTAGGTGGAGCCCTCCCGCCACGAGAAGCGGGTGCCGCCGCCGACGTCGAGCGCCGCCCACGCCTCGCCGCCGTCGTAGAGCGAGGCGTAAGAGGCGCCGAACTGGTCGTGCCCGAGCACGCTCGTCACCACCTCGTCGATCTCGGCCGGGCTGGGCCACAGGTCGGCGAGCAGCACCGACTCACCGGCGTCGGTGGTGCCGAGGGGCTCGGTGGTGAGGTCGATGTCCATGGTGCCGGCCAGGGCATAGGCGACGACGAGGGGCGGCGAGGCGAGGTAGTTCATGCGCACCTCGGGATGGATCCGGCCCTCGAAGTTGCGGTTACCCGACAGCACGGCGCACACCGCCAGGTGGCCTTCTCCAACAGCCTCGGGGACACCGGGGAGCAGCGGTCCGGAGTTGCCGATACAGGTGGTGCAGCCATAGCCGACCAGATCGAAGCCGAGCGCGGAGAGCGGCTCGGTGAGCCCGGCGCGCTCGAGGTAGTCGGTCACGACCCGCGACCCGGGCGCGAGGGAGGACTTCACCCAGGGCTTCGGTCGGAGTCCTTTCTCGACGGCGCGCCTGGCGAGCAGGCCGGCCGCCACCATCACTTGGGGGTTCGAGGTGTTCGTGCAGCTCGTGATGGCCGCGATCACGACATGGCCGTCGTCGATGACCGTCTCGCGCCCCGCCACCACGCTTCGCACCTGGCGCCCGACCCGCGCCAGCTCGCCCGGACTAGCCACACCATCTGCGGCTGGCATCCTCTGCAGCAGAGGGTCGGGGGCGCCATCACCGTTCATGCCGCCCATGGCCGAGGGGGGATCGCTGGCCGGGAAGGACTCGGCCGAGGCCTCATCGACGCTGGTGCCGGCCATCTCGGGCGGTGCTGCGCCACCGGCCCCTGGGCTCCCGGGAACCGCCTCCGTCTCGAGCTGCGCCAAGGCCGCGCGAAAGGCCCGCCGCCCCCGGGACAGCGTCACCCGGTCCTGGGGGCGCGACGGCCCGGCGATGCTCGGCTCCACGCTCGACAGGTCGAGGACGAGGGTCTCGGAGTACACGGGCCGGTCCCCGCCGGGCTCGTGGAACAGCCCTTGCTCCTTGGCGTAGGCCTCGACCAGCGCCACCTGCGCCGGTGAGCGTCCGGTCAGGCGCAGGTAGTCGAGGGTGCGGACGTCGATGGGGCTGATGGCGCACGTCGCCCCGTACTCGGGCGCCATGTTGCCGAGCGTGGCGCGGTGCTCGGCCCGAAGCCCGACCAGGCCGGGGCCGGTGAATTCCACGAACTTGCCGACCACTCCGTGGCGCCGCAGGAGCTCGGCCATCCTGAGCACGAGGTCGGTGGCCGTGGCCGTCGGGGGAAGCTCGCCGGTGAGCTCCACGCCGACCACGGCGGGCATCGGCATGGGGAGGGGCTGGCCGAGCATGGCCGCTTCGGCCTCGATGCCCCCGACGCCCCACCCGAGCACGCCGAGGCCACCCACCATCGGGGTGTGGCTATCGGTGCCGACCAGAGTGTCACAGAAGGCCTCGCCATCTTCGGTGGCGAAGACGACCCGGGCCAGGTACTCGAGGTTCACCTGGTGGCAGATCCCCGTGTCAGGGGGGACGACGGCGAAGCGCTCGAAGGCGTGGGCGGCCCAGCGCAAGAGCTGGTAGCGCTCGACGTTGCGCTCGAGCTCGAGCGCCGCGTTGGCGGCAAAAGCGTCGGGGGTGCCGGAGATCTCGGCGATCACCGAGTGGTCGATCACGAGCTCGACGGGCACCTTCGGGTTGACGAGGGTCGGGTCGCCGCCGAGGTCGGCCAGGGCATCGCGCAGGGCGGCGAGGTCGACGACGGCCGGCACCCCGGTGAAGTCCTGCAGCAGCACCCGCTCGGGAGAGAAGGCCAGCTCGGCCGAGTCTGCGTCGGCGGGCCAGCGCGCCAGCGCGGCGATGTGCTGGGCGGTGACGTCTCGGCTGTCCTCGTGCCGCAGCAGGTTCTCCAAGAGGACCTTCATCGAGTACGGCAGCCGGGCGACGTCGCCCACGTTCGCCAGCGCGGAGAGCCGTCGGATCCGGTACTGCTCGTCGCCCACCTGGAGCGTCCCTCGGGCAGAGAAGCTGTCGAGTGTCACCTCTATCTCCCGTGATCGGCTTTCTCGCCCGGTCCTCGCCCCGGGCCGGCCATGCTGCTGTGCCCTCGGTCCTCGCCCTGGGGCGGGATCCCGTCACTCGCCAGCTCTGCGCGCAGCGTGCGGACGGCGGCCAGGAGGTGGGAAAGGGCGGGGACGACCTCGTCGTAGCTGCGGGTCTTGAGCCCGCAGTCCGGGTTCACCCACAGGCGCCACGGTCCGAGGGCCCCGACGGCCCGGCGCAGCCGGGCCTCAAGCTCGGCGCCGCCGGGGACGCTCGGCGCGTGGACGTCGTAGACGCCGCGACCGACCGCGCCGAGATAGCCGATGTCGGCCAGCTCGTCGACGACCGCCATCTTCGAGCGCGCCGCCTCCAGGGACACCACGTCGACGTCGATGTCACCGAGCGCCGCGACGATGTCGCCGAGCCGGGCGCAGCACATGTGGGTATGTATCTGGGTAGCCGGCTCGGCCGCCGAGGTCACGAGGCGAAAGGCCCGGGTCGCCCAGGCCAGGTAGCCGGGATACTCGGCGGCGCGCAGCGGCAGGCCTTCGCGCAGCGCCGGTTCGTCGACCTGGATGACGCCGACGCTGGCCGACTGCAGGTCGACGAGCTCGTCGCGCATAGCCAGGCCGAGCTGGGCAGCCACCTCGGCGTCGGGCAGGTCGTCGCGGACGAAGGACCACCGAAGCATGGTGATCGGCCCGGTGAGCATGCCCTTCACCGGCTTCGCCGTACGAGACCGGGCGTAACGGGCCCACGCGAGGGTCACGGGAGCCGACCGGGCCACGTCGCCGAAGATCACGGGGCCGCCCGCAGCGCGAGCCGTAGGACTGGACCCAACTCTCTGTGGACAGCACGAATCCCGACAGCTGCCCGGCGAAGTAGCGCACCATGTCGTCGCGCTCGGGCTCGCCGGCGATGACCGGGTCGATCTCGGCCCGCAGCACCGCCTCGTAGCCGGCGCGGTCGACCGGCCCGGCCCGCCCGGGGGCCCGGGCGGTGCGCAACGCTGCGGTCTGGTGGAACGACCCGATGGTGGTCGTGGGCAGGGGTGGCAGTCCCAGACGGGCGGGCTGAAAGGTGGCGCGGTCCTCCAGCGCCGCCCGGTTGGCCGCCAGTTCGTCGGCCACCGCCCCGCGCCCCTCGGCCGCCCCCCCGGGGCCAGGGTGGCGAGCTCGTCGAGCTTCTCCTCGGCGAAGGCAAGCCAGGGGCGGACCTCGTCGTCGAGTGCCACCTCGGAGCCGAGACCGAGCGGGACATGCAGCAGCGAGCGCGAGGTGGACACGACCACTTCGCCGGCGAGGTCGCCGAGCTGCTCGACCAATCCGAGGGCGGCCTCGAGGTCGGCCCGCCACACGTTGCGCCCGTCGACCACCGCGGCGAAGAGCACCTTGTCGCCGAGGCCGCCGGCGTCGCCCAGGAGCGCCAGCTTCTCCTCGCCCCGGCACAGGTCGAGGCCCACGCCCTCGACGGGGAGCTCGGCGAGGACCGGCATGGCGGATCGCACGTGACCAAAGTAGGTCGAGACCACGATCGCCGGCCGGTCCCTACTCCCGCCGAGCCGCTCGTAGGCGCGGCGCAACGCCGCCAGGTCATCGTCGCCGCGGTCCTCGACCAGCGCCGGCTCGTCGAGTCGCACCCACGCGGCGCGGGCAGCCGCCAGCGTTTCGAGCACCTCGGCATAGGCCTCGACGAGCGGGCCGAGCAGCCCCAGGAAGCCCGCCTCGGTCGTCACACTGCGCCGCAGCAGGGGAACGGCCCGAGCAGCACCGGGGTGGTCTCGATGCCGAGGCGGGCTGCCTCGACCAGCTCAGCGGCGGCCTTGGTCGGATCGGGCTGAAAGACCGTCTCGGGGCCGAACTCGGGCACGAGGTGGTGGTAGTTGGTGTCGAACCACTTGGTGAGATCCACGGGGCGACCGGTTGCCCGTCGATCTGGCCGCCGCGGGCCATGGCGAAGTACCGGTCGAGATCGAGCGGCCCGGGCTCGGGGCAAAACCGGGGAGGGACCGCCCCCACCAGGACCGCGGCGTCGAGCACGTGGTCGTAGATGGAGAAGTCGTTCGAGGGGATGAAATTCACCGCCGCCTGCGCCATGGCCTGCCAGCTGCCCCGCCGCATCGATGACGCCGCCGCCTCGAGCCCCTCGACGTTCACCCGCCCCGCCCAGAAGTCTTCCAACGCCCACTTGAGCGCCCGAGCGGGCCCGATGCGGGGCATGCCGTGGACGGCGGTTCTCATCGGGCATTCTCCCCGGTCGCCGCGAACGGCACGCCGCGCGACAGGAGTGAGTCGGCCTCGGCGATCACGACACCGCCCCACCGCCGCTGTCTGTGACCGCGGGTGTGACGGCCTCCGAGTCGGCTGCCGAGCCGGGCGTGGGGGTCACGTGGCCGCTGGCGGCCAGGGAGTCGAGCAGGAGGTGGAAGTACACGAGCCCACCGTAGGGCCACCAGGCCTGCGCCAGCTCGGCCACGGCGCCGTAGCCCGCTGAGGGGGCGAGACCGAAGCGACGGCGGAGGTTGTTCTGCGCCCCGACGTCGTCGCCGGGCAGCACGTGGAAGCGGCCGAGGCCCCGCAGCAGCGCGTACTCGGCGCTCCAGCGCCCGATGCCGCCGAGACCCTGCAAGACGGCCAGGGCACGGCCGTCGTCGACCTCTCGCAGCCCTTCGAGGTCCACCTCCCCGCTCGCCACCTGCGCGGCGAGGACGGTCACGGCGCGAGCTTTCGCCCGGCTGAACCCGAGCCCCCGCAGGACCTCGGGGTCGGCTCCGGCCAGTCGTTCGGGGGTGGGGAAGCCCGGCTGCGCTCCTCGGCCGGAGGGGGCCGGGCCGTAGCGCTCGGCCAGCCGGTTGAGGAGATGGATCCCGACCGCGAGCGATAGCTGCTGGCAGGCGATGGCGTTCACCACCGCCTCGAACACGCTCGGGAAGCGCGGCGGCCGCATCCCGACGAAGCGCTCGGCGAGCGCTTCGAGCCGCTCGTCACCCTCGGCCAGCCGGTAGAAGCCGGCCAGGTCGACCCCGACCCCGAGGGTGCGCTCGAGGAGGCGACGGGCTTCGTCCACCGCAACGTCGCCCAGCGCGGTGGGAGACCCTCGCAGCTCCACAGCGAGCAGGGGCGAGTCCAGGCCCGAGGCCGGGCCGGAGTATTGGCGGACGCTGAGCTCGATCGGCCGGTCGGCCACCACCAGGGTGCGCCGGTAGCAGGCACCGTCGAAGCGGTCGACGGCGTTGTGGGCACGGCGTCGCAACGCCCACGCGGTCAGATCCAGCCGGAACGGGCCCGACACCTCGATCTCGAGTCGGCGCACCACCACCGGCTGCTACCGGCCCCTGTGATCGGTGACCCTGTGCTCAGGGACGCCGCCCAGCGCCGGCGTTCCTGAGTGCTCGACATCGCGGGTGGCGGCGAGCAGGACGAGGCGCCGGCGGGTGGCCACCTCGCCCAGATGAGCGATCACGCCGGCAGCGGGCGGTGCGGCCAGCCGGTCGCGGTTGGCGAACTCTCCGAAGCACACCGGGTCGCGCCCGTACCAGCGGCGCAGCGCGCTGCCCGGCTCGGCGCCCTTGGCCCACTCGTCACTGTCGACGGCTTCCTTGGAGAGGCAGCGGGCTCTGACCCGCATGACCTTGACGCCGGCCTTCACCATGACGTGCTCGTCGGCCACGGAAACCCCAACGCCTCCGCCGCCTCGTCGTGCATCATCGCCGGGCTCCACGGCGGCTCCCACGCGACGTGCACGTCCACCCCCGCAGCGCTCCCCACGGCGGCTTCGACCGCGGCCCGCGCCATATCGGGGAGGGTCTTCGAAGCAGGACAGCCCGGGGTGGTGAGGGTCATCTCGACGACGAGCACGCCGTCCTCGGCGCGAACGTCGTAGACGAGGCCAGCGACACCACGTCGAGACACAGCTCGGGGTCGTACACGCCGCCAAGCGCGTCCCACGCCGCATCGAGCGCGTTGGCGGGAGCGGCCTTCACCCGGGTCGGCCCACTCTGCCCGCTGGCGCGGCTCACGTCGCCCTCGGTCATGACGCTCACCGGAAAGTGACCTGCCAGTCGCCGCCGCCCAGGTCGACCACCTCGTAGGAGAACCCCTGGGAGGACAGGATGCCTTCGAGCGGCACCGGCTCGAACGGTGTCAGCACGACGAGCTCCCCGCGCTCGGCCAGGGCGGCGACGGCTGACATGATCGTGTCGAACGGCTCGCCGCCCGCCGCGACGATCGGTCGGGCGTCAACGATCGCCACGGTCATCCCTCCTTACTCGGGTCACTCTTCCGGGAACCCCGGATCCATTGTTCTGTTACCGGCTAGAAGTATATCACCCGACCGATGCCTGAGCGCAAAGCTGGTCGATGAACGGCGTGCGTGCTGGGCGCGCCCACCACCGAGCCCTGCGTTGCCCGGTGCCCAGGTCGGTGGATATTTCGCCACCCGAGTCCTCTTGGCCAGCCCGATGGATTTTCTCGGGGTGTCCACGCTAGCAACGGTGCGCGAGACGGCGGCCGGTTCGGTACCTCTCGCCACAGATGGAAGTCGAGTCATGCGTCCGGTGGCTCACCTTTGGGACCGGACGAGCCCGAACTGAACTCGAGGTGGCGGCACCGCGCCGGGGTCTGCCAGCGGCTGGGACCACCGGAACCTGCGCCTCGGCAGCTGCCAAGGCGGCATTCATGGCGCTGCGCCCGGGCGCCCTGCTGGCAGGTGTCGAGGTCCGCCGGGCGGCGCCAGGCGGGGCCACCGAATTGCGGCCGAGCGGGGGAGGGCACGATCAGCAAGCTCCGGGCTCGGGTTGCCGGTGTGGGCACCACGAGGCCACGTCAGCCCACCCCAGATCCGTCCCTCCGGGGCTATGTTTTTCTAGTGGCACCTGGATATATATGATGGGTGTCGTGAGCCGCGCTCCACTCGTCGAGTCATCGGCCCCCATCGTTCGGGGCAGGTCCGCCAGGACCGCCCCGCGCTGGCAGGACGCCGAAGTAATCGGGGTCATCGAGGAGGCACCCGACGCCGTCACGCTCCGGCTCCGCCTCGGCGAGACCGAGGGCTTCTTGCCCGGGCAGTACTACAACGTCCGTCTCGACGTAGGAGGCCACCCCCAGCCGGTGCAGCGGGCCTACTCGGTCGGGTCCTCGCCGTTGCCCGACCCGTCGGTCATCGACCTCGGCGTGCGGGAGGTCCCGGGGGGGATGGTCTCTCCCCGCCTGGTCCGCGGCCTCGCTGTCGGCCGGAGCCTCGAGGTGCGCGGCCCCTACGGGCGCTTCACCTGGACCGGCGACGACGGCGACCCGGTGCTGCTGGTGGGGGCCGGCAGCGGGCTCGTGCCCCTCATGGCCATGATCCGCTACGCGGCGTTGGCCGGTCGGGGCATCCCGATGTGTCTGGTGTGCTCGGCGGTCACCTACGACCACGCCCTCTACCGTGACGAGCTGGCCCGTCTGTCGGGTGAGCATGGCTGGCTGCGGGTCGTCCACAGCGTGACCCGGGACCCCGGTGAAACCCGGGCGACCTATCACCGCCGGATCGACCGGGACCTGCTCGCCGACGTGCTCGGCGGGGAGGTCCCCGCCCAGGCGTACCTGTGCGGCCCTCCGGCCATGGTCGACGCGGTGGCCGCCGCGCTCGCCGGCCTCGGCGTCGACCCCGGTCGGGTCCGTTCCGAGAAGTACGACTGAGAGTGAGCCGGAGCGCCGCTCCGGAGGGGCGGCTATTCGTCGATGATGAAGATGCACTCGCCCGGGCACTCCTCGGAGGCCTCGGTCACGGCGTCCTCCAGCCCGGCGGGGACCGGGGCCATGCCCGCGGCGCCCCCGGGGTCGTCCATGACCCGGTCACCCTCCTTGACGTAGGCCAGGCCGTCGGCGAGGAGGGCGAACACCTGCGGGCAGATCTCCTCGCACAGGCCATCGCCGGTGCATAGGTCCTGGTCGATCCACACCTTCAT
>Ga0182024_10011097_pt1 | contig 18178 bp, 18 predicted proteins | sample P32metaG_FD_120480 | JGI IMG/M metagenome (GOLD analysis project Ga0182024, IMG submission 120480) | Permafrost microbial communities from Stordalen Mire, Sweden - P3-2 metaG (Illumina Assembly) | ecosystem: Environmental > Terrestrial > Soil > Wetlands > Permafrost | place: Sweden: Stordalen... | reverse complement strand
GGTTGGCCTTCGAAATTCCATCTTCCAAACTGGACGCTCATATAGTCGGCCTTTGCCCAGAATCTTCGCCCTATCGTTTATTTAGCATCGATCCAAGACTGCGTACATTTCCGGCACGTACGGTTTGTCGTTGACCACGCGACCATCCACCTCGACCCAGGCATGTGCCTTGAAGGGCAACTGTTGTGCCCCGATTACCATTTGGGCGAAAATCCCGTGGCTCTTGAGGAGGCAACTCGTCGCTGCCGAGCGCTGCAAACAAAGCGCCTCTTTCCAGTACCAGATACAAGCCATGTCGACCGCCGAACAAATGCATTCAACTGCGCCTGGCGCAGGCTTCGTCTTTCCCACTGGATGGTTGCGAACCTTGTCGTAGACCGCTGCGAAGTTGCCCCGCGTTAAGTAGAGATCAAATCGAATCAGATTCAAGTACGCTTTCAAAATAAGAAACGACATGGCCCACACCTCATTGACACCGCCAGCTGCAACCGGCGAGTAGTTCATTCCTGCCCTGCGCTATCATGATCGCGCGGTAAATCTCCCGAGTCGGACTGTCCTGTCGATTCCATGATCTCGGTCTCAGCTCGGACCGACACGCCGGATTCTTCCTCTTCGACCAACTGACACTTTTTCAAGTTCTGGAGAAATTCGCGCACGTCTTTCTCCGAAATGTCCCGGCGAACGCCGAACTCCCGGCTGATCTCATCAACGATCACTGATTCAGTGGACCCACTTTTGAGAAGTTCGAGGATTCGCGATCCAACGAAATTTAGGTTGAACATCTGACCTTGCCGAACATCCAGCACAATTGCGCCGTCCTGGTTGTGCGTGCTGCGCACCGTGTCAGAAATTCTGTACATTGCTTGCCCCATCCCTTGCTTCTGGTTAAAAGAGATGAGCGCACTGTGCCATCTTTCGCCACCTGAAAGCCAGTAAAAGGTGAAAAGGTTCGGTAAACCAACATGCGTGAAGAGAAGTTGCTTAATGACAACAAGATGCGGTTCAGGTTTCTTGCGTGGAAAAAATCAAAGTGTCCGCTTTTTAATCAGCATTGCCGTTGCTGAAGCCCCCTACGATAGGCCGGGCAAGGAACAAAGTCCGACGCAGCTTGTATTTACAGAGAAGTCTCTCGGAGATTGTCGTCGATGGTAGAGGCTGTGGAAAAAGATTGGTGGGGGCGACTCGCAGCAAACTTGACGGCAAGGGGATTGCCGTCTTCCACGATTTCTCCGCGGGAAAGAACAAGAACTCTGCCGAAGGTGGGGAATGTTGAAGCGCGGTGCGAGATAGCAATCAGCGTTGACGCTGTAAGGCCGCGGCGAATGTTCCCAAGAACGACGCTCTCTGAGGAAGGGTCCAGACAGGAAGTTGCTTCATCCAATATCAAAATCCGAGGTCGCTGTAGAATCGCTCTTGCGAGGGCGAGTCGTTGGCGCTGACCTCCGGAAAGTTGGCAGCCTCCGGGTCCGATCCGTTGGCGTAAGCCATCGGGCAATGCTGCAACAAATTGCGAGAGCCCGACGCCGCGAATGGCCTCTAGTAATTCATCGTCAGGCGCTGCCGGTCGCACAAAGCGAAGGTTGAAGGACAACGTTCCATCAAACAGGACGGGATCGCGTGGCAGATAGCAGACGTATCGGCGCAGCTCTTTGAGTTGAACGTTCCGGATATCCACGTTTCCGATGCGGATCGAACCGGAATCAGGGTCGTAGAGTCGTGCTGTGAGTTTTGCAAGCGTGGTTTTTCCCGCGCCGTTCTCCCCAGCGATGGCGACCTGTTCGCCCGGCAGGATTCGAAGCGACGGGATGTGAAGCATGTTTTTTTGCCTCCGATACCCAAAGCGAACCTCGGCAAAATCAATCTGGGGATGATGTTCCCGCGAGAGACAAACGGCAGTAGCGGCGTTCGTCACGCTCGGGCATAACTCAAGCGCGGACATCAGCTGCCGGACACTGGCGAAGGTTTTCTGTGCTCTCGCGTAGAGATCAGCGGCACCACTAAGAGGATCAAAGAGTTGCGTAACCAAGCCATAGAAGGCCACAAGCCCGCCGACGCTGAAGGTTCCTGACAGCACCATCTGGCCGCCGTAGCCAATGACAGTGCACATGGCCAAAACAACCGCCATGGAACTCCATACCGTGAACCAAACGCTGGTGGTGAATAGCTTTTGTTGTGACCTGACTCCATGAGCCAGGAGCCGGAAGGCCCGTCGTTCCTGGCGTTTTTCTTGTCCTAACAGTTGAATGGGAATCACCGAGGAAAGATGTTCTTCGAGGAATGTGCTCCACGCCAGCCGATTGCTTTGCACGGCGTCCGCGCTGGCCGCGAGCCTTCGGCGGAAGTGCTGCCGCGCGATTAGAAAAACCGGGACGAGGGGGAGAACGGCCAGTGTAAGCAAAGGACTGAGCACGAACATAGTCGTCAGCGTGAAGCTGGCCGTCAGGAACATGCGCAAGATTGCGGGCAGGAGGTCGGATCCGAAATACGAAACCTCTTCGATCGGCTCTTTGAGCGGGTACATCACGCTACCGACCGGCGTGTCTTCGTAATATTCGGCCGAGAGCGTGTCGAGGCGTCCAAGGAGGTTCATTCTCAACGTGAGCGTGAGCCTTTGGGCGGCAGTCAGCATCAAGTAACTGCCCAGGCTCGTGAGCGCCATCCTGCCCTGGTAGCCGAGAAAGATCAGGCCAACCGCCAATAGGAGCAATCCCATCTTTCTCTGCGGGATGATCTGATCGATGAGCCACTTGAGTACGAGCGGAGTGAGAAGTGCCAGAAGACTGCCGGCGGTGATGCACAGAAAACTAGCCAGATGCCAGTGCACCAGCGGTCGAATCTGTCTTGAAAGCCACTGGAGTTCGCTCGGTACCCAGGACCTCCAACGGCTTCGTTCATGAGAGAGAGAGGACAACAGTCACACCCGAAAACCGAGACTAGCCAGGTACGGAAAGCTTGTCCACAAAATGAGTGCAGCGTTCGCTTTTCCCTCAACTACATAAAGTTTTCCAGCAATCAGAAGGATTCGCGTGCAGGGCAGCAACCCCGTTTGTCCGGCAAACCGACAAGATCAGCCGAGCTTTCTCGCCACTGTGACAATTCGGCCAACGACCTCGGCATCCTGGTGGTAGCGCAAATGTTCGGAACGACGGAACTGCGGGGAATACGGATGGATGACCAGAGTTCCATTCTCGATACCACAACATGCGCACAAGTATGTCCCGTTGCGCAGTTGGATCACATACACCGGCTGTTGCCATGCCGGTTTCGACGTGAAATGGATTGGCCTCTTATCGCGGCGATTCACGAGGGCAAACAGCCCGTTGGCCAGGCAAGGATGAAGCACATCATATTCGCCGCCGATCCAGAAGAAGTCGTCCAGAGCAGCGTCTTCCAGGCCAGACAATGGCCCGATGGATTCTCGCAGGAAGAACGGAATTTCCTCGCATCGTTTAAGCATCTGCTCAAGGAATCCGTTCCGATCTGGCATGTCGTTCTCATCCGACTTTTCGACGGACTCCGCGCCCAGCACTCTGCGAGCGAGATGGTCGGGTACCGATTCCGGGCCGGCCTCTGCCAAGGCAATTCCAATCGCCTTCAGAAACACGTGGAACTGCAAACCGCAGAGCGAGCAGATCGTAATCGCCTTCTGTAAGTGACGCGGTGGCGCGTTGAAAAGCTCGTAATCGCAGAGAGAACTGGGAGAAACTAAATATCTTTCATCCCCAAGCAGACGCGCAATGTTGCGACTCATTCCCGCAATTTCCCGCAGAGAGAGACGCAGCTTGGCGCGTGAGGCGCGGAGGAGTTGGCCGAATTTCTTGTCCGTGACGAGCGGTCGCGGTTTCCAATGTTTTGCCAGGTCCTTTGGAACGTCCGCCTGCTCGGTCTGAAGCATGGGGCGGATTTCGAGATCCACAACGCCCACAAGCCGTGCCTCGCGTGGAACTTTCAGTTCGACTTGGGCATAAGAGAGCGACGTACCGATCGGAACGATGATGCCTTTTTCTACAACGCGCAAGCGGCAACAAAAAAGACCCCTTTTGTGTTCGATCAGAAATATTTGGGTGGACGTTGCGCCATTTGTTTTAGGGATACAACCGTTCGGGAATCTTGGATTCACACGAACAATACTTCCGGGAATCAAATCGGGGAAAGCCAGGGCATCTTGGCGTCCAATCTTTGCATACAAGAAGCCTCCATTACCGATTTCGGGGAGGAAACGAAGTCGCCTGGGAGCAGTGATTTCGAGGAGCTGTGCCAGAGGTGCAATGGGAGGCACCGAAGCGCCGCGGGAACGGTTTCGGAGCCAGGGAATCCATGCTTCAGCATCTACCAGAGAGGAATCGAGCAGCATCGTGCGCTTTGACAGCAAGAGAACTTGCAATCGGGGAATGTCTTCCAGATCACATCCCAACACGCGCAGCCAATCAGAGAACCGGTAGCCGGAGATCTGGCTGAGTGCAAACACCTGATGAAGGCTTGGACTGAAGGTCCCAAGCCGGAACTCATGGTAGAGAGTGTGCGGAAGGAAGTAGGGCGAAGAACGACCGAATCGTGCCCCAGATAGTTGGGAGGTTTGAGAGAGGGTAAGGTGTTTGCTCGCAAGGACGGATCGGACTCGCTCGGCGATGTCGGCGCCCCTGGCGGAATTTGGTTTGATGCTCACGTAAGCCTCTGGCTATGTTTTTCCCGCGAGGCGTGCGTGTTGCGCGTCAGGTCTTGCCGCAGTAATGCTCGTACGCGGACGGTTGTCTGAAAACACACGAATCCAGACCGCGCCCGACCTGCAAGCTCGCAGAGATTCGTTCGGTATAAATGCGAGTTCGCAAACCTGTCATAAACATTTGTAACCTGTCCCTGATCGGGGACGGCAGGGCCGGAACCGCCGGGAAATAGACGGTTCTAATGAGCGAGTCGAGAATGCGTCGGTTTGAGGGCTGGCCAGGATCGAGGCCAAACATGATGAATGCCGTCAACTACGGCCAGTAGCAGGCACTTTGACGCCAACGATGAGAATTCCGTTTTTCAGAAATAGTCCATTAAACCTGTGGAAAAGGCTCAAAAGTGCGGTAACATAGCGCAACTCCGAGGTTGTAGTGCGATGTTGGCCCCGACATCGGCCACGGATGCTGGTAAGCGGCTCAGAGCTGCGCGGGAACGGTTGCGCCTGTCCACGCGCGAAGTAGCAGACCTCAGTCGGGAGATCGCGCTCAGGAGAAACGCTCCGGACTTCTTCATCTCTCGCACTTGGCTATGCCGTCTCGAAGCGGGAGAGCTTAAACTTAATATCTACAGACTTCAAAGCTTGAGCCTGATCTATAGGCTGGGCCTTGACGAAATTTTGTCGTACTTCGGCGTTGATATGCGCGACGCCGGCACCGAACAAAAACTCGTGGGACTACCGCACACTTACTTGGTGACGCCGACGCTTGGAGGCGCGCAGAGTACACTCGTGGCCCCGCTGGAACTCCGAGAGAAAGTCGACTTCGGGAGTACCAACTTGGTTTCGCGGATGTTTGAGAGCTGGGGCGAGATTCCGGTTGCACTGCTCCAGCACATGTACTGGCGGAATTCCCTTTACGGATATATCGGGATCGAAGACCGCACGCTTTACCCAATGCTGAGGCCCGGTTCGTTTGTGCAGATCGACTCTCAGCAGAAGAAGGTCCAACCTGACGGCTGGCACGACGAATTCGAGCGACCAATCTATTTTGTGGAGCTTCGAGATAACCTATATGTGTGCAGTTGGTGCGAAGTGAACGGCAGCCAATTGGTTCTTCTCCCCTCGGCCCAATCTGGAAAGAAGTCGAGACAGGTTCGCTACCCAGGGGACGCGGACATTGTCGGTCGAGTCACCGCGGTCACGATGTACATTGCAGAGATGCGGTAGTTTAGTGCAAAGGGTTTGCCTCTTCCTCGCGACGGGTTCGGGCGCGGTGGGAGAGGCTATTGAAGCCTTGCGGAGTGGTTCGGAGGAATCACCTCTTGGCTCCGCTCCTCCGTGCCTCAGAAGAACACTGGAGCAACCAAGTTTTGAAGGTTCCGCGATCGGGATCGAACTGGTTCGCCGTCCGGAAGATAACCATGAATACCTTCTCGACCATCTCCTCCGCTTCACCATCATCGTGCAGGATTTCGCGTGCGGTTTTGAAGACCAAATCACTGTACCTTTCGTACAGGACTGCGAAGGCATCATTGCAGCCCATGCGCAGGGCCGCCATGAGATCGTCGTCACTGAGCATCTGAAGGCGAGAGGGGGAGAGGAACAAGGCTGCCAGTTCGTCGTCCGATAGAGACATGAGCCGGAACCTCCTCTCTGACTCCAAAAACCGTATCCAATTTTATGCCCATCTCGCCTGCTAGCAACATCGTGAATGACTTCGCCTCCGGTGCCCGTGGACGAACAGGAATCGCAATACAAGTTTCGCGAACACTTGGAAAGCCATGATGTCTACGATTCTGCTTATGTGCCGTACGTTTCTCCTAAACGGAATTGTCCAGGCTTGCGCGCCGTAACTCTTGGCGACGTGACCAGAAGAACTCCAGAGCCGCCAAGCGCATCCCCTCGCGGTAACCCGTTTGCTCGATTTCCGACTTGCGCCATGGCGCACAGTTCGTCGGTTCCTCAGTCAGTTGTTGTGCAATTAGCTCCTCAAGCTCGTCTAGGTTGGTGATTCCATCCTTGAATTGTGCTTCGAGTCGCGCGCGCGTGATATTGTGGCCCTCGATCCGGGCGAAGCGATACCGCTGAAATTCGGCATTCATCGTCTTGTCTCCTCATTTGGGATGGGTTAACGGACAAAATGAGCGGCGCCAGCGTCAGTTCGACGCTGGCGCCGCAAAAAATGTGGAAATCGGGGCACGATAACGACGTGCCCCTAATGATTGTCAGCAGTTCTGGAACAATCTGCCGTCCGCGTTGAAGACGTCGCGCAAGATGATCCTTGCCTCGCGGAGATTTCGGTGGACCGTCCGCCGGTCGGTTCCCATAGCATCGGCGATGGCGTCAGGGTCAAGGATTGGCCGTCTTCCTCTGTCACGTTTCCACCTGTCCGGATCACCCGATGCCGTGTACGCGTGTTCCTTCAGAGCGCGATCCGGGCCGAGTTCTCGAATGCATTGCAGAGTTTGGAACACAGGGGGGCGCAAGTGCGGAAAACTTGTCACCTGGTTAAGCAGGTCTCCGGTGATGATGTCCTGCTCGACTTTGTTACGGCATGGCCTTTTACGCGCGGGAACGGTTGCGAGATTGGCAACAGAGCGAACTCCGTCGTTCTCCTTTCGCATGAAATACGACCGCACCGTGCCTAATGCCAAGGCACGCACAAGATAGCGCCGAAAACGGTCCGTCCCCGGCTTCACAGCATAGTTGTGCTGAAATACCGCGATCATGGCCGTGACTGCACCGTCGTACATCAATTCTAGCTGCCAATCGGAGGGGTAGAGGAATAGCTTGTGTGCTCTGCGGCGTGCAGCCTTTTCAGCCAAGGGCAGCGTACAGGCAAGAAACAGGTCCAATGCCCTCGGGTGACTGTGATCCTCGCGGTACACGGCTTCGGCGACCTGAATGCGGAGCATCTTTTCGGCGGTGCTGAATAGATACTGCAATAGATCCTGCATTTGTACAGCGTCGAGAGGTGGAATTTTTTTGTTGGTGAGTAAATTGTTTACGGTGGCAAGCATGGCGACTGATCTCCTTTCGTGGTTTTGTTCAGGGTTCTGGGCCTTTTTAGGGCCAAGAAAAAACATTCGTTTCATAGCGGCGAGGGTTGAGCGCAGGGAGGCGCTGTCAATCCCCGGAGCGCAGCGGAGCCAGAAGGGGCGAGGAAGCGAGCACGGCGCGGATTTGGGGTATGCGCCGCGCAGAGCTGCACAAGCGGGATTGACAGAAGGAGCCGACCGTAGCTCCAAACTTCGCCATGAAACGAACGTGGAATAGGAAGATCAGCCGGAAGGCTGGACCGAGAATTGGAGGGGGGGTCTTGAACCCCCGGTACTAATAGATTTCCGGTCTTTGTGCTGTGGAACTCACGGGCTGTGGTGCAGGAAGGGATTGATTGATGATCGAGCCTATGGAGGGAACAGATTCGCTTCCTAAAGCATGGAGGCTGGCTCCGGCCAGGAGACTGGGCGGTCACGGCTGGGTTTTATCCCGTTCGCGCAGCGTATGCTTACTTCAAGAGGTTGTATGATTTCGGGCCTCTGGAGCGTGTCTGCCGAGAGCGGATGGGATTGAACATCTTCCCGACGCCGGCCTTTTCAGGGCCGATATTAACAGTGATTGCAAGTACTTAGAGGTGCCTCCCGGCGCTGTAAGTTACTCATAGTCACTACAGGCGACGCCAACTGCCGGTAAAACTGCCGGTAACTTTTGTTCGTCGTTTATTCCCCATCACTTGTTCACTGTCCGCTGCACCGCGTCACGAGTTGTCCATCTTAGTCCGCCGGATGTTTCCACTGGGCATTTTCGCGTATAGCCAAGAAAAGAACCGTGCCGCGAGGATGCCATCGCAGGCTTAACATTGTTCAGTGGTCGCTCGGCAAGTGGATCACGTTGTTCGCGAAGCACGTGGTGATTTCGTCCAATGGAAAATCCGTGTGCTCGATCTCTTTCGTGAGAACGATGTCGCCATTGCGATCATCGCACGTAAGCGCAGTCGCCGGTTGATTGCCAAGTGGTCTCAAGCCAGCAGGCGCGTCGCAAAGTTGGGGAGGGAAAGGCAGATGATGATGACTTGTTATAGTGCTATCGCCCTGGCCGTGATACCGGAAATTCCCTGCGATCTGTCGTGGTTGGCCAAGTACAAGGAAATCGTTGTCGTTTCCATAGCCGTGCTCGGGACCGTGTTTGGTGTTGTATTTCCCTACCTGTCTCAGAGGAACAAGGAACTGAACCTCAAAATCGCAGACCAGAAGCGCAGGACGTACACCCGTTTCCTGAGGAACTTCACCGAGATAGCAGTGACCGTCATGCACGATGAAGATGTCTCAGGAAAGGATGCAGACCGAGAACGGATGCGGGCCAGAGATCAGCTACTGCTTTACGGCAGCGACGATGTCATCAAAGCATACGATGCCTGGGTCAGATACGCGGACCTGGAAGACCACGATCTCGCGAAGGAAGGTGAGCTGGTCAATCTGATCTTGCTTGCGATCCGCAAAGACCTATTAGGCAAGACCAAGGTGACAAAAGAGCATCTCGAAAATCTGAGTTCCTTTAATCGAGGATAAGACATGTCCACATCGTCAGTCCCTTTCGATCCGGTAAAAACCACCGGCCAGTTCTTCGCGGTGCTGAAAAGCGTCGCCGAGTTTGACAAGTTAGAAGTTAGCGGCGTGATTAGCACCTTACTGTCGCCTTCGGAGCGGGAAAAGTGCTTCGTGGCAATTTACCTTCGCTGTTCAGCTAATGTCGCGACGCTGATAGAACTGAAGCATCCGAAACACTTCCAAGCAATCAACATGCTATCCCGAACACTGTTTGAGCTGGCAGTGGACGTTAGGCTAATTAACGTGGTTCCTCAGGCTTGCGAGAAAATGGTCGCGTTTGTCGATGTCGAAAAGTTAAGATGCGCACGGAAGATTCTAAGGTTCCAAACCGCCCACACAGCGGCCAAAATCAACACTGCAATCTACGCTTCGTTTGTCGCGAACGAAGGAGCGAAGATAGACGCTTTGCGGGCCACGCTCTGGCCAGGAACGAAGCGATTAGAGCACTGGTCGGCGCGGAACCTACCTGACAGGATCGCATTGCTGAAGGACCCGTTTGACGAGATTTACGAGGTCAACTACCCACACTTGAGTTGGCAAGTGCACTCGGGCCTGACTGGCGTCGCGAATCTGAAGGCCGAAACGTTCACGACCATGTGCGGGCAGGCATTCATACTGGCTGCGGATTCATACCGAGAGATACTATTGGTCATGATTGAGGAGTTCAAGATCCAGAAGGCAAACACGATGATCGAAGGGAAGTTGAAAGCCGCCAAGATGCTACCCTTCACCGAGAGTCCTGAACAGGTGGAGCAACTCCTAAAAGGGCTTACATAATGCACGGAGTACTCAGATAGAGTAACTGACGCGGTCAGCGGTTTGCGCGTTGCATGCGGCGAGCACTAGAGCTGCAGGGCAGGGATTGGGACAGGAGAAACGGAAGGGACCGCGATTCTGGCTGGTCGAAAGAACAAGAGAGATCGACTCGATCGCGGAGCGATGTACCGCTGGTCTTACGGGCGCGACGCTGCGGGGAAGGAACGGCCCCGCTGGGGTGGGTGACCATGAGACCAGGGAAGTCCGGGTACAGCCCGAAAAACCCGCGCTAGCGAGAACGCCAGCGCGGGCATAGCGCTGGTCAGTACTCGCTTGGCAAGTGGTCCCCAGTCTTTGTTCCTCTCCTGTTCGCAACCGAGTATAGGCGACAGCCTAAATCTCCTGTTTGCGCTTAAGCTGCTCGATTCGATCGGTCTTGCCCCGGTCCTCAGTTTTTTGAGCCACCTTGTGCTTCTGCTCCTCAATGCTCCTCGTTCTGGCGCGGTCCTCTTTTGCCTGCTTTACTACCCGATTCTCCTGTTTCTGTCTTTCAATTCGCGCGGTTTCCTGCTTCCGCTCGTTTTCCTGTCCGTTGACCATTTTTCCTCCTTAAGCTTCAAGCATTGGGGCGCGCGCCTGTCGCTCGGCTTCCTGACCCCCGCTGCCAAGTTCTACGATACAGTTTGCGTTCCACTCGATGTGAGCAGCGACTACACGCAGGTCTAGCTTCATGGCCAGCCGCTCTTTATTTTCCGGTATCTGGAGAAGAAAGTCCTCCGCTATCGTCTCCCCCGGCTCAATCCAGGCATGGTCCTTGAATACCTCTCGAACACCGACATTCTCTTCGGTCGGCTCGGTCGGTTGGTCGGTTGGTGCAGACGGCCTCAGGTCAAAAAACAGGATTGCCGTGCCTTTCTGCTCTATCGGGAACTTCGACAATCCTACATTCTTTATTTGAGCTGCTCCAGAAAGAAGGAGTCCTGCCTTGCTCCGCACCTCCTTAGCCGAAATCTTGAGTTCTAGTCTTTTCTTGAAGGTACGGCCCCTGACATAATTCAGATAGGCCCAGGCACCGCCGATGAGGAGAGCGACGACCTTGGTCACCTTATCAACGATGTCAAGGACGGAGGACAGCGGAGAGGCTGGTTCCGGAACTGGTGGAACGACCATACAAATGCCCCCGAATCGGGCTGACCGAAATATACTCCGAGACGGCGGATACCTTCAATCGAAGCTTTTAGCCCACCGGACGTGTCGTTGACGTTAGCGCGGTTACCTCAGTTTAGGCCGGGAGACTTGTCGTTCATTGTTCCCGCGAGCGTGGGGATTTATTCTTCGTTCATGCGGACGCATATTTTGTTGCTAGCTCTGATGGCCTTTGCCTGCTTCGCCTATCCTCAAGCGATGCCGCAAACGCCAAGGAAAAGCTCTCCTTCCCAAGAACCTACCGCGACTTCAGAGACGTACAGCGACACTCTTCGGACGATTAAGAAGTGGGTCGATTCGGAGGAAAACGATGACCTTATTCGGCTCTTAGCGATAGGTGATATCCGCACTGCGGACTTGGTAGCAGCCTGTGACAGCTCTGACGAAGAGATTGCAGGCGCGGCCTTTGGTGCTCTGCAATTGCTTGGGAAACCCGAATGCGAACCCTGCGCGGAGTCAGCCTCGCAGATGCATGACGGCCTTGCCGTGGCGTGCTCTGCGCATATCAGTGAGGCGGACTTCCAACGTATCGAGCAGTGGCTGGCCAAGAAACGCACAGGAACCGGAAATGAATGCGGCGAGGAGTATGAGCCGCTCACACCGATGGATGACTCCGTTGTCTATGCCCTCATACTCGACGGTTCATCTCGTTCGCGCTCCGTGCTAGACGATATGCTCGGATTGGAAAGGGCTTGCGTAACCGACGGAACGAACATCATCGGGGAAGTCTTGGAGCAGGCACAATCGCTCATTGTGGCTGCGAAACAGGCCGGCCACAATCTGAGGGTTGAGCCAGAGAAATTGAAAAGTTCCGTCCGTGCTTCAGCGTTCTTCTTACCACAGAAATATCGCAGAGACAGCGAGGTGGAGGTGATTGCGCGCAACAGAGCACGGAATAGAATTCTGCTTCAGGTGTCCTATCGTTGCGGCAACCTTTGCGGAAAGGGATACTACGTTGTGCTGCGCAAAGACGGCAACGACTGGCACTACGCCCTGATCAGAATGGCATGGATTTCCTAGCGCCCGCATATGGGGACAGTATAGGACGAAAAAAGGGCGGAGTGGATGGAGCCACTCCGCCCGAATCGTCCGCGACTGGGTTAACCTACGGACTTTGTTTTTGGCTTGGTCTTAGGTTTGGCTTCCTTACTGCGTTTCGCCGCAAACTCAGCAACCACGGCCTTTTCCAGCTTTTCGACATCCACACGATAGCGTTTGGCAGCATCGGTGAGTAGATCGTCGGATGCGCCGGAACGCATATAGGCAGAATCGAGCAGGCTGATTTCGAGCAGTATCCGGCAGAGCGCGGCTTCGTCATAGGTGCTGACGCGCTTGGCCAGAAGCTCCTGCGGAGTTTTCGTGCTCTTGCCTTCTTCGACCTTATGTCGCTTGGCCAGAGTGGGCACTTGGTTGTAGGGCAGTTGGCCGATGACGTGATGGACCACGGTCAAAAGATCGGCCTTCTTCAAAGGCGCGGACACCCGCTCCAACACTGCTGCCAAAGCGCGGTGCCGCGTGGTGATTGCCAGCTTGGTTTTGTCGATGCGCTTGCGTTCATCGATCCGTTCCCGCGCAACCTGTTCGGGAGAGGGTGTGTTTGGGTGATGCACGCGGCAAGCCGGGTCGGCGCAGACTTTGACGATCTGTCCGCGCTTGCCGCCATCCATCACGATGGCTTCGGTCATCTTCTCGCACGGCTTCTGGACCGGCGGCAACTTCGTCGCTGTTCCGTTGGTCTTGGATTTCTTGATTTGGAGTTCCACGTAGTGGTTTCGCCCCAAGGGCGCGCCCTCGCGGGAATTCCACGCCGAAGAAATCTGCACCAGCTTCGGTTTGCTTTCGAGCGTCTTCGACACGTATACGTCGAGCTTGTGACGGAGGCACTGGGCGTCAATGCAGCTATCCCTTTGGACATCGGGAAAAAGTAGCTTGTTAAAGCCCGTCCGCTTCGGGCAATTGGCACACGAACCTGCTTCGGGCACCAGCGTTTCATCCTGTTTGTCGAACGGCACGGATGCCAGTTGGAGCAGAATGTTGGACTCGATCCATGCCGCCAGTAATGCGGAGTCCGCTGTTATGCGGACTCCACACCATGGAATGCTGGGTTGGCGTCATGGAATGGCTCCCTTACTTCGCATAATTGTGGGAGCCTTCAGCAAAGCGATAAGCTGGTCTGTGGCCTTGAAGCGACCGGTGCGCAACTTTGGGGCAATCGCAGCTTCAAGAGTTTCCAGCTTCACGGTCGGGTCAGCGCGGGTATAGACCTCCGTCGTTTGCACGCTGGAATGGCCAAGCCAAAGGGAGACCTTCCGCAGGTCTTTGGTAGCTTGGAGGATTGTCATCGCGCAGGTGTGCCGCAGGACGTGTGGCGACACTCGCTTCGATGAAAGCGAAGCGCAACGCTTTTCTGCTGAACGGACGTGTTTCCTGAGGATGTATTCAAACCCGGCGCGAGTCATACATCCGTCGCGGGCATTGAGAAACAGTTCTGGAGCCAGAACCTCCCCTCGGACAGACAGCCAAGCTCGCACCGCCGACGCGGTCTCTTTCCACAGCGGAATGCAACGCTCTCTCCGGCCCTTGCCGTGAATCAACACGTTAGGCTCGGGTTGGAGTCTAACGTCAATGACGCGAACGCCCACCAGTTCTGACACTCGCAATCCACCGGCAAAACAGAGGTGCAACATGGCGCGATCACGAATACCGACCCGGCGTGCTGGATCAGGAGCATCCAAAATGGATTGCATCTCCTGCGCCGTTAGGTGCCGGACGAGACGCACGTCTGTCTTCTTGGTGGGAATCGACAGAATGCAGCGAATCTGTTCGAGGGCGGACGGCAGTCGATACTCGATGTACCGCATGAACGACTTGATCGCTGCCAACCGGATGTTTCTGGAACCAGCTCCGTTTCCTCGCGTCGCTTCCAGGTGATTCAGGAAGTCCACGATGAGCGGAGCATCTATATGTTCCACCTGCAACTGCGACGGCGTGATCTTTAGGCAGTTGCTCGCGTATTCAAAGAGAAGGCGGAAAGCGTGCGCGTAGGAGTCACATGTGTTCGGGCTGGCCTGACGCTCGACCGGCAACCGTTGTTGGAGGAAAGCTGCGATATGCGGCGCGATCGGAGTCATGACCTGCCTCCCATGAAGTAGCGTTGGGAGGATTCGGCAATGTTCCTCATCAGTTCGGGCGTCGCTTCCAGATACCAATACGTGTCCGCGATGTCGCTGTGGCCGAGGTAAGTTGAGAGCGCTAACATGTGCCGTGTGATTCGATCCCGATCATCGGGGCAGGTTTCCAGAGCTCTCACGGCAAAGGTGTGTCGCAACGCATGGATCGTGGGCCTCGGGAGACCCGGATGACGCGCAAGGCCGATCGTCTCTATAGTTCTGCGAAATGCAACGTAGGCGTCGTGCCGAAACAGCTTGTGTTTTCGCAAGCCAACGAACACGTGATCGTCGAAGGGGGCAAAGACGCGTCGCTTCGGCAGATAACGCTCCAAGGCAGCTTGTGTCGTCGCATGGAGCGGAAGCAATCGGCTTTTGCGGAATTTAGTATGTCGAATGACAAGACCATCCGCGGTGATGTCCTGCATCCGGAGATTGATTGCTTCCGACAGTCGCATGCCGGTACATGCTAATAGCCCGAAAAATGTGCTGTAGGTGAGACCGCGATACTCCGGATTAGGGTATCGCCCCACACCAGATGCGGCTTGGACGAGGCGCTGAACGTCTTCTCTCAAATAAATGTAAGGAGTGCGCCGCGGTCGGTCCTCGCTGCCGAACACAGGAGGCGGCACTTCGTGACGTTGGTCCTCCGCACGCAGGTACCGCGCCAATCGAATCACCAATCCAAGCCGTCTGGCTCGCGTGCGAACGGAGGGCGTTGATCCCGCCCACTTTATTGCTGTTTCAGAGCAGACATGGTGTTGGCCCGCTGCGTCGGAAAACGCTGCGAACCCTCGCAACAGGTTGCCTGACCACTTCATTCCGAATCCCATGGCCCGGCGTACAGCCAGATACGCTTGCACGTCTTGACTCAACATGCCTTCACCTCCGGCCACGGCTGCGCTACCTGGCGCAGCGTGATGACATCCACTTTGGCGTAAATCTCCGTAGTCGCGATGGAGCGGTGGCGGAGCACACCAGCGATCTCCTGCAGGGACACTCCTTGCCGTAGCATAGAGCTGGCAACCGAGTGGCGGAGAATGTGAGCTGCCCCTCGCTTCGGGCAGTTGATGCCGGTGCGGCGCATCGCACGAGCAACGAGTATCGAAATCGCAGTGGAATCAGTGAAGGCCCCATACGGAGCCGATGATCGGACAAACACTGCATCAGTGTCAGCTTGGGGGCGATGGTCTTTGATGTAAGCCGCCAGCGCATCTCCAACCTCTTGGGTCAGTGGCAATACCGTTTGGCGGCGTCCCTTTCCTGAAACCCGGATCATCCCTTCTCTCCAATCGAGGTCGTCGAGCCGAAGCTGAACAATATCGCTCGCCCGAAGCCCCAGGCGTGCGAGCAAGAGAAGAATCGCTCGGTTTCGCCTTCCGAGCGAAGTCGCCAGATCGGGCGACGCGATGACCTGTTCGACCTGATCGGCTTGTAAATAGAATGGCAAAGCAGAGAGCCGCCAATGGGCGAAAGTTGGGATTGAAGCATAAAGATACTCGGGGCACCTTCCCTGCGAGATCAGGAAGCGAAGGAACATGCGGATGGCGCAGATGCACTTTCTCGCAGAGGCCCATCCCGAGTGCTGACTCTTCTCCAAGACAAACTGCCGCAGGTTTTTCGCGTCATACCTGCTTGGATCTTCGCCGAGTTTCTTGATTAAGTCGCCCAGTTCGAAGCTGTAAATGGAAAGAGTGGCGTTAGAGACCCCGCGTTGCCGGCGCATCCAGTCACAGAAGAGCACTAACAGGGGCGATTCCGGCACGCGCTCACGAGAAGTTGGAGCCGTGGCTATGCCAGCGTGCCGCAGATAGCGAAAGAAAAGACCCACGCTGTACTTCTGCCGCTCGGGTTTCACCGGCGGCCGGTGTCCCTGGCATCGGCATCGTTTTAAGTGACTGAGGAACTCTCCGGCAAATCGTTCCTCAATCGCCCTGATCGACAGTCCTCGATGACCCATCCAATGAATGAAGTGTTCGGCTGCCCGGATGTGTTTGCGAGCGGCAACCCATTGATAGCGGCTCTGGCAAAGCGTTTGGGCGAACCCTTCGAGCAGATGACCACCGGTGCTACTGCGCAGTTGCTCGATACGCGATGGCCGCCTGAAATAGCGAACCAGCATGATGTTCCCCCTCCTTGGGAGCATCATGATTATGTGTGATAGCCGAGACTTGACGTTACACGCGCTGTTGTGAGGACGAAACGGAACTGTCGGACTCGGCTGAACCTCAATTTCCGGTTTGCCCGTAATCCGCCCAGAATGATGCCAAGTGCGGAGATCGTTTCCGACAAGCCGACTTATTTAGGATGAATCCGGAGTTTTTGATCGTTTCGCTCGTTATTCAATTCCTTGATCATGGGTCTGCCACTGGTCCCAGCGATGTTGATTGATCCCTTTGAGCGGAAGCCAAACAGCCATGCCGAGCATGGCCAGGAACATGGGACTCGCAAAGAACATGGAATCGTATTGTGGAATGAGCAAAGTGCACAGGTTCTTGAGAACGAATCCTGCGCCGCCAAGCAGCAATAAGATTCCAAGCACACGTGAAAGATACCCGGAGCGCAAAAACAGGTATCCGCGCAGCATGGTCTCGGCTCCGTAAAACCCGGCAAATATGTTGAAGACGGTCCCGTAGAGCTTGAGACAAACATAAGCAAAAGCAGTACGAGCGTCCGGACTGAGGGCCGCGGCGAAGTGCACGTCCAACTGTGGTAAAGCGGCGAAATAGTAGAAGATTTCGCCAACGGCAAATGTGGCGGTGCCAAACAAGCCGAAGAAAGCTGCGATGAGGGACAGCGGGCGGCTGACCGGGCGGAGTAGTAGATAGAAGATGGCCGTCAGAGAAAGGTCGCACGCTGCCTCAACCATGTAGGAAACAAAGCCGGCTCGGAACAAACCGAGCGAAGCGGCGACTTTCAAGCCGGTTTCATGAAAATCGCCTGGCATGATGAGCTTTCCCGGGACGAACGCCTCACCGAATCCTCCGGCGAAAAGGGAAATAAGAACCAGTACACCAGCCACTCGCGCATACCGTTGTGCCTCGATTGAGTTCATTATTCGCTCCGCGATTACCGGCATTGTACGCGGAAGAGTCATGAGAAGTCCGTGCCGGATAAATCCTGAGAGACGCCGTGTCGGCAGCAAAAGTGGGCGGTCCCGATAACGCGCTTCTCGTCATCAACGCCCGAATTGTCGGCAATACGGAAGTTGGGTTCCTGCTAGCTGGTTGTCGCGCATCGCGAGAGCGATTCAATCGGTCAGACAGTCAAGTCAAGTTAAGGCTATTGCAGATTATGCGAAGCTGTCACTCTCTAACGATCGGCCCATCATTTTGTCCTTAAAGAAGTTCATCCTCTCCTACGGTGCCAGTACTCTGCATAAAGATGCCCTCCGCATTATTGGCATTATGCTGTGCACCGCATAAGGCCAATTCGCGCACAGGGATGAGGACTTGCGTGTTGCCCTCGCTCGTCCACATGCCGCGAAACGCGGCGGTGAAAGCTTCCTGCTGCTGCGCAGCCGGGAGCTTGGCGATCAGCAAGGCGTGGCCGATAGTGATCTGATCTTTCAGGAACGCCTCAGCCACGGGCGGGATGAGGTCTGCGAGCCTGATCCTGCCATAGATGTACGCCTCACTTTTCGCGGTCCTGGCTGCGATGCTGGCAATGCTGTAGGCGGGTTCTCCGAGTTCAAGCAATGCCCGGAAACCCAGAGCTTCCTCAAGCGGGTGGATGTCCTGACGTTGGAGATTTTCAACGCACTGGGCTTCGATGGCCTC
>Ga0182024_10011096_pt1 | contig 18178 bp, 17 predicted proteins | sample P32metaG_FD_120480 | JGI IMG/M metagenome (GOLD analysis project Ga0182024, IMG submission 120480) | Permafrost microbial communities from Stordalen Mire, Sweden - P3-2 metaG (Illumina Assembly) | ecosystem: Environmental > Terrestrial > Soil > Wetlands > Permafrost | place: Sweden: Stordalen... | reverse complement strand
CACGCTTCGGATCTGGTCGGGACTGACGCTGGCACAGGTAGCGGAAGTCACGGGGTTGCCAGTCTCGACGGTTCACGACCACTACCGCTTGGCGCTCAAGGCGGTGCGGGAACGATTGGAGCAGTCATGCAGGATCCCACCCCGTTAGACCCGCCGGAGCAGGAATTGGAGGAGGCACTGGCGTCCCTGGTTCCGTCGCCGACGGGAATCTCCGGCGAAGCGCTCTGGTATCGCGCGAAGCTGACCACCGAACGTCATCGGGCCAATCGTTGGCGCATCGCAGCGGCGATCGCGACCCTCGCCGCCGGCGCGGCGGTGGCTTGGCGGCCTAAGCCGGCCACGGTAAACGTCGATCGCGTTGTGGTTGTGCGGGAGCAAGAGAAACCCGCAGTCGCGCCCGCGCCGCCGCCGCCCGTCGCGGATCGTCCCGACCCTGGCCGCGACGAATCCGATGAAGTCGCGTCGGTGGCGTACCTTCGGCTCCGCGACCTAGTGGCGCGAAATGGCCCAGACAGTCTGCCCGCCACCGTGTCCGGGGACGGGAACGAGGCGCTAGCGCCCCGGGCGGGATCGATGTCCGGCTGGTCGACCGTTTCCGAATTCGCGCCCCGCTCCAGACACACCCTCACTCGAGGCGGATGATGCGACATTTTCTATTGATCGTCTTTATTACAATCGCGATAAATGCGATTCCTTTCGGCACCGCGCATGCCGATCTCACCCCGGAGCCGGTCGTGCGGCTATCGATCCGGCCGGTCGCGACGACGCAGCCATCGCTGCAATACAAGCTGCTGCCGGACCTGACCGACCAAACGCCGGGCAACGCGGCGACGCTGTACCTGATCGGGTCGAAGATGGGGCCCGATCGCAAGGAGGCTTTGGAGTTGGAGAGCCGGGCCAGCGATTACCTGGACCTTCCACTCGAGGAAGTGCCCCGCGACAAGGCCGAGGGACTGCTTGGCTGGTTCCCGTCGAGGCTGCGGATGTCCGATTTAGCCGCCCACCGCCAGGACGTACAATGGGACTATTCTCTGCGCGAAGAGGGAGTCGATGCACTGCTCCCTTATTTGAATGACATGCGCGGGCTGGACAATCTCTGGTCGCTACAAACTCGGCTGCGAACCCTCGACAACGATTGGAACGGGGCCGCCCGCATCATTGAGGACCGGCTCTCGCTCGCCCGGCAACTCAACCATCAGGCCGTCGAGGTCCAGGGGCTGGTCGAAGCCGGCATCGTTGAAGAGACAATGGCACGCGGCATTCGCGACTGGATCTCGCACGGAGATTCGCCCAACCTCTACTGGTCGCTAAGCAGCTTGCCGCAGCCCTTTGTCGACGTTCATGAAATCGCAGTATGGGAACAATCGGTGGTTTATTTCACCTTTCCCATTCTGCGCGAGTCGAAGGACGAACCGTCTGATCCGGCCCGATGGCGCGCGTTCCTTGCGGGGCTGCCCGGCCTAACCGGGTCGCAATTTCCCAGGCCGCGGAACACGCTGACCAATCAGCTTCAGGTCGCGATGCTCGCCGCGGCGGCCCAGCCGCTTGCCCGCGCCTATTTATTGTCACACGGCCACACGCCGGCGCAGGTGGATGCGATGTCGGTGGATCAGGCGGTCGGCACTTACTTTGCCGAGCAATATCGCCGGCTGAACGAGGACGCATGGAGGGCGTGGGAACTGCCGTTCTGGGAAGGTCGAGCCGACTTGCAAAGGCAGACGGCGGAGGTTTCGCTCCGCCAACGTGGGCCCGGCGGCAATCCGCTGGCGGCATTCGTGCCGGCGCTCGAACGGGCGCGCTACCAGTTCGCCCGGGTGGATCGGGAGATCGCGCTGCTGCGGATCGTGGAGGCCGTGCGCGACTACGCCGCCCGCCACGACGGCAGCCCACCGGCTTCACTGGAGCAGATCAAGGACCTGCCGGTGCCGATCGATCCAGTTCGCGGCCAGCCGTTTCGATACGAGCAGCATGGTCAGACGGTCACGATCGAGGCGCTTCCCTACGACGAGTTCCCCATCGACGGCGAGCGATACGAGCTGACGATCGTCAAGTAAGCCTGAAAAGGAGACCCGATGTGCTCTGTATCCATGCACTCACGTGGCACGGGACTTCGACGAGCGCGGTCGAGTCGCGTCCCGCCCGTGCGGAACACTTTTGATGTAAAGAGCGGCGCATCTCAACGATGTTTTTCGGTCTGGCGTTCCCTGCATGGCCGAGACGGCCATGCCACGGCCGCGCATCGAGACAGCGCAAGCCCGATGCGGTTTGGCGCGCTCTTGTTGGGTCTCGCGGCATTGCTGATCTTCGCGCATTCCGGCGGTGCCGCGCAGGAGGGAGATGACGTGATCGCCCCATTTGTCGGGCCGGACACGCTCGTCGTGGTGCGAGGTGAGCTCAACCGCATCAACGAGAACGCGCTGATCGATACTTTAGTCCAGACTGTCAAGGAACCCACATTGGATGCTCCTCAGCGCGAGATGCTGCGACAATGGTGGAAGAACTCGTTCCACATTGGCAACGGCCCCATGTCTGATTTCCGCGACGCCGGCGTCACACGCGCCTATTGGGTGCTCACGTTGCAGGACTTTCTCGATCCGTCCAACCCGGCCGGCATGTGGGTGTTTCCCGTCGAAGGCGCCACGAATACGAAGAGGGTGATCGACGCGTCTCGCGCGCACAAATTGAACCCGCAACAAATCGGCGACGTGGTTGTGGCTTGGCAGCCGGGCCGACCCGTCACGGCCGGCGCCGCCTCGCCCTTGCCCGCGGCGTGGGCGCATGCTCTGGCGGCGGGAGGTGATGCGCCCGCCCGCATCGCGATCGTGCCCACGGCCGTCCTCCGCAAATCCCTTGAGGAGAATGTGCCGAGCGTTCCAACTACAACCGGGCCGGCACCGATCACGATCCTGACCCTTGGCATCGACTGGATCAGCATCTCTGCGACACTCTCGCCGGCCCCGCAGGTTCTGATGGTCGCACAGGCCCCCGATGCTTCGGCCGCGCGGGCCATTGCCGGGCTGTTGGAGCGCACGCTGCCTGATCTGCGGGCGCAAAACTCGACAATTCCGCAGATGCTTCTCGATCCGGCGGACTTGGCCGAGCTGCTGAAGCCGACCGTGGCCGGAGACCAGGTGCAATGGAAGCCGGAGTTTGAGCAGGTCTTGGCGCCGCTGATTGCCCGAAACATCAGGCAGGCGGTTCGCTCCCACTCCGAGACGAACATGCGTCAAATTCTTCAAGGCCTGCTGATGTACGCGAACAACCACCAGGGGCAAACCCCGCCGGACCTTGACGCGCTCATCAAGGACAACGACATGGTTCCACAGGTGCTGGTCGATCCGCTCAACCCCAAGGAGAAGGTCGGATTTGTTTACCTCCGGCCGGCGGGCGACTGGCAGACGCATTCGGACGATTGGGCGGTGCTGTACGAATCCACGCCCGATGGCCACAACGTCGGCTTTGCCGACGGGCACGTGGGATGGTTGGCCACGCGAGAAGACGTTGAATCGCAGGTGAAAGCCGCCGAGGCGAGAAATCGTGCGGCCGCGAAGGGGAAGAAGTGAATCGTCGAGCTTTGGCTCACAACAGCGGTATTGTGGGTCGCGAAACAAACGGATCGAACTACGAACCCTGCATACACGTGTAGGAATTGTGCTAGAATCCACCCATGCCCGAACCCTTGCTTTCGGAAATTCCGGTAACCCTCCGCCTCTCCAAGAACGCTGAAGCCAAGCTCGGCGAGCGCGCGGCATCGGCGGGAACGGCGCTGGCCGATTACATCTCGACTTTGGTGGAATCTCTTGTCGAATCGCCCCGCACCCTGGGAGAAATTAGCGGCCCGGTCTATCAGCGCTTCCTCGACAGCGCGACCACCGACGAACAACTCTCCGAGGAACTCGAACAGGCCAAGCACGAGATGCGCGTTGAGCGCCGCGGCCGCCGAGCCCCATGACGGCATCCAAACCGCAAGTCGTCTACGACTGCAACATCTTCGTTCAGGGACTGATCAATATAAACGGCCCTGCTGCACGTTGCGTCGAGAAGGCAAAGGATGGGCAGGTTCTCCTCTTCGTCTCGCCATACGTCTTGGCAGAGATTCGGGAAATCCACCTCAAGACGCCGCTTAAATATCGGATCACCTCTCTCCAAACCCAGGAGCTGGCGGGCACGATCATTGCGTTTGCAACTCTTGTAACAGACGTTCCGGATGTCTACCACCATCCGTACGACCCGGACGATTCCCACTATGTGAATCTCGCGATCAAAGCGGACGCACGACTGATCGTCAGCCGGGACCGTCATCTATTAATGCTCGCGGACTATGCCCGGAAGGAAGGTCAGGACTTTCACACGCGATTCCCCAACATTCGCGTTCTCGATCCGGTCCAGTTGCTGTGGGAGTTAGACCAGCAGCCGTAGATCCCGCCAACGCCAGTCGTAAGCATGCCGAGTTGCCGCCTCTTCATTTCGATTCATGACCGCTTGGACCTATTTGCCCGACGTGTCCCAATACACCGCATACCTGCGGCCTGTCTGCTCGAAGAACGGCACCAGTTTCAACTCGACTGGCAAGCCCACATTGTGAGTTTCAAACGTCATTGGCGCATTGGCGACGGGAACGATCCACCGCTCAACCGGCCGATCGCCCACCACGAGTGCCGGGACGGCTTCGTCTTTGCCGCCGCTGGCGGGGCTGTCGCCGAGGAGTTCCTGGTTGGGATTGATGGGGGCGAGTTGGCCGCAGAGGAGTAAGGGCCCGTAGAAGATCGCCACGCGATCGGGGCTGCCGGGAAGCGGCTCGGTTCGGAGCGCCAATGGCAGCGTCATCTCAATCCGGTCGCCACTCTTCGAGGGGCGGTCAATCGTCACGTAGGAGCCGGGCGAAGCGGTGAATTGAAAGGGCGATCCGTTCACGCTGATCGTCAGGCCGCTTCCGGCCCAGCCGGGATTGCGCAGGTGGATTGTCAGTGATGTGGGGATCTGGCCAGAGAGGGTGAGGCGCACTTTCCCGCTTGCGGGATAATCCGTCTCCTGCCGGATCTTGAGTCCGTCCCACGACAGTTCGGATGGAATGAAGAGGTTGACGTAGAGCGAGTGGGCGTCGTGGTAATAAATGCTCTGGGCATACTTGGTGTGATTTTCCATGCCGGTGCCGACGCAGCACCAGAAGCTGCCGGTCGGCTGGCTGAAGGTGCGATAGTGCCCGGACTTCATCGGCACGAAATAGGTGAACTCGCCGGGCGATGGGCCGATCGACCCGAGGATGTGGTTGTATAACGCGCGCTCGGCAAAGTCCGCATACTCCGCCCGCGGCTCCCACTCGAACAAATGCGCCGTCAGCTTCAGCATGTTGTATGAATTGCACGTCTCGGAGTTGGTGTCGCTCAGGTGCAACAATCCCGCCCGGCCGAAATGCTCGGCGTCGCTGTTCCCGCCATTGGCGTAGGTTTGAGTACGAACCACGCGATCCCAGAAGAAACGGGCGCCCTTCTGGTGGTCTGCATCGCCGGTCAATTCATACCAGCGGGCTTCTCCGATGATCTTGGGAATCTGCGTGTTGGCGTGCAGCCCAGCCAGATCATCCTGGGCGTTTATGAGCGGATCGATGACTTTGTGATGATAGAATCGCCAGGCCAGGTCGAGGTATTTCTGCTGGCCGGTGATGGCGTACACGTCGCAGAGCACCTCGCGCATTCCGCCATGCTCTTGCTCGAGCATGCTCTGAAAGCCGGCATCGTCCAGCTTTGCGGTGACCGAAATCGCCCAATCGGCAAGGCGAATCAGCACCTGCCGGGCCTTATCACTTTCGGCCAACTGAAACGCATCGCGAAGTCCGGCAAACATTTTGTGCTGGATATACCACGGCACACGATGCTTCTTGAGCGCCTGCGGGTTTCCCGACGCCAGGTCTGCCCAGAACTGTTTGCCGTCGGCTTGGGCGCACAGATAGCCGTTGCCGTTGGCGGATTGGATCAGCGCCAGCTCATCGACGATATAGTCGATGCGCTGTTTGAACCGATCGTCGCCGCTGGCGCGGTATTGCAGCGACAAGGCGGAGAGATAATGCCCCAGGCATCGCCCGGCCCCTTCCTTGGGAGATTCCCAACCGCCATAAGCCGGGGCTTTGGCGGGGAGCCCCGCCTCCGTGCGGAAGTAGTGGAGAAATCGATCCGGCTGCAATGACAGCAGGTAATCCGCGTTGCGATCCATGGCCGCCTTGAATGGCCCGTCGAGCAGCTTCACGTCGCGCAGATCGAACGCCTCAACCGCCCGCGACGGCGCAGCCGCTCGCGCCGGCCCAGTCCCGGTCGGACCAAGCAACGCGAGCAGACCCAAACAACAACCCACGCGCGGCGGGAGGAATCGTAGAGCGGTGTTCATTGCACTATCGTCAACGAATCACCCGACGTCTCACTCACCCTTGTCGGAGATGGTGAGCGTTTCATTTTCGTTGACGGTCTTGGTTTGCTCCTTGCCGTCGAAGGTGTAGTCGACTTTCAGCTTCTTCACAATTCCGTCGGCGGGGTCGCCGAAATTGTCGTTGGTCGCTTCGATCGACAAGTGGTCGTCATTCACCTTGTCGGCGACTTTCTCGGTCACATCGGTCTTGGCGCCGTCTGGCAGATCGCCATAGAACGCCTTGCGAATCACGAGCCGGGCGGGCTTGCCGGAAATGGAAAGGGTTTCCCCTTCGTTGACGGTCTTGCTGTGGGCGACGCCGTCCACGGTGTATTCCACCTTCAGTTTCTTCACCGTGCCTTCGACGGGATCGCCGAAGTTGTCGTTGGAGGCTTCCACCGAAAGCTTGTTGTCCTTCACCATCGCGGCGACCTTCTCGGTGACATCGGTTTTCTGCCCATCGGGCAGATCGCCGTAGAAAGCCTTGGTGACGACCAGCTTCCCCGCGGCAGCGTCCTCGGCGCGCGCATCGCCGCAAAACGCCGCGATCAGCACGACGGCTAAAGCCAACAGCGAAGACGTTGAGACCGACTTGAATCGCGTCATGATGGTTCTCCGGTTAGATGGGTTCCTCGTTCGACTGGCAACACGCGTTGACCAAAAACTTTCGCCCCCGCCCTTCCGCGTAGACGCGAAGGCCGTGTGCCATGGTGATGAGTCCGAAAATCACCCCCGTGGTGATCAGATAAACCCTCACGCGAATCTCCTTCCGCGCGGCAGAGCGAAAAAGACGGGACGCGAAACGAAGCCTCCCGATTGTCTCTCCCCATTATCTGCTTTGGCAAGACTCCGCGAAGTTTTCCGCTTCGCAAATGAATGCACAGGTTGAAATTTTCATTGCCGCCGCGACATCCTGATGTTGGCCGGATGCCCCACTTGGACGATGATCAAACCGGGCCGCGCGCCGCGGCGGAGTCTTTGCAATGCACCAAGCAGCCGTCGAATCCTCTCCCACGGTCCAGCGGATGCCGCCGCCGCGGCTATCGGCGCTTCATATCCCGGCGCTCGACGGCCTGCGTGGTTTGGCAATCCTGGGCGTGTTGCTCTTCAAAGCCTCCGAAGGACTCGCGCCGGCCACTTGGGGCGGCAGGATCGTCGGGCAGGTCTCCGGCTGCGGATGGGCCGGGGTGGATTTGTTCTTTGTCTTGTCAGGCTTCCTGATCTCCGGGATCCTGCTGGACACCAAAGGCTCGCCGCATTTCTTCCGCAACTTCTATGCGCGCCGAACGCTTCGCGTCTTCCCCCTCTATTACGGCGTCCTGCTCGTCAGCGTCCTGCTGCTTCCGCGACTGCTCGCAATGGATGATCCCGGCGTGGCGCGGATCGTCCGCAACCAGGCGTGGCTCTGGACCTACACCACCAATATCGCATTCCTGATCAAGCGCCAGGTCTTCTTCGATGCCGGCTGGCTGCGCTTCAATCACTTCTGGTCGCTGGCCATCGAAGAACAGTTCTACCTCGTCTGGCCGCTGCTGATTTACTTGCTTACCCGCCGGCGGCTTGCCATCGCCTGCTGGGCGATGGTGGGCGGGGCGCTTGCGCTGCGGATGGCACTCTACTTCGCGCATCAGCGCCCCGGCGCGATGTTCTATCCCACGCCCTGCCGGACCGATTCCCTGGCGATGGGCGCGCTGCTGGCCATTGCCATCCGCCGGCCGGACGGACTGCCGATCTGCCAAGGCCTCGCCCGGCGCGCCGCCCTAGCATCCGGCCTGGCGCTGCTGGCGGTCTGGGCGTGGCGAGGCAAGCTCGACGTCAACGACATCACCACCCTCACCTTCGGCTTCACCCTGCTGGCGGTCTTCGCCGCGTCGATCCTCGCCCTGGCCCTGGATCCGTCGCCAACGAATCGGTGGGCGAAACTCCTGGAACGCCGGCCGCTCCGATTGCTTGGAAAATATAGCTATGCCATGTACGTGCTGCACATGCTGGTGATCTGGGCGATGGACCGACGCGTGACGATTGATTGGTTTATCAGGAAGGCGCACTCCGAGGCCCTTGGGATGGTCCTCCACGCGGCGGCATTCTGCGCCGCGACCATGGTCGCCGGCTTCGTCTCGTGGCACCTGTACGAGAAGCACTTCCTCCGCCTGAAGCGATTCTTCCCCGACCGGGCAACCTTCCCCAGCCCGCTATTCGCCCCCGGCGGCCCGCGTCCCTCGCCACAGGCGATATCGGTCTGAAGCTTTTTTGGGAAGCCTGCCGAAACCCTGCAATCCCAACAGACCGCGCTGCACCCCGCTAATTGGGACGAGCAAAACCCCCGCCATTGCGGGCGGGTGGATCAGCCGGGCCGTCAGTTCGCCACCACCACCACCAATACCAACCCTTTTCGATCGGCGGGGCGACGAGAAAACCCTGGCTGACGATGGCGATCGCCCGCCGGTCGGCGGTCTGTCGCTCGGCGGATTCCACCAGCCCGCCAATCAGCGCCGGGCCGGATTGCAGTTCGTCGGCGGAAACCGGGTCGCTCACCAGCACCAACTTGTCCGTGCCGCCGATCTCCACCAGGTATAGGCGCTTGCCGTTTTGCTTGGGGTAGCTCTGCTTGATCAGTGCTTTGGCGATCACCGGGGTGCCGGGCACCGGCGTTCGCTGCGAGAGAATCGACCGCCCGTTCTCCGTCAGCAGCGTCCAGGTCTTGAAATCGCCAACCATGCTGGCGGTGATCATCTTGTAGGCGTCGCTGATCGCGTCCTGCGACTTGGGATCGTCCTGTTTCAGGCTCGACAGGCTCTTAAGGAAGGTGCCCGCCAGCCGGTTGAGGACTTCGTCGCTGGCGCGAAGGTGCCCGGTGCCGCGGCAGCGGTCGCACTGACGGGTTTCGTCAGTGTAGAGTGGGCGCGTCAAACGCCCTTCCTGGCGGGTACCGGTTTGCACCGAGACGGTGACCTTCCCACTGCCCGAGCAGTGCGGACACGTCCGGCTCACCCCATTGGCAAACGCATCCGAAGCCGCACGCAACTGTGCCGGCGTTACCGTGTGGAGCAATTCCGTGTCGGCGCCACCGCTGGCGCCGGGGGTTCGCGCCACCGCGCCGGGCGCGCCTTGGGCCGCGGTCGGAGTTGGCGGCGTCGCATCCAAGCCCTGGTCCAACGCCTTGGCCTCGAAGGTCACCGTCGCAAATGACGCGTTGGCCAGCTCGATGGTTACGTTCTTTTCTTTTGATTCGACCAATTCAATCCACTTGCCGCGGTCGCGCGCACGTTCCTTCTCATTGAAAAGCAGTGCCGGCTGATCGCCGCCGGTCATCTTCACTTTCGAGACCGCGCCGTCCGGCGCGGGATCGACGGGGAATGCGATCCGCAGTGAATCGCCGGACACGATGGTGATCGCCGACGCGTCGGACTGGATCGAAACCTCGGTTCCAAAAACCGCGGCCTTCTTTAAGACCAGGACGGCCGTCTCCTTTTCGTCCTTGCCCAGAAAGGTGGCCGTCAACGATTTGGCCGGTGCGTGCCAGCGCAGGTTCGAGGCATGCAGCGCCAGGACTTCATGCGCCTCCGCCACGCGCGCCATGACCGCCGGCAAAATAATTGCGCCAGCCACCAGCCCTGACAACAGACGCGCAAAGCCCCATCGACAGATCCGATCCATGACGACACCTCCCAAAGAGATGAAAAGCCCTCCCACCGCTGTCAGCAATATATCGCAACCTCCATCTGGCGGCAATCCACCTCACAAAGAGATTCATAACGCCTCCCGAATGTGAATTCAGGGGTAGTTATTATCACCGCTCGGCCGGCGAAGGATGTGTATAAAGCGATCGCGTCTCTGGAATGGGATAATCGACAGGAAACGGCGGAGCTGGTCGCGGCGATCGACGGTGGCGACGAGCGCCATGGGACCAAATCCGGGCGCGGCAAATCATGTCGCTCCGGTTCCTGACGGGACATACGGGACATCAATCGGATGGGACCGAAGCATCAGCGGAACTGGGCCAGCAGATGGGAGACGGCCAGCGCGGCGAAGCCGGTGCCGCCAATACTTTGGCTCAGGGGCCAGTTCATGGTGTTTGAGAGATAGAACCCGATGCCGACGAACAGGACTGAGAGCAACGCCGCGGCGAGCATGGCAGCCGGCAGGCGCCGGGCCCATGGCAGGACCGACGCGGCGGGCAGGAAGAGCATCGCCAGCACCATCACTACCGTCAGGGAGTAGGTGCCCAGCAAGATGACCGTGGTGAGTAGGGCCAGGAACAACGTGTCCCAGCGGGCGGGGTTGAGGCCCGCCAGCTCGGCGGCGGCGGGAGCCTGGGCTAGCAGCAACCAGCGCCGCCAGAGCATGGCGCAGGCGGCGGCGACCACCAGCAAAATCGGGACGGAGACGGCGGCCTTCTCGAAGCTGACCGCCACGTCCACGCCAACGAACAAGTGCTGAAGATCTTCCACGTCCTGGCCGTGATTGGCGATGATCAGGAACGAGAGGCACAGGCCGGCGATGTACGCCGAGGGAATCACCCAATTGCTCGCGGCCCAGCGGCGCGAGAGTGCGAAGTAGACCAGCGCGATCACCGCCAGGCCGAGCGCTGGCGGAAGCGTGGGCCATTCGAGCCGCATGCCGATGGCGGCGCCGACAGCAACAACCTGGGGAATGGCCAAGGCGACCAAGGCTTCGCGCCGCAGCAGCACAAACAAGCCGAGGATGCTGCCGGCGATCCCCAATGCGGCGGCGGTCATCAGCATGTAATCGAAATTGACGATGAGCCGGCCCCACTGGATTTGGGGAGGCGTTTCTTCGGCATGTTCGGGCGCAGACTCGACCGGCGCGGCGGCTGGAGGCGGAGGTTTGCCGCTGTTGATCGCGTTAAGCAAGTCCTGCGTGCTGGCGTCGGGTTGATCGGAGGGAGCTGTCACAGGAGCGGCGGAGGCGCGGGTGCAAACCCCGATAAGCAAAAGCGCGCAGACAAGAATGATGGAACTGATCCATCGCAACACTAAAGAAATAAGGAAGGGACAGGAATGTCTGCCCAACCGATGGACAGACATGAATGTCTGTCGCGGCGAGGAGATTCGCTGGACCAAACACCTACGGCCCTTGGCCCTGCAATCCCATTCGGCATTCGGCACCCGGCATTCGGCATTCTCCTGGCTCATTCCCGGCTCCTCCCCGCTTGCAGGATTCGTTCGCCCAGCTCAGCGGGCGCGACGATCTCGACGCGACTGGGTTCACCTTGCACCGGCGCGGGATGAAGCCAGGCGATTTCGCCGGCGACCTGCATCAGGTCGTCAGCCTCGTGGCTGATGATCATCATGCCCAGACCCTCGGCGATGAACTCGCGAAGCACGTCGAGAAGTTCTTGCGTGGATCGCACGTCGAGTCCTTCGGTCGGCTCATCGAGCACCAGCACGGTCGGCTCGGAACTCAGCGCGCCGGCCAGCAGGACGCGCTGCTGCTGGCCGCCGCTCAGATCGGCGAAGGGGCGCGGGGCGAGGTGGTCGATCTTGAGCCGCCGCATCATCGAGAGGACGTCGTCGCACTTGCGGCCCATCCAGCCGAACAATCGGCGCGCGGAAGTCGCCAGCGCGGCGGCGTCCAGGGCGCTCATCGGCCAATGCAGCTCGATCGCGCGGTGTTGGGACAAATAGCTGATTCGAAGATTGGCCGCTTTGGCATTCGAGGGCGCGGCGCCGCTAGCCGGGGCATGCGAGACCTGCCCGTCGATCGGATTTAAAAGCCCGGTGATGCCGCGGACGAGCGTCGTCTTGCCCGAGCCGTTGGGGCCGAAGATCCCCAGGCATTTGCCGCGGGCCACCTGCAACTGCTCGACGCGGACGACGGCTTTGCTGCCGTAGCCGAAGACCGCGTTTTTGACTTCGATGAGAGTGTCGGGCATTTGGCGTAGACGCGGGGACGCGGAGACACGGGGACGCGGAGAAAAAAATTCAACTTCTCGTTTCTCCGCGTCACCCCGTCTCCGCGTCCCCGCGTCCCTTCTCCTTCCTCACTTCGGCTGCACGCCCGCCGCCTTGGCGGTTTCGATTAGCTTCTCGGTGTCGTACTGGAACAGCTTCGGGTACGTTTCCACGCCTTCGACACCGTTGACATGGTCCGGCAGGAGCACCATCTTCGCCCCTGCCTGATCGGCCACGTACTGCGCCAGTTTCACGTCGTCCCACGTTTCGCAGATGACGACCTTCACGCCCTGCTGCCTCATCATGTCGATCTCCTGCTGCACCTGCGCGGGCGACGGCGTGATGCCCGGCTTGGGCTCGATCGTGCCGACGATGTCAAGCGAGATCGAGTCGGCAAAATACTTCCAGGCGTCGTGGAAGGTCATGACCTTCAGGCCGTCGTAAGGCTTGAATTCCTCGCGGATCTGCTTGGCGACCTCGCCCATCTGCTTGACGAACTTGATCGTGTTCTGCTTATAGAGATCGGCATTGGCCGGATCGGCCTTGGACATGGCCATGTAGAGCGTAAAGGCCATCCGCTGGGCGATCTTCGGGTTGAGCGTGAAGTGCGGGTTGCCGTAGGCGTGAACGTCGCCCATCGAGCGATCGATCTTCCCGGTGGGCGCGTCCTTGATGACGATGCCCTGGCTCATGTCCACGTTGCCCGGCCGGTTTGCGGCCACCTTGGGATTGCGCGCACCGGCCAGAAGATTGTCGCGCCAGGGCTCGGTGTCCAGCCCACTGTGTACGAACATGTCGGCCTCATTGAGATAGGTCATTTCCGTCGGCTTGGGCAGCACGTTGTGAATGTTCTCCGGGCCTTTCATTACCGAGTGAACGTCCACCCTGGCTCCGCCGATCTCGCGGGCGATGTCCGCGAAATCGGTGGCGGTGGTCACGATCTTTAAGTTGGCCCGCGCGATCGCGGGCAAAAGGACGAGTGCGAATGCGATCAGAATCGTTTTCATAATCAGCTCCTTACGTCCGAGCGTTAGTGCAGCGACGACCAATACGGGTGCGGCGGGTGAGCGCCGAAGACAAAATCCACCTGGAACCACACGTTGTTCTCCGTCGGCGTGTGGCCCTGCTTGTGTTGATACTCGAGGCGGAACCGCAGGAATTCGCTCCAGTACCAGGTCACGTACGGGGCGACATCCCACACTTCCTGGTGCTCGTTGAGGGCGTTCTTGGTCCAGTCGAGCCGGGCACCGGCATACCAGTCGGCGTTGAGCTGTTGCTGGGCCAGCAGGAACCCGCCGAACGAATGTTGCGTGTGATGCACCGACGTATCGGTGTTCCCGTAGATTCCCTCGAATTGGAAAACCTGATTGTTGTACCGGCCCAGCGGGTCGGTGTGCATGAGCGTGAAATCGACGCCGCTCAGGTTCGCATATTCGTTGGCCGCGTCGTTGTGATGACCGTAGAGGAACGATCCGCCCAGCTCGAAATTCCAATTGGGCGTCAGATCGTGGTTCCACAGCAAGTGGGTATTAATCCCCGGCGTGTTTACGAATCCGTCGTTGTTGAGGACCGGGTCGTCCGAGCTTCCCATGCCGGTGATGATTTCCGCGAATGCCTCAATGGCTTCCCCGCCGACATATTGCGGCGGAACGAGGTAATCAAAGCTCACACCGGAATCGACCAGGGATTCGGGCCCGAGGAAATTCTGCACCGTGAACGCATTATCCACCGTCGGCCACGCGTGCAGGTGCAGCAGGTTCCAGCGGCCAAAGTGAAGATGGAATCGGCCGACGTTAGCCGTCAGGTTCGGCACGCCAAAATCGTGGATATGCAGATACGCCTCTTCGATATCGATCGAAGTATCTACATGCCCGTCGGCGGATTTGGGATTGAAGAACAATGGGTCAGCAACGTCGCGGTCGATCGGCAGGATCACCACCGCCTCGGCCCGCGGATCGACCGCGGCGCGAAGGTCGAGTTCCACTTCGCGCAGATCGAAGTGATTTCGGGCGGGATTGCGGTTGTAGTCGGAAGTGTTTCCGGCAAAGTCGCCGATGACGGCAAAGTCCGGGTTGAAGCTCGCCGGTAGCCGAACCACCGGTGGCGGGGCCTCGCGTTTCTCGATGTCCTGAAGCATGTCCTGCGTGCTCTTGTCAATATCGGCCGTGCCGGTATCGGGAGCGGCGGGTTGACTCGAAACCGGCGGCGTCATCGTGGAAGGCACGACCGTCGGCTTTGAATTCAATTGCGATTTAAGCTGCTCGATCTCGGCATCGCGCGCCTTCAGCTCCGCCTCATGGCGCTTCTCCATCTCATTCATGCGCTGCTCGAGCCGCTCGATGCGCGAGTCGGCCGGCTTGGTGGCCGGGGCGCTCTGCGCAGACACAATTCCAGCCGCACCAAGCATCAGCGTGGTGGCAACGACCGACACTTTATTCATGACGGGAGTCTCCTTCGCCGAGGCGATATCCTAAGCCGCGTTTCGTTCTGGATACAACTTCGCTCCCCGTTCGTTACGTATACACCACTCAATGACCGGATTTATTACGATTGTTCAATTCGTTGACCACCGAATTGTATTTGCCCGCCAGATCATTGTACTTCGCGAACAACTCGTTGTATTTGCCGACCAGATCGCCGTGATCGCCTGCGAGCTTTTGCAGATCCTCTTTCTGCTTGAGCAGGATTTGATCGCGCTCGGCGATGGCATCCCGCCATTTGACGACAATGGCCCGGTCCTGATCAACCGCCGACTGCAACCGCGTCTTCTCGGCGTTTGCCGCCACGAGCTTTTTTTCGTCGTCCTTGACGGCGTCTTCGGATTTGGCCAGCCGGCCGCGGAGGTCCTCCAGGTCCGATGCGTTGGCCTTGATGGTCTTGTCCAGGTCCGCAATCTTGGACGCCTGCTCCTGCCGTGTCTGATCGAGGTTGCGGGCCTGCTCGTCCAGGCGGCTGTTGGCCTGCCACTGGATTGCCAGAAGAACCGCCAGCGCGGCGACGCCCACCAGGTTGAAATATTGCAATATACGGCTCATGAATTCTTTCCTTTGTCTGTGGGACGAATATCGAACGCGACGTGCTCGACGCCTGCGGATCGGACCAGGTCCATCACGTGCATGATCGCGCCGAAGCGGACGTTTTTATCGCCGCTGATGAAGACGCGAAGCTTGGCGTTGGCGTGCAATGCGGTGGTCAATGCCGTGACCAACTCATTGTCCGCCATCGGTTTTTTGTCCAGATAGACGCCGGCGTCCTTGTCCACCGAAATATCCACCAGGTCTTTTTTGATGTCCGGCGCCGCGGTGGTGGCCGTCGGCAGGTCCAGCTTGATGCTTTTCATCGTCGTCATGCTCAGGCTCACCAACATGAACGAGGCGAGCAGAAAGAACATGATGTCGATCAGTGGAACGATCTCGATCCGCGCCTCGGCGCTTTCGCTTAGAGATTTTGAATTCAATTTAACGGGCATGGGATGTCCTTTGTCGGTTCACTGGCAGCGCGCCCAATTCCGGGGCGGCGATCGTCAATTGAGTGCGCATGGTTCTCATCCCGCGAAGCTTGGCCCGGTCGCGAGGCGCGCATCCCCGTTGTCCCCGACGGCGCGTTCGCGGGCGAATTGTTCCAGGTCGTGGCCGTGATGCTTGGCGGATTGGACCAGCAGCTCGACGTGGTTGATGACGCGTTCGAGCTGCGCGCGCATGTGGGACAGCCTGCGGTTGAAATAGTTGTAGGGGAGCAGACACATGATCGCGATCCCCAGCCCGCAGGCGGTGGCGATCAGCGCCTCGGCAATGCCGCCGCTGACCTTCGTGGCGGCCAATTGCTCCTCTCCGACAAAGCTGAACGACCGCATAATGCCGGTGATCGTGCCGAGCAGGCCAAGCAGCGGCGCGAGGGTAATCAGGGTGCCCAGCACCCACTGAAGCCGCTCGGCTCCCTCCAATTCATCGGATGCCCGCAGTTGCATCGCCCCCAGCAGAGAACTGTGGGCGTGCAGCAGGCCCTCGTGGACGGTGCTGAGAAATGGGTCGTCGGGCCGGTTCGTCAGCTCCGCCGCCTGCGGAAAATCACCTTCCGCGATGGCGTCGAAAGTCTTGAGCAGCTCGGCCGATTGTGTGCGACGCCGCAGCGCCCACCACCATAAAACTCGCTCGGCGATGACAGTCAGTGCGGCTAGAAGCGCCAGCAGGATCGGCCACATGATCGGGCCGCCCTTCAAGAAATAGTCGATGATGATGTTGGCAAGTATCGGGCACATGGTTGGCTCAGGTTTGGTTCAAGCGGAAAGTGATTGACACGTCGTAGACCCGCGGAGGCCCCGGCCCAAATCGCCAGGTCTCGCGAACCGCCCGCACTGCCGCCAGATTGAGCAGCGGCCAGCGACAGGGGACTATCGCCTGGGCATCGGCGACGCGGCCATTCGGATCGACTTTGAGCCTCACCTCGACAACCCCCTGCTGCCCCGCTTCAGCGGCTTCCTGCGGATAGTCGGGCTCCGGCTGCACACCCTCGCCCTGGCCATAGATCAGGCGCTGAACCACCGGCGTGGCGAGAGTCGAGAGCCGCGCGGGATTGGCTCGGCTAAGGGGCACCAGGCGGACCGCCCCCTCGATCGGCTGCGCGAACGCAATCGAGGGGCTGAAGGCGGCAACCTCCGGCAGCGGTGGAACCGTCGGCATGGGCTGGTCGGCGGGCGGCGGAGGCTGCGACGGGTCCGGCGCTACATCCTGCGGCAGCACCATCGGCTGCAAATCCACCTTCAGCACTTCTGCCACCGGCGGCTCGGGCTTTTTGGGCGGCGCGGTCGCCGGGGGCGGCGGCTGAGTCAGCCACATCCCCAGCAGTCCCACCGCAACGCATGCCAGCCACAGCACCAGCGTGATAATCTGGATCATGCCCGGCCCATCGACGCGATGGTGTTCGCCCCGCCCCGCCCGCGCGGGCCGTGCCGCGACAGGCGCGCCAACGCCGGAGTCTTTAAGGTTCGTTACGTTCATATGTCATCCCATGTGTCATCCATGGAGTTAGCCATGCGGCTCCGTTTCAAAGGTCGAAGGTGAGCCCGGCATAGAAGCCGCGGCGCGCGCCGTATTGCGGCGCGCCGACTCCCACGCCCGTGCCGCTGCGAAGTTGATACACCTGGTCGAAGACGTTCACGACGTCAAAGCGGAACCGCACGTCCGCAACGCCCGGCAGACTGGGGCGGAAGATGTGCTCGAACCCGACATTCACCGGATAGTATTGCGGCTCGTGCAACGTATTGGCAAAGCCGGAACGAAGCCCCGATCCATAAAGCAAATCCGCGTAGGCGCGGCTTCCCTTCCAGGCGTACGAGATGCCCGCCGACGCCGTGTACGATGAGTTGTGATCGAGAAAGATGGAGTTCCTGGAGATATACGCCAGCTCGTCATTCCCAAACAGATATTGGCTTGAGGAGATGGCGCGGCCGGTCGCGTTGACCCACGCAAAATTCGCATAGGCCGAAAGCCCCCCGCTCTTGTAGGTCGTGCTGAACTCCGCGCCGTAGTCATTGCCTTTCTCGTAGTTGAACGGGGCAAGGATGACCGCGTTCCCGAATTGCCCCGAGTCGAGCAGCGGCTTGGCGGCCTTATAAAAGCTGTCGAGCGTGACCTGCCAATCCGGCGTCATCTGCTGCGACATCCCGATGTCATAATAATTCGAGCGCTCGCACCGAATCGGGTCGTCAAGAAAGTTCGGGGGGGCGTTGCTGGTGTTGGCAAATCGGGAGACCGCGTAAGGCCCGACGTACTGCACCGGCGGCGGCTGGAAATAGCGCGAATACCCGGCATGAACCGTCGTTGCTTTGTTGGGCTTCCACACCAGGTTCGCCCGCGGGCTAATCT